>ENA-ORCS01000037-ORCS01000037.1-marine-metagenome-genome-assembly--contig:-NODE-37-length-175362-cov-48.938084_pt1 | contig 175362 bp, 179 predicted proteins | sample MGYA00237781_ERZ508513 | MGnify/ENA primary metagenome ERZ508513 (study PRJEB26184, sample SAMN06268793) | marine metagenome | isolation source: Eden Landing Ponds, San Francisco, CA, USA | place... | reverse complement strand
CGCTGTCATCGCGCTGCTCGCGGCTGCGCTGCTCGCGACCCGGCGCGACAACTAAGCTAACCACGACTGACCGCCGATAGCGGTCACTCGGTGCGGATTCTTTTATTGGCGCTACACGGGGAGTGGCAACTGTCGCTACTCGTCTAACGGGTCGATATCATCCAGCATCGCCAGCGCCTGCGCACCCAGGACTTCGTAGAGACAGTCCGTACAGAAGTGATCGCGTCCGAGGAAGGCGCTTGGATCCGTTACTCGTCCTTGCGGACGATAGCGTTCGAGTCGGTGGCCACAGTACGTCTCGTTCGCATCGTTGCCCGGGCGCGCTAGATGGGTCGGCTCGCCTTCAGTCGAGTAGAGTCGCCACGGATCAGTTCCCGTCATCTGCGTCTGTTGCGTTCCTGAACCTCTCACGCTTTATTTTTCCGCCTGTCGAACCGCACGGCAACCCCCAGGAACCGACGATCATCGCTGAGACATAGCCACCCCCGGAAATCGGCTCGGTTTTTATATATTCGCTGACCGTCAGATCCGAGCGGCATGATTACTGATCCCCGCGTCTTCGAGGACGACCACCTGCCCCGGGAGATGCTCCACCGCGAGGGGGCCGTCGAGTTCCTCCGGCGTTTCGATCGTGTCGGCCAGTTGGAGCAGGAGGTCGAGCGGCTGCGGGAGCAGGTGCAAGAGTTGGAGTAGAAATCTCTGTCCCGATGACTTTTGATGTTGGATGTGGGTCAAATCGGTATGCCACCGAAAGGGCGGCCGTACACATACAATCGCGAGAAGGTGCGCGCGGAGGTGCCCGAGTCTGCGGGCGTGTATTGGCTCTGGTCGTTCGGCGATCTCGTCCGGATTGGCCAGTCGACGAACCTGCAACGACGACTACTCGATTACAGCGACGACGATCCCAACAAGTTCCGGTACCAGACAGTGAGTCAGTACTTTACTCGCCGGAGCGCCATCACGCGGCCACCGACCACGTCAGTTGACCGGCTCGTGAACAAGATGGAGCATACCGAGTTCGCCTGGTACAAAGAGAAACACGGCGGATTGCCACCGTGGAACAAGCAGGACAAGCACTACGACGTGGGCGTCTTCGAGTCGCTGCTCTCGAAGGTGCTGTAGCCTACCTGAACTTATTTACCGGCTGGTGACTAGCCTCCGGCCGTCCGAAAACCGCCCGGCTCTGAGGGGCTTGCCGGACAGGCCTACCTTCGGGTCCGCCGGAGGTAAGCCTGCCGGCACCTGTGGGGTGGGGATCGGTCACACAGCCATGACCACGTACCAAGTGATGCCCAGCGGCAACCAGTGGCGCGTACAGAAATCGAGTGGTAGTGTCGTCTCGAACCATCGGAAAAAGGCCCGTGCGGTCGAAAAGGCCAAATCCCAGGCCGGAAGCGGCGACTCCGTTGAGATCCGCCGCTCCGACGGCACGATCCAGGACAAGCACAACTACTGAGCGCAGCGGAGTTCACTTTCAGCGACGTTTCTGTTTTCCGACATCCGTCAGACGTTGCTCTCAGTTGTGGCATACAGTGAATGCTACGTTATGTCCGCCGGTTTCACTTTCACCGCGTTGCAGAAAACGAGTTATGTCACTTGCGCCCATCGAACCATCTCGTATGTCGATCCGAACTGATGGGAGTGCCGCCGAGGACGCGCCGAAGCCGGTCGTGATCGATCGCACCAAAGACGTTGATCGGATGCGATACACTTGCCCGAACGGCCATACGACGTGGGACCGGACGAACAACCACATCTGGTGTCGGATGTGCCGGCGAGCCTGCGAGCACGGTGAAGATGTCGATCCCGAACACTACGAGCTGCTTGATAAGGCGACCGGTGAGACGATCCCGTGGTCGGCGGTTCGGCTTGCGGACGACGAACCGCATCGCCACGTCCGGTGAGTCGCAGTATGGAGTGTCGTGATCGGCGTGAGGGGCTACGGCCCGTTCTCCACGTCCGCGAGATCCAGGCCGCCAGCGAGGAAGGCACGCCCGCGGTCGGAGAGCGCGTAGAGCCCATCATCCCGGGCGAGCAGGCCCGCGTCCGCGAGCACGTTCAGTCGGCGGTTGACGTACTGGCGGCTGTAGTCCAGATTCCGGGCCAGCCCCTTCGCCGAGATGTAGATGTCGTGGTCGTCGTAGAAGCGCAGGATCGCGTAGTCCGCCGGCCTGAACCAGGAGATGCGGTGGACCATCAACCACACCCGCGCGCGGTCCAGAACGACGAACATCGTTCGATTTCAACGACGTACGTCGTGGAGATTCGCGCCGCTGAAAATCAGGGCCGAACACTCATTCGTCAGGACAATTCCAGTCGGCGTGTGCAACATCGATCTGAAACGCAGGTTCCTCAGCCCTCCACGCTCACGTCCGAGACGAACTCGGCGCCGCGGCCGGCCCACCGGCAGCCGTTCCAGTACTCCTCGATGCGGACCCACAGCCCGTCGCTTCGGGGCTCGAAGCGCCGGCGCTCCGGTGGACCGTCCTCGGGGTCGAATCGGACGATAAGCGCGTCCGAGCGGTCGGTCATGGGCAGGCGTCCTCCCGCGCAGTACAGCGCGCGCACAGCTGCTCGTCGGTGCGACCGCGGGCCAGCGCGCAGCCGCAGGCGTCGCAGGTGGTCCCGTAGAGGCACGTCATGCGCGCCCCCACACGTCCCACGTCGCCGCCTGTTTCCGGACTGCCCAACCGACGTGATCGGCGACGAACGCGAGGTAGTCGTCGAGGTGATCGTCGCCAAGGTCGGTGCGGCGCTCGATCTCGCCGGTGTCGGAAAAGCGCGTGACGATGTTGGCCTCGCGGTCGAGGTGGTGCCGGAAGCCCTCGGTGTCACGGCCGAGGTAGACGTGTTGCGGGAGGAGGCGCGTCGTTGCGTCGATCGTGCCGGAGGATTTTTGCTCCGGCGGCGATTTGGAACTCATGGGTTTTGCAGAAACGCGGGTCGGTGCTCCAACACCGGCCCGATGTTTTCACGTCGAGCAGCCCCGCGTTTCTCATTCCTCTATTGTGGTCCGAGGCACATAACTTTTTTCTTCCGAAGGAAAGAATTGGAGTGTAATGGCTGCCGAAAACAACGAGCGAGTGCAGAAAATGCACCCTGACGATGTATTTGACTTCGTGCGGAAGCACGAAGACCCAGGAGTAACAGCGAGAGAAGTAGCCGAGGCATTCGGCGTGACACCTCGCGGCGCCCGCTATCGGCTTAGCCAGCTCGAAGATCGTGGCCGCGTCTACGGTAAGGATGTCGGCGCATCGGCGAAGATTTGGTTTCCGAAAGGATGACGCTCAGAACTCGTCGTTTAGTGTCTCGCGGCCTTTCGGCGTTAGCCAGAAGACGAGGCCGGAGGAACCAACCTTTTTACTCGCAAGGTATCCCTCGTCGACAAGCGTTTTTAAACGCTCCTGTGCCCCGCGCTTCGTCATGTCCATCTCTTCGTGAATGTCGCTGACAGTAACAACCGGCTCAGGGTGCAACGCCACTATTCGACAGATTTCCGACGGTGACTGTCGTGGCGGGCGCCCCATTACACCCTACCTCTCACGGCTGAGAGAAAAGTTTGGTTATGCCGAAGAAAATTCCTGGCCAAGTAATTACCCACGGAAGAAATAAGGGGCTACATCATAACAGGTAGAGATATGCGACGCTCGCCCGGCGGCAGTCGTCGCCCGCGAAAAGTGGCGACCTGGTCACGCAGGCCGCCGTGCGGGGTCGCTTCGTACGACATGAGTACTAACACCTCCCGTCCCGATAAAACGGACGGCACGAACCTGTCGAACGACGATGCCGAACAGCCTGTCATCGACCAACTGAAAGCGGCGATCCGCGGCCCCGACGCCCAGTGCGGAAACAGTCCGGTGGCGGTGATCGCCTACGCCGAGCGCCAGTCGACCGCTGACTTCCGTGAGGCCGCGGACGCGCTGAAGCGGCTGCTCGATCGCGGCGACGTGGTCCGCACCGACGGCGGCCTGCAACTCGTCGAAACCGACGGTGGCGTGCCCAAGGGCGACTTGACCGCCAGCCCCCATCCAACCACCTGCACGCGCTTCCAGCTCGACCAGCTGGCCGCGATCGCCCAGTTGCAGGCCACCGAGACCGTCACCTCGGGGGCGGCGATTCGGGACCACCTCGAAGCGTATCTCGGCGCGGAGGTTCTCCCGGCCCGGATTTACCAGAACCTGGATGACCTCGCTGACGCCGGGCTCCTCGAGCGCACCCAATACGACGGGCGGACCTACGAGTACGCACTCACGGCCGCCGGCCACGCCTGCCTGCACGAGCGCATCCAGTGGCTTGCCGACCAGGCTGGCCGCCGGGTCGTGGACGTCAACCCCGATCCCGATGGCGATGGGGATGGCGATGGGGATGCCCCCGACACTCACTCCGACGGCGGGACCCCGATCCGCTCAGATGGTGGTCGCGATCGCCGGTTCCGTCGCGACGTCGTCGTCGGCCGCGTCCTCTCACAGTCCCAGTCCAACCCGAGCAGCCAGCTCATCGTCGATCCCTCGCTCCGCCCCGACGGCGGGCCACCGACCGCCGAGACACCGATCGATCGCCACGAGGCCGAACGCCACGCCCGGCAGGCCGCGCAGTCACTCGATCAGTGGTCGCGAGCCGCGCGACTCGACCTCCTCGCGATCCTCCAAGCGGAAACGCCGGTGATACTCCCAGTTGAGACGGAGCGGTTGAGTACTCACCGAACCGGAGGGCCACAGCGATGAGTCGCACGCAACGCGCTCGGATGGAGCCACTCGCAGCCGAGTGTCTCCGTCCCGGTGTGTTCGCCGTTCGGAATCACCGCTCAGGCGGTCGCTATCGGGTTCGAATCGACGACGGCCTTACCTGCGACTGTGACGACTACCGGTATCGGGCGGGCTCCGAGGGTGCCTGCAAGCACATTCAGTTCATCGAGCAGATCAGTACTGGCGAACTCTGTCCAGCCTGTGGGTACGGGACGTGTCGCCCGTCGTGTCCGGAGCGTGCGCGGGTCAGCACACGGGAGGCGATGCCAGATGAGTAAGAGTCCGCTCTTGGATCCCGACGGCAGTATCCAAGACCTGAGCGACGAGGAACTCCTCGAGCGAATCGCGAATCTCGATCCGGACACCTATCCACTTGTCCCGATCGTTCGCGACGCACTGCACCGTCAGGAGGGGTCGTCATGATCGACTTCGCCGACGACTTGCGCCCGGAACGCCGGATCCTCGTTGAATCGCCGACGGAATTCGGCGAAGTAGTCGGCTTCGTGGCCGTCGGCGGCGGCGACGGATTCGAAGGTGGCGTCCTCGACGCTCGCCTTCTCCGCGGCTGCAGCGTCGGTCAGGGGCCCGCCACAGCCAGGACAAAAGCGGGCCGAGTCCCGAAGCGGCGAGCCACACTGTGGGCAGTTCTCGAGGTTCGGGCGGGCGGTCTCGACATCCCCAACGTCGATCCCGTAGTGGTCAGCGATCTGGGTGACCATCTCGTCGTCGGTCACCCCAGAGTACGTTTCGAACTGCCGGCTGTCTTTCACCCAGAACGCGCGGTGCTTGATTTCCTGTTCGGAGAAGCCCTCGCGGATCCAGCGGGAGATCGCGCTCTTTCGGAAGTTGTGGGTGTTCAGTCGATCAGGATCGATATCAGCCCACTCGCCGACATCTTTGATGCGGCGACTGAGATACTGGTAGGTCAGTGCCCCATCGTCATCGCCGGCCGTATGATGCCCGGCGAACTTGTGGATCAGGGCGGCGTCGGGATCGTCGCGACGGGGATGGACATCGAGCCAGCTGGCGACGTAGCCACGCGACCACGTCAACGGGACGGTGCCGCTTGCGCCTTTCACGTTCGCGTTTTCGTTGATGCTGACCGTGCCCGGCTGTTCGGTGAGGTCGATATCCCGAACCCGGAGGCTCGCGATGCCGCCGATGCGCATCCCTGTGTCAGCAAGCAGTGCGATGGCGGTCTTATCACGCGGATTTTCAGTGGCGTCGAGGATGGCCTCGATCTCGTCGTCCTCGAGCAGAGCGTCGGGATCGACCGACCGGTCGGGCGAGGGGCCGATCTCGATATTCTCGGCCCACTCGACTCCCCGCCACTTGTAGAATTTCCGGAGGGCTTTCCGGTACTCGCGGAGTGTTCCTTCAGCGAGCCCGTAGTCGCGCTTGAGCGTGCCCATGAGCGCAGTCATGTCGGGCTCCTCGGCATCGGTCAGGGACGCCTCCCCTCGCTCAGCAGCGAGTCTGAGGCGGTTCAGATTCGAGACGATCGTTCCCTGGTTGTTGTCTGTCCGGACATCCAGGTAATCGATGAACTGCCGGATCGCGCGTCGGTCGGCCTCGGTGATCTCGGCGTCCGCGAGTTTGTCCAGTTGGTTCTGGAGTTTTCGTCCGTACTCTTGGACATCGTCCGTATCGGCCATATCGTGGTCCACGAGTGCATGAACTATGTAACCTCTCACGGTAGTTCTGGTGGGACTATCTTCCTTCGCCACCCGACTCCTCCGCCTCGTCAGCGGCAGGTTCACGCTGCACGACGAGCACGGGACCGAGGAACCGGTCGGCAACCTGATCGGCCGGCATCCCGAACACGAACGTCGAGAGCGACGGATCAGTTTCGCCCATGACGACGGTGTCGAACGACTCGGCCGCATCGACGATCGCATCGAGCGGGTTCCGCTCCCGGTCGACTCGGGTCTCGATCCTCGACGCGTCCATACCGAGTTCCCCCAGTCGGTCTACCATCCCATCGAGAAGCGTCCCGATGTCCTCGTCCGTTTCGGCAGTCTCGGCGACGTGATACAGCGTTACCGCGGCGTCCATCTCGCCGAACACGCCGGCGACGACGCGGGCGAGACGGTCGATCCCCACGGTCCCGCGGACGGCGACGAGGACGTCTTCGACCGCCCCCGTCGCGTTCGGAACGAGAACCGCCAGGCAGTCGTGTTCGGTTATCGTTCGGTCGATAGTTTTCTGCCCGTCGTGTGTGAACACGAGCCGTCGCTCGACGGTCGCTCCCGCCGCCTCGAAGATGGCCTCGTACTCGTCGAGACGGGTGGTGGCCCGCTCCTCGAACTGCATCTGTGCCTGTCCCGGTGCAGTCTGCTCCGGGATGACGTGGTATCCCAGGAGGATGACGTGGGCGTTCGCGAGGAGGTCGGCAACGCCCTCCGGGACCGACTCCCCTTCGAGCACGCGAATCGGGACGAGTATCGATGGACGGTCGGTCATGTTCAGATGTCCCCCTTGAGTGTGACGTTCCGAGCGTAATAACGATACCAGAGATACGAGACGATCATGATCACGATGCCGATGCCGATCGACGCGGGTTGCATGAAGGCGATCAACCCGAAACTCGCGAGCGCCCCCGCAGCCGGGACCACCGGATAGCCCGGCACCCGGTAGCTGGGGGTGTACCACTCGGGATCTCGCCGACGTAACACGATCAGGGCGATACACATCAGCCCGTACATGATCAGGTGGAGAAAGGAGGCGACCTCCGCGAGCAGTTCGACCTGACCGGTCGCGACGAGGACGAGGATCGGCCCGCCGGCGGCGAGCAACGCGACGTGTGGCGTGCCGTACCGGAGGTTGATCTCGCTCGCCCGCCTGGGAAGCAAGGCGTCGCGGCTCAGCGCGTACACCGCCCGCGAGGCGCTGAGGATCGACGCGTTCGCGCTGGAGAACGTCGCCAACAGCCCGGCACCTAGAATCGCGACCGCGCCGGGCAACCCGAGGAAGTCACGGGCGACTTCGACCATCGCCGTCTCACCGAACTGGCCCAGCCGCTCGGCTCCGAACGCGCTGGTCGCGACGAAGATGGTCACGACGTAGAAGACCGTGACGACGAGGACCGACCCGACCATCGCCAGCGGGAGGTTCCGCCCCGGCCGTTTGATCTCGCCCGCGACCGTCGCGACCTGGGCGAACCCCAGATACGACGTGAACACGAGCGCCGCGGTCGTCAACACCGGAAAGTACCCCCGGGAGAAGAACTGTTCCGGGACGCTGCCGCGACCGAAAACGCCGACTGCGTCGAGCACGCCGTACGACAGAAAGCCCGTGAGCACCACGAGGAGGATCCCCACCACCGCGTTCTGGATCTTGGCCGTGTTCTCCGTGCCGCCGATACTCAGCGCCGTCAGTGCGACGCCGAACAGCAGGCCGATCCCGATGACGGGGTTGAACGGGAGCCCGACGCCGAGTTCGGCGAACACGGCGCTCGCGTAGTGGCCGAGCCCCACGAGATAGAACGCGGAGGCGAACATCAGGCCCAACCACAGCCCCAGCCCCACGATCGAACCGTAGGCCGTCCCCATCCCCCGCGAGATGAAGTAGTAGCCGCCACCGCTGCGGGGCATCGCCGTCGCGAGTTCGGAGGTCGGGAGTGCCACGAGCAACGCGATCAGCCCGCCGATCGCAAACGAGAGCGTGGCCGCGAGCCCGGCGTTTTCCGCCGCTAGTCCCGGAAACACGAAGATCCCCGCACCGATCATGGTCCCGATCCCGATGGCCAGCCCGCCGACCAGCCCGATGGTGCGTTCCAGTTCGACGTCGTCGCCGTGGACGGTCGTATCGTCGGTGACGGCTTCCGGCTCCGCGACAGGTGTCTCCCCCGCGACGTTCTCCCCACCCGGTTCGACGTCGACGGGCTGTTCGGTCATACCGAGCCAATTGTTTCAGCTGCCGGATAAATTCAGCGACGCGCGTGGCCGACTCCGACGACGGGACGATCGGTCTCGATCCGTTCGCCCGTCGAGAGCGGGGGCGCTGTCCCGTCCACACCACATATGTCTCTCCGGCGTGGACGCCTCACACGATGACCGGGTCCTCCCGACGCGCCGTTCTCGGCGCCGTCGGCCTCGCCGCCGTCGGCGGCCTGGCCGGCTGTCTCGACGTTCGAACGTCCGGGCGTCCCGCCGAGAGAACGCCGGCGGCCCCCACGACCACGGCTGCGGCCACGGCGACCTTCCGTGGCGGATTCCACCGCCGGGGCGTCTTCCCCGACGCGACGGTTCCCGCCGAGCCACGCGTCGAGTGGACGCTCCGTGACCTGAACACGGGCGATCACACGGCGGCGAAAGCCAGTCCCGTCGCGACACGATCCGGCGACGTCGTCGTCCCCGGTGACACCGGTGAGGTGTGGCGGGTGACGCCGGACGGCGACGTCGTCTGGACGGCCGCCGTCGAGGAGACTTCCCGGGGCATCCACGGGACGCCCACCGTCGTCGACGGGACCGTGTACGTCGGTGCCTACGACGGCGCGCTCTACGCCTTCGACCTGGGGACCGGCGAGCGGTTCTGGCGGCGGAAGCTCGGCGACGCCATCGGATCGAGCCCGGGCTACCACGACGGGACCGTCTACATCGCCGTCGAGTACTACGAGCCAAGCGGCGCGATGTTCGGCGTCGACGCCGTCTCCGGCGAGGTGGTCTGGGAGGACCGACGCCCGACGGACCACCCCCACTCCACCTGTGCGCTCGACCGCGAGGCCGGTCGGCTCGTCGTCGGTTCGAACGACGGCAACCTGTACGCGTGGACGTATCCGGAGTTGACATTCGTCTGGTCGTTCTCGACGGGCGATGCGATCAAAGGCCCCGTCGCCACTCACGACGGCAGCGCCGTCTTCGGGTCGTGGGACGGGAACGTCTATCGAGTCGCCCTCGACGACGGCTCACGGCAGTGGGCCGCCGAGACCGGGGGGATGGTGATGTCCGGTCCGGCCGTCGAGGCGGCGACCGACACCGTCTACGTCGGGAGCCACGACTCGCGGTGCTACGCGCTCGACGCTGCGACCGGGAACGTCCGGTGGACGTTCGACACCGGGGGACGGATAACCGGCTGTCCGACCGTCGCTGGCGACCACGTCCTCGTCGGCTCCTACGATCGGCGCTGTTACGCGCTGGCCAAGCGGACCGGCGAGAAGCGCTGGGCGGTCGACGGTGTCGGCCACGTCACCGGCTCCCCGACGGTCGTCGACGGCGCCGTCTACGTCACCGACCGGGCGTCCGAGGCGCACCTCGCCGGCGGCGACGGTCGGACGGGCGGGCTGTACAAGATCGGGGCCGACCGCGGGGCGGACTGATGGTGCGCCGGGGACAGCACTCGCCGTCAGATCCAACTGTGTCAAACACTAACACGAGCGTGGGCCATGTACGTGCCCATCGTCCGCACCGACCGATCGGCGTTCGACCGCATCCGCGACGCCATCCTCAACCGAGAGGACTCGGACGACGAGAAACCGACGGGACCCGGCGCCCCGACGCCGGGCTGAGCGGCGTCGGGTCCCCCGTCGGCTCCGTCGCGACGGCGAGAGCCGACAGTATAAGCGTCCGACGCGCATACGCCCCGCCAATGAGCGAGGCACTGCTGATCGTCGCCCACGGGTCACATCTGAACCCGCGGTCGAGTACGCCGGCACGGGACCACGCCGACGCCATCCGAGCCACGGGCGCGTTCGACGAGGTTCGCGAAGCCTACTGGAAGGAGGAGCCGTCGCTGCGGAACGCCCTCCGGACGGTGACGGCCGACGACGTGTACGTCGTCCCCCTCTTCGTCAGCGAGGGCTACTTCACGGAGGAGGTGATCCCCCGCGAGCTTCGACTCGACTTCGACGCCACGGACTGGGACTCGGACGGGACGAGCGCCGACTCCGTCAGGCGCACCCCGTCGGACGTGGACAAGACGGTCCACTACTGCGGGCCGGTGGGGACACACGACGCGATGACGGACGTGATCGTCCGCCGGGCGGAGACGGTGACGGGCGACCCGGACGTCGGATCGGGGGTGGGGCTGGCCGTCGTCGGCCACGGCACCAAACGCAACGAGAACTCCGCGAAGGCGATCCAGTACCACGCCGACCGGGTTCGGGACCGCGACCGCTTCGACGAGGTCCGGGCGCTGTTCATGGACGAGGAGCCCGAGGTGGACGACGTGACCGACCACTTCGAGAGCGCCGACATCGTCGTGGTGCCGCTTTTCGTCGCCGACGGCTACCACACACAGGAGGACATCCCCGCGGACATGGGTATCGCCCTCGACGGGGAGTACGCGGTCCCGTCGCGGGTCGACGGGCACGACCTCTGGTACGCCGGCGCCATCGGGACGGAGCCGCTGATGGCGGACGTCGTCCTCGAACGCGCGGCCGACGCGGGGGCGGCCCTCGACGGCGTCGACGTGGGAACCGACGACACCGACCCGACGTCGACGGCCGCCGCGGACGGTGACTGAGATGACGGCAACCGACCCCGCGCCGGCCGAGGCGCTGCGCGAGGCCGCCCGCGACGGCGTCGACTTCGACGGCCTCGAGGCCGCGTACGACGACGGCTTCCGGCTCGCCGTCCCCGGGTCGAGGTACGCGGACCTCTCCGCGACCGCGTTCGTCGACGCCGCGGGGCGACACCGCGAATACGTCCAGAACTGGCTGTTCTGGCACCACCACGCGCCACAGTCCGCCGCCGAGTGGGGGTTCCTCCGATGGATCGAGCGCGCGGACGACCTGTCGGTTCCCGAGCGGTACGACCGCCTCGGCGACGGCCTCACCCGCGAGTGGGGCGAACTCGCCGTCACCGCGCGCGTAGACGAGGACGGCCGACGCCGCTACGACCTCCGGCACGTCGCCGACGCCGCCGCCGACGCCGACGCGCTGTCGACGTACACTGACCCCCACGAGGCCCGGCGTGTGCGAACCCTCGACGACGACGGCGACTACCGACCGCTGTCGACGGCGCCCACGCTGTCCCACGGCTGGGCGTTCGTCGACCTCGACGCCACGGCCGTCGTCCGCGCCGTCGACGGCTTCTACCCGGCGACCGTCGCCAACTGGCACCGCGAGCGCGAGGGGCGACTCGACGTCACCCACTGGCACGAGGCGGTTTCGCGCCAGACCGGCATCTACGGCGTCGTCGAGACGTGGAACCGCGGCGAGGGCCACGAGCACGTGAACTGGGTCGCCGAGGCCTGCTGTGACGACTCCCAGTGTCTCAAGCGCCGCGAGTGGGAGTACGACGACGCGACGGCACTCGCCCCCGACGGCGGAGCGGGGGTCTTCCCCTGTCGGGAGCCGTGTTCGCTGGTGATCGCCGCGGCACGGAAGTGGACGCGACTGGAGGCCGAACGGTCCCGAACCTACGAGTTCGAGTTGACGCCGAGCGAGAAAGAACAGATCGAGACGATCATCGACGCCGTCGCCGACGGCCGAGCGGACGAGGTTCGAGACGCCGACACGAGCGACGGCGCGAACCGCTACCGTGCGCGGTATCTCCGTGCCAAACTGTTCGACGACGAGGGGAACCTCGACGGCGTGCCGACCGAGGCCGACGACTGAGGCGTCGCCGTCCGCCCGCGGCGGCGCCCTGACCCCCGGCGGACGCCACGCTCCGCGGAGCCGACGACGCCACGTTCGTCATCTGCCAACAACAACGATTAGTACGCTCGTATCCACGTCCCGGTAGACACAGTAATGACGGACGACACACCTTCTCACGGTACGGGAGATGCGGACGACGACGCGTTCGCGGCCGACGGTGGCCGGGCGATTCGGACCGGTCGACGGTCCCCGCAGGATTGGTGGCCGGACGCCCTCGACCTGTCGATCCTCGACCGGAACGCACGGAACGTCGATCCGCAAGGTGAGAACTTCGACTACGCCGAGGCGTTCGAGCAACTCGACTTCGAGGAAGTGAAAGCGGACGTCGAGGAGGTGCTGACGGACTCGAAGGACTGGTGGCCGGCCGACTACGGCCAATACGGGCCGCTGTTCATTCGGATGGCGTGGCACAGCGCCGGCACGTACCGAACCACCGACGGCCGCGGCGGCGCCTCCGGCGGGCACCAGCGTCTGCCCCCCGTCGACAGCTGGCCGGACAACGTGAATCTCGACAAGGCCCGCCGGCTGCTGTGGCCGGTCAAGCAGAAGTACGGCAAGAAGCTCTCGTGGGCCGACCTGATCGTCCTCGCCGGCAACGTCGCCCTCGAATCGATGGGCTTCGAGACGTTCGGCTTCGCCGGCGGGCGCGGGGATGACTTCGAGCCCGACGAGGCCGTCGACTGGGGGCCCGAAGACGACTGGGAGATGACCGCCGACGAGCGGTTCGACGAGGACGGGAGCCTCAAGGCACCGCTCGGCAACACCGTGATGGGTCTCATCTACGTGAACCCCGAGGGGCCGAACGGCGAGCCGGACCTCGAGGGCTCGGCGAAGAACATCCGCGAGTCGTTCGGCCGCATGGCGATGAACGACAAGGAGACGGTCGCGCTCATCGCCGGTGGGCACACGTTCGGGAAGGTCCACGGTGCCGACGACCCCGAGGATCACATCGGGCCCGAGCCCGCGGCGGCTCCCGTCGAGGATCAGGGCTTCGGCTGGGAGAACGACTTCGGCGAGGGCAAAGGCCCCGACACCATCACCAGCGGCATCGAAGGCCCGTGGAACGCCACGCCGACCCAGTGGGACATGAGCTACGTCACCAACCTGCTCACCTACGAGTGGGAGCCGGAGAAAGGTCCCGGTGGCGCGTGGCAGTGGACCACGAAAAGCGGCGAACTCGACGGGGCCGCTCCCGGCGTCGAGGACCCCGGGGACAAGGAGGACGTGATGATGCTGACGACGGACGTCGCCCTCAAGCGGGACCCCGACTACCGGGAGGTGCTGGAGGAGTTCCGGGACGACCCCAACGAGTTCCGGGAGGCCTTCGCGAAGGCGTGGTACAAGCTGATCCACCGCGACATGGGGCCGCCGGAGCGGTTCCTCGGCCCCGAAGTCCCCGAGGAGACGATGATCTGGCAGGACCCGATCCCCGACGCCGACTACGAGCCCATCGGCGAGGCCGAAGTCGACGAGCTCAAAGAGCGACTCCTCGCCTCGGAGCTGTCCGTCTCCCAGTTGGTCAAGACCGCCTGGGCGTCGGCGTCGACGTACCGCGACAGCGACAAGCGCGGCGGCGCCAACGGTGCGCGCATCCGCCTCGAACCCCAGCGGAGCTGGGAGGCAAACGAGCCGGAGCAACTGGCGACCGTCCTGGAGACGCTGGAGGGGATTCAGGCCGACTTCAACGGCTCGCGATCCGACGACGTGCGCGTCTCGCTCGCCGACCTGATCGTCCTCGGCGGTAGTGCGGCCGTCGAGCAGGCGGCGGCCGAGGCCGGCTACGCCGTCGACGTCCCGTTCGAACCGGGGCGCACCGACGCCACGCAGGAACGGACGGACGTCGAGTCCTTCGAGGCGCTCGAACCGCAGGCCGACGGGTTCCGTAACTACCTCGGTGACGGCTACGATGCCCCGCCGGAGGAGCTGCTGGTCGACAAGGCGGAGCTGCTGGGTCTGACCCCCGCCGAGATGACGGTTCTGGTCGGCGGCATGCGCGAGCTTGGTGCGACCTACGGCGACGGCGACGTCGCCTTCACCGACGGGTCGGCGACCCTGACCAACGACTTCTTCGTGAACCTGCTCGATATGGACTACGAGTGGGAGGCGGCCGAGGGCGAGCATCTGTACGAGGTCCGTGACCGCGAGACGGGTGACCTCGAGTGGGAGGCGACCCGCTTCGACCTCGTCTTCGGGTCGAACGCTCGGCTTCGCGCCATCGCGGAGGTCTACGGCGCCGACGACGGCGAAGAGCAGTTCGTGCAGGACTTCGTCGACGCGTGGCACAAAGTGATGACCAACGACCGGTTCGACCTCGACTGACGCGCCGAGACCGGGTGGCGGCCGTCCGCGCCACCCCGGTCGCCGGTGTTCGGTCGCCGCTCGACCGGAGCGTATTCGTCGCCGCCGGACATACCTCGGAATCGAATGGTCTCCCAGCGTGCCGACGACGTGAGCCCGTTTCTCGCGATGGACGTGCTCGAACGGGCGAACGCCACCGACGACGTGATCCATCTGGAGGTTGGCGAACCGGATTTCTCGCCGCCCGACCGCGTGATCGAGACGGCCGTCGATTCGCTGCGGGCGGGCAACACGAACTACACCGCCGCCCGGGGGAAGCCCGAACTCCGGCGAGCGATCGCCGCCCGCTACGCCCGGCGGTACGGCGTCGACGTCGACCCCGATCGGATCGTCGTCACGCCCGGCAGCTCGCCCGGCCTCCTCCTCGCGATGGCGACGCTCGTCGACCCCGGGGACGAGGTGGTGCTCACCGACCCCCACTACGCCTGCTACCCCAACTTCGTCCGCGTCGTCGACGGACGGGTCCGGACCGTCCCGCTCCGCGCGAGCGAGGGGTTCCAGCCCCGGGTGGCCGACTTCGACGCCGCCGTCGGCCCGGACACCGCCGCCGTCCTGTGTAACTCGCCCGCCAACCCGACGGGCGTCGTGATGGACGGCGAGACGCTCGCCGGCGTCGCCGAGGTTGCGGCCGAACGCGGCGCGACGCCCGTCGTCGACGAGGTGTACCACGGCCTCTCCTACGACGCCACGGAACACACGATGCTCGAGTACACCGACGACGCGTTCGTCCTCGACGGCTTCTCGAAGCGGTTCGCGATGACGGGCTGGCGGCTCGGCTGGCTGGTCGTCCCGCCAGCCGCCGTGGACGCGGTGAACCGCCTCGCACAGAACGTGTTGATCTGTGCCCCGAACTTCGTTCAGGACGCGGGTGTCGCGGCGCTTTCGGCCCCCGACGGTGACGCCCGACTCGACACCATCAGGGAGACGTACCGCGAGCGCCGCGACCTGCTGGTCGACGCCGTGGCGGAGTGGGGACTCGGCCTCGGCTACACGCCACAGGGCGCGTACTATCTGCTGGCGGACGTGAGCGACCTGCCCGGCGACGCCATCGACGTGGCCGACTGCTTCCTGGAGGAGGCGGGCGTGGCGGTCACGCCCGGCGTTGACTTCGGCGACGAAGCTACCGACTACGTCCGCCTCTCGTACGCGACCGACGCGGCGGCCATCGAGACGGCCATCGAGCGGATCGACCGGCTGCTGGAGACGGTCGATCGGCGGTAACGGCCGCCCCCCATCGCTGCCGTTCCCGTTCCCGCTCCACCCCCACTCTCACTTCGACTCCCCCTACCGCGTCGGTCGCGCGCCGTGGATGCGCCGCACCGTCGCCACGGTTCGTTCGCGGTCCAATCGCGGCAGGAGCGTCAGGAAGCCGTGTGGATACGCCGGGAACGCGACGCGCGCGACCGGCACCCCCGCCGCCGCGAGACGCCGCGCGTAGGCCCGCCCCTCCACTCGCAGCGGATCGATCCCACACGTGACGACCGTCGTCGCCGGAAGCGCCCCGACCCGCGTCGTTCGAAGCGGCGCGACGCGGGGCGACGACCGATCGGCCTCCGGCGGGAGATAGAGGTTCCAGAGGCCGTCCAGTATCGATCGGGCGAGTCGCCGGAGGGGGATCGGCCGCCCGTGACGGGGATCGAACGCCGGATCGACCGGCGGGTACGCGAGCGTCTGGTGTCGAATCGCCGGCGTCGCGTCGGCGTCCCGGTCGGCCGCCAGCGCCGCGGCGAGGGTTCCGCCGGCGCTCGCCCCGAACAGCGTCACGTCGTCGGGGTCGAGCCCGTTGGCGGGGCCGTGGCGTCCGAGCCAGTCGAGCACCCGGTCGCAGTCGTCCAACTGTGCCGGATAGCGGTGTTCGGGAGCGAGCCGATAGTCGACGGCGACGACCGCTCGTCCGGTCTCCGCGGCGAGGCAGCCACAGAGGTCGTGATTCGTGTCGAGGCCGCCGCTGATCCAGCCGCCGCCGTGGAGAAACACCGTCACCGGAAGCGTCTCGTCGTCGGCTCGTGGCCGGTAGCAGCGGACGGTGACGGGGCCCACGGCGCGCGTTCGGCTGGTGACACCGGGCGGGAGCGATCCGTTCCCGCTCCCGTTCGACGCCCGTCCGACCCGACGGAGCGCCAACACGAGCGCGTAGGTGCTCGGCGCCGTCCCCGTCGGCGGATCGAGCGTCTCGCGCAGCGCGCCACGGATCCATCCGTGGAGGCGTCGCAGCCCGTTCATCGCCGCCCGCTGCCACCTCCGACCGTGCGTGTTCGTGACATCTCGGCTCACCTCGACTCAGACCGGCACCGTGAGCCACCCGAGGTCGAGTGCCACGATGAGCAGCGACGTCGTGACGCTGACGGCTAGTTTCACCGCGGAGGCGATGTTGATCGGCCACATGTTCATCGACGCGAGTTGCTCGTACAGCGTCGCCATCGCGAGCACGTCCAGGGCGTCGTCGTCGGTCGACCCGCCGCCGGCGTGTCGGCGCCAGAACCCCTGTTCGGCCTCGCGGAACTGCCAGCGGATGACGGCGAGTTTCCGGTCGCGGATCGTCAGCAACCGCTCGCGGATGAGATACGTCGTCACGACCGTCATCCCGACCATCACGGACAGCACGACCCCGTACGCGCCGAAGACGGCGAGTCGGGCGTCGAAACCGGGGACGAACGTGGCGCTCGACGCGGTCACGAAGTCGAAGGTCATGAGCACGATCCCGTAGATCACGAGCGTGACCGACGCGTCGCCGATCCGCCGGTACCCCCCGACACCGTCGGGGTCGAGGCTGTCGATGTTCTCGATGAAGGAGTCGGTCATCCGATACGCGAGCGCGAGCGTCCCCACGAACGGAAACAGGAACAGCCCGTGGGCCGCACCCAGGGCGACGAGCAACAGCGTGTGCGGGTAGACGGCGAACAGGGCGAACTCACGGGCCATCGCGATCATCACCACGCTCCCGACGGCGGCACCGATCCCCAGCGCGAGCGGGTGGAAGGCACGATCCAGTACGGCGTCGTAGGCGGCCGCGATCCGCTCCGGATTCGGGGGATCGATGCCCAGATCGTACAGTCGCTCCATCGCCGGTGTGTCGGCCAGGTGGACGAGTTCGCCCTCCACCTCGACGAGAACCTCGTAGTAGCGCTCGAGCATGAGGAACGCGACCGGCAGATGCACCAGCGTGACGTAGAACGGGTAGTTGAACGGAATCGGCGTCGTCGCCATGTCGACGCGGAGGTAGTCGATTCCGGCGATCACGACGACCCCGGCGATCAGGAGTCGGGTGAACGTCACCCCTCGATCCCGATAGCCGTCGAGATACCGGTCCGGCGGGTACGACCTGTCGACGGCGTCGAGCAACGCCCCCTCGACGATCCGCGCCGACCGGCTGTTCGCTCCGACTCGGAACTCGGCTCTGTCGCTCATGGGTCGCGTCCGTCGGCGCTCGCGTCGGTCCGCGTCGGGCCGGACGAGGCCGTTGACGTACGACGGGGCGGCCTCGTACTAATATTCTCGGGCGCCCCGTCCGCGGCGAGCCCGTCACCCCGTCAGCTATTTTCGCTCGCGTCGTCTCCGTCCTCCATGGCCGGCTACGCCACGCTCCCCCGGTTGCTCGACGTGCCTCGCCTCCGGGCCGCCGGCCTCGCGCTCCGGGCCGACCCGGTGGCGACCGTCCAGTCCCGTGACCCCGACCCGTCGCTCCTCGCGGCCGTCGAGTCCCCCTTCGAGACCGTTTCCGGCGCCCTCGACCGCCTGCGCTCTCTGGAGTGTCGCCTCCGCGAGGTCGGCGACCGCCGCGCCGTCTTCCTCACCATCTACACCCGGATGACCGCCGCAGTCCGGGACGCCATCGAGGGCGGTCGCTTCGCCGACGCCGACTGGATGCGCCGCTACACCGTCACCTTCGCGGAGCAGTACCGCCGGGCCTTTCGTGACTTCGAGCGTGGCGACGTCGACGCCGTCCCCAGTCCGTGGATCGTCGCCTTCTCGACTGCCACCGATGGTTCGGCGCTCGTCGTTCAGGACGCCTTCCTCGGTATCAACGCCCACATCAACTACGACCTCGCCCTGGCGCTGCGGGAGGTGGGGATCGATCCCGCACGCCGCCGCAAGCGCGCCGACCACCGCGAAATCGACGCCGTCCTGGCGGAGTTGATCGACGCCCAACAGGTCGCGCTTGCCGACCTCTACGCCCCCGGACTCGCCGACGTCGACGCGGCGTTCGGCCGGTTCGACGAGGCGCTCTCGCTGTTCTCGATGACCGAGGGCCGGGAAGGCGCGTGGCGGGTCGCGGCTGCCCTGACCGACGTGGGGTGGCGACCGGCCCGGCGGTACGTCCGCTGGCTCCACCGAACGACCGCGGTCGGCGGCGCCGTCTTCGTCCGCTCGCCGCTCGTCGATCCCGCCGCCCTGCGGGCGCTCCGGCGCGCGGAGCGGGATATCCCCGATCCGGTGGCGCGGCTGGCGGCGCGGCTGGACGCGTAGAAACTGGCGGCGCGTCTCACTCCTCGCGTGGCGCGTTCGCGGCGTCGGGGTCGACACCGCGCCGACGGGCATCGAGCGTCGAGAGGCCGTACACCAGCCCGACGAGTGCGAGAACACCGACCGGCAGGAGCGCCCACGGCGTGATGCGAGTGTAGCCCCAGACGACGAGCAGGGCGGCCGTGACGAGCACGACGGTGACGGCGTAGTACAGTTGGGTGCGGACGTGGTCGACGAGGTCGGCCCCGGTGAACGTCGCCGAGAGGACACTCGTATCGGAGATGGGGGAGGCGTGATCGCCGAAGATGGCCCCGGAGAAGACGGCACCGACCAGCGCCGCCACCATCGCGTGTCCCCCGGTCAACTCCCACGCAACGGGGACGGCGATGGGCGTCACGATACCCATCGTTCCCCACGAACTCCCGGTCGAGAAGGCGATGAAGGCGGCAGTGAAAAGCACCACCACGGGCAGGAGTTCGGGCGCGAGCACTTGCTGGGCGACGCCGCCGACGTAGTCGCCGGTGCCGAGCGCTTCGACGACGTTGCCGATGGACCACGAGAGGACGAGGATGGTCACCGCGGTCAGCATGATGCCGAAGCCGTCGATGGTGGTGTCGACGGCCTCGCCGAGACTCATGACGCCCGTGACGGCGCCGATGAGATACGTCGAGGCGACCATCGCGAACGAGCCGAAGATGAGCGCCACGGCGTAGTCGGCGCCGACGATGGTGTCGTACAGCGACGCGCCGGGGCTGTGGCCGGTCCACAGCGCCGTCCCGACGGTGACGGCAGCGAGGACGCCGATGGGGAGAAAGAAAGCGAGCAAGCGGGGGTTCTCGACGTCGGGCTCGCCCAGTTCGGCTGCCACGTCCTGCATGGGGCGTGCACCCTGTCGCGTCACCGCCCCCGACGACGCCGCGCGGCGCTCCGCGGTCAGCATCTCACCGTAGTCCCGGCCGGTCACCACGACGATGCCGACCATCGCGATAGCGAGGATGGCGTAGACGTTGTGCGGGATGGAGTCGAGAAACACCGCGAACGCCGGCGGTACCTCGCTGGCCGGGATGTCGGCCGCCTCGTAGCCCGACTCGATCATCGAGAGCTGGAAGGCGACCCACGAGGAGACGGTGAGCGTCGCCACCGGTGCGGCCGTCGAGTCGACGAGATAGGAGAGCTTCTCCCGGGAGATGTGCAGATGATCGGAGACGTCACGCATCGTGCTGCCGACGACCGCCGTGTTGGCGTAGTCGTCGAAAAAGAGAAGCAGCCCCAGCAGCCAGGTGACGACCCCCACCCTGCGCCGCGTATCGAGGCGGGCGATGGCCCAGTCCCGAACCGCGTGTGAGCCGCCGAGCCGCCAGATCATCGCGACGGCGGACCCGAGAAGTAGCGTGAAGATGAGTATCTGGGCGTGAAACGTGCTGTCCCCGACGGCGGCGGCGATCCAGTCGAAGGTCTGACGCAGTCCGACGCTGCCGGTGTACAGCACGCCCCCGGACCACACGCCGAGAAAGAGCGACAGGACGGCTTTCCGGGTCACGATAGCCAGCCCGATGGCGAGCAGGGGCGGCACGAGGGATAAGGCACCGAAATCTGCCATGCCCGCCGCTACTACACACTGCCAGTTAGTAGTACCCGGATCGTCGCCGATGCAAGCTTTGCCAATTTCTATCAGCGACACGTTAGTGCCCACGGCGCCGATAAGGATCACGAATGACGAGAAACTATCGGAAACAGTTTTTTTCTTGGAATTTTAGTCCTATATAGAACCTTCACGGTCACTTTTTCCCGCCACCACCTCGCTTGCCGTGCCCGTGCGGCGTCACGGCTTTCGGAAAATGGTGTCGGGGCGGATAGATGAATGACTCAGTAGTCCGTAACGGGTTGTACGCGTAGACGGACGTTCGATTTCCATTCGGCTCCCTCCCGTCGCTCGACGCGGGTCGGGAGCGACGACACACCTCTCACAACCAATGAACACGGACGGACCCACGGACGACGGACCCGACCCGACGAATCACTCGCGACGAACCCTCCTGCGGATGGCGCCGCTCGGCGCACTTGGCGGTCTCGCCGGCTGCGTCGGCGGGAACGGCGGCGGCACAACCGACACCGATACCGACACCGGTTCCGGGGGCGGCGGCCCCACCGCCCGCTGGGCCGGCACCCAGAACCCCGACACGACCTGCTGGGACGTCGACGGAACCCTCCCCGAGGGCCCCGAAGGCTGTGGCCTGGTGTATCCGATCTTCGAACTCAAGCGCCGCCTCGACGAGCGATCCGACGCTCCGAATCTGGCACTGATCGGCAGCCAAGAACTCTGTAGCGAGCAGTCCTGCATGTCGAAGTTGGGGTCACAGGTCATCCAACTGGGCAGTAGCTCCGTCGCCAACTCGGCGAAGATCTGGCCGGAAAACGAGATTTGGAGCATCCCCTACACCTTCCCGGTACACCAGCGTGCGTCCATCGGGTACGGCTTCGTCCACCCGACCACTTGGGAAGAGTACTGGGTGCCGTTCGCGAAGAAGTACGGCGTACTCCCGGTTGGGTTTGACCCACCGGGCTACCGTGCCCACCTCATCGGTACCGGGAGCGATCCGGGGTCGCCGGTGACCTCGCCGGCCGACTTCGAGGGTCGAAAGATCCGCACGACACAGAGCGAGGTGATTTCGACGGCGTTCGACGAACTCGGAATGAATCCGATCACCATCTCATTTGCCGACACGCTCCAGGGGATGAAATCCGGCGTCGTCGACGGTCTGGAGATCATCACGCCCTACGCCGTCGCGGCCCAAATTACGTCGATCACCGCGCAGGTGACCCTGACCCAGTGGGCGCCCGGTCTCGATCCGATCTGGTGTCGTGTCGACTTCCTCAAGGGGCTCTCGGAATCCGAACGCGCCGCCTTCGCCGAGATCACGGGCAATCTCGCCGAGCGGAGCATCCAGCGCGCCGACCGGGCGTACGAGCGCTTCCAGGGACTGAGTCCCGACGCCCCCGTCGAGGGGTCGAACTTCCACACCGAGGGTCCCGACGGCGGTCCGGTGCAGGTCAACTGGCTGGACGAGGACCAACTCGGCGAGTGGCGGGCGCCGGTCGATCCTGTCGACAACCGTGACCTCTACGCCGACGCCATCGACCGAGTCCACGACGAGTTCACCGATGGCTTCTTCGACCGTCTGCACGGTCTCACCCGCGAGAGCGGCGTCCCCGACGACTCGGAGAACTTCTCCCTGGACGCCTGGTGGGACGACTATCTGGACCTGATCTAACCGTCACCGATGGCTTCCACACTCCGCCGGTACGTCCGCACGGCCCTTGACCCGGAGCGCCTGCGGGAGACGCGAATCGGGCGATTCGAACGCAACGCCGAACTCTACCTCGGCGGCACGCTCCTCGTCGTCTACGGTCTCGTGATCGGATTCTCGGTCATCCAGCGGACCCTGACGGGCGAACAGGCCCTCTGGGCCCAGGAGAGCGCCATCGGGATGTTCGTCTGGGTCGCCTGGCTCTCCGTGGCCTACGTGATCCGCAACGAGGACCACCTGCGCTTTACGATGGTCCTCTCGGGCCTGTCGAACACCGGCCGCTATCTCGTCTACTGGATCGAGTGGCTGTGCTGGATCGTCTTCGCCGGCGTGGTGTTCGTCTACTCTCTCCCCGTCTTCGGCACCTTCCTGTCCCGCGGTGCGACGATCACGGGGACGGGAATTCCGGACGCCGTGACGTATCTGGCGGTGACCGTCGGCGTCGGACTCGTGCTCTTTCGGGTCGTCGAGCAGATGCTCTGGGTGACACACGCGTTCCGACGCGGCGTGGACATCACCTACGACGCCGACGAGGTGGTTGGCGAGTGATCTCCGCCCTGCAGACGAGCGTCGCCGGCGTCGACCCCGGCGTCGCCCTCGTCGGCTTGACCGCCTTCGCCGTCGTCCTGTTCGTAATCGGCGTCCCCATCCTGCTGGTGTTCTCGACGTGGGCCATCGGCTTCTCGCTGTTTTTCCCGGTGTTCAGCCTGCGGAACATGGCGCTGGTCTCGTACTACCAACTGTGGACGTTCCCGCTGACTGCGGTTCCCCTGTTCATTCTGGTCGGTGCCCTCGTCAACCAACTGCGTATCGCGCGGGACATCGTCGAGATGTCCCGCGCCGTCGCGGGGTGGCTCCCGGGGAGTTCGGCGAACACCGCCCTCGTCACCGCCGGCGTCTTCTCGGCCATCACCGGATCCAACGCTGCGACGACGGCGTCGGTCGGGGAGGCCTTCACGGACGAACTGAACGAAGAGGGGTACGACCCCGTCTTCAGCGCCGCCACCATCGCCGCTGGGGGGACCCTCGGGATCATCATCCCGCCCAGCGTTCTCTTCATCCTCTACGGCGTCACGTTCAACCTCTCCGTCACCGACCTGTTCGTCGCGGGTATCCTCCCCGGCATCCTGATGCTCGGTGGGCTGATCGCCACCGCGACGGTCATCTCCTACCGGCAGGACTACGGCACGACCGAGTACTCGTTCAGCTTCAGCGCCATCTTCCGGTCGATGTTCCGGGCGCGGAACTCACTGCTGGCCATCGTCCTCCTCCTCGGGGGCATCTTCACCGGTCTGTTCACTCCTTCGGAATCCGCCTCCATCGCCATCCTCTTTGTCGTCACCGCGGAGTTTCTCTCCGGCCACATCGACGACCTCGACTTCGTCACGGAAGCGGTCCAACTCACCGTCTACCTCGTCGGCATCATCATCCCGGTGTTGATCACGTCGATCATGATCCAGCAGGGGCTCTCGTTTCTGAGCCTGCAAGACGCCGTCTCGAACGCGATTCTGACGCTTGACGCGCCCATCCTCGTCGGCGCTGCGCTCCTCGTCGTCATGCTGCTGAGCGGCTCGATCCTCGCCTCGATTCCCAACATGATCCTCACGGCGCCGCTGTTGGCACCGGTGGCTTTCGCCCTCGGCATCTCGCCGCTCATGTGGGGGGTAATCTTCATGATCAGCGACGCAATCGGCTTCATCACTCCGCCGTACGGCCTGAATCTCTACATCATGAGCAGCATCACCGACATCGATTACATCCGTATCGCCCGGGCGGCCCTCCCCTACTTTTTCGTCCTCACGTCGATTCTCGTCCTCTTTTTCGCCTTCCCCGAACTGAACGTCCTCGCCGCCGGCTGAGCGCGGGTCTCGTGGTGTCCGACCCCGACGCGTGGCGAGGGATATATCTCCCCGACGGCTCTGGATGTAGGTATGTTCCTGTTGCTCACGGCCGGTCCCGAGGATCCGGAGGCGGCACTGCCGTTCGTCGCCGCGAAGGGGGCGGTACTCGCCGGCGACGACGTGTCGCTCGTCGCGATGGCCGACGGCGTCCACCTGTTGACCGACTCGACCGATCTACATGCCATCGAGGCGTCCGGCCTGCCGACGGTTGGGCGGGCGGTCGACACCCTGCGCGAGGCGGACGCCCTCGCCGACGCCGTCGCGTTGCGGGCCTGCTGTGACGCACGCGGCATCGACGACTCGGACCTGGCCGACTGGGCGTCGATGGCCGACGAGAGCGCCGTCGCTCGTGCCGCCGCCGGCCACGAGACGACGCTCACGTTCTGACCAGCAGCCACCGCCCCCGAGTCGAACGAACCACCTTCGTCCCGCGGGACCGGACACGCGGTGCCGTCGGGGATCGACCCCGGTTCGTGACTGGTTTTATTTCGGAGCCGATCCAACGACGGTGTATGGTATCCACCGGAGACGCCGCCCCGACGTTCACCGCCACGCTCGGGACGGCCGAGCACGAGTCGTTCGACCTCGACGACCACCTCGGGGACGGCCCCGTCGTCCTCGCCTTCTTCCCCGGCGCGTTCACGCCGCCCTGCCGGAACGAGATGCTCGCCCTCCAGGAGCATCTCGACGACTTCCGGGACGCCGGCGCGACGGTCTTCGGGATCAGCGCCGACTCGCCGTTCTCCCAGGGTGCGTTCAGCGAGGAACACGGGCTGGCGTTCGACCTCGTGAGCGACATGGAGGGCGGCGTCATCGACGCGTACGGGCTGACGATGGACATCCCCGACCTCGGCCTCCACGGCATCGCGAACCGCGCCGTCTTCGTTCTCGATTCCGACGGCGTGGTCACGTACAGTTGGGTCGCCGACGATCCGACGAACGAACCCGACTACGAGGAGCTCGTCGACGCAGCCGAGACGGCCTAGTCGTCGCTGGCGTTGCCGCCGACACGGGCGTCGACGCCGCGGACCTCGATCCGGGCGCCGCCGTCGTCGCTCTCGGTCACCGCGACCGTCCACCCGTGCGCCGTCGCCATCTTCTCGACGATAGCGAGGCCGAGCCCGCTCCCGTCGCCAGCGGTCGAGTAGCCCCGTTCGAGGACCTCCTCCCGTCGGTCGGCCGGAATGCCGACGCCGTCGTCCGCGACGTAGAACCCGTCGTCGACGACGCCGACCCGGACGGACAGGGCCGGAGCGTCGTCGGCCGCGGTCCCGTCGTCCGTGGCGCCGTGTTCCACACTGTTCCGAAACAGGTTCTCGAGCAACTGCCTGAGCCGCTTCCGGTCGGCTCGGATCGTGGCGTCGTCGTCGACCCGTAGCTCGGCCGTTCCGGTTTCGACGGTCTCCCAACACGCCCGTGCCGCCGCTCCGAGCGCCACCGATTCGACGTCTTCGACCACCGCTCCCTTCCGCGTGAGCGTCGTGAGGTCGTCGGTGAGCGACTCCAGCCGCTCCAGCGCCCGGCGACAGCGGTCGAACGCCTCCGGCTCGCCGGTCTCCGCCGCGAGTTCGAGGGCGCCGCTCAGCACTCCGATCGGATTCCGGAGGTCGTGGGACACGACCTCCGTGAACTCCCGGAACCGCTGGCTCTGTGCGCGGAGGCGGGCGTTGGTCTCTCGACGGTGGAGCGCGCCACCGACCCACCGGGAGAGCAGGTCGACGAGCGTCACCTCCCACTCGGAGAACCCCTCAGCCCGCGGCCGCTCGTCGTAGAAACAGATCGTTCCGTACGCCGCCTCGTCGACGACGACCGGGGTCCCGAGGTAACACGCGAGTTCGTAGTCGGCGTACGGCGGCCGCCCCGCGAACACGTCGTTCTCGCTCACGTCGCCGACCACCACCGTCTCGCCCGTGTCGATCACCCGCTCGCAGTTCGTCACGGACAGCGGGACCGCGTCGCCCTCCGTGAGCGTGCCGTCACCGATCCCCCGACCGTCCGCCGAGTGGACGATCTCGAAGACGTATCGGTCGTCCTCGTCGACCTTCGAGAGGATGCCGTACCGCACCCCGAGCGCGTCCGCCCCGATCTCCAGGAGCCGCCGGATCCGGTCGGGGATGGATAGCTCCGGCTCCGCGATGACCTCGCACATCTCCCGGAGTATCCGCTCCCGGCGCTCCAGTTGCCGCTGGGTCGTCGTCCGTTCGGTCACGTCCTGTGTCAACGCGAGTCCGCCGACGACCGTTCTCTCATCGTCCCTGACGGGGGCGACGTGTCCCTCGAACCTCCGATCCTCGAACTCGAACTCGAACCGCCGCTGCTCGCCGTCGAGTGCCGCCCGGTAGTGGGGCAGATGCCTCTCCCGGAACGACGCCGAGTGGACGGCCGTCAGCGGTTCGCCTTCCATCTCCTCGGGCGAGATGTCGAGCGCGTCGAACCGCTCGCCCCCGACGACCGTGTACCGCAAGTCGGTGTCGAAGAGCGCGACCGCCCCGTTCGGCAGTGCCTCGGCGAGCGTCCGGTAGTAGTGTTCCTTCCGCGTCCGAGCGGTTTCCCGCCGCCGTTCGAGGCGCTGCCTGACTTCGGCGGCCTGGAGTGCCCGCCCGACCGTCCCGCCGAGTTCCTCGAGAACGCTCAGTTCCGTCTCGTCGAAGGCGTGCGGGCTGTCGGCATAAATCGCCAACATCCCGCGCCGCTCGCCCCACGACAGCGGGACGACGACGACCGACTCGTAGCCGTACCGCTCGGCCGCGTCGTGCCAGGGTGCGAGGGTCGGATCGGTCGAGATTCGCTGAGCGACCTGGAGTTCCCCGGTCCGAATGGCGCGACCACCCGGCCCCCGGCCACGGGGGCGGTCGTCGTGGTAGAGCGTCACTTCCTCCAGATAGGCGTCCGCATCGCCCGCGGAGGTCCGGGGGACGATTTCGCCGGTGTCCGGATCGGGTTCGCCGATCCAGGCGAAGCGGTACGAGATGGAGTCGGCGAGCGTCCGACAGACGGCGCTTTCGATTGCGTCGACCGTCTCGGCGGCGACGAGCCGACGGTTGATCTCCCTGATCAGCGTGTTGATCTGCTCCTGTCTGGCCGCACGCTCCCTGACGCGCGCGCTCTCGACTGCGTTCACGATCCGGTTGACCAGGATCTCGTACTGCTCGCTTCCCGCTGACTTCTGGACGTAGTCGGTGACGCCCGCAGAGATCGCTTCGCTCGCGACCGCTTCGCTTCCCTTCCCGGTGAAGAGGACAAAGGGGCAGTCCCCGTGTGTCTCGCGGACTCGTTCGAGAAATTCGATGCCGTTTTTCCCGGGCATGTCGTAGTCCGAGACGATACAGTCGACTGTCGTCCGCTCCAGCCGATCCAGCCCCGCTTCGGCACTCGTGGCGGTGTGAACCTCGATCCGTTCGTCCTCGCGTTCGAGAAACGTCTCGACCAACTCGGCGAACGACTCGTCGTCGTCGACGTGTAACACGCGGATCGGCTCCGTACCACTCCCCATCTTCACGTTTTCCCTCGTCCAGCGGGATGATAAGTCGTCCCCTCGACGACTGTCAGCGGTCCAGCGCGGCCCGGACCGTCCCCAGAAGCGTCGGATCGGTGGCTTCGAACCGCCGTAGCTGCGCCGCGTCGGTGAACGCCGCCCGCCCGAGCAGGAGGCTCGCCGTCATGCTCGTCAGCCCGCCGGCCGCGAAGATCATCCCCATGATGACGAACTGGTACTCGGCGGCGTAGATGGGGTTGGCGCCGCCGAGGATCATCCCCGCCATCATCCCGGGGATATACACCAGTCCGAGCGTCCGCATGGCATCGACAACGGGGATGAGCGACGCCCGGACGGACTCGGTGACGAACTCGGAGATGGCGCGCTCGGGGGGGACCCCCAGCGCCAGCACCGCCTCGATTTCCTCGCGGTTCGACTCGATCTCTCCCTGGAACCGATCGAGTGTGAGCGAGTTCGTCTTCATCGCGTTCGCGATGATCATCCCCCCGACGGGGACGAGATTGCGGACGGTCCGCTCGATGGCGCCCGCCGCGACCATGGTGACGATGACGACCGCCGACCCGAGGCCGAGGGCGAGCACGGAGATGCGGAAGGCGTGGGGGACCCCGTCGCCTCGTTTTCGCGACTCCCAGGCCGCGTAACAGACCATCGCCGCGAGCAGGAGACCGGAGTACGCGAGCGGGATCGTAAAGAGGACGCCGATGAGCGCGCCCATGGCGATCACCTGCACGAAACCGCGGGCGAACGAGCCGCCGAGTTCCCGCTCCAGCCCCAGATCGCGAAGCGACGAGATGCCGATGACGACCGCCGCAAGCGCCGTCGCCGCGGCCACCTGGAACAGCCCCTCGACCACGACCGGATCGCTCAATCGGTCGGGGATCGCCATCACGCGATCACCTCCCGCGGCGTCCCGACGTCGGTGATCCGGCCGTCACGCAGCCGTGCCACGCGGTCCGCCAGTCGCTCGGCCTGTCGCTCGTCGTGTGTGACGAGGACGACGGTCAGATCGCCGTCCGCGAGGAGGTCGGCCAGCAAGCGCTCGACCTCCGCTTCCGCTGCGCTGTCGAGGCTCGCGGTCGGTTCGTCGAGCAAGAGCACGTCCGGCTCGTTGACGACCGTCCGGGCGATGGCCACGCGCTGGGCCTCGCCGCCCGACAGTTCGCTCGCGTCCCGGTCGGCGTACCCCGAGAGAGCGAGGGCGTCGAGCAGTTCCGAAAGCCGCGCCTCGCTCACCGTCTTCCCCCGCAGCCGCGGCCCGATGGTGACGTTCTCGCGGACGCTCCCGCCGCGGAGCGCGGGGTCCTGGGGAACCAGCCCCACCCGCTTGCGCAACGTCTCGGGTGGGAGCGTTCGATAGTCCGTCCCGTCGAGATACACCGTTCCCCCGGTCGGTTCGTCCAGCCGGTCGAGCAAGCGGAGCAGCGACGATTTGCCGGCCCCGGACGGGCCGACGATGGCGACCGTCTCGCCGCTCGCGACGTCGAGCGACACCCGATCGAGGATGCGCTCGCCCCCGGCCTCGTAGCTCAGTTCGTCGGCGCACAGGTTCGTCATGGATTCCCGGGCATTCGGTCGATTCGCACCCGTATGGAGCCGTTGCACTCCGGTCCGCATGAACGTTCGGCCCCGAAAGACCGAAGTTCTCTCCTTGACAATAGTTGTCACATGACGAACGATGCGACGGTCGATACCGGCGAAGCACCGGTCACCGGGACGGTCGTCGAGCGGGTGGCCGAGGGGGTCGATCCCGACCCGTCGGCCATCGTCGACGCCCTCCTCGCGCTCAACGCGGAGTTGCTCGGGCGCCACGGCGAACTCGAACGGACCGCGGACTACGTCACCGTGGACGGGACGCGCGCCTACCGGATCGGCCGCGAGGACTGGGCCGATCTGATCGCCGACTTCGACTTCGAGGAGTCGACGGCGGCCGCCGTTCGCCTCGCTCACACCGAACAGTCGCGTCTCCTTTTCACCACGTCCGTCGGCGCCGACGACCGCTTCGCCCCCGACGAGGTGGGCGTCGTCGTCGGTATCGACACCGCCGAGCAGTTCTGACGGGGCCGACGTACTCGTGATTCGGTGCGTCGCCATCGCGTGCCGGCGGGTGCCCGGCGCCGACGGCCGACCGGTCTCTCGGGACGGGAAGCGCTACTCTAACAAGCCGACGGTCCCACGCCCCCATCGTGTCCCATCCCGACGACCGCGTGTTGGCGGCCGTCCCGTGGCGGTCCTCGACGCTCTATGTCGTCCTCTCGTGTTCGCTGATGGGCGTGATGGGCGTCTCGTTGATCAGTCCGGTCCTGCCCGACCTCCGCCCGGTCTTCGGCGTCACCGACGCGCAGGTGGGGTTGGTCATCACGGCGTACACCCTCCCCGGCGTCGTCGTCACGCCGTTCGTCGGTCTCGTCGCCGACCGGGTCGGCCGCCGGCGGGTCGTCGTGCCCCTGCTCTTTCTGTTCGCCGCCGCCGGTGCGGGCGTCGCCTTCGCCCGCACGTTCGCCGAAGTCGTCGCGCTCCGCCTGCTTCAGGGCGTCGGCGCGAGCGCACTCATCACGCTCGCGGTGACGCTCATCGGCGACGTCTACGAGGGGGGGCGCCGCGACGCGGTGATGGGGGTCAACGGGAGCACTATCGGTACAGGCGCTGCCTTCTACCCGCTGTTGGGGGGCGCGCTCGCCGGGATTCGCTGGTCGGCGCCGTTTCTCTTTTTCGGCGTCGGCGCCGTCGTCGGTGTCTTCGCCGCCGTCGCACTCGACGAGCCGGACGCCGAGCGCTCGACCGACGTGTGGACGTACCTCGCCCGACTCCGAGCCGTGGCCGTCCTTCCGCAGGCACTCGGCGTCTTCGCGGCGCTCTTTGCTGCCTTCGTCATCTTCTACGGCGCCGTCCTGACCGCCCTCCCGCTTCTCCTGCGCGACGCGTACGCCCTCGGCACCGGCCGGATCGGCGCGACCCTCTCGGCCGTCGCGCTCGCGAGCGCCGCCGTCTCCTCACAGTACGGCCGCCTCTCCGATCGGCTGGCGGCGCCACGACTCGTCGCGGTCGGATTCGTCGCCTACGGCCTCGGCCTGTTCGGCGTCCGCCTCGCGCCGTCGCCGGTCGCCGTCGCCGCCGCACTCCTCGTCTTCGGCGTCGGCTTCGGCGTCGTGATGCCGTCCATCGATACGACCGTCGTCACACTCGTCGACGACGACCTCCGTGCCGGCGTGATGAGCCTCCGGACCAGCGTACTCCGTCTCGGGCAGACGGTCGGCCCAGTCGCCTTCACCGCCACCGCGGACGCCGGGTTCGAGAACACCATCGTCGGCTACCGCGTGCTCCTCGTCGTCGCCGGCACCGTGGCCGTCGTCGCCGGCGGCGGCTACCTCTTCCACTCGTGGCGCTATCGTGGCGGCTGACCCCGCCCCATCGTGACGACGGGCCTCAGTCCCGCGTCTGTTCGACCGTCACGACGGGCACGTCCGCGTTGGCGAGGATGAGTTTCGAGACGCTCCCAAGCAGAATCTTCCCGAGTCCCGTCCGCTTGCGCGATCCGATGACGATGTAGTCCGGCTTCAACTCCTCGGCCACCTGCAGGATGTGGTTCGCCGTCCGTCCCGTGGGGAGGTCACGCCGGGTCTGCTCCGGCATGATCCGGAGGTCGACGCCGTCGAGCGTCCCGATCGCCGACGTGACGATGTCCTCGATTTCCGCACGTGCGGCGTCCTCGTCCTCGTCTTCGGGGACCACGTGCAGTATCACGAGCTCCATTCCCATGCTCGTCGCCAGTTCGTGTGCCGTCTCGACGACCCCCTTGCAGCCGGGGTCCCTGTCAATGGCTGTCAGTATCGTCATGCGAACGGTAATTCCTAACGATAATTAAAGCGCTTTCGACCGCGTCATTCGTTACAGTCCGCCCACCGGTCGGTGGCCGCCGTCGACGCGACGCCGTATTGCGATCGGTCGGACTCCACACCGAGTGCGTGTTAAGTCAACCTTAAGGAATATGGACTTCATGATAAATAATGCAAAAAGTGCGCCTTTCCTCGTTTATACCCCCCTCTCCTCCGTTCGTCGGGGTGGACATGCGGAAGAGACCATCACGACTCATTTCGGATCCGGGCTTCCTCGGCACTCCGGGGCGTATCGATCGATTGCAGCCAGACTCGCGGCGTCACGACCCCGTCGGAGGTGGCTCCGCGTGAGTACCGGTACGGCCGAGGCGATGGACCATCGCATCTCGGAGCCGCCACAGACGCTGAAGGAGTTTTTCAGTTACATGGGACCGGCGTGGGTGTTCACCGCCTCGCAGATCGGCGGTGGTGAGGCGTTGAGCGTTCCGGTCGGCGGCGCCTACCTGGGGATGCGCGCCATTTGGCTCATCCCGCTGATCACCTTCACCAAGATCTTCGGACAGTACTTCCTCGTTCGCTACGGGGTGATGAGCGGGGATACGTTCCTCGACGCCCTGTACGACCAGCCCAAGTGGCTGAAGTGGATCTTCTACTACGTGTTCCTGGGCGGACTCGTGTACGCGGTCGGTCTCTCGGGCCACCTCGGAGAGACGGCCGGCGCCGCACAGACGCTCCTTCCGGTCGGCTCCGTCGGCGCCCTCAGCGGCACGGCGTTCTGGATGATCGTGACGGTTCTCGCCGGCCTGGCCGTCGTCCTCCTGCGCTCCTACAGCCTCATCGAGAAGCTGTCGACGACGCTACTGTGGGTGTTTCTCGTGCTCATCGCCTCCGTCTCGCTTCTCACCGCCGATCAGTGGGTCGGCGGTCTCGCGACCGGTCTCGTCCCCTCCATCCCCGGCTACGTCGACGGTCTCGGCGTCGGCGGGATGGCCTTCGTCGCGACGATGTTCGGCTGGATCGGCGCGGGCTTCGGTCCCACCGTCTCCTACGTTTGGTTCGCCAAGGACAAGGTCATGGGGATGTTCGAGCCCAAGGCAAACGGCACCGAAATCTCGAAGGAAGACCTCACCGAGGAGGAGATCGAGCGGCTGAAAGGCTGGGGCGACATGGTGCTCTGGCAGAACATGATCTCGTCGGTCATCCTCGCCGTCTTCTCCTTTTTCATGTGGACGGCCGCGGCCGCGACGCTCCACGGCACCGAGATCGTCGAATCGGGCGAACTCGGCGGCTTCGAGGTCATCCCGCAGATGGCGGTCATCTTCACCAGCGTCTACGGCGAGTGGTCGGCAGGCATCTTCCTGCTGTCCGTGATGGCCGCCCTCTTCTCGACGCTCATCGGCCCGCTGTACGGCATGTCCCGCCTCTGGGAGGACGCTTTCGCCATCCACGGCCTGTTCGAGAGGTTCGACATCACCCGCGATACGGTGTTCCGACTGACTGTCGTCCTCTTCGCGCTGATTCCGCTGGGTCTCAACCTCGTCTTCGAGGCCCCGCTGTTCCTGTTTGCCCTCTCGGGCATTCTCTTCGCCCCGGCGGTCGGCCTGATGTACATCGCCGCGCTGTACATGTCCTACACGGACCTCGAACAGCCCGGACTGCGCCCCGAGCGGCGGTGGGCGGTCGCGCTCGCTCTGTTCGCCTCGGTCGCGCTGATTGCCACCGCCATCTACGACGTCGCGCTCTAACTCCGGTTCGTTCTTTTCGGGATCCGAGCCACGGTCGCTCTCCCACCGTCAGCGCAGTCACCGGAATAGTGCCCCGATCACTCCGCAGTCATCGGACGGGTCTGCAGTCTCTTTCGACCTGATCGGGGACGGAACGACGACCGTCGGTGCTCTCGGATTACGAACTTGCGGCGGATGCCGAAACCGGTCTCTCGAACTGCAAGAGAAACCCGACGCCTCTCAGTCCGGTCGCACGTCGCCGTCGAGTTTCGAGCGCGCCTCGTCGAGTTGGAGCTTTCGCTCGGCGCGGGCGACGACGCGGCGCACCTCGTCGACGGCGTCGATGTTCGAGGACAGCGAGGTGATTCCCTTCTCGACGAGGAACTTCGCCATGTCGGGATGGGAGCCGGACTGGCCGGTGATCGTCGTGTCCACGTCGTGTGCGTTACACGCCTCGATGACCTCCGCCATCGCCTCGAGGATCGTCGGGTGGAAGTCGTCGAAGCGGTCCGCGACCTGTGCGTTGTTGCGGTCGACCGCGAGCATGAACTGGACGATGTCGTTGGTGCCGAGGGCGACGAAGTCGATGCCCTCGTCGATGATCTCGTCGATCGCGCGGATGCTGGCCGGCGTCTCGATCATCGCCCCCCAGCGACGGGTCTCGGGGTCGATGCCGACCTCGGCCATCAGTTCGCGTGCCCGCCGCACGTCCTCGGCGTCGTTGGGGAGCGGGAACATCACCTCGACGTTGTCGTAGCCCATGTCGTGCAGGCGCTTGAACGCCCGCAGTTCGAGTTTGACCATCTCGGGCTCCTTCAGCGATCGCCGGATGCCGCGGTAGCCGAGCATCGGGTTGTGCTCGTGGGGTTCGTTCTCGCCGCCCTCCAGCTCCGCGAGCTCGTCCGTCGGCGCGTCGAGGGTCCGGGCGCGGACCGGCCGCGGGTAGAAGGCGTCCGCGACCTTCCGGATCTCCTCGGAGATTTCCTCGACGAACGCCTCCTCGCCGTGGTCGGCGACGTACTTCTCGGGGGTCTTGCTCGTCGACAGCAGGATGTGTTCCAGCCGCAGGAGGCCGACGCCGTCCGCACCGGTCTCGGCGGCCCGCTCGGCCGCGTCGGGGATGGAGACGTTCACCTTCACCTCGGTGGCCGTGGTCGGTGCGCCGCCGCTTGCCGGTTCGGCCCGGTCGCCCTCGGGGTCGATATCCTCGACTGCCGCCGTCTCCGCCTCCGGTTCGGCGACGACGACGGTCCCTTTCTGCCCGTCGAGGGTGACCTGCTGGCCGTCGGTGAGCACGTCCGTCGCGTCGCCACAGCCGACGATGGCCGGCACGCCGAGTTCGCGCGAGACGATGGCCGCGTGGGAGGTCATCCCACCCTCGTCGGTGAGGATGCCCGCCGAGCGCTTCATCGCCGGGACCATGTCGGGCGCCGTCATCTCGGTGACGATCACGTCGCCCTCGTCGATGCGGTCGGCCTCCTCGATGTCTTCGATGATCTTCACCGGACCGGTCGCGACGCCGGGGCTCGATCCGTATCCCGACGTGAGCTCCGTTCCCGGTTCCAACTCCTCCTCGTCGACCGCCACGTTCTGGTTCGCCATTTAAATATCGCCGATGCCCATGACCTCGTTCGTCAGTTCGATGCTCTCGGCCGCGTCGGCGTCGCCCACCATCGCGCGGATGGCGTCGACGTTCTCCGGCACCACGTCGCTCTCGCGGTGGATGGACTGGAACAGATGAAGTTGGTTGCCCGCCATATCGATCGATGCCTCGAAGAGCTGGTTCTCGTAGAGGTTCATCCGGTCACGGCCCCGGTCGAGGGCGAACTCCTGGAGTTCCCAGCCCGAGTCGATGCCGAGGTCGCCGTCGACGACGTGGATGCGCGACTCCGAGGCGAGCAGGTCGCGGACCGCCTCGGCGCTCGGCTGGTCGCCGAGTTCCACGTTGATGCCGTGGAAGTGGTGCCGGACCGTCGGCACCTTCATGCCCATCGTCATGATCGGCCCCATATCCGGGATCACTTCGAGTGCGTCCGGCCCGTGGTGGGAGGGCAGACCGACCGGATCGGCCGAGATGACCGCGTGTTCGCCGCGACAGCGCACGAGCGTGATGCTCGCACGCTCGACGCCGTACTCCTCGTGGAGGGGGGCGAACATCCGGTTCAGCCCCGTCGTGTTACAGGAGACGATGCGGACGTAGTCCTTGTCGGTCGCCTCGGAGTAGTTGGCGCGAGCGGTGAAACTCGCCTCCGCCACGTCGGCGGCCTCGCCGCCCTGGAACAGGGCGGGCGTGTCGTGGGCCTCGTAGACGGGGCGGTACTCCGCGCCCATCCCGGCCGGCGTCGCGTCGGCGACGACGTCGCTCGCGTCGATGAGGGCCTCGATGTCACCGGCGACGTCCATCCCCACGTCGTCCCAGCGGTCCTCACGGCCCTCGGGGACGTAGATGTCGTAGCCCCGCTCCGCGGCCGCGTCAGCCGTGTGGTTCGGACTGGCCTTGCCGATGCCGACGAGTTCCATATCGGGCATCGCGTTCACTGCATCGGCGACGCGCTTGCCGATGGTTCCGTACCCGTTGACGCCTACGTGGATCATACCCCGTCGTTGACCGCTCCTTCATATAGAGTCGGCGTCCCGCGCATATTTTGCATGAACTTTCGTCTTTAATCATCGAGGGTGCGCAGGAACGGTCGCGTCACATGTCTATGGTCAATCCGAAACAACAGGTCTCGACTCGTGGTATCCGCGTTCTCGGCGTCTTCGTCGTCGTCTACCTCCTGGTCGGCTCGTACATGTACTTCTACCTCGACCTCCCCGTCGTCGCCTACGCCGCCTACGGCGTCCTCAGTTGGCTCGGTGGGATGGTGCTGTTCTACCGCCTCCACAAGTCGTACATGGCGCAGTTCGATCCCTGATCACGGTCCGCTGGCCGTCCCGCTTGCCGACCGAATCCGGCGGAACCGATCGGGTGCTTCCCGGCAGTATTCTTCACCATCATCCATTTTAATCACGGTCGATAATTACCTCGTTAAATATATTCGGGTCCGACCATAATTTGCTAGGAGAACGATGGCCTCCGTATCCGAGTTGAACGAGTGGGGGATCGAGACGGGAGCGGGCGTAGACAGCGCGCGAGTCACGCTCGGCGCCGTGATGGTGGCGACGCTCGTCGCCGTCGCCGTCGCCGTGCGCTTTTTCGACCCCTCCGTCGCCGCTGGGGTCGCGGTCGCGATGGTTCCGGTGCTGTTCGTCGCCGTCCTCCGAGCGCCGCTCGAGGGCTGTTCGATCTACGGTTCGCTCACCCGTCGCCGATAGCCTCCGCCGTTCGACGCGCCGCCTCCGACCCCATTCGTTTTACCGATCGGAGTGGTACCGGCTCCCATGGCGGACGTATTCGAGACGGCGTCGCTCACGCGGCTCCACTGGATCGGCATCGTCCTCGCAGTGATCACTGGCGTCGTCCACCTCTACTTCGGCGTCCTCGCTCTCGACACGCTTCAGGGCGTCAGCTTCGTCCTCGCCGGCATCGCCTTCTTCGTCGCCGTCCTCCTCCTGCTTCTCGATTTCCGCCGACGCCTGCTCTATCTCGTCGGTATCCCCTTCACCGGCGTACAGGTCGTCCTCTACTTCTATCTGAACTGGCCGGACGTGCTCAGTCCGGGCGGTATCGGCGACAAGGCCGTCCAAGTCGCGCTGATCGCGATTCTGATCGTCCTCTACCGTCGAGAGTCGCCGTCGGGAACGCGATAGAGGACGTCGTAGCCGTGGGCGACGTAGCTCAGCCGCCCGGCGTCGAGTTGGCTCCGGCGGCTCCGGAGCCAGTCGTCCGCTCCGTCGACTCGTTCTGCGACCGCCTCGGCGACGAACGACAGAATCGTCGCCAGAAAGTCCCGTTCGGCGGCGGCATACGGCGGGTAGACCACCCAGTCCGACGCGCCGACCGCGAGCAACTCGCCGTCCCGCGCCCGGCAGCGGTCGAGCAGGTGACGGCCGGCGCGGGCGTCGCGCCCGGATTCGGTATCGATGGCGTCGTGGTACGCCGCGACGACGGCGTCGTCGGCCGGGTGATCCGGCTGGAAGACGGTCTCGCCGTCGAAGGTGATGGGGGCGTACACCAGCCCGCCCGGCTTCAGCGCCGACGCGAAGGCGTCGAGCGACGCCTCGATCGGCACGAGGTCGAGAAACGCCTGGGCGACGATCAGGTCGGCCCGGTCGCCGTTGAACGCCTCCAGCGCGTCGCCGTGCTCGAACCGGACGGTCAGGTCGCCCGTACGGAACCCCCGGTCGGTCCGCTCGCTGCCACACTCGCTCGCCCGCCGCTCCCGAGCGAAGTCGATCACGTCGGCGTCGCGGTCGACACCCAGATAGTCGCCGGCCGTGACGCCCCAGTCGAGCAACCGCGGGACCGTGGCGCCAGTTCCGGCCCCCGCCTCACGGATCGTCGGCGCCTCCGGGAGCGCCGCCAGGAGTCGATCACGGACGCGCCGGTCGATGGCACGGTCGTCGACCGTGCGTTTCGCCTCGAGATACCGCTCGTCGGCGTGGTTCACGGCAGGCTCCGCTCGTGGCTCGCCCACGCGTCCTCGTCTTCCCACATGCGGACGGTCAGATCGGTGGGGACGTCGGTGGGTACCCGCTCGACGAACCGGTCACCGAACAGTCGGGCGAACCGTTCGACACTCGGGTTCAACCCCTCGAACTCCGGCAGCTCGTTCAACAGCGCGTCGCGGTACCTGGCTTCGAGGTGATCGAGCGCGGCGTTCACGGCGTCGATGTCGACGAGGTAGCCGTACTCGTTCAGGTCGGGGCCGGCGAGACGGACCGTCACCTCGAAGTGGTGGCTGTGGACCTCCCCCTCCGGACCGGGGTTCGGGACGGTCAGGTAATGCTGGGCGACGAAGTCCCGTGAGACCGCGAGCCGGTACATATCCGGTCGTGGCAGCGGATCGACTTATACTGTCGCCCCGCGTTCGGGGACGTGCCCGGCGAAGCCGGCAACGCTGCTCGCTCCGACCGAACTACTCCGAACCCATCGCGTTCCGCGGCCCCGATCAGCCGTACGTCAACAGCACCTGCAGCGCCCGGCCCGGTTCGTCGTCGAGGAGGCGATAGGCTTCGGCGGCGTTCTCGAAGGGAATGCGGTGGGTCACGAGGCCGTCGACGTCCAGATCGCGCAGCCGCTCCCACGCCGCCTCCATCCGCCGCTCTTTCGTCCACCGTCCCCGGAGCTCCGGCGCGAGCGTGCTCACCTGGCTGGAGGAGACGTCGATGCGGTTGCGGTGGAAAAAGCCCCCGAGATCCGTCTCGGCGCGCTTGCGACCGTACCACGACCCGACGACGATCCGCCCGTCGTAGCCCACGGCGTCGAGGGCGTCGTCGAGCGTCGACGGGCGGCCGGAGAGTTCGTACGCCAGGTCGGCACCCGGCGGCTCACCCCGTTCGCCGACCCGCGCCACCTCCGTGGGAGCGAGCGTCTCGTCGGCCCCGAGTGCCGCGGCTAGCTCCCGTCGTCGGTCGACGGGTTCGACGACCGTGAGCCGCTCTAGGGGGAACTCCGCGAGCACACTCGTCGTCACGAGGCCGACCATCCCCGCGCCGAAGACGACGACCCGTTCGCCGACCCGCGGGCGGCCGTCCATGACGAACGTCGTCGCCGTCTCGGCGGTCGGCAGGAGGGCGGCCGTCTCCGGAGTCACGTCCTCCGGAACGGGCACGAGGTCGGCCAGCTCGGCCGTGAAGTGGCTCTCGTGGGGGTTGAACGCGAACACCGTTTGCCCGCGCCAGCGGTCGTCGACGTTCTCCCCCGTCGCCACCACCTCGCCCACCGTCGCGTAGCCGTACTTCAGCGGGTACGTGAGGTCGCCCGCGAGGGCGTCGATGGTTTCGTCCGCCGGGAGGTCACGGGGCATCTCGCCGCGGTAGATCAGGAGTTCGGTGCCCGAACTCACCGCCGAGACCAGGGTCTCGACGAGCGCCTCGTCCGCTCCGAGGTCCGGCACACTCTCCCCTTCGATTCGGATCGTCCGGGGGCCGACGAAGTAGAGCGACCGGCCGCTCCGCGGCGGGTCGGCGCCGCCCCGTCCGCCCTCGACGCTCCCTGTCACGCCCCCCCTAGCGGCGCGGCTCACTTCATACTGCCGCCGTCTCCGTCTCCGCTCTCGCGGCTACCCAGCCGCCCCGTGACGGCCAGGTAGTCCCGCACGAACGTCGCGAGCGACGGCATGACGGCGACGACGGCGAGCGGGTGGACGACCGACACCGGCAGGACGGGCGCGAGCGCAACGGTGATAAAGCCCATCTGGAGTGCGGCCAGCGGCCGCCGGATCCGGCTCGCAGGCAGTTCCTCGACCGGTCGTCCGCGGCGCTTCCGCCACCCGAGTGCGGCGCGGTAGACGTACCGCGCGGCCGACAGCGAGAGGTACGCCGCCGGGAGCCGCCCCCACGCGACCCCGACCAGCGGCGCGACCAGAAAGCCCAGGGTGTCGAAGGCGAGGTCGAGTTTCGCCCCCAGCTCCGTCGTCCGCCCCGTCCGTCTGGCGAGGCTGCCGTCGACGAAATCGAGCGCGGCGCCGACCCCGTAACACGCCGCGGGCGCCCACCGAAGCGCCGCGGTCGACGGCGGGACGAACAGGAATCCCGCCGTCGCGGCGTACAACCCTCCACGGGCAAGCGTGAGCAGGTTCGGCGGCGCGAGCACCACGCCGGCCCGCTCGGCGTCGAGGTGGTACGCGAGAAAGCCCACCTCGTAGACCAGCACCGCGCCAGCGCCCAGCGCCCAGCGATCGGCGGCGTCGACCCCGGCGACGTCGACGACGAGCGCCCACCCCACCACGGCGACGCCGGCCGCCGCCACCCCGACCGTCGCCGTGGCCGCGACCCGTCGCCGGCTGCGGACGTTCTCCCCGCTCATCGCTCGAACTCCGGGTCGGCGAGCGCCGCCAGGCGCTCGCGCCCCTCGCTCGTGAGGCGGAGGCTCGCCGCCGAGAGGTTCTCGACCACGTGGTCGGGCTCCGTACTCGACGGGATGGGGACGACGCCACGCCCGACGTTCCAGGCCAGGACGGCCGCCGCGGGCGAGACGTCCAGCTCCGCCGCCGTCTCGCGGACCGCGGGCTCGTCGAGCAGGCCCGGTGCCGACAGCGGCGAGTGGGCGATCACCCGGATGCCCCGCTCGTGACACCACGACACCAAGTCGTCACGGGGACGGTACGGGTGTCGCTCGACCTGTACCACCGCCGGGGGGACGCGGGCGAACTCGACGACACGCGACAGCGTCGGCAGATCGACGTTGCAGAGTCCGAGCGTGGCGGTGAGGCCGCGGTCGTACGCCCGCTCCAGCCCCCGCCACGCCTCCTCTACGCTCACGTCCGCCGTCGCCCGCTCGCCGTCCCGCTCCGGAAACGTCAGTGCCTCCTGCTCCGCGACGGGTAACTCGGCCAGGCGCCGGAGCGGCCCGGTGTACTCCCACGCGTCGGGCCAGTGGAGCAGGTAGCAGTCGAGGGCGTCGGTCCCCAACTCCGCGAGCGTCGTCTCACAGGCCTCCACGACGTGCCCGTGGTTCGTGTTCCACACCTTCGAGACGAGCACGAGCGCCTCGCGGTCGGGACTCCCCGGCGCCGCCAGCAGGTCGCCGATTCGTGACTCGTTGCCGTACAGCTCCGCCGAGTCGAGGAGGCGGTAGCCGGCGTCCAGCGCCGTCGCGATGGAATCCCGGCGGTCGACGTACGCTCCGTCGCGGTAGCGCGAACAGCCGAAGCCGATCGGCGGCAGGCGGAGTGCGGCGTCTGGCGGCTGGACGACCCCCGCCGAGCGCCCGACACCGCCCCGGACGATCCGCCGCGATTCGGGGCGGGTGCAGCCGTCGCCGTCGCCGTCGTCGCCGATACGGACGTCGCCGCTCGTCCCCGATTCGGCCGCCCGTTCGACCGCGTTGCAGACGGCGACGACGTGGGCGCCGCGGCGGGCCGACGCCCGATCCGGTCGCCCCCGTCGGACGCTCGCAGCGAGTCGTTCGGGGCCGGCGAGGTACGGGGTCCGATCCGGGGGTCGCTGGAGCGGCATCGGCGTGTACGCTCGCCCCTCGCGTCCGAACGCGACGCGGTGGCCCGACTCGCCGCCGAGATCGCCGGCGTCGTCGAGGTAGAGCGAGCCGTCGTCGCCGTGGAGTTCGAGGCTCGTGAACTCCCGACTCCGGTGTGGGGCGTAGAAACTCGCCGTCAGGCGGACGAGCGGTCCCGCTTCGAACTCGAGGGTCGCCTCGACGTGGCTCGGCCGGTCCGGACGCTCGGCCTCGCGGTCCGGCCACGGATCGGCGGCGTCGGCGACGCGCACCCGACCGACGGGCCCGAACCACGCTACCAGGAGGGTGAGGGGGTAGACCGCGCCGTCGTACAGCGGGCCGACCCGGAGGAAGGAGCCGGGGTCGTCGTGCCACGCGGTCACTCGACCGACGTGGGCGTGGGCGTAGGCCAGTCGAACGGAACCGAGGCGACCGTCGTCGAGCGCCGTCTTCGCGTGCCGCTGGGCCTCGCAGGCGGCGTTGATCGGCGCACAGCCCAGCGCCACCCCGCGCCGCGCCGCGAGCGTGACTAGCTCCCGGGCCCGTCCAGCGTCGAGCGCGAGCGGCTTCTCGCTCCAGACGTGCCGGTCCGCCCGCAGGGCGCGTTCGGTCACGTCGGCGTGGGCGCCGTGCCCCGTGAGGTTCAACACCAGCGGGGCCGTCTCGGCGTCGAGCATCGCGTCGAGGTCCGTGTACGCTCGTGTCCGCCCCCCGCGGCCGTCCGCGAAGTCGGCGGCACGGGCCGCGTCCAGGTCACAGGCGGCAGCCACGGAGAGCGCCGAGGTATCGAGCGTCGCGGCGTACTTCCGGGCGACCGCTCCGCACCCCACGAACGCACACTCCATACTTCCCGGCGGGGGGCCGTGGCAAAAAGTCCCGCGCCGGAGGGGTGAAGGTCGTCGCCGCCGACCGCTCCCCATGGCGCGCGTGGCGATCCTTCACAACACGCTCGACGGCCGGGGTGGCGCCGACGCCGTCTGTCTCCACGTCTGCGAGGCGCTCCAGTCCGCCCACGACGTGACGCTGTTTACCCTCTCGCGGTCGTCGCTCTCCGAACTCAACGCGCTCTTTGCCACCGACGCGGACGTGCGGGTCCACCGCCCGCCCGGGACCGGCGCGGTCTGCCGGGCGTTCGACGCGTTGCCCGACCGGTTCGGCCCGCAACTCGCCGCCCGAAGCGTCCTGCTCCGACGGCTGTTCACCCCGCACGCCGACGACTTCGACGCCGCCGTCAGCACCGCAAACGAGTTCGACCTCCCGCTGCCCTCGCTCCAGTACGTCCACTTCCCGCAGTTCAACCGTCGGCACGCCGACGCCGCGGCGGACGGGACGCCCCGCCTCGACGCGCTGTGGAGTCGGCTGGCCGGCGTCGGCGACCGGCGCCTCCCCGTCGACGCTCGTCTCCACGCCAACTCGGCGTGGACGGCCGACGTCGTGGCGACCATCTACGGCCGCCGGCCGCGCGTCCTCGCCCCACCGGTCGACACCGTCCCGAACCCGCAGCCGTGGGACGACCGGGAGGCCGGCGTCGTCTCGCTCGGCCGTCTCGCCCCCGACAAGCGGCCGCTTCGAGCGATTCGCATCGTCGACGGCGTCCGCGCCCGTGGCTACGACCTGCACCTCCATCTCGTCGGCTCGTCGTCGTCCAGCTACGCCGACTACGCCCGACGGGTGGCCGCCGCGGCGGCCGACCGACCGTACGTTCACCTCGAACGCGACGTCCCCCGCGAACGCGTCGAGGAACTGCTCGCGACCCACCGCTACGGCCTGAACTGCAAACCCGCGGAACACTTCGGAATGGCGGTCGCCGAGTACGTCGCCGCGGGGATGGTCGCGTTCGCGCCCGACGCGGGCGGTCAGCGCGAGGTGCTTGCCGGCCGCCCGGACCGACTGTACACCTCGACGGCCGACGCCGTGGCGACGGTCGCCGCGGCCGTCGACGGCGCCGACCGCCCGACGCTCCCCCGGGATCGATACGCGAGCGGACGGTTCCACGCCGCGATCCGGACACGGCTCGCGGAACTCCTGCGCGCGGAGAGCGAGTCGGCCCGCTAGCGTCCCGGCAGTCCGCGGAGTTCGGGCCGTCGCCGACCGGCGGGAGGGCGTCGCCCGGAGGTGACGGCGCCCATTCACGTGGTGTCTACCTATCAGTCCGCGCCGTCGCGCGTCTCGCTCAGATGTTCCCAGATTTCCGTGCAACCGGCGCCTGCCTCGACGTCAGAGAGGTGATTTCGTGCGTCCGCAGCGTCGACGACGTCTTCGGCGTCGGTGTCCGACGATTTCGCTGTCTCGGTCATCGGGAGTTCGTAGACGGTGGGGCTGTATAAGGCCGTGTTCGGGCATAATTGCTACCCGTTCTCCCGTATTGGGGCGGTCCTTTCCGCTATCCGTGACGGGCCGATTCGCCCCGTATCCCGACTCCGTCCGTCGATCGGAGCCGATCGTACCCCGGACTCGGCGTCCGAGGACCGGCAAGCGTCGCAGTTGCCGACGGTCTTACCGCCGTCGGCGTCGTAGACGGCTCCATGACGACCGCAGTTCACCAACTCGACGACGGGGCCTGGGTCAGCGTCAACGACTCCCGCGAGGTGAACGTCAGCGACCTCTGGCGGCTCGCCGGGCACGATTTCTGTGGCTGCCGGCTCGCCGACTTCCTCGCCGAGGGGTTCGTCGAGGTGGCGCCCGTCGGCGCCGACGTGGAGGCGCGCATCGCCGGCCAGTGTATCCAGTGCGGCGCGAGCGGCGTCACGGACTGGCTGACGCTCGGCCGTGTCGACCCAGAGAGCGGGACGTTCCGCGCCGTCGTGCCCGAGAGCGTCCACGTTCCGGGCCGCCCCGCGGCGCCGCGCTGACACGTCACAAGAACGAGAAAATATTACCTCCTGCCCGGAGAGGCGGGGAAGGTTGACGACGTGCCGCACCGTATATGTTCGGGCGTATTCTAGGTGTCCATGCCTACCAAGGTCGAGCGCTGGAAGGACGAAACCTACGGGATGGAGATACGCGATCATCTCCTGCGGTTCGCGGAGGAGGGGTGGGACGCCATCCCCGAGGACGAGCACGACGCCTGGTTCGAGCGGTTCAAGTGGTGGGGGTTGTACCACCAGCGGAAGGGCCAGGAGAGCTACTTCATGATGCGCATCGGGACGCCGATGGGCCGGATGACGCCGGAACAGCTCCGGACCATCGGCGAGGTGGCGGCGGAGTACGCCACCGGCCCGGTCGAGAACCCCGAGTTCGGCGACGCCTACGCCGACTTCACCACGCGCCAGTCGATCCAGCTCCACTGGATCAAAGTCGAGGACATCCCCGACATCTGGGACGACCTCGAGTCCGTCGGGCTCTCGACGATCCAAGCCTGTGGCGACTCCTGGCGCAACATCGTCGGTTCGCCCGTCGCCGGCCGCGACGCCGACGAACTCATCGACGTCTGGCCGATCGTTCAGGACCTCCACGAGCAGTTCAAGGGCAACGACCTCTACGCCAATCTGCCCCGCAAGTGGAAGGTCGCGATGACCGGCGACCGCCGTGGCTCCGGCCAGGGCGACATCAACGACCTTGCCTTCGAGCCCGCGGTGAAGGAGATCGAGGGGGAGGAAGTCGCCGGCTTCAACGTCAACGTCGGCGGTGGCCTCGCCCGCAAGGAGCCCCGGTTCGCCCGCGACATCGACGTCTTCTGCCGCCCCGAGAACGCCGCGGACGTGGCCGCCGGCCTCTCCGCGCTCTTTCGCGACTACGGCGACCGCGAGGACCGCTTCAACGCCCGCATCAAGTTCCTCGTCGACGAGTGGGGGCCCGAGAAGGTGCGCTCGGTCCTGCAGGAGGAGTACGTCGACTACGAACTCCCGACGGCCGGCGAGGGGCTCCGCGACGAGTACGACTACAACGCGGGTCGCGCCGACGCCGCCGGCGACTACATCGGCGTCCACGACCAGAGCGACGGGCAGAACTTCGTCGGTCTCTCCGTCCTCGTGGGTCGGATGGGCGCCGACGACGTGATCGAACTCGCGGACCTCGCCGAATCGTACGGCTCCGAGATGATCGGGCTGACCCAGCGCCAGAACGTCATCGTCGGCGATATCGCCGACGAGGACCTCGACGAGTTTCTCGCCGAGGATCTGCTGGCGGAACACTCGCCGGACCCACATCCGTTCATGCGCGGCTCCATCGCCTGCACCGGAACGGAGTACTGCTCGCTCTCGATCGTCGAAACCAAAAACCGGATGGTCCGGTACGGGCGCTGGCTGCGGGACAACGTGCCCGTTCCCGAGGGCGTCGAGGACTTCCATATCCACCTCTCGGGCTGTACCGCCTCGTGTGCGCAGCCACAGATCGCCGACATCAGCCTGCGCGGCATGAAGACGCGCAAGGACGGCGACGCCGTCGAGGCGTTCGACGTCGGGCTGGGTGGCGGACTCGGCGAGAACCCGCAGTTCGCCGACTGGGTGAAGATGCGCGTCCCCGCCGACGAGGTGCCGGGCTACATCGCGAACCTCCTCGAAACGTACGAGACGGAGCGGTCGGGGCCCGCGGAGTCCTTCCGTGACTTCGTCGCCGAGCGCGACGAGGACGAACTCGCCGCCCTCGCCGACGGCGAGGAGACGAGCTACGAGGATCCGTACCTCGGCAACACGAAGATGACGTGGTATCCCTACGCCGAGGACACGTCGATGGACGCCTCGCCCGCGCCGACGGACGGGCAGGGCGAGCCGCTCCCCTCCGACGACTGACCATGGCCGACCGCGTGATGAAGGTCAACGCCTTCACGACGTTCGACCTGCTCGACGGGAGCGTCGAAGGCCACGGCTTCGAGGAGAACGCGTTCGCGACGCTCAACGTGCGGACGGCCCGGGAGGATCCCGAGGCGGTCACGCTCGAACTCGAACTCGACAACACGGCGCTGGAGTCGGTTCCGCCCCACGCCGACCGAGTCACCCTCACGGCCGACGAGGCCGAACGGCTCGCGAGCGAACTGCAGGCTGCGGCCGACCGTGTCGTCGAGGAGGGGAACGCGTGATGCCCACTCCAACGTCTCCCGGCACGGTCTATCTCGTCGGTGCCGGACCGGGCGACCCCGACCTCCTGACGGTGAAGGCCCGGCGCCTGCTCGATTCGGCCGACGTCGTCTTCCACGACTCGCTCGTGGGCGACGGCGTCGTCGATTCGATTCCCGCAGCCGTGCGCGTCGAGGGCGTCGGCAAGCGCGCCGACGGCGAGCGCACGCCCCAGGCCGAGATCAACGACCGCCTCGTCCGCGAGGCGCGAGCCGGCCGCGAGGTGGTTCGCCTGAAGGGTGGCGACCCGACCGTCTTCGCCCGCGGCGGCGAGGAGGCCGAACACCTCGCCCGTCACGACGTCCCCTTCGAGGTGGTGCCGGGCATCACGAGCGCCATCGCCGCGCCGAGCGTCGCCGGCATCCCGCCGACCCACCGCGATCACGCCTCGGCGCTCGCGCTCGTCACGGGACACGAGGACCCCACCAAGGCCGACAGTGCCCTCGACTGGGACGCACTGTCGGCGCTGGTCGAGGCCGGTGGGACCCTCGTGATCCTGATGGGCGTGGGGCGGCTCCCCGACAACGTGGCGGCGCTCAGGACCGCGGGCGTCGCCCCCGAGACGCCCGTCGCGATGGTCGAGCGTGCGACCCTGTCCGACGAACGGGTCGTCACCGGCAGCCTCGACACCGTCGTCGACCGCGCCGAGGAGGCGGCGATCGAACCCCCCGCCGTGACCGTCGTTGGCGACGTCGTCGGCGTCCGCGAGACGGTCGCGCGCTGTCTCGGCGGGAGCGACGCACCGGCCGACGGCGAGGCCGACGTCGACATCGCCGTCACCACCGATGGTGGTATCGTGGAAGTGACCGACGGTGACTGAGGCCTGGCCCCTGAAGCGTCTGATGACCGAGGTGGTCGGCTCCGGCACCAAATCCGCCGAGGACATGAGCCGCGAGCAGGCCGCCGAGGCCATGCGCCGCATCTTCGACGGCACGCCCCACCCCACCACGCTCGGCGCCTTCTGGCTCGCGAACCGCTGGAAACACAACACCGCCATCGAACTCGCCGCGTTCACCGACGAGATGTGCTCCGAGGTCGCGTACGCGGCACCCGACGCCGACCCCGTCGACTGCGGCGCCAACTACGACGGCAAGGGCCGGACCGCCATCCTCGGAGTCGCGGCCGGCGTCGTCGCCGCCGGCGCGGGCACGCCCGTCGTCGCCCACTCCGGCGACCGGGTGCCGACACAGAAACAGGACGCGTACAAGCACGTCCTCGACGCACTCGGCGTCGCGACGGAACTCACCCCCCGCGACTCCGCGGACATGGTCGACGAGACGGGATTCGGCTTCTACTACCAGCCGGCGTTCAACCCCGCCGTCGACGACCTGTTCGACAGCCGAGATCGGATGGGCGTGCGCACCTTCGTCAACACGGTCGAGACGCTCGCCAACCCCGCTGGCGCCGACGTCCACCTCGGCTCCTTCTATCACCTCGCGTTCGCGAAGAAGGTAGTCGAGACGTTCCGGCAAAGCGAGTTCCACGACCTCGATCGCGTCGTCATGTTTCAGGGGATGGAGGGGTACGACGACATCCGCCCCGGCTACACGAAGGTCGCGGACTGGTCGGCCGACGGCGACTTCGTCGACTACGAAATCGAGACCGCCGAGTACGGCATGGATTTCGCGGAGGCGGACCTCGAAGTCGACGATGTGGCCGCGGACAGCGCCCGACTCACCCGCGAAGTGCTCGCCGGCGAGCGGACCGACCACTGGTACGACGCCGTCGCGCTCAACGCCGCGCTCCGGATCTACGCCCGCGGCGACGCCGACTCGCTGGCCGACGGCCTCGACGCCGCCCGCGCGGCCGTCGACGATGGCTCGGCCGCGGCCGTCCTCGCCGACCTCCGGGCGTTCTAACTGCCTCCCGCGCCGACCACGCTACGTCCATGACCGATCACGACCCCACCGCAGACGACACCGACAGCCTCCGCCCGAGCGACATCGGCGACGCCGATTCGGACGCCCCACCGGTCGCGGAGGCACCGTACAAAGTCGTCTTCGAGGCCAACAAATGCATCGGGACGGGGAAATGTGCGGAGGTCTCCTCGAACTGGGACCTCGACCTCGACACCGGGCTGGCGCGCCCGAAGACGTACTACTTCGGGGAAGACCAACTGGCACACAACGTCCGCGCTGCCGAGGTCTGTCCGGCGAAGAAGGGGCGCGGCGTCATCCACGTGATCGACCGCCGCACCGACGAGGAGATCGCGCCCGACCCCGCCGGCGACGGGAGCCTGAGCGTCGACTGGTGATCAGTCCTCGCCTCCGAGTTCGTCTTCATCCGCCAACACCCGATCGGCGGCGTCGCGCACGGCCGCCTCGGTGCCCGCGTCGCCGGTACGCGCGGCCGCCCACACCGCGGGCGATTCGGCGACTGCACGGACGGCGTCCCGGCGCGCGTTCGGGTCGACGCCCTCCGCTTTCAACTCCGTCCGCAGTTCGCCGACGACCGTCGCGACGGCTCCCGCACCGTCGACGACCGACTCCATCTCCCGGCGCAGTCGTCGACTCACCGCCGGACTCGTTCCGCCGGTCGTCACCGCGACGCTCACCGGATCGTCCTCGACGGTGGCGGGCACGACGACGCCCGTCGGTCCCCGGTCCCCGCTCCGGTCGGCCCGGTTGACGAGGAGTCCCCGCGCCGTCGCGGCGCGCTCGACGGCCGCGTTGACCTCCCTGTCGTCAGTGGCGGCGACGGTGAGCGCGGGGTCGGCGGCGTCGAGCCACGCCGAGACGTCGTCGGGCCCGGGCGCGGCACGGAGCCGCTCGCTCGCGCCGAAGTCGGCGTCCGCGAAGGTCGGACTGACGACGATCACCCGTGCCTCGCGGTCGAACCGCCGGGCCTTCCGGGCACCGACGGTGCCGCCGCCGAACACCAGCACCGTCTCGCCGTCGAAGTCGTGAATCAGCGGGATCACGGCCCCCCATCGCGGGCGAGGGACAAAAGCCGTCCCCCCGAACCGTTTTGTCGTCGACGACGTAGACCGACCCATGCTGGGACGGGTACTCGAGTGGTTGAGTGCGGGCGGAGGTGCGGTCGACGAGGCGGACGCCGACGCGACACTCGACTGGACCGACTCCGACACCGAGTACGGCGGCGACGGCCCGCCCCGCCGGTACACCTGCCCGGAGTGTTCGGCGACCGTCGAGGTCGTCGGTCCCGACGAACAGGTGACGTGTCCCGAGTGTCACACGGCGTTCAAGGGCGTCCTCGTCCCCGACTGTGCGGTCTGTCCGGACTGCGACGCGCGGATCGACGAGTTCGCATTCTACCCGGAGACGCGCCGCGACACCGAGTACGCCGCGTGTCCGTCGTGTGCCTACCGCTGGGAGAGCGATCCGCGGTATCGGCCCGAGTGAGCGTCGTTGCACGGCCGATCACGGGACGGCGTGCGATCGGCCGTGGGTCGCCGATCGGTCACGGCGAGTCCTCGATCAGCGTCGTCTCCTCGCCCTCGGCGTGGTGGAGGGTCACGTCGTGGCGGGTGTGGCGAGCGTGGGTGCGCGCCCAGCGCCGGGCCGCCGTCTCAGAGAGTCGCTCGACGCCGTCCGGGCACCGTCGACACGCCGCCCGCCACGTCGACACGCCGTCCGGATAGTGACCCGTGTGGCGTTCGTGGTCGAGCGCGAACTGTTCGACCGCGCGGTTGCCGGCCATCAGTTCGTCGAGTTCGTACGAGAGCTCCCACTCGCGGTCGCACCGTTCACACGAGACGGTCGGGACGTTGTCTGACACGCCGCCGTCTACGGCCGCGACGCTCTTGAACGTGACACCTGAAAGGGGGGGAGGGATCGTGACAGGGGGGGCGCCACGATCCACGATCGACTGTCCACCGGCACGACGATAGATCGACGTGTGGGGTGCCTCCACTGACCGGCGGACGGGATCATACTCGAATCCGGCTGGTGTAATATTTTTCATTCCTCTCGGAACGTGGGAGACCCCTTTGGTCCCCGCCCGTCGGCACCGTCAGAAGAGGCCGGTGACGTTGCCGTCCGCGTCGACGTCCATCCCCTCCGCGGCGGGTTCGGCCGGGAGCCCCGGCATCGTCAGCACGTCGCCCGTCAGGACGACGACGAAGCCAGCGCCGGCGTCGGGATAACACTCCCGCACCGTGAGCGTCCAGTCCTCCTTCGGCGCGCCCTTCCGCGCCGGGTCGTCGGTCGTCGAGTGCTGGGTCTTCGAGAGACAGACCGGCATGTCGCCGTAGCCCTGTTCTTCCAGCCGCTGCAGGTCGTCCAGGGCGTCCTCGGTGAAGTGTGCGCCCTCGGCGCCGTACACCTCGGTCGCGACCGTCTCGATTTTCGTCTCGAGAGTCGCGTCGAGATCGTACAGCGGTTCGAAGTCGCCGCGATCACTGTCGGCCAGGTCTTTCGCCGTCTCGGCGAGTTCCGCGGCGCCCTCGCCGCCGTCGGCGAAGGCGTTCGAGACGACGACCGGATACCCCTGCTCCTCGCAGTGCTCGACGATGGCTTGTATCTCCTCGTCCGTGTCCGTCGGGAAGCGGTTGATCGCCACGACGAAGGGGACGCCGAATCGCTCGACGATGCCGGCGTGGTGGTCGAGGTTCACCATCCCGTCTCGGACCGCCTCGGGATCCGGTTCGGTCAGGCGGTCGTAGTCGACCGGCCACATCTCCAGTCCGTGGTACTTCATCGACCGGACGGCGGTCGTGAGAACGACCGCGTCGGGTGTGACGCCGTGTCGCGAGACGATGTCGCCGAATTTCTCGAAGCCGAGGTCGGCGGCGAAGCCCGCTTCGGTGACGAGGTAGTCGCCCAGCGCGAGGCCGAGTTTGTCGGCCACGAGCGAGTTGGTCCCGTGGGCGATGTTGGCGAAGGGACCGCCGTGGACAAAGGCCGGCGACCCCTCGATGGTCTGGACCAGATTGGGCCGCAGGGCGTCTTTCAGGAGCATCGCCATCGCCCCCTCGATACCCAGATCGGAGACGGTGATGGGATCGCCCGTCGAATCGTAGGCGACGATGGTCCGCGAGAGTCGCGCTTTGAGATCCGACAGGGAGTCCGCCAGACAGAGCACCGCCATCACTTCCGAGGCGGCCGTGATCTGGAATCCGTCCTCGCGGGGCGGGCCGTTGCTCGATCCCCCGAGGCCGACGACTACCTCCCGGAGCGCGCGGTCGTTCATGTCGAGTGCGCGCTTCCAACTCACCTCGTCGACGTCGACGTCGAGGTCGTTGCCGTAGTGGACCTTCGTGTCGAGGGTCGCCGAGACGAGGTTGTGTGCCGTCGTCAGGGCGTGGAGGTCTCCCGTGAAGTGGAGATTGATGTCCTCCATCGGGAGCACCTGCGAGTGGCCGCCGCCCGCGGCGCCACCTTTGATGCCGAACACCGGCCCCAGCGACGGCTCGCGGACGGCGACGATTCCCCGTTCGCCGAGGTGGTTCAGCCCCTGGCCGAGGCCGACGGTCGTCACCGTCTTCCCCGCGCCTTTCGGCGTCGCCGTCGTCCCCGTTACGAGGATGAGTTTTCCCTCGTCGGCGTCGGCGAGCGTCCGCTGGATCGCGTCCTGTTCGATCTTCGCGATGCCCGTGCCCTGGGGGTCGAGATCCGCGGGATCGAGGCCGATATCCCCGGCTACGTCCTCGATGGGGCGTGTCTCGGCCGCTCGTGCGATCTCCATGTCCGTCGGTGCACCGCCGCCGTCAGTCTCGTCCGAAGTCATCTCGATCGAATACAGGGAGGGTCCGTATGTAAGCGACGGGGGCGATTTTCACACGGTTTTTTACCGGAGTCCCCTGCACTCTTTACGGCGGATCGGGCGTCGTGGCCGATCCTCGGCGGGTCGACCCTCACTTCTCCACGTCGAGCAGCGCGACCCGCTCGGCGACCAGCGCTGCCAGGCCGCCGTCCGTCGCGTCGAGTTCCGCCTGGGTCACGTCGAAGAAGGCCCGCACCCGTTCGGGCGCCGTCTCGTCGAGCGTCGCCGCCGGTTCGAGCAGGTCGGCCACGGCGTCCGCCGTCGCCGCCTCCGCCCGTTCGTCGCCGCCGGCGTCGCTCACGAGGACCACCACCGGCGTCCGTCCCTCGCTCACCCCCATCGTCAGTGCGTCGTCGATCTGTCGGCGCCCCGCCGCGTACAGCAGTATCTCGACGCCCCGCTCGCGGGCGACGTTCTCGCCCCGGGCGATGGCCCGATCCGCGAGTTCGACCGCGCGCTTGAGGTGGTCGCGCCCGACGACGTAGCGCGCGTCGAACGCCTGCACCGTGACGCCGGGTTCGGCCGCGGCCCCGTTCAGTCGGTCGAGGACGGTGTCCAGGTCGGCGACGTCGGCGATGCCCTCGACGATTCTCATCGGAAATCACCCAGGCTGGCCTGGCCGTCGGCGTCGCGGGTGGTGTCGTCGCTCCCGCGTTCCGACCCCTCCTCGACACGCACCTCGTCCATCGACGGATCGCGCCGCCCGGCGTTCTCCAGGATCCGCTCGGCGGTCCGCTTGCGGCCACGGAGCGCCCCGAGTACCGTGGCCTTGTCGGCCTCGCGGAGGTCGGCACGGGACTCGATCCCAGCCTCGTGGAGGCGGCGGGCGCGCTTGCGCCCGACGTTTCGCACCCCTGCCAGATCCAGCAACTCCTCGCGGACGCCGTACTCGACGCGCTTTTTCGCCTCGCGGACGGCGACGACGCAGTCGAGGTCGAGTTCGGCCGCGAGGCGTTCGGCCGCGCCGAGCAGCCACTGTGCGGTGTCGACTTTCCCGCGCACGTCCCCCGGTCCGACGCCGTAGCGCTCGGTGATGCGGTCCTCGTCGACCTCTCGCGCCCAGTCTTCCAGCAGTTTCGCCGTCTTCAGCGCCGACAGCCACTCCTCGAAGCGCACGTCCTCGAACTCCGAGGGGATCCGTCCCAAGAACTCGGTCTCGCGCTCGTAGCAGAGTTCGGTGTACGTCTCCCGGTCCCCGGACTTGAGGTAGAGTTCGTACATGTCGGGCGTCCGGCAGACGAGATGGTAGAGACCGAGCGGCGTGGGGTCGTCGGCGTCTCGCAGGCCGTCGACGATTTCGGCCGCGCTCATCGGGTCGAGGTAGAGACGAGAGACGGTGTGGCCGAGCCCCGTCGCCGTCACCTCGTCGCCCGCCCGCTCCACGAAGTCGTTGGCGACGAGATACTCGAGCGTCGAGTCGACGACGGCCTCCAGGCTGGCCGTCCCGTCCGTCTGCGTGGCGTACAAAGTCTGATCGAGGAAGTCGAGCAGCCCTTCCCGGGTGCGGGCAAACCCCGATGCGACCGTCGCCAGCAGGTGGGTGCGCATCGCTGGCTCCCGGGCCAACTTCGATTGCACCGGCTCCGGATCGGCCCACACGTACCGCTCGAACAGTTCGTCCATTCCGTCGTGGTCGTTCGCGAGCAGAACCGCCTCGCCGTAGGGGTCGAGCCCCGGCCGCCCGGCGCGGCCGAACATCTGGTGGACCTCCAGGGTGTCGAGGGGTTTCATCCCGCCGAACTCGCCGTCGTAGCGCCGCCAGTCGCGGACGATCACCCGGCGGCTGGGCGTGTTGACCCCGGCAGCCAGCGTGGGTGTCGCGCAGATGACCTTCAGCAGGCGATCCCGGAAGGCATCCTCGACGAGCGAGCGGTGGTCGGCCGAGAGACCGGCGTGGTGGAAGGCGGCGCCCTTCCGGACGACGGCCGCGAGGTCGGCGCTCGTCTCGGTGTCGGAGGCGGCCGCCACCTTCTCCGCGACGGCCGCGAGGTCGTCGCGCTCCGTCTCGGTGAGGTGGTCGGCGGTCACGTCCGCCAGGCGCCGGGCCGCGGCCTCCGCGTTCCGCCGCGAGTTGACGAACACGAGCGACGAGCCGTCCTCGTCGAGCGTGTCGGCGACGAGCGCGGCGGTCGCTCGCTCTCCCCCAGCTACCGGCACCTCCCGCTTCTCGCCGTCGTCGAAGGTGATGGCGTCGCCGTAGTGGACGCCAGTCCGGAGATCGATCGGCCGCCAGTCCGACCTGATCAGTGCGGCGTCCAGCCAGTCGGCCACCTCGTCGGCGTTGTCGACGGTCGCCGAGAGCGCGACCACCTGCAGGTCCGGGTTGATCCGCCGGAGTTTCGCCAGCGTCACCTCCAGCGTCGGCCCCCGGTTCGGGTCGTCGACGAGATGCACTTCGTCGGCGACGACGCAGCTGAGGTCGTCGATCCACGGGGCGCCGTTCCGCACCAGCGAGTCCACCTTCTCGCTCGTCGCGACGACGATGTCGCGGGAGGCGAGCCACTCCTCGCTCGACTCGTAGTTGCCCGTCGAGACGCCAACCTCGACGTCGAAGTCGGCCCAGCGCTCGAACTCGGCCTTTTTTTCCGTGGCGAGCGCACGCAGGGGGACGATGTAGAGTGCCTTGCCGCCCCGCTCGACGCTCGACAGCATGGCGAGTTCCGCGATCAGCGTCTTGCCGCTCGCGGTGGGCACGCTGGCGACGAGGCTCTCGCTCTCGGTGACGCCGGCCTCGACGGCGTCGGCCTGTGGGGGGTAGAGCTCCTCGACCCCCGACTCGCGGAGCGCGTCGGGGACGCCCGACGGGAGCCCGGGCACGTCCGCTGGGTTCATCTACTCGGCCTTGGCGCGTCCCGGCGTTTACGCTTTCGGGTCCGCCACCGACGGGGATTTTATAGCTGGAGGTGCCACTCACGCCCGATGTCGACTCTGACCGTCGACGCGGGGGAGTACACCACGCAGGAACTCCTCGACGCGCTCGAGGCCGGCCGGCGCGTCGTCGTCCGCGTCGAGATGCTCGGCGGGATACACGAGGTGACGCTCCGTCACGACGGCACCATCTACTACTGCGACACGCCGACGACGCTGCACAAACACCGGTCGGTCGACGAGATGCGGACGTGCATCCAGAACATGGGCTACGCCAGCGACGGGTAGCCCCCGGTTCGCACGACGGAGGCGCTCGACGGTGCCGCAGATTTAACGTCCGCCGGAGCCAACGCCGGGTATGTCAGACACCGACGCGCCCGACATCGAGGAACTCGTCGGCGTCGAGGAACCGAACTTCCGGCACGTGCTCTCCTGTGTCTTCGGCGTGGAAGACCACGAGAGCCGGACCTACCTCGTCTTGCTGGAGAACCCGGGGAGCACCGTCGCCGAACTCGCGGAGAAACTCGACCGCGACCGGAGCAACGTCAATCGGTCGCTGACGACGCTGCTGGAGAAGGGACTGGCCGACCGGAAGCGTCGGCTCCTCGACCCGGGCGGCTACGTCTACCAGTACACCGCGACGCCGCTCCCCGAGGCCAAGCAGTTGATGCATCGCACCCTCGATACGTGGGTCGAGCGGGTTCACGACGCCATCGACGACTTCGGCGAGACGTGACGTCCCGGAACCCGTCCCGTTTTTCCCTTCGCGGCCCGATCCTCCGCCAATGAGTACCAGTCCCAGCCTCGATCTGACCGCGCCGGCGCCCTCGGCGCCGTCCGTCGCCGCCGACGGCGTCTGGCTCGCGTGCATCGAGTGTGACGAGACGTTCGCTCCCTTCGAGTCGATCCGATACACCTGCGACCACTGCGACGGCCTACTGGAAGTGCGCTACGCCGATCCGCCGACCTTCGAGGACTTCGAAGGGGACGGCGTCTGGCGCTACGCCGACGCGCTCCCCTTCGAGGAGGGCGTCTCGCTCCCCGAGGGTGCGACGCCGCTGCATCACGTCCCCCGGCTGGAGGCGGAGGTCGGCGTCGAACGCCTCCGCGTCAAACACGAGGGGATGAACCCGACCGGGGCGTTCAAGGACCGCGGCATGACCGTCGGCGTCCGCGTCGCGCAGGAACTCGGCGTTGGCCGCCTCGCCTGTGCCTCGACGGGGAACACGAGCGCCGCGCTCGCGGCCTACGGCGCCCGGGGCGGGATGGAGACGCTCGTGCTCCTGCCCGCGGGCAAGGTGGCGTCGGGCAAGATCGCCCAGGCCGCGCTCCACGACGCCCGCATCCTGGAAGTCGACGGCAACTTCGACGACTGTCTCGACATCGTCCAGGAACTCGCCGCGGCCGGCGAGGCGTACCTGCTCAACTCGCTGAACCCCTTCCGGCTGGAGGGGCAGAAGACGATCGGCCTGGAGATCTTAGAGGAGTTCCAGGCCGACCACGGGACGTATCCGGATCGGATCGTCCTCCCGGTCGGCAACGCGGGCAACACCGCGGCGCTGTACAAGTGCTTCCGGGAACTCGTCCAGAGCGGCGCGCTCGACCCCGCGGACGTGCCGAAACTCACCGGTGTCCAGGCCGAGGGCGCGGCGCCGATGGTCGAGGCAGTCGAAGCGGGGAACGACGAAATTCGCCGCTGGCCGGACGTGGAGACCATCGCCACCGCCATCCGCATCGGCAACCCGGTGAACGCGCCGAAGGCGCTGCCCGGAATTCGCGCCACCGGCGGCACCGCCGTCGCCGTCTCGGACGCGGCCATCACCGACGCTCAGCGCGCGCTCGCGACCGAGGGCGTCGGCGTCGAACCCGCCTCCGCCGCCTCGGTCGCCGGCCTCCGAAAGCTCCGCGAGCGTGGGGTCGTCGCCGCCGACGAGCAGGTGGTCTGTCTCACCACCGGCCACCTGCTGAAAGACCCCGACGCCGCCTTCGAGGCGGGCAACGACCCCGAACCCGTCCCGAACGACGTCGCGGCCGTGTTGGAACACATCGCGGAGTGACCGTCACGGCTGCCGTCGCCACGCTCACGCCCCGATGTCGGGGTCGGCAGCCAGATCGTCGAATCCCGCGAGCCGGTAGGCCCGCGAGTCCGTGCAGTCCTCGTTTGCCGCCGCGAGTTCGCCGATGGCGAGGTCGTACCGGTGGGCGAGCCTCTCGTAGTCGTTGGCCCCGGCGACGGCGTCCACCAGCGCCTCGACGGTCAGGTCCCCGTCCACCTCCGTGCGGTAGGCGGCCGCCTTCGTCGCGGCGGCCGCGGCGTCGTCGGGGTCGGCGTCGAACCGATCCTCGAACCTCTCGGCGACTGCGCTCTCGAACTCTTCGCTCATGGGTGATCCGTGGTCACGGCCGGCCGTATGCGTTGCGTTCTTCGCGTCCGACGGTCGTCTGACGAGGGTTTTTGCCTGTGTGTCACGTATTGACACGCATGAACGTGGGCGGCCTCCCGACCGGGACAGTGAGCAGCGGTCGCGACGGTACGGACACGTCGTCGCCTCGCCGTGATTCGGACGCCGACCCGGCGACGCGCATCGCCGAACTGGAGCGGGAAAACGAAGCGCTGCGCGCCGCGGTCGAAAAACAGCGCCGCGAGAACGAGCGGATCGTCGAGCGGTACGAGCGGTTGCTGGAGCGCGAACGCGGCGAGGGGGGCGATCCGGCGCCGGATGACACACGCCCCGACGACGACTCGGCCGACCCGTTCGGACGCGTCGCTCGCTTCTTCCGTCGTTAGCTCTCCTCGTCGCCGTTACCGAGCGTGATCTGTGTCACCTCGATGATCCGCTCGTCGGCGCGTATCTCCTCGACCGCCGTCTCGGGGACCGACTCGTCGAGGTTGTACACCGTCATCGCCTCCCCGCCGAGCGTCTCGCGGCCGTTGAACATCCCCGCGATGTTGACGTCGTTGTCGCCGAGGACGGTCCCGATCAGCCCCAACACCCCGGGGCGGTCGTAGTTGCGCACGACGAGCATCTGTCCGTGCGGCACGGCGTCGACCCGGTAGCCGTCGAGGCGGACGATCCGCGGGTCGTCGCCGGCAAAGAGGGTGCCACAGGCGCCGATCTCTTTGTCGCCGTCGCCGACGGTGACGGTGACGAGACTCTGGAAGTCCTCGCTCTGGTGGGTCTTCTCCTCGGTCACCTCGATGCCGCGTTCCTCGGCGATCTTGGGGGCGTTGACGGCGTTCACCTGCCACTCCAGGGGCTCGAAGACGCCCTTGAGCGCGCTCGCGGTGACGAACTCCACGTCCTCGTCCGCGATGTCGCCCTCGTAGCGCACGCGCACCTCGGCGATGCGATCGTCGAACATCTGGGCGGCGATCTTGCCCGCGGTCTCCGCGAGTTCGACGTACGGCTGGACGCGGGGGAACGCGCTCTCGTCGATCGACGGCGCGTTCAGTGCGTTCGCGACGGGTTCGTCCGCGAACGCAGCGACGATCTGGTCGGCGATGCTCGTCGCGACGTGTTCCTGGGCGGCCTCCGTCGAGGCGCCGAGGTGTGGTGTGACCACGACGTCCTCGACGGCCAGTAGAGGGTTGTCCGGCGCGACGGGTTCGTCGGCGAAGACGTCGACTGCGGCGCCCTCGAGGATGTCCTCCTCGACCGCCGCCGCGAGTGCATCCTCGTCGACGACGCCGCCGCGTGCGCAGTTGACGAGGTAGCCACCCTCCATCAGGGCGAGTTCGTCGTCGGCGATCATCCCCTCCGTCTCGGGTGTCAGCGGCGTGTGTACCGTCAGGAAGTCCGCACGCTCCAGGCACGCCTCGAAGCCGACGAGTTCGGCACCCAACTGCTCCGCCCGGTCCTCGCTGATGTAGGGGTCGAACGCGACGAGAGTCATCCCGAGCGAGCCGAGTCGCTTGGCGACTTCCTGGCCGACGCGGCCGAGACCGACGACCCCGAGCGTCTTGCCGTTGAGCTCCGTCCCGAGGTAGTCGCCTTTCGCCCACTCGCCCGCCCGGAGGCGAACGTGGGCCTGCGGGATGGAGCGGGCCGTGGCGAAGGCCATGGCGACGGTGTGTTCCGCGGCGGCCCGGACGTTCCCCTCCGGGGCGTTGGCCACGATGACGCCGTGATCCGTCGCCGCGTCGATGTCGATGTTGTCGACGCCGATGCCGGCGCGACCGACGATCACGAGGTCGGGCGCCGCCTCGAACACCGCCTCGGTCACGTCCGTCCCCGACCGCACCACGAGCGCGTTGGCGTCGGAGACGGCGTCGAGGAGGGCCGCTCCCTCGAGGTCGTACGCCGTCTCCACTTCGTGTCCCGCCCGTCGAAGGCGGTCGAGCCCCGCGTCTGCGATCGGGTCCGTGACGAGTACCTTCATAGTCGAATCGACCCGAGGGCGGCTGTTAAGGGTTTCCAAACGCGGCTCCGCGGCTCTCTCTCGATCCGCCGTCGGGACATTCAAATTCCCGGCCGGCGACGGATCCGTATGCGACTCCTCGCGTTCGACTTCGACGGCACGCTCTCGGACTCCGAGATGACGGTCCTGCTGGGCGAGCAGTGTGGCGTCGCCGACCGGATGGCCGCGGTGACCGAGCGGGCGATGAACGACGAGATCAGCTACGCCGACAGCCTGCGCGAGCGCGCGACGCTGCTCGACGGTCTCGCCCTCGACGACGCCGAGAACGCCTTCGGACGGGTGCGGCTCCGCGACGGCGCTGCCGATCTGATCGCCCGCCTGAACGACGCCGGCCACCACACCGCCGTCCTGACCGGCGGTTTCGAGCGCGGCGTCGAACGCGCCCTGGAACGGGCGGGCACGAGCGTCGACACCGTCGTCGCCAACCGCCTCCCCGCCCGTGGCGGCCACCTCACCGGCGAGGTCGAGGGGCCACTGATCGAGGGAACGAAAGACGACGCGCTGGAGGGACTCGCAGACGACTTGGGGCTGCCCCGCTCCCGGACCGTCGCCGTCGGCGACGGCGCCAACGACCTCCCGATGCTCGAAGTGGCTGGGCTCGCGGTCGGCTTCCTCCCCAAACCGGCGGTTCGACCCGCCTGCGACGTGGTGGTGGCGTCGATGGACCGTCTCGGGCGCGTCTTCGAGAACCGGGGACTGGTCGATCCCCGATGACCGTCGCCGTCGTCTCGACCGGCGGGACCATCGCGTCGACCGACGACGCGGGCGGCGACGCGGCGCCCGACCTCGGCGGCGAGGACCTCGTCGCCGCCGTCCCCGCCCTCGACGACGTCGACCTGCGCGTCGAGGAGTTCGCGACCGTGCCCAGCCCCCACTTCACCGCCGACCACCTGTTCGATCTCGCGGCGCTCGTCGCCGACCTCGACGCCGACCCCGACGTGGCGGGCGTGGTCGTCACGCAGGGAACGGACGTACTGGAGGAGACGGCCTACTTCCTCGATCTCTGTCACGGCGGATCGACCCCCGTGGTCGTGACGGGGGCGATGCGGAACCCGTCGCTGCCCAGCCCCGACGGCCCCGCGAACCTGCTCGCGGCGGTTCGGACGGCAGTCGACCCCGGCGCTCGTGGCCGGCGCGTCCTCGTCGCCTTCGCCGGCCGCGTCATGCCCGCACGCGAGGCGACCAAGGTCCACTCCCAGGCGGTCGATACGTTCCGGTGCCCCGAGTTCGGCCCCGTGGGTGCCGTCGACGAGGGGTCGATCACGTGGCGACGGCACGCGGAGAGCCCCGATCCGACGTTCGATCCCGATCCCGACCGCCTCACGAACGACGTGGCGGCGGTGTACGTCACGGTCGACGCCCCGGCCTCGCATCTCGCCGCCCACGCCGACGCCGCGGCCGTCTGTCTCGCGACGACCGGCGCGGGACACGTCACCGAGCGCCTCGTCGATCCGCTCGCTGACCTCCGAGATGCCGGCGTGCCGGTGATCGCGACCACCCGGTGTCCAGCGGGACGACTCGCCCGCGGAACCTACGGCTTCCGGGGGAGCGAGCGGACGCTCCGGGAGGTCGGCTGCCTGTTCTCCGATCTGAACCTCCAGAAGACGAGGGTGCGGGCGATGGTCGCCCACGCGGCCGGTCGACTGGACGAGGCGTTCGACGCCCCGTAGGGGCTCCCGATTCAGGTCGCGGTGTCGATGGCCCGCTCTAAGTCGGCGACGATGTCGTCGACGTCCTCCAACCCGACCGAGAGGCGGACCATGTCGGGCGTGACGCCGGCCGCGCGCTGTTCGTCCTCGGTCAACTGCTGGTGGGTCGTCGACGCCGGGTGGATGACGAGTGTCTTCGCGTCGCCGACGTTCGCCAGTAGCGAGGCGAGTTCGACGTTGTTCACCGTACCCTTGGCGGCCTCGTACCCGTCGCTGAGGCCGAAGGTGATCATGCCGCCGTACCCCCCGTCCAGATACTCGCTCGCCGTCTCGTGGGTCGCGTGGGACGCCAGCCCGGGGTAGTTCACCCACTCGACTTCGGGATGGTCGGCGAGGAACTCCGCGACGGCCATCGCGTTCTCGCAGTGACGCTCCATCCGCATCGGGAACGACTCCAGTTTCTGGAGCGTGACCCAGGCGTCGAACGGCGACTGGGTGTTGCCCAGGTCGCGCAGGCCGCGGGCGATGGCCGCGTAGGTAAAGCCCGCTGGCGCGAACGTCTCGTGGAAGTTGACGCCGTGGTAGGCGGGGTTCGACTGCCCGATCTCGGGGTAGTCCTCGGCGTGTGCGCCCCAGTCGAAGGTGCCGCCGTCGACGAGGACGCCGCCGACGGTCGATCCCGATCCGTGGAGCCACTTGGTCGTCGAGTCCCACACGAGGTCCGCGCCGTGTTCGAGGGGGCGACAGAGGGCGGGGGTCGCGAACGTGTTGTCGACCAACAGGGGGGCGCCGTTCTCGTGAGCGATGTCCGCGATCCGCTCGATGTCCGGCGTGATCAGCGCCGGGTTACCGATGGTCTCGAGGTGGACGTACGCGGTGTCGTCGTCGATGGCGTCGGCGTAGGCGTCGTAGTCCAGCGTGTCGACGAACCTGGTCGTGATGCCCCGGCGCTCGACCGAGTGGGTGAGGTACGTGTAGGTGCCGCCGTAGAGCGCCGACGCCGTGACGACGTTGTCGCCCGCCTCCGCGAGGAGGAAGGTCGCGAGGTCGAGGGCGGCCATGCCCGAGGCGGTAGCGGCGGCGCCGACGCCACCCTCCAGTGACGCCAGACGCTCCTGTAGGGTCCCGACGGTCGGGTTCATCAGCCGCGAGTAGATGTGCCCCTCCTTCTCTAGGGCGAACTGTCCGGCGGCGTCGTCGGCGTCGTCGAAGACGTACGACGTGGTCTGGTAGATCGGCGGCGCCCTCGCGCCAGTCGACGGATCGGGCGACTGGCCGGCGTGCAGGCTTCGCGTGTGGAATCCGTGTCCGTCTCCATCTTCCTCGTCTGCCATATCGTCCCCTTGGGCACGGTGTGTTCTAAAACCCGCCGCTGAACACGTCCACGTTGATCGGTGGGTTCGGTCGGTAGGGATCCGACGGCTGCGAGGCGGTTGAGCGGCCGTCACCCGCCGAACAGCGAGTTGTGGACGGGGGCGAACTCCTCCCCGTCGGTCTCCACGCCCTCGTCGACGGTGTCGTGAATCGCTCGCCCCTCTAGGCCGTCCGCGAGGAAGTCACGGAGCGGCGGCCCCACCTTCTCGGGTTCGACGAGGAAGGCGTCGTGGCCATGGTCGGAGTCGACGACGTGGTGGGCGACGGGGACGCTCGCCGCGCGACAGGCCTCGGCCACCGACTCCGACTGCGCGACCGTGAAATGCCAGTCGCCGGTAAAGGACATGATCAGCGCCTCGCCCTCGAAGGCGGCCAGCGCGTCCGCGTCGCCCTCGTACCCCTCGCTGAGGTCGTAGTCGTCCATCGCGCGGGTGAGGTAGAGATACGAGTTGGGATCGAACCGCTCGACGAACTTCTCGGCCTGGTAGTCGAGATACGACTCCACCTCGCGGTAGGGGAAAAAGGACGCGGCGCGGTCGGCGGGAAAGGAGCGCACGGCGTCGCGGCCGGCCGCTCGCCGGCCGAACCGCTCCGCCATCGACGTCTTCGAGAGGTACATGACGTGGCCGATCTGTCGGGCGAGTGCGAGTCCGTCCGTGGGTTCCGCGCCGCCGTAGTAGTCGCCGCCCTGCCAGTCGTCGTCGGCCGTGATGGCACGGCGGGCGATGGCGTCCAACGCGAGACACTGGGCGTCGAGACGCGCCGCCGCCGCCACGGGGACGATCCGTGCCACGTCGTCCGGATACTGCACGGCCCAGTCGAGGACGTTCATGCCGCCGGCGCTTCCGCCGACGACGGCGTGGAGTCGACCGATTCCGAGGTCGTCGAGCAGGCGCCGCTGCGCTCGCGTCCAGTCACCGATCGTGACGGGTGGGAAGTCGGTGCCCCACGGCTCGCCGGTCTCGGGATTCTCCGAGGACGGTCCCGACGACCCGTAACAGGAGCCGGGGACGTTCGCGCAGACGACGTAGTACTCGGTGGTGTCGATGGCCTTCCCCGGGCCGACGATGTCGTTCCACCACGCCCGGGCCTGGCCGGAGGTCCCGGGAACGCCCTCGCTGGCGACGTTCTGGCTCCCGGTGAGCGCGTGACAGATCAGGACGGCGTTGCTCCCCTCGGCGTGTGCCTCGAAGTCGCCGTACGCCTCGTAGGCTACCCGCAGGTCGTCGATGGACTCGCCACACTCGAAGGTGAACTCGCCCAGCCCCCGCGTGCCGCTCTCGACGGACGTCATGGAAGCCCCCGTTCGAGGTCGGCAAGGATGTCGTCGTCGTCCTCGAGACCGACCGAGAGTCGGACCATGTCGGGCGTGACGCCGGCCGCGCGCTGTTCGTCCTCGGTCAACTGGGAGTGGGTCGTCGACGCGGGGTGGATGATCAGCGTCTTCGCGTCGCCGATGTTGGCGAGGAAACTCGCCAGTGCGACCGTCTCGCACAGTTCCTTGGCTGCCTCGTAGCCGTCCGCGAGACCGAACGTGACCATCCCACCGTAGCCGTCGAGGTACTCGGTGGCTGCGGCGTGGGTCTCGTGGGACGCCAGCCCGGGGTAGTTCACCCAGTCGACGGCCGGGTGGTCGGCGAGGAACTCCGCGACGGCCGTCGCGTTCTCGCAGTGGCGCTCCATCCGCAAGGGGAGCGTCTCCAGTCCCTGCAGCGTGACCCAGGCGTCGAACGGGGACTGAGCGCCCCCGAGGCTCCGGAGCGAGCGGTAGCGGACGGCGGCCGCGAGCGCGCGGTCGCCGAACCGTTCGGAGAAGTCGAAGCCGTAGGCCGGGTTCTCGCCGGCGAGTTCGGGGTAGTCGGCGTCGGGGTGGTCCCACGGGAACGTCCCGCCGTCGACGAACACCCCGCCCAGCGTGGTCCCCGAGCCGTGGATCCACTTCGTCGTCGACTCCCACACCGCGTCGGCGCCGTGTTCGATGGGGCGACAGAGCGCGGGCGTCGCAAACGTGTTGTCGACGACGAGCGGGACCGCGTTCTCGTGGGCGATGTCGGCCAGTCGCTCGAAGTCCGGCGTCACCAGCGACGGGTTGGCGAGCGTCTCGACGTGGACGAACGCGGTGTCGTCGTCGATGGCGTCGGCGTAGGCGTCGTAGTCCAGCGTGTCGACCGGGCGAAACTCCACGCCCCGACGCGAGGCCATCTTCGAGAAGTAGGTGCTCGTCCCGCCGTACATATCGGCGGCGGCGACGACGTTGTCTCCCGCCGACGCGAGGATGCTCGTTCCCGCGTCGAGCGACGCCATGCCACTCGCCGTGGCGACGGCGTCGGTACCCGCCGACAGCGACGCCAGCCGGCGCTCGAGGACGCGCGCCGTCGGGTTGGAAAAGCGCGAGTAGATGTTGTCCTCGACGTCGAGTCGGAACCGCTCCGCGGCGTCGTCGGCGTCGTCGAAGACGTACGACGTGGTCTGATAGATCGGTGGCGCCCGCGCACCCGTGGCCGGATCCGGCTCCTGCCCGGCGTGGAGGCTGCGGGTGTGAAAGCCGTCGGTCATGTGTAGGGTGCATATTCCTCGAATGACTTATAACCAGCAGTTACGCACTACGCACGCCAACGGGCGGCGACAGACCTGTTGACACGACAATATTTATGCCGTGAGTGGTATCGTCTGACATGAGCGACGACGACCCGTTCTCCGAGGCCGACCCCGTCGACCCGACGGACGAGTCCGACCTCGAAACGGAGCGACGAGAGTTAGCTCAGCGCGAGCGCGGCCTCGCCGACTTCGCCGACGAACTCGACGAGCGCGAGGCCGAACTGGACGAACGCGAGCGCGAGTTGCGGACCCGACGCAAGCAACTCGACGAGCGCGAGACGGAACTCGACGCCCGGACACAGCGAATCGAGGAACGCGAGACGGAACTCGACGACAGGGAAGCGGCCCTCGAGGAGCGCGAACGCGAACTCGCGGACCGCGCCGAGGAACTCGACGAGAGAGAGCGGACGCTACAGGAGTACGTCGGCGACCAGCTCCGCGAGACCATCGAGGCGGCCATCGCCGAGGCGACGGCCGGCGACGACGCGACACATCGATTCGGGACCATCAGCAGCATCATCCTCGGACTCGTCGGCGTCACACTCATCGTCGGCGGCGTCCTCCACGGGTTCGCCGACCAGATCACGCTGGTCCCTGCCGTGTTCCCCAACGACGCCGCGAACCTCGGCGTGACGGTTCTCCTGTTGTTCAGCGGCCTCGCCGCCAACCTCGCGGCGGTGGCCGACTGAGACGCCCCGTCGTCAGTCGGCACCGGTGGTCCGTCGGGTTCGGCGCGCTCCCGGTCGACACCGCCGCGTGGTGGCCGCCCATCCGGCATCAAAAGGTCCATGCCATCTCGTCGCCCGATACTCGGTACTCAGGTGGTTCCATGACGAAACAACGCGAGTACACGGACGATTACCGCGACAAGACACTGTACATCCCCGGTCCGACCGAGGTGCGCGAGGACGTCGTCGAAGCGATGTGCGAACCGATGTTCGGCCACCGGATGGACCGCATGACCGACCTCTACACGACCATCGTGGAGGACACGAAGGAGTTTCTGGGCACCGACAACGACGTCGTCGTTCTGACCGCCTCCGGAACGGCGTTCTGGGAGGCGTCGACGCTCAACCTCGTCGACGAGAACATTCTGGTCCCGACCTGCGGGAGCTTCAGCGAGCGCCACGCCAACGTCGCCGAGCGACTGGGGAAAGACGTCGACCGCCTCGAGTACGAGTGGGGCGAGGCGATCAAACCCGAGGACGTGCGCGAGGCCCTCGAATCGAGCGACACACAGTACGACGTCGTCGCGTCCGTGATGAACGAGAGTTCGACCGGCGTCCGGAATCCAATCGAGGAAATCGGCGACGTCGTTGCGGAGTATCCGGACACGTACTTCGTCGTCGACGCGGTGTCGGCCCTCGGCGGCGACTACGTCGACATCGACGCCCACGGCATCGACGTCATCTTCGCGTCGACACAGAAGGCCTTCGCCATGCCTCCCGGCCTCGCCGTCTGTGTCGTCAGCGAGGACGCCTACGAGCGCGAACTCGAACGGGACGCCGCGTCGTGGTACGGCGGTTTCCAGCGCTGTCTCGACTACTACGACCGGAAGGGACAGACCCACTCCACGCCCGCCATTCCGATCATGCTCGCTTACCGCCAGCAGATGAAACACATGCTGGCGGAGGGCCACGAGGAACGCGACCGGCGCCACCGCGAGATGGCCGAGTACACCCGCGAGTGGGCCCGCGAGCATTTCGACGTCTTCCCCGAGACGGGCTACGAGTCACGGACGGTGACCTGCATCGAGAACACACGGGGCATCGACGTGGCCGCGACCATCGACGCGGTGTCGGAGCAGTACGATATGGTCTTCTCGAACGGCTACGGTCCGATCGGCGAGGAGACGTTCCGAATCGGCCACATGGGCGAACACGACGTCGAGAGTATCCGGGCGCTGACCGACGCCATCGAGGACGTGGCCGACCTATAGGTCGGCCTCTTGGAACCACAGCAGCCCCAAAAGCGGCGGGACGAGAATCCACACCAGCAACATGAGCGTTGCCGACACCTGCATGTTCACGTCGCCGTCCGTGTAGAGCGCGCCCTGCATGAACGCGTTCGAGACGATTTTGAACGAGCCAGTGGGGTTGACCAGCCTGAGCATCCGCAGGACCTCCTGACCGGTCAGCGGGAGCCACGACGGGCCGCCGGCCCCGAGGTAGAACTGGAGGGGGAACCGCACTGCCCCCCACAGCGGGACGAACAGGAAGTAGATTCCGACGGCGCCGGCGACGGCGCGCCGACTCGACGACGCGGCCGTCGAGAAGCCGACCGCGATGCTGACGAAGACGACGCCGAGCACCGCGGTCAACAGCGTGTACCCGATGTACGAGGCGGCGTCGAAGTTCACCGCGGGGACGACGAGCAGAATGGCGGCGGGCAGGAGAAAGCCAACGCCGATTGGCGCCGCGATGGCTCCCGCTCGGCCGAGCACCTTTCCGAACACCACGTCGGCCCGCGAGTGAGGCAAGGAGAGCAGGAGCTTCAGGGATCCCGACTCGCGCTCCCCGACGACGGCGTTGTACGCCACGATCAGCGCGATCAGGGGCACCAGCGTCGTCACGAGGGCATCACGGACGAACAGGGAGTTGAGAACCTGGTTCGAACTGATCGTCTGCCCCGGCGCCGGCCGGACCAGATACGCCGCGGCCGAGACGAGGAGGACGAACAACACCGAGAGGACGGCGACCCACCGCGACCGGATGGCGTCCTCGAAGTCCTTGCGGGCGACGGCGGTCCACGTCATGCCGACACCCCCTCGCCTTCGGTGTACGCCAGAAACAAGTCTTCGAGGGAGGTTTCCTCCGTCTGGAAATCGTTCACTGTGACGCCTTCGCCTTCCAGCGCCCCGATGACTGCCGTCTTCGCGTCCGCGTCGCAGGTGACGGTCACCGTCCCGCCGTCGGTGGCGGCCTCGCTCACCCCGTCCAGCGTCCGAACCGCGTCCAGGTCGTCCTCGCTCGCGGCGTCGACGGTGATGACGAGTCGCTCGCCGCCCTCGACGGCGTCGCGCAGGCCGTCGATGCTGTCCTCCGCGACGAGTTCCCCTTCGCGCATGATGCCGACGCGGTCACACACCGCCTCGACCTGCCCCAGGACGTGACTGGAGAAGAAGACGGTCGTGCCGCGGTCGGCCTCCTCGCGGACGATGTCACGCATCTCGCGGGCGCCGCCCGGATCGAGACCCGAGGAGGGCTCGTCGAGAATCAACAGGTCTGGGTCGCCGACCAGCGCCATCCCGAGGATGAGACGCTGGCGCATCCCCTTGGAGTAGCCGCCAGCCTTGCGGTCGGCGGCGTCGGCGATGCCGACCCGCTCTAAGACGGCGTCGGGGTCGGCTTCGACCTCCTTCGAACGCGTCGCGAACTCGACGTGTTTGCGCCCCGTGAGGCGGTGGTACACGTCATAGCCCTCGGGGAGAACGCCGGTTCGGCGCCGCACCGCGACGCTCTCGCGGCCCGCGTCCAGTCCGAGGACACGTACCTCCCCCGCCGTCGGGCGGACGAAATCGAGCAACATGTTGATGGTCGTCGACTTCCCCGCGCCGTTCGGCCCGAGAAACCCGAACACCTCTCCCTCGGGGACCGTGAGGTCGAGGTCGGTGACGGCCGTGACGTCGCCGAACCGTTTCGTCACGCCGTCGAGTTCGATTGCGGCCATGGGAACCCGTTGGGCCAGTCTCGGTTAAAGGGTTTAGGTGTAGTCTCCCACGCGACAAGCGTTAAGTGGTCACACGAGCGAGGTGAAAGTGATGACGGAGGACCCCGAGGAGGGGATGCTGTCGTGGGACGAGTCTGTCTTTCGGGACGAGCACGTCTTCGAAATCGACTACGTTCCCGAAACCTTCGATCACCGTGAGACGCAACTGGAGAACCTGAAATACGCCCTCCGGCCTGCGGTCCGGGGCTCCCGCCCGCTCAACACGATGGTCCGGGGGCCGCCGGGCACCGGGAAGACGACGGCCGTGTTGAAGCTGTTCGGCGAACTCTCGGGCCAGCCGGGCGTGCGGACGGTCCGGGTGAACTGCCAGCTCGACTCGACGCGCTACGCCGTCTTCTCCCGCGTGTTCGAGCACGTCTTCGACTACGAGCCCCCCTCCTCGGGCATCTCGTTCAAGAAGCTGTTCGGGCAGATCACCGACCGTCTCGTCGAGGACGACGAGGTGCTGGTCGTCGCGCTCGACGACGTGAACTACCTCTTCTACGAGAACGAAGCGTCGGACACGCTCTACTCGCTGTTGCGCGCCCACGAGGGCTCGGAGGGCGTCCGCATCGGCGTCGTCGTCGTCTCCTCCGATCTGGGCCTCGACATCATGGACGAACTCGACGGGCGGGTCCAGAGCGTCTTCCGGCCCGAAGAGGTGTACTTTCCCGTCTACGACGCCGACGAAATCGTCGACATCCTCGGCGAGCGAATCGAGCGCGGCTTCCACGACGATGTGATCGGTCCGGGGGAACTCGACCGAGTCGCCGAACTCACCGCCGAGAGCGGCGACCTCCGGGTCGGCATCGACCTGCTGCGCCGGGCGGGACTCAACGCCGAGATGCGCGCCAGTCGGACGATCAGCCGCGACGACGTCGAGGCGGCCTACGACAAGTCGAAGTACGTCCACCTCTCGCGGTGTCTGCGCGAACTCACCGAGTCGGAGCGGGCGCTGGTCGAGACCATCGCCGACCACGACGGTGAGCAGGCCGGCACGGTGTACGAGGCGTTCCACGAGTCGACGGAACTGGGCTACACCCGATACACCGAAATCGTCAACAAACTCGACCAGTTGGGCGTGATCGAGGCCGACTACGCCGATGTCGAGGGGCGGGGACGCTCCCGGTCGCTCACGCTCTCCTACGACGCGGACGCGGTGCTCGATCGACTGTAGCCTCCGGGTGCGTCGCCGGAACACATTTACTCACGGAATCCTGCGTGGTGACAGAGTATGCCACGTGACAGGATCACACGAAGGGGGTGGCTCGCGGCGCTCGCGGGGGGAGCGACCGCGGGCTGTGGCGGGCGTTCCGAGGGGCGTGGGACCGCGACGCCCTCGTCGGCCACGACCGCCACGGAGTCCCCGACTACGACCGCCGGAACGGCCGCCGACGTCGCGATGGCCGGGGTCGACGACTCGTTCGAGCGCGGGCCGGGATCCTGTACGCTGGAGGCGACGCCGGTCGCCGACGGGACGTGGCCGATGTCCCACCACGACCCGGCGGGGACGAACGCCTCGCCGGCGGCCAACGGACCGACCGGATTCCCGCTCAACGAACGCTGGACCATGTCGGCGCTGGAGGCCACGGTCACCTTCCCCGTCGCAGACGGGGACTTCGTCTACCTGGTCGCGGCGGATCCCGACGCCGGTCCGAGCGTACCGACGGCGGCCGTACTGTGTCACGATCCGCGGCGCAACGGCGAGATCCAGTGGCGCCACGAGGTGGATACCATGCCCATCGGCCCGCCGGTCGCCGTCGCGGACACGGTGTACGTCCCCTTCGGTTCCCGGGAGGACGCGCGCGTGTTCGCCATCGGTCGCGAGCGCGGCGAGCGGCGGAACGTCTACGACCTCCCCGGCCGGTTCGTGGGGGAACTGGGAACGGTGGGGACGGGCTTGGTGGTGCCGAGCGAGGACACGTATCGTGTCATCGACGCTCGTTCGGGCGAGCACTGCTGGTCGTTCACGCCGAACCGGCGGCGCGAGGCCGACCGCCACGACCGAAAGATCCGCGCCGCGGCCGTCGGGGACGGCGCCGCCTTCGTCGGCACGGGCTACCCCGACGGCGAGCCGACGACCGAAATCGGTCACCTCTACGCGATCGATCCGTCGGTTCCGGGACTGCGGTGGCACGCCTCGATGGACGGGCCAGTCGGGCGAATCGCGGTCGACGCCGGCGTCGTCGTCGCCACGACGAGAACCGGCGTCGCGGGCTTTTCACCCCGGAGCGGCGAGCGACTGTGGGGCGCCACCGCCGAGTCGACGGTCCGGCCCGCGACGCTCGCGGTGTCGAACGGGACCGTCGTCTACGGGACGCGACGGACGATGTACGGCCTCGACGTGTCGACTGGCGAGCAGCGTTGGTCGCACGACTTCGGCGTCCGGGGCGACGTGATCCTCGTCGGTGACGTGCTCTACGCCGTCGGGCGGAGCGATCCGACGAGCCAGCGGATCCTGCTCGCGGCCGTGGATTCGACCACCGGGCGACCCCGGTGGCAACAGGAGATATACGACCCCATCGTCGACGTGATGGCCGCCAACGGCTACCTCTACAGCATCACGACCGACGGCCGCCTGTTCGCGTTCACGAGCATCTAGACGAACTCTATCGCGCCACTCGGTCCGTTCGTGAGGTGGACCTCGAACGGCATCGTCGCCCGATCGGCGACGACCAGATCCCAGTACGCCGACGCGATGGCGTCGGGATCGAGTCGCGTCTCGGGGTCGGCGGCGTCCGACTCCGGCGGGCGGATCGCTCCGTCGAGGACGACGTGGGCGATTTGCACGCCCTCGGGGCCGAGTTCGCGCGCCAGTGACTGGGCCAGCCCACGGACGCCGAACTTGGCAGCCGAGAACCCGACGGCTCCCTCCTTACCCCGGACGGACGTGGTCGCGCCGGTGAACACCATCGTTCCGCCCGATCCGGCCATGTCGGCGGCGGCCTCGCGGGCACAACAGAAGGCGCCCCGGGGCCCCGTCGCCAGCGCGTCGTCGAACTCGTCGAGGCCGATGTCCGTCACGCCCTTCCAGGCCGCGTTGCTGGCGTTGTAGATCAGGACGTCCACGGCTCCGAACGCCTCGCGGACGGCCTCGAACGCCGCCCCGACTGCCGATGCGTCGGTGAGGTCGCTCGGCACCGCCAGCGCATCGCCCTCGATGTCGGCGGCCAACTCCGTCAGGAACGATTCACTGCGGGCCAGGAGACCGATCCGGCACCCTTCGTTCGCGAAGCGTCGTGCGACTGCGGCGCCGAGCCCCGGTCCCACGCCCGCAACGACGGCCGTGCGTGCCATGGCGGGGTGAGGGTCCCGGCGGACAAAACGGTTCGGCCGACGCGTCGGTCCGGACTGCAGTCGTCCGTCGCTCACCGCAGCGGCGAGTCGACCGGCGTGGTGGTCCGCTATGGGTATCTCCCACAGCCTTCGTCCCGATCCGTCTCGAACGGTAACGAACAGCCCCAGTGATAGAAAAATACAGGAAAAAATTTATGTACAAAATAAAATAGACAAATCCATCATTATTAAATAGGAATAGAATGAAATTAGAACGCTACGAGATAAAATACTCGTATGAATTTCAAAAATGTCACTAGAAAAAGACGAAGGGGCGGCGGACGCAGCACCGGCATCGGCGTTGGAGACCGCTCGCGCTCAGCTTGCGCGTGCAGCAACACATATCGACGTCGACCCGGGCGTCGTCGAACGCCTGAAGCAACCGGCGAAGGTCCTCCGTGGGTCGGTCCCACTGGAGCGTGACGACGGTACCGTCGAGATATTCACGGGCTACCGCGCGCAACACGACGACGTCCGAGGCCCGTACAAAGGAGGCATCAGGTACCACCCGGACGTGACCGAAGACGAGTGTATCGGCTTGGCCATGTGGATGACGTGGAAATGCGCCGTGATGGATCTGCCTTTCGGTGGCGCGAAAGGCGGCGTCGTCGTCGATCCGAAGGCCCTGAGCGAGTGCGAGCAGGAACGGCTCACACGTCGGTTTGCGGAAGAGATGCGCGATTTCGTCGGTCCGACGGTGGATATTCCGGCCCCGGATATGGGGACCGACGCACAGACGATGGCATGGTTCATGGACGCCTACAGTATGCAGGAGGGCGAGACGGTGCCCGGTGTCGTCACCGGCAAACCGCCGGTCATCGGCGGAAGCTACGGACGTTCCGAGGCACCCGGACGCAGTGTCGCTCTCATCACACGCGAGACGGCCGACCAGTACGACCTGCCACTGGAGGAGGCGACGGTCGCCGTGCAGGGGTTCGGAAGCGTCGGTGCGGAGGCGGCCCGACTACTCGACGAGTGGGGTGCGACCGTCGTCGCAGTCAGTGACGTGACCGGTGGCATCTACGACGCGGACGGCCTTGAGACGGGCGAGATCGACTCACACGAGGAGCGGCCGGAGGCCGTCACCGCAACCGAGGGTGTCTCGCGGATCACGAACGAGGCGTTGCTGGAACTCGATGTCGACGTTCTCGTTCCAGCGGCGGTCGGAAACGTGTTGACGAGTGCGAACGCCGACGCGGTGCGAGCCGATATCATCGTCGAGGGCGCCAACGGACCGACGACGACGGAAGCCGACCGGATCTTCGCAGAGCGTGGCATTCCGGTCATCCCCGACATCCTCGCCAACGCCGGCGGCGTGACCGTGAGCTACTTCGAGTGGCTCCAGGACATCAACCGCCGTCAGTGGTCTCTCGACCGAGTTCGTGAGGAACTGGAGTCGGAGATGCTCTCGGCGTGGCGGGACGTCCGGCGGGAGTTCACCCGGCGTGACGTGACCTGGCGGGATGCGGCGTACATCGTCGCCCTCTCCCGTGTCGCGGAAGCGAAAAGCACACGCGGGCTCTGGCCCTGATCACCGGTTCGGCCGTGAAGAGCCGTTTGACGGCACCGTCTCCCGCGCTCCCGGCCACCGCCTTTCGTCCCCACGGCGAAACGAGGGCGCGATCCGGGGTCCGAACCGGTCCCCGTGGTCGTGCCGTGGTCGACCGACGAACTAGGCGTCCATCGCGGCGTCGGAGATTTCCAGCGCGTCGTCGAGAGCGGCGACCGCCTCGTCGACCTCCTCCTCGGTGATCGTCAGGGGCGGCGTGACGATGATCGTGTTGACCGACGTGTAGAAATACACGTCGTTTTCGAGTGCGCGTGCTCCGACCTCGTCGAGGACGGTCGTCTTGCCGGAGACCTTGTCGCTCCGCTGTTCGAAGGGGACACGCTTCTGTTCGCTACGGGTGAGTTCGAGTCCTTGGTGGAGCCCGATCCCACGCCGCTCGCCGACGCTCGGGTGTCGTTCCGCGAGCGATTCGAGTTCGGATTTCAGGTACTTGCCGATCTCGCGGGCGTTCTCGACGAGTCCATCCTGCTCGTACGTTTCGATCGCGGCGACCCCCGCGGCACAGGCGGTCGGGTGGCCGGCGAACGTATGGCCCTGATTGAGCAGCGTGTCCTCGAAATACTCGGCAATCTCCTCGGTGACCGTCGTCGCCGCCAGCGGCTGATACGACCCCGTCAATCCCTTCGCCATCGTGATGATGTCCGGCTCGGCGTCGTACAGCGTCGAGGCGAACCACTCGCCGGTTCGGCCGAACCCGGTCATCACCTCGTCACAGATCAGCAACGCACCGTGATCGTGGGCGATCTCCTGTAGTTTGGGCAGATAGTCGTCGGGCGGTGTCAGCACGCCGTTCGATCCCACCAGTGGCTCGACTAGCACTGCTGCGACGGTCCCCCCTTCGAGTTCCAGCATCTCGTCGATGTATTCCAGGCTCTTGTCGGGATCGAGGCTCGACCCATACGCGTACGGGTCCGGGGCTTTCACCATGCCGGGCACCTCCGGCTGGATCTCGGGACCCTGCGCGACCCGCCGAGGATCTCCGGAGGCGGACAGCGACGCGGCGGTCGCCCCGTGATACGACCGATATCGCGAGAGAATCTTGTGGTTCCCAGTGTACGCGCGGGCGATCTTGAACGCCACCTCGTTGGCCTCGGTACCGCTGGTCGAGTAAAACGTCTTCTTCAGCGACCCGGGGGTGATCTCGGCGAGTTTCTCGGACAGCCGCGCCCGCGGTTCGGTCGCCCAGCCGGGGTTGACGTACGGCACCGTTTTGACCTGCTCCGCGACCGCGTCGGAGACCCGCTCCGCGTCGTAGCCCAGGCTCGTACAGACGTACTGACTGCTGAAGTCCAGAATCGAATCGCCGTCGGCGGTGACGATTCGGGCCCCCTCCGTGTCGACGATCTGAGTCGGATCGAAATCCCGCTGACGCGTCCACGTACCGAGCGTGTACTCGCGGTCGAGTTGTTCGATCTCGTTTCGTTCTGACTGCTGACTAGCCATGCCGGCTAATCGGTGGTGATCGATATGAATGTTTTGCATGATTTCCCAATCAGAGCAGGCTTCTCGCTATCTATTAGAAGATATCCGAATATCGTAGAAATATTTCCTGTTACGGTCGCCGTCGTGAGCCAACCGGTGCGATGGCCCACACGCATCGGTGTGTCCGAGCGACGAACGCCGCCGATCGACCGAGTGCCGTCACTCGACGTGTCGCCCGCCGTGTCGTCACGAATCGATGATCGCATCGCGCACGGACTCCGTGAGGTTTCCGGTGACGTTCCGTGCCCCGTGGAACTCCTCCATGACGAACTTCGAGGATGTTTCGTTGACCCAGTCTATGGCTACGATTTCCTCGATGAGGTCGTTCAGTTGGTCGCGCGTCTGTACCCGGCTGACCACAACGAAATCCACGTCACCCATGGTGTAGTACACCTGTTCGACCCCGTCTATTGCCATGATCTTCTCACCGATATTCTCCGAGTACCCTTCCTCGTGTGTGACCGAGACGTCGGTGATAGAGACCATTTCGAGGCCCAGTGCCAACGGATCGATGTCGGCGGTCACACCTTCGATGATCTCGTTTTCCTTGAGCTTCTTTATCCGGTAGTGGATCGCCGACTTCGACAGACCCAGCTTCTGAGACAGTGTCTCCAACCCCACGTCGAAGTCGTCCTCGACATGTTCCAGGATCTTTAGGTCCTTTTCGTCGATGTCGGAGTAAGCGGGCGGACGCTCTCTCATAACACATGGTTTTCTTCCGGGTAAATAAGCAACCGCATCAACCCTCGGGACTGTCGGGCCCCACCGTCGACGACACCCGAGTGGCCGGCAGTTCGCCGCAGCGGCGGAACAAATAATATTCTGTCTAAGAGAAAAAATTCCGTATATATTTCTACTCAATTAGCTTAATTTAGAATTTCACCCAAAAACTTATTATCGTGATGGAGATATTTGACATCCGATGTCACTGGATACGACTCCACCGTGGGACGATGTTCGGAACTACGTCGACGGCGACTGGCACACGCCTCGTGGCCCGGATGGACAAGACGTCGTCAATCCGGCAACCGGGGAGACGATCTCGTACGTCGGGTTCAGCTCCGAAGCCGACATCGAGGACGCCGTCCAAGCCGGCGTGGAAGCGTTCGAGACGTGGCGGTCGACGCCCGTCGAGGAACGGATACAGCCCCTGTTCGAGCTGAAACGCCTGCTCGAAACACACCAGTCGGAGCTTGCGGAAGTCCTCGTCCGCGAACACGGCAAGACCCGTGCGGAGGCAAACGGCGAGTTGCGCCGGGGCATCGAGAACGTCGAGGTGGCGTGTGGGATTCCGTCCATGATGCAGGCGGGCCACCTCCCGAATGCCGCCCCGGAGATCGACGAGACTGCCGTCAGGAAGCCCCTCGGGGTCTTCACCGCGATCACCCCGTTCAATTTCCCCGGAATGATTCCCCTGTGGTTCCTCCCGTACGCGGTCGCGACGGGGAACGCGTTCATTCTGAAACCGAGCGAGCAGGATCCCGTCGTCACGGAACGGCTCTTCGAACTCATCGACCGAGCGGGCTTTCCGGACGGAGTCGTCCAACTCGTCCACGGGGGCGTGAACACGGTGAACGAACTGCTCGACCACGAAGACGTGGCCGGGGCGTCCTTCGTCGGGAGCACGCCGGTAGCGAGGACGGTGTACGAGCGCGCGGCCAAGCACGGAAAGCGTGTGCAGGCACAGGGTGGGGCGAAAAATCACGTCATCGTCACGGAGTCCGCCGACCTCGATTTCGCCGCCCGAAAGACGGTCTCGTCGGCGTACGCCTGTGGCGGGGAACGGTGCCTGGCGAACGACGTCGTCGTCGTCGACGAGGCCGTGTACGACGAGTTCGCCGACCGAGTCCTCGAGAGAGCCCGCGCCCAGACCGTCGGAAACGGACTCCGTGAGGAGACCGATATCGGCGCCCTCATCACGCCGGAACACGAGGCCCGGGTGCGTGAACTGATCCAGACTGGCCTCGACGAAGGAGCCGAACTGCTGCTCGACGGGCGTGATATCGACGTCGACGAGGAGGGCAACTTCCTCGGTCCGACCGTCTTCGGTGACGTCTCCCCGGAGATGACCATCGCCCGCGAGGAGATTTTCGGACCCGTGCTCGGGCTCGTCCCTGCCGCGGATCTGGACGAGGCCATCGAGATTCTCAACCGGAGCGAGTTCGGGAACGCCGCCAGTCTGTTCACCAGCAACGGTGCGGACGCGCGTGCAGTGCGTCACCGTGCCGATGTCGGGAATCTCGGGGTCAACGCCGGGACCGCAGCACCGATGGCGTTTTTCCACTTCGGCGGCCGGAAGGCGTCTTTCTTCGGTGATCTCCACGCGCAAGGCGAGGACATGATTCGCTTCTACACCGACGAAACCGTCTACATCGAGCGCTGGCCGAACGCGTAGTCGGCGCGGGAGCGACGCGGACGACACGGTTCGGCCGATCACGCCGTCCCGAGTCGCTCGCCCGCCGCGACGATCAGCAAGTCGAGCGCGGCAAATCCCACGCCGACCGCGGCGCCGACCACCGCCGACACGGGAGCGCCGACGAGCGCGAGCACCGCAACGAAGAGGGGTTCGGGGAGGACCACCGCCACGGCGACCAGCAGGGCGAGCAGGAACCCGAAGCCGGTGGCGGCACCCCAGGTGGCGGCCGGGACCGCCGTCTCGCGCACGCCGACGAGCCGCGTCGCGTCGAGCCACCGTCCGTTCGTCCACCAGGTGAGCGCCCAGAGCGCGAGATAGAGGGAGAGCCCAGTCGCCGTGTGGACGCCCTGAAGCAGCGAGCCCAGCGCGCCGACGGCATGGAGGAGGGCGAGCGGCGCGACGAGTAGCGTCGCGGTGTGAAACGACGCCAGCGTCCACCGGAGGAGGGAATCGGTCGCGACGGCGGCCGCTTTCGCCTCCACTTTCGTGCCCGTCTCCGTCCGTCCCTCGTCGTCAGCCATGCGCCATCACCGCCGCGAGGGCGACGACCGCCACCAGCGCGGCCGTGGTGAGCGCGTAGCCGCGCTCGACGGTCACCGTCGCCGGATCGGCGGCGTCGCGAGCGGCTCGGACCGTCGCCGACCGGACCGCCGATCCGACGAGCAACGCGACCACGAGGGCGAGCTTGGCGAGCAGCACCACTCCCCACCGACCGCGAGGGAGGGCGGGGGCGAGGGCGCCGAGATTCCCGACCCCGGTCATCACGAGGACGCCAATCGCCCCCCAGAACGCACGCTCGTACGTCGTCGCGACGGCCAGCGTCGTCTCGGTGCCGGCGACGCGGCTCACCCCCCACGCGAGGGCCGCGCCGCCGAGGGCGACAGCCATCGCCAGAACGTGAAGCCAGCGGACGAACAGGTGCGTCGGAGTCGCGAGGGGGACCATGCCGGGGACGACGACCGGGGACGACGTAGTTCCGTCGGGACCGGGTCGTTTTTGTCGCCGCCGCCGGAGCGTACGGATATGAAGACGTCGGGCGGATCGGACGCGGCGAAGCGTCGCGCGGGCGAACACGCCGCCGACCTCGTGACCGACGGCGACACGGTGGGGCTTGGAACGGGGAGCACTGCCGCCCACGCCATCCGCGCGCTGGGCCGGGCGGTCGACGCCGGCCTCGACGTGCGCGGGGTCGCCACCTCCTTTGCCTCCCGCGACCTGGCACGGGAGGTCGGCATCCCGCTGGTCGGTCTCGACGGGATCGAGCGACTCGACCTGGCCATCGACGGCGCGGACCAGGTGAGCGACGACCTGGCGCTGATCAAGGGCGGCGGCGCGGCCCACGCCCGCGAGAAGGTCGTCGACGCGGCGGCCGACCAGTTCGTCGTCGTCGTCGACCCCTCGAAGGTCGTGCCGGAACTGAACCGGTCGGTCCCCGTCGAGGTGCTGCCGGACGCGCGAGCGACGGTCAGGCGGACGGTCGCCGACCTCGGCGGGACGGCAACGCTCCGGACCGCAACGGGCAAGGACGGCCCCGTGGTGACCGACAACGGCAACCTCGTCCTCGACTGTGACTTCGGAACCGTCGCCGAACCGGGGGCACTGGCGACCGACCTCGCGGCGTCGCCGGGCGTGGTCGAACACGGGCTGTTCGTCGACTTGGTCAAGGAAGTGCACGTGGGGAGCGAGGACGGTGTGACGGTTCGGACGCCCCAGGAGTAGCCGTCGCTACGGCGGCGAAAAAACGGAAGAAAGGGGGGTAGGGCCGACTTACAGGTCGCGCGGCTGGACGGTCTTCCGATCGTTCTGCTCGGCGCGCCGGGCGGCGTCGTCGAGCAGTTCCTCGACTTCCTCGTCGAGGGCATCGTAGAAGTCCGAAGCGACGTTCTTGTCCTGGAGCGCTTCCTTGACAGCGGCTTTGACGATAAGGTCTGCCATACGAGCTACACATGCCGACCCTTATTAATAAGATTTCCCAAATCGGCCGCACATACCGCCACAGGAGCCGTTCTCGCGCATTTCGTCCCAACTATATAAATACTGGGGCGAGAATCGACACCTACGAGTGTCCGACGGCCGGATCGAGCGTATGCGCGAGATACTCGATGCGGTGGCGAGCGGCGATCTCTCGCCGGCGGAGGCGGAGTCCCGACTCGTCGGCTACGCGACGACGGGCGCCGGGCGGTTCGACGCCGCCCGCGAGCGCCGTCGAGGGATTCCGGAGGCGGTGCTCGCCGAGGGCAAGACCCCGGCCGAGGTGGCGTCGATGGCCGAGACGGCACTGGAGACGACCGGGCGCGCCCTCGTCACCCGGGCCGCCGACGGTCACGTCGCCGCCGTCACCGACGACCTGCCGGCGGACGTGACGGTCGAACACGACGACCGTGCCCGGACGCTCGTCGTCCACGCGCCCGACTTCGACCCGCCGACCGTCGACGCGACGGTGGCCGTCGTCACCGCGGGCACCTCCGACGCGGCGGCGGCGGGCGAGGCGGCCGTCCTCGTCCGCGCCGTGGGAGCGACGGTCGAACGGATCGACGACGTCGGCGTCGCCCACCTCGGCCGGATCGTCGACCACCTCGACGCGCTTCGGGCGGCGGACGTTGCCGTCGTCGCCGCGGGTCGGGAGGGGGCACTACCGACGGTCGTCGCGGGCCTCGTCGACACGCCGGTGATCGGCCTCCCCGTCTCGACCGGCTACGGATACGGCGGCGAGGGGGAGTCGGCGCTCGCCAGCATGCTCCAGTCGTGTACGGTGCTCTCGGTCGTCAACATCGACGACGGCTTCACCGCGGGCGCACAGGCCGGTCTGATCGCCCGGGCGGTGGCCGGGGCACGCGAGTAGTCACCCCCGTTTTTGGACGTTCGTAAACCGGTCGCGCACGCGCGCGACGCCCCTTTACGTGTGTGTACCGTACTTGCCGGTGCCGGTGGCGGTGGTAGCCGGCGCAATCATGGCACGCTGCGATCACTGCGGGTCACACGTCTCGGAGCGCTTCGCGCGGGTGTTCGCCGACGCGAGTGGGCGACTCCTCGCCTGTCCAAGCTGCTCGGCAAACGCCGGTATCGCGGAGGCGTCGAGGCGACGTACCCCAAACGCGTAACCACTGCAGCGACGTTCGACCACCACGCGAAGCCGCCTTCCACGCGCCACGGTTCGTGTGCGCTCGGCCACCATCCGCAGCCGACGGCCGGCGTCCGAACGGTGGTTGCCGTCCGACGGCAACGCCTATACCCACGGCTGGCGTGTCGACTCGCGAGTGCACTACGTCTACATCCTCGAATGCGCCGACGGCACCTACTACACGGGCTACACCACGGACGTGGAGCGGCGCGTGGCCGAACACGACGCCGGCGAGGGCGCGAAGTACACCCGTGGCCGGATGCCGGTCGAACTCGTCCACGTCGAGGAGTTCGAGACGCGCTCGGCGGCGATGAGCCGCGAGTACGAAATCAAGTCGCTGTCACGTGGCCGAAAAGAGCGGTTGGTCGACGGCGTTACACGTGATTGATCCAGCGCACCTCGGCCGACCCACACACCGAACATCTCGGCTCGTCGGTTCCCGGTGCGACGACGAACGTCCCCCCGCACGCGTCACACAGCCAGAGGATGCGTTTCTCGTCGGTGAACACCCGTTTCAGGGCGCGTACGAGTGTCATGCTGTTTCCCTCCCCAGTGTAGAGATACCGTGACACACGATAACAGTGTTCCCCCAGTTTCGCAGAAGTGGACGTTCGTCAACAATCGTGGCCGTCGGCCGTCAGCCGGGACGAGGCGTTTTCGACGCCCACCTTTTTCTCGCCCGCCACGGAGGAGAGGATATGGACGCCATCTCCTTCGGCACTGACGGGTGGCGCGCCCGTCTCGACACGTTCACCGACGAGCGGGTGCGGACGGTCGGACAGGCGGTTGCGGACCACCTCGCCGACGCCGGTCACGACGCCCCCGTGGCGGTCGGATACGACGCGCGAGCGACCTCGGAAGGCTTCGCGGAGTCGCTCGCGGACGTCCTCGCCGCCAACGGGTTCGACGTCCTCCTCCCCGAGCGGGACTGCCCGACGCCGCTGGTCGCGTGGGCAGTCGTCGACCGTGATCTCGCCGGCGCGCTGATGATCACCGCCTCGCACAACCCGCCCGAGTACAACGGCGTGAAGTTCATCCCGTCCGACGGCGCGCCGGCGCTGCCCGCGGTGACCGACGATATCGAGGCACGCCTCGCCGACCCGCGGGCGGACGGGCCCCGCGGCGCCGTCGAGCGCGCCGATCTCGTGACCCCCCACGCCGAGCAGATACGGCGACTGCTCGCCCCCGACTGTGAGGGCCTGACCGTCGTCTACGACGCCATGCACGGGAGCGGTCGGGGTGTCACCGACGCTGCCCTCGAGGCCGCGGGGGCGACGGTGATCCGGCGGCGCTGCGAGCGCGACACGTCGTTCGGCGGGACGGCGCCCGAACCGAGCGCGGACAACCTCGCAGGGCTGGTGGAGGCCGTGGCGACCCACGACGCCGACCTGGGCATCGCGAACGACGGCGACGCCGACCGCCTCGCCGTCGTCACGCCGGAACGGGGCTTTCTCGACGAGAACCTCCTGTTCGCCGCGACGTACGACGCCCTCCTCGACGAGGCGGCCCTGCGCCCCCGGACGGACGGCGAGGCCGTCGACGCGGGACCGGCGGTACGCACCGTCTCCACGACGTTCCTGATCGACCGCGTGGCCGCCGCCCACGGCCAGCGGGTGGTCGAGACGGCGGTCGGGTTCAAGTGGGTCGCCGAGGCGATGGTCGAGGCGGGCGCGCTGATGGGCGGCGAGGAGTCCGGCGGCTTCTCCGTCCGCGGGCACGTTCCCGAGAAAGACGGGGTGTTGATGGCTGCGCTCGTGGCCGCCGTCGCCGCGGCGGAGTCGCTGGACGACCGGGTCGACCGCCTGCTCGATGCACACGGCGACATTGTCGCCGACAAGGTGAGCGTGGACTGTCCGGACGACCGGAAGGCGGCGGTGATCGACGCCCTCGGCGACGCCATCCCGGATCGGGTCGCGGGCGAAGCGGTGGAGGACGTCGTCACGCTCGACGGCTTCAAGCTCCTGCTCGCGGACGGCTCGTGGGTTCTCGTCCGCCCCAGCGGGACGGAGCCGAAACTGCGGGTGTACGCCGAGGCCGGGAGCCGCGAGCGGGTGGACGAACTGCTCGCTGCGGGCCAGGACCTCGTTGCCGGCCTGCGCTGACGCCGGCGGCGGCACCGCCGGACGCCGGTGTACGGTACGCTTCGGGGCCCTCGTCCACGGGGAGTGCCGCCCGTGTCGGCGGAGTCGAAGTTCCCATATATCTCCGCGTCCGAGCGGAGAGTATGACTCCGGCCGTCGAGACGGGAGGGATGTGGTCGTGAGCGAAACGTCCGGGCCCCTGTCGCGGGCCCGGCACCTCCTCCTCGCCGAGACGACGGCCATCCGGTGGTGGTGTCTCGTCGTCGCGGCCGAACTCGCCGTCGTGACGGCGTATCTCGCCACCACCTCGACCGTGACCGTCGTCGAACCCCGGTACGTCGTTTACCCGTTCCTCTGGATCAACGTGGGCGTGTGGGCGATGGTTCGAACGGAGACGCCGAGCGTCGACCGTCGACAGTGGGCCGTGGCAGCCACGCTGGCCGGCGGCTATCTGGGGGTGTTGCTCCTCGCGGCCGGAACCCTCCAGATCGGCATCGGTGAACCGCTCAACGGCGGGGCGGTCGCCTCGATTCACTGGAACATCCCGGGGCTGGGACCGATTGTCGTCTACGGCACGCCGCGGGTGCGCCTCTCGATTATCCCGTTCAAGCTCGTCGGCTACGTCGCCATGACGTATCTCGTCTACGCTCGACTGCTCGGCGCGACGCGGGCGGTCCTCTCCGGCGCGCTGGGGCTGTTTTCCTGTGTCGGCTGTACGTTCTCCCTGCTGCTTCCGTTGCTCGGCGCGACGACGCTGTTCGGGTCGACGCTCACGGGGTTGGCCTGGGACCTCTCGACGCTCGTTTTCCTGCTGACCGTCGCCCTGCTCTACTGGGCCGACGAGGTGAGCGTCGTCGTCACCCGGTGGCTAGAGCTCTAGTCGGCCCCGGAGCCGACCGTCCTCGCCCTCGATCGGCTCGATGTCGAATCCGAGCGACTCGTAGAACGGTCGCACGCCGGACTCGAACGCGGCTACGAGGCGGCCGCGGTCCTCGCCTGCTGCGGTCACCAGCGCCGTGCCGACACCCCGGTCGCGGTAGCGCCGACGTGTCGCCACCGCGGCCACGCGGTCGCCGTCGCGGACGAGAGCGCCGTGGACCGCGTCGCGAACGTCGCCGTCGTCGGCTCCCCGTTCGTCGGCCGTCGCCACCAGCACCGCCCCGGCGTCGATCCGGTCACGCACCGTCGGGCCGTCGACCGCGAGCATCGCGCCGTCAAGCACGCGCATCACGTCGAGGTAGTCGTCGGCGTCGGCGCGACGGACCCGCACTCCCGCCGCGACCGTCGGCGCGCCTCCCTTCACCAGTCGGAGGACGCGGACGCTGCCGGCGTCGATCCGCCGATCCTCGGGGACGGGCGACTCACCGACGAGGACGGTCGCCTCGTGTGGGCTGAACCCGAGGGCGTCGAGCAGGTCGCCGTAGGTGGCGCCGTCGTCGAGGTTGACCGCTTCGACCCCTTCGCCGACCACCTCGGCGCGAACCGTCGGCATGGACGAGCGGAGTCGGCGGACGACCCTGAAACCTTCGGGTCCCGTGTGAGTTTTGCTCACGGAGCCGTACGTCCGCGTATGCCCCTCCGGAACCGCGACGGGACCGCCGTCGACGCCGTCCCCTTCCTCGTCGTGTCGGGGCTCGCGTTTCTCGTCTGCTTTTCGTTCGGCCCCATCTACGTGCTCTCCCTGGGGCTTGAGGGACCGATCGTGTTCGGCCTCCCGACCGTCGCTTGCGTCGTCGCCGTCGCGGCCGCGTACTACCGCCTCGTTCACACGGTGCGGCCCGAACTCCGGGGAGAGATTCCCCCCGGACAGCGCATCGCGGGGCTGTTCTACGCTGCGCTCGTCGGTGCGGCGGTACTTGTCGGACTCTCCCTTCCGTTTTTGGTGCGTTGAACCGAACGCCCGACGATGCGCGAGGTTGAAGTCTCGCGGTTCGTCCGGGCGACGCCGCCGGCGGTCGAGCGCGTCCTGACGCCCGCTACGATCGTCGAGAGCGAGGGGAGCTTCACCGTCCGCGACGTGACCGAAAGCGACGGGGCGACGCTGGTCACTGCGGGGGCACGGGGGCTGGAACTCACGCTTCGGTTCGAGGCGCGGCCGGACGGCGTTCGCTACACCCAGGCCGGGTCCGCGGGGCCGTTCGATGCCATGACGACCGAACTGACAGTCGCGGCTGAAAACGAGGGGTCGCGCGTGACCGCGCGCTCCGGCGTGAGTCTCGGGCTCCCACTCGCGGCGCTGACCGATCGGCTGGCGGCCTGGAAGCGCCGGGGTGAACTGACCCGGCTGCTGGACGCGCTGGCGGAGGCGACGACCTGATAGGATATCGGCGGTCCTGACTGCTCGCCGGACCGGGACGTCGACGGTGACGATACCACCTATGAAGTGCCCGCGGCGCCAGTGACCGCTATGGACTGGCGGGATCTCGTGACCATCGCCCTCGCCGGCGTCCTCGGGATGGTGGGGGGCGTCCTCGGCCCGGCCGGCATCGTCGCCGGCGTCGTCGCCGGCGCGGCGGTCGGCTCGCGGTGGGGGGCGCGGGCCGACCGGTCCGCCACCGACGGCCGGGTGAGAGAGTCGGTGCCCGATTCGACGGCGGACGAGGAGGCGTGATCGTGACCGCAGCCGCGGCCGTGCGCCGTTCGCGGACAGCCGACCGAGGGTTTAGGAACTATCGCGCGCATCACGAATCATGGGACTTCTGAGCACGATCGCCGACGCGTTCGAGGCCACGTCCTCGTCGGCGAACCGCGGCGAGGGCGGGGGCGAGGCGACGGGGGCGTACTGGTGTCACGACTGTAGCGAACGGACGCCAGCGGCCGACGTCGACGGGGCCGACCCGCCGACGTGTCCGTCCTGTGGCGACCGGATGACGTTCGAGCGGTCGCCCGGATCGACCGGATGTGCGTGCTGAACGGTCCGGTCTCGACCGACGATACGCTTTTGTCCGCGGCCCCGCGACGAGGCAGGTATGGATCTTGCGGAGCGGATCGCCTCCTTCCGGCGCACCGTCGAGGAGTGGCTCCACGGCCTCTACCACGGAATGATCGAGCATCCCGCCTACGAGAAGATTCAGAAGGAGGCCGAGGACGTCACCGACGCGTTCCTGCTTGCCTGTTTCCCGGACGCGTTCGGCATCCCGTCGCCGGTGTCGTACTACACCGCGGAACTGCTCCCGCATCTCCACGACGAGTTCGAGGCGTGGGAGCGTCGGCTGTGGGACCGCGACAGCTACGTCGAGCGGAAGGGCCAGCAGTACCACTTCTGATGCTCCGGACCGACCGTGCGCCCCAGGGGGGGCACTGATGGAGCCGTTCGTCTTCTTCGGCGGGAAAGGCGGCGTCGGCAAGACGACGGTCTCGTGTGCGTACGCCCGCCGGTCCGCGATTGCGGGCGTCGAGACGCTGGTCGTCTCGACCGATCCGGCCCACTCCGTCTCGGACGTCTTCGACCAGTCGTTCGACGACACGCCCCAGTCCGTCCGGGGGATCGACGGGCTGTCCGCGATGGAGATCGACCCCGACGAGGAGGTCGCCGACCACCTGAACGACCTTCGCCACCAGCTCGCCGAGCAGGTGTCGGCGGCGATGGTCAACGAGATCGAACAGCAACTCGAGATGGCCCACCGCACGCCGGGTGCCTACGAAGCGGCGCTGTTCGACCGCTTCGTCGAGGTGATGCGCGACCCCGACCCGTTCGACCGCGTCGTCTTCGACACGGCGCCGACGGGCGCGACGCTTCGGTTGCTGGAGCTGCCGGCGTTTCTCGAGGGGTGGATCGACCGTCTCATGTCGAAACGGCGCCGGAGCCTCGACCTCTTCGAGAAGGCGGCGATCGGCGACAGCCAGCCGCAAGCGACGATGGCGGGCGATCCGATCCTCGCGCACCTGCGGGAGCGAAAGTCCTTCTTCGAGTTCGCGACGGGGGCGCTTCGCTCCGACGCCGCCTTCTTCCTCGTGTTGAACCCCGACCAGCTCTCGATCAACGAGACCGAACGCACCGTCGAATCCTTGCGGACGAGCGACCTGTCGGTCGCCGGCCTGATCGCGAACAAGCTCACCCCGAAACCGGACCCCGACGAGGACGGCCGAGGGGCGCACTATCTCCGGGAGCGAGTCGAGACCGAGCGCGACCGACTCGACCAGGTGCGCGAGTCGTTCGACCCGCCGCTGCTCGCGGAGATTGGCTTCCGGTCGCGGGAGGTCCGCGGGGACCTGCTGGCGGAGGTTGCCGACGAACTGGACGTCGACGTCGCGGTCGATCCCCCGACGTTCGTCGACAGCGACTAGCAGCCGTCACCGTCCCTCGGCGACTCGCAGATGGCCTCACGCGAACGGCGAGCACCGCCTCACGGGATGATGACGCCGCGGATGCACACGACGACAACGTTTAAGTCGGATTTTGATCATGGTTTACCGTGAAGGGCTACCATGACACAGGTAATCTGGCTCGTGGCGGGCGTCTTGGTGACGTTCACGCTGGGGTACGTGGGGTACTCACGCTACCTCAGTCGGTTCGTCGAACTCGACGATTCGCGTGAGACGCCGGCCCACAAGTACGAAGACGGCCAGGAGTACGTTCCGGCGAAGAAACCGGTGTTGCTGGGACATCACTTCTCGAGTATCGCGGGCGGCGCGCCGATCGTAGGGCCGATCACCGCGGGTGCCATCTGGGGGTGGGTGCCCGCGCTCCTGTGGGTCGCCATCGGCAACCCGCTGCTTGGGTCGGTCCACGACTTCGTCTCCCTCAGCAGTTCGATGCGACACGAGGGGCGGTCGATCGGCTACATCATCGGGCAGTACGTGGGCGAGCGGGGGAAGGATATGCTCCTGTGGTTCGCCTTCCTCACGATCATCCTCGTCGTCGCGGTGTTCGCGCTCGTGGTCGGCATCGTTTTGAACGCCTACCCGCAGACGGCGACGGCGAGCCTGATATACATCGCGCTCGCGTTCCTCTTTGGGGTGTATCTCTACCAGCTCGACGGGCCGTTTATCCCCGGAACCATCCTCTTTGTCGCCGGCGTGTTCGCCGGCGTCTGGGTCGGCATCCAGTACCCGCTCGCGCTGTTCGAACTCGCGGAGGGGAGCCACCCCGCCGGCACTATCGTCCTCCTCAGCGGAACGGGATCGTGGGTGCCCGGTGCGGGCGCGCTCGGTGGCAACACCGCGGCGTGGATTCCGGTCATTCTCGTCTACGCCGCCGTCGCCAGCGCGCTCCCGGTCTGGGTGTTGCTCCAGCCGCGTGACTACCTCTCGTCGTTCCTGCTGTACGCCGGGGTCGGCGGCGCAATCGTTGCGATCATCGTCGGCACGCTGCTGGGCACGTCCTCGGAGCCACTGGTGGTCGCGGACTCCCTCTCACCGTACCAGGGCTTCCTCGGCCATCCGGACGTCTCGCCGTATCCGCTGTTCCCGCTGCTTTTCGTCACCATCGCCTGCGGGACGATCAGCGGCTTCCACTCGCTGGTCTCCTCGGGGACGACAGCCAAGCAACTGAACAAGGAAAGCGACGCTCGTCTCATCGGCTACGGCGGGATGCTCGGCGAGGGCCTCCTCGCCGCGGTCGCGCTGTCGACGCTTGCGGTGGCCGGCCTCCCGGACACCGGCGGTGGCATCGGCGCCGCGCTCCCGAACTTCGCGACCGGCGGCGGGATCATCCTCACCAGCTTCGGCCTCCCGGCGCAGTACGGTGCGCCCTTTATGGCGCTCGTGCTCGTGAGCTTCCTGCTCACGTCGACCGACACGGCCGCTCGCCTCGGCCGGTACATGATGGAAGAGATCGTCGGCCTCCCCGAGACCGGGACCGACACCGGGTTCTCGGGTGGGATCGGCTCCTTCGCACGCGGTCGCTACACGAATCCGCTGTTGCAGATTGTCCCGGCGTACCTGATGGTCGTCTCCGGTGAGTGGGCGACGCTGTGGGCGCTGTTCGGCGGTGCGAACCAGCTTCTCGCCGCGCTGGCGCTGCTGACGGCGACGGTCTGGCTCGCCAACTGGGACGCCTCGAAGCAGCTCATCAGCACCGGCGTCCCGATGGCGCTGATGGTGTCGATAACCGTCCTCGCGCTGGCGTGGCTGGCGTTCTACGAGAACCTGTATCTCAACCTGGTGCTCGGCGGCGCCGAGGGGGTCGGCGCCCAGGTCTCCGCGGGCGTCCAGATGGTGCTTGCGGTGGTGTTGATCGTCCTCGCACTGGCGCTCGTCCGCCTCGGCTACCGCAACATCAAGTCGGTCCGGCGCCCGGAGAGCGGCGTCGGGACGCCCGGCGACGACTGACCGCCGCCCACCGAGTTACGTCCAGAACCGCCGGGCGATTCGCGAGAGCAGTCCCGGCGGCTCCCGTTTGACGTCCGACCACAGGTCGAACGCGTCGGCGACGTCGGCCTCGTCGCTCGCGACCACCGTCTCCGCTCCGGGCGCGACGACGACGAGGTTCACCTCGTAATGGCCGTAGTAGCCGAACTTCAGTAGCGTCCGATCGCGGAATCCCTCGACGTGGTCGGCGACGTCGTCCGGAATCGCCTCGGCGACGACGACGAACGTGAAGTCGGTCCGGTAATGTTCCTCGTTGGGCACGAGTCGCTCGTCGGCCAGGTCGTGACCGACGTCGACGAGTCGCTCTAGGTCGGCGACCGACGGCCGCGACCGGCGCGTCACGAACAGATACTCCTCGGCCTCGTGATCGCCGTACGAGAGCGCGGGATGGAAGAACTGCTTCTGGTTGAGTACGCGCATCTCGGCGTAGAGCGGCCACGTCTCGCCGGCGACCGTCCGCTCTTTCGAGAGGTCGTAGTTGTACATCAGCCGGTCGCTGACGCGGTCGAGGTAGTCGTCCTCCCAGTGGGGGACGTTCTCGACGATCTCGTCCGGGAGCTCCGCCCGTGGCACGACGCCAGGGGGTGTGTCGCCGTCGTCGTCGCTCATCGGGACGACCATCCGCGTCGCTCGTCGGGTGTCACGGCTCGTAGGCGTGGACGTCGCCGTCGACGGCCGGGGCGCCGACCGCGACGACGTCGACGGGTTCGTCCGCGTCCTCGGGATTGTACGCGAACTGCGGGCTTTCGGGCTCGACGGTGACCAGGCTGTCGGGGCCGGCCTCAAGCGTCTCCTCCGGCGTCTTCACGTGGAGGGTCCCCGAGAGGACGTAGAACGCCTCCTCCTGTTCGTCGTGGTAGTGGTAGGCGAGTGGCAGTTCCTCGCCCGGTTCGGCGGTGTAGCGGTTGATCGCCATCCGCGAGAGGTTGCCGGGCTCCGACAGTGCTCGGCGGGTGCACGGGCGGTCGGGATCCGGTTCGACTGCGTCCGTGTCGACGACGTGATAGCCCATATCAGGTCACTATCGCGGTGGAAGAAAAGTACGTCGCCACGACAAAGTTTAATCATTCAGCAGTCGTACACGCGGGCACTGATGGGTGGAAAGAACCCCGAAAGCTGTGGTCGCTGCGCCATGAGCTCGGTCGTGGACGTGACGACGGCGGACGGAGAGCGCGAAAGCGAAATCGAAAGCGGGGGCGACCGTGATCCGTTCGCCGCCGACCGCATCGAGGTCGACGAGGGACAGCTCCGCACCGTCTCGCCGGGCGCGTGGATCGGCCGGGTCAAACGCCGCCTCGACGACTACGCCACCCGGCTCACGTACGGCCGGTAGCGCGGAACCGTTTTGTACACCCGAAACGTGGAACCCTGACAAGCGATGGAAGAGAGCGTATCCGGCTTCAAATGCCGGGGAACGTGGGGAGACATCGTCGAGCACGGCGAACGGATCACCCGAGCGCTCCGCGAAGCCGGGGCCGACGGCGAGGCGTTCGAGGAGTGGAACGAGTGGCGACCGAAGTCCCACGAGCGCCTCGGCGAGGACGTCAACGAGAAGACCGCCGAGAAGGCGAGCGTCGGCGAGGGCGAGGGTGAGAAGGCCGGCAAGGAGCCCGACGAGGATCTCCGGACGGCGGGCGAGAAGCTCTCCGAATCCTACGAGCGCGTCGAGGAGGGCGACAACGAGGGGGCAGTCGAGCGCTGGCAGGACTCGATCAACTACGTCGCCCGCGCGGCCGATTCGGCCGGCCGGAAGGCGCTCCGAGCCGTCGAGGACACCGTCTACCGCAAGGTGATGACGCAACTGGCGCCCTACTACTTCGACAACGAACTCGTGAGCGCGAACGTCCAGAAGACGGCCCGCGGCGGCGACGAAGACCAGTTCATCTTCGAGGTGAACGTCAACGACGACGACCTCAAGTCGACGGTGAGTGGACGCCTCGCCGACTACGAGGACGCCGTGGACCGCTGGCACGTCGACACCGAGAAAGAGACCGAAGTCGCGGAGGCCGTCGAGGGGGTCGAACCGCCTCAGTCGGACGGGAACGGGGAGTCGAAGTCGACGACGAACTAGGCGTCACACCTTTCTCGCCGCCACGTCAACGGTCGGCCATGCGCGTCGAGTTCGACCGCGACACCTGCATCGGGATGTTCCAATGTGTCGACGAGTGGGCGGCGTTCGAGGAGAACCGCGACGACGGCAAGGCGGACCTCGCCGGGAGCGAGGAGGCCGAACCGGATCTGTTCGCCCGCGAGGTTCCCGAGGAGGCGGAACTCGACGCGGAGTTCGCGGCCCGGACCTGTCCGGTCGACGCCATCCGCCTGTACGACGACGACGGCGACCGGATCGTGTAGGCCGCCGTCTCGGGGATGCTCCCACTTTCACGTTCTTTTTCACTTTCACCGCGGTTCGCCAACCCTTAACCACGTCGACGACGAAGAGAGGCCGATGGCGGCCACCGACGAGGGCGAGCAAGCGTACGTCGACCACCCGTTGCTCGACCCCGGCTTCATCGAGCGACGGCGCTACCAACTCGAACTCGCCGCGGACGCGTGCGAGTCGCACACGCTGGTCTGTCTCCCCACGGGGCTCGGCAAGACGACGGTGAGCCTGCTCGTGACCGCCGACCGGCTCCACGAGGTCGGCGGGACCGCCCTGTTTCTCGCCCCGACCAAGCCGCTCGTCCAGCAGCACGCGGAGTTCTACCGCGACGCGCTCACGATTCCGGACGACGAGGTCACGGTGTTCACCGGCGAGGTGCGGCCGGACGACCGGGCGTCCCTGTGGTCGGAGAGCCGGATCGTCATCGCCACGCCGCAGGTGGTCGAGAACGACCTCATCGGCGGGCGCATCTCGCTTGCCGACGTGACCCACCTCACCTTCGACGAGTGCCACCGTGCGACCGGCGACTACGCCTACGTCTACATCGCGGAGCGCTACCACGCCGACGCCGCGGATCCGCTGGTGACGGGGATGAGCGCCTCGCCCGGCGGCGACGAGGAGGCGATCCTCACCGTCTGTGAGAACCTCGGTCTCTCGGAGGTGGCGGTGATGACCGAGGACGACGCCGACGTGGCCGAGTACACCCACGACACCGAGGTGGAGTGGGAGCGGGTGAGTCTCCCCGACGCGGTTCTGGAGATTCGCGACGCGATCAACGAGGTGATACGTGACCGACTGGAGCAACTGAAGCAGCTGGGAGTGACGAACACGACGAGCCCGGAGCTCTCCCAGCGCGACCTCAACTCGATGCGCGGACAGTTACAGGAGCTCATCGACGCCGACCAGTCGGAAGGGTACGAGGGCATGTCGATCCACGCGGAGGTGATGAAGCTCCGGCGGGCGGTCGAACTGGCGGAGACGCAGTCAGTAGAGTCGCTGCGGCGATACTTCGAGCGCCAGCGCAACGCCGCCCGGGCCTCCGGCGCGTCGAAGGCGAGCCAGCGACTCGTCTCCGAGCCGAAAGTCAGGGAGGCCATGCGCAAGGCCGAGGCGTTCGACGACCTCCACCCCAAGTTCAGACAGACGCGCGTCCTGCTGGCGCAGACGCTCGGTATCGGCGGCGGCGAGCGGGTCATCGTCTTCACCGAATCCCGCGACACCGCCGAGGCGCTCACGGACTTTCTGAGCGAGAGCTTCGACGTCCGCCGATTCGTCGGTCAGGGGGACAAGGAGGGATCGGACGGCATGACCCAGACCGAACAGGGCGAGACCCTCGACGCCTTTCGTTCCGGCGAGTTCGAGGTGCTGGTCTCTACCTCCGTCGCCGAGGAGGGACTCGACGTGCCCGAGGTCGACCTCGTGCTCTTTTACGAACCCGTGCCGACGGCGATTCGGTCGATCCAGCGGAAGGGGCGGACGGGCCGACAGGACGAGGGCCGCGTGGTCGTCCTCATGGCCGAAGACACCCGCGACGAGGCCTTCTTCTGGATTTCGCGGCGACGCGAGCGGGAGATGGAGGACGAACTGGCGGCGCTGAAAGGCGTCGCCGACGACGTGGAGGCGGAACTCGACGACTCCCAGACGGCACTGGATGCGTTCGACGAGTCCGGGACACCGGCCGACGCCGGCGTCGACGACGCGGCGACCGAGATCGGGACGCCCGCCGACGGGCCGGCGGCAGCCCCCGAGACTGAGACCGGTGCCGGGGACGATACGGCTTCCGACGACGCCGTCGTCGCGACGGCTGATTCGGACGACGACACCGTCGAAGTCGTCGTCGACCAACGGGAACTCGACGCAGCCATCGCCCGTGATCTCTCGACCCGCGAGGGAATCGAGACGCGACTGGAGACGCTCGCGGTGGGTGACTACGTCGTCTCCGACCGCGTGGCCGTCGAGCGCAAGACCGTCTCGGACTTCCTCGACACCCTTACCGGCGGCGACCGTTCGCTCTTCGAACAGGTCGGCGATCTGTCGCGCCACTACGCCCGGCCCGTCGTCCTGCTCGAGGGAGCGGGACTCTACGAGGAGCGCAACGTCCATCCCGACGCCATCCGTGGCGCGTTGGCGTCGCTCACGGTCGATTTCGGCGTGAGCGTTCTACGCTCCGAAGACGAGGCGGACACCGCGGATCTGCTCGCCGTCCTCGCGACGCGGGAGCAGACGACCCGCGACCGAACTGTCAGCGTCCACGGCGAGAAGAGTTCGAAGACGCTCGCCGAACAGCAGGAGTACGTCGTCGGCGCCATCGCGGACATCGGCCCGGTGACCGCACGCTCGCTTCTCGAACACTTCGGGAGCGTCGAGGCCGTGATGACCGCCCGCGAGGAGGACCTGCTGGACGTGGATGGCGTCGGCGAGGTCACCGCCGGCCGCATTCGCGACGTGGTGGGCAGCGAGTACCGCTAGCGCCGGTCGAGTGCCGCGAGCGCCTCCGCCGCCTCGCGGGCGGCCGAGAGAAACTCCGTCGCCCGGCGCGGATCGTCGGTTCCTTCGGCTGCCTCGGCGTATCGGACGAGCGTCCGCGAGAGCGACGCACGGGCGTCGGCGACCGACCCACCGGCCTCGGCACCGTCGTCACGGATGGATCGACGAGGGGTGGAGTCGTGCCCCCGACCACCGCGTTCCGGCCCTTGGCCGCCGGTCGGAGCGTCGTCGCGGGCGCTCGGGGACCGACCGGTGGGGCGGGCCGCCGATCCGGGTGCGGATCGTGGGGTGGCGTTCGATCCCACGCTCGCGTCCGCATCCGCGTCCGCCGCCGTCCCGGGCCCGTCGGCGTCGGCGTCGCCACCGGACTCGGTCTCAACCTCCGCGGGCGCCGACTCCGCCGCGTGACACGTCGGACAGAACTCTTGGCCGTCGTGCCGGAAGATGGGGTCGCCGCAGGCGTCGCAGTGGCTGTTGGTCATCGTCGCCCCCTTGAGGAGCAGTTCGCTCATGCGCTGGGTGGCCGCGCGCTTCTCCTGATCGCGTTCGTACTTCTCCCGGAGTCGCTCGCGTTCGGCCTCCTCGTCGAACCCACTCATGGGACGAGGAAGGCGACGGAGGTCGAAAAACCCCACGGAGGGCGGCCGCCGGCGGTGATATCGCGCGACGACCGGGCTCGAATTCGAGCCAGCCGAAGCGTTTAATCGGAGCCCGCCGCCATCGGTACGTGATATGACGAAAGTGAGCGTCATCGGCGCGGCAGGGACGGTCGGGGCCGCGACGGCCTACAACATCGCGCTCCGGGACATCGCGGACGAACTCGTCCTCGTCGACATTCCGGACATGGAGGCCGAGACGGTGGGCCAGGCAGCCGACGTGAACCACGGCATCGCCTACGACTCGAACACGGTCGTCCGACAGGGGGGGTACGAGGCGACCGAGGGGTCGGACGTGGTAGTCATCACGGCGGGCATCCCCCGCAAGCCGGGACAGACCCGCATCGACCTCGCGGGCGACAACGCCCCGATCATGGAGGATATCGGCTCGTCGGTCGCGGAACACAACGACGAGTTCGTCTCGATCACCACCTCGAACCCGGTCGACCTCCTCAACCGCCACCTCTACGAGACGGGCGACCGCGACCGGCACGCGGTTATCGGCTTCGGCGGCCGCCTCGACTCCGCGCGCTTTCGGTACGTCCTCTCCCAGCGGTTCGACGTCCCCGTCCGGAACGTCGAGGCGACGATCCTGGGGGAGCACGGCGACGCGCAGGTCCCCGTCTTCTCGAAGGTCCGCGTCGACGGCCGTGATCCCGACTTCTCGGCCGACGAGCGCGAGGAGATCCTCGGCAACCTCCAGGAGTCCGCGATGGACGTCATCGAACGCAAGGGTGCGACGGAGTGGGGGCCGGCGACGGGCGTCGCTCACATGGTCGAGGCGGTGCTCCGGGATACCGGCGCCGTCCTCCCCGGAAGCATCGTCCTCGACGGCGAGTACGGTCACGAGGACACTGCGTTCGGCGTCCCGGTCAAGCTCGGCTCGAACGGCGTCGAGGAGGTCGTCGAGTGGGACCTCGACGACTACGAGGCCGATCTGATGGACGACGCGGCCGAAAAGCTCGGCAAGCAGTACGACGAAATCGCCTGACGTTTTTGTACGATACCGCGGCCAGTCGTCCCGTGACCTGACGCTCGGCCGCGGGGCGCCCGCCGGAGCGCGGCGCCACGTCCCGCGAAGCGCGGCGCCACGTCCCGCGAAGCGCGTGGCCGCTGCCACGATCGGCGCCGCCTGCTCGTGTTCGCCATCACAACCGCCGAGACAGCGCCTCGGCCGTTTTCTCGCCGACTCCGTTCACGTCCTGTAGATCCGCGACCGACGCCTCGCGGACGTTCTCGACGCTCCCGAATCGTCGGAGGAGCCGTCGCCGCGTCGCGGGGCCGACTCCCGGCACGTCGTCCAGTGCCGTCGACACCTCGTCGCGGACGGTCCCGTGGTACTGGACGGCGAAGCGGTGAGCTTCGTCGCGAACCCGCTGGAGCAGGTGGAGATGAGCCGCGTCGTCGTCCCAGTCGTGGACGCCACCGGGCGCGATGACCCGCTCGTCGGCTTTCGCCAGGGCGACCGCGGGGACGTCCCACCCCGCCGCCGCGAGGGTGTCGCGGGCGGCGGCGAGTTGGCCGTCGCCGCCGTCGATCAGGAGGAGATCTGGATCGGGTCGGTCGTCGGTCCCGTCGACGGCGCGGGCGGCCCGCCAGCGCACGAGTTCGCACATATTCGCGTAGTCGTCGTTGCGGTCGGTGAGTTTCTTCCGACGATACGCGGACTTCTCGGCGCTCCCGTCGACGAAGCAGACGTTACTGCCGACGACCGCTTTCCCGCCGCTGTGGCTCACGTCGAAGCCCTCGATGCGCTCGATGGGGTCGTCGAGGCCGAGTTCGTCGGCGAGACGGGCGGACGCATCGTCGCTGCTAGCCCGTCGGCGGGCGTTTTTCAGCGCGAGGTCGACGAGTTTCGCCTCACGGCCGGCACCGGGGACGCGGACGGCGACACCCTCGGCCTCCAGCCACGCGATCACCTCGGGATCGTCGGGGCGCTCGGAGCACAGCACGGCGTCCGGCAACTCGCGGTCGGCGTAGTACTGGGGCACGAAAGCGGCGAGGAGGGTCCCGACTCGATCCTCACCGTCGGGCGCGTCGAGTCGGTGACGCGAGCGGTCGACGAGCTGTCCGCGCTCGCTGTGCAGACGGGCGACCGTCGCCCGGTCGCCTTCGAGGACGGCGCCGAGTACGTCGACCGTCCGTTGGTCGGACGGATCGGCCACCGCGTCGCCGCCGGTCCCGTGGAACGACTCGACGGTCTCCAGCCGGTCCCGAAGGTTGGCGGCGCGCTCGAACGACCGTTCCTGTGCCGCGGCTTCCATCTCGCGGCGCAGTGGATCGGCCAGCGCTCCCGTCTCCCCGTCGAAGAAACGCGTGGCGGCGCGGACGTCCTCGGCGTACGATTCGGGATCGATCTCGCCAGTACAGGGGGCGCTACACAGACCCATCTCGTAGTCGAGACAGGGACGGTCGCGGCCGCGGTACTTGTGGTCCGAACAGCCACGGAGACCGTACGTCTCCCGGAGCGCCTTCACGACCGTCTCGACACGCCCCTTGTCGGTGAAGGGGCCGAAGACTGTCGCTCCCTCGTCCGGATCGCGTGTCACCTCGATCCGCGGGGCGTCGTGGTCGGTGAGTTGGACGAGGGGATAAGATTTGTCGTCCTTGAGCCGGACGTTGTACCGCGGCTGGTGGCGCTTGATGAGGTTCGCCTCCAACAGGAGCGCCTGCGTCTCGGTGTCGGTGACGGCCACGTCGATCCGATCGGCGCGGTCGACCATGCGTCGGATGCGGTCGCTTCGCGGATCGCCGTAGGAGCGCACGCGATTCCGGAGGTCGACCGCCTTGCCGACGTAGCGGACGTGGTCGCTCTCGTAGAAGAGGTAGACCCCGGGCTCGCGGGGGAGGTCGGCCGCGCGGTCACGAACCGCCGTCGCGTCCATCGGGGGGAGTGTAGCCGTCGCGCACCAATGAGCCTGACGCGTTCGTCGTTCATTTTCACCAGTGATAAATTCCAGCAACCATTAAGAGCGGCGCCAGCGACCGGTACCGTATGAATCCTGATTCCACGTCTCACGAGCCGGAACGGAACGAGGCCGACGCGCTGGAGGCCGACGGCGGGGTCGGCGCGGAATCGGTCGCCTTCGAGGAACCGTCGACCACCGAGTCGGTCGACCTGAACATCGACGACGACGTGCTGATCGACGGCGTCGGGATGCCCGTCTTCGTCCTCGACCGGGACGGCGCCATCGCGGCGTGGAACCACAGTATCGAGAAGTTGACGGGTAACGGCGACGACGTTGCGATCGGAGCGACGCGTCCGAGTACGGTGTTTTACCCCGATGGTCGCGAGGCGGAGATGCTGGCCCAGACGGTGCTCGAGGCGCCGGAGTCGGCCGACGACCGGGAAGATATCGAACTGGCGGATCCGGAGCTGTCGCTGTACGCGACGGAGGAGACGATCACGGATCGGCGGGGAGAGACCCGGCACCTCCGGCACACGTCGATGCCGCTGTACGAGGACGGCGAGTTCGTGGCCGTCATCCAGGCGATTCGCGATCAGACGACGGAGGTGAAACGGCAGGAGGCGGTCGCCGACCTCGTCGATGAAGTGCGAGGGACGCTTCACGATCTGGCGGAGGGGAACCTGGGCGCACGGGCGACGTTCGATGCCGACGAGCGCGAGGTAGACGACCGACTCGCACTGGTCGTCCGGGAGTTGAACCGGACGGCCGAGGAGTTCGAGAGCCTCGCCGACGAGGTGGACGGCGAGACGCGGTCGCTGGCGGGCGCCATCGAGCGCACGGCGACGGCGGCAGACGCCATCGCGGAGAACGTCGAGGACCAGAACGGGCTGCTGGCGGAGGGCGCCGACGAGATGCAGTCGTTCAGTGCGGGCATCGAGGAAGTCGCGGCGACGACCGACGAGGTGGAGTCGGCCGCGGAGGAGGCCCGCGAGGCGGCGGCGACGGGACAGGACGCTAGCGAGGACGCCCGCGCGGCGACCGAGAGCGTCGTCGACGTGGGCGAGGACCTCGTCGAGGACGTGACCGCACTCGGCGAGCGGATGGACGACATCGAGGAAGTTGTCGAGGTCATCTCGGAGGTGGCGGACCGGACGAACCTGCTGGCGCTCAACGCCAACATCGAGGCTGCACGGGCGGGCGAGGACGGCGACGGCTTCGCCGTCGTCGCGGAGGAGGTGAAGTCGCTGGCCGAGCAGACCCACGACCACACCGAGGCGATCACCGACGACATCCAGACGCTCCAGGCACAGACCGACGAGACGGTCGACGCCGCGGCCCACTCGCTGGATCGGATCGAGGAGGCGAGCGACCGCATCGACGCGGTGCTGGAGACGTTCGACGATCTGGCCGATACGATCGACCGCGTCGCCGACGGCGTCGCCGAGGTGTCGCGGACGGCCGACGACCAGGCGGCGACCGCCGAGGAGTTGACGGCGACGATCGAAACCCTCCGGGATCGGGCGGACGAGACGGCCGACGCGGCCGATCGGATCGTCTCCGCGGCCGACGAAGCGGACGACGCCGTCGACGAACTGGAGCGGAGCGTGGCGGAGCTCACGGCCGACGACCGGTCGTCGCCGTGACGTGACACCGAAACGTAAACGTCGGGCCACGGGAACGGCGCCCCTTGTGAAGGGTTAAACACGGCCGGCGCCGATACCCAGTCATGGACGAGAAGCGACTGTGGCTCGTCGAGCGAACCTACGACGACAAGGGACTCATCTCGCTCGCGTACGCGACCACCGACGGCTCGGCCGTGCGACGGATCGAGCGGGCACCGATCGCCGTCGAGCGCTCGGGTGGCGTCACCGCGGCCGTGGAGGCCGATCCGGAGACGACGACGCCGGTCGAGGACGACGACCTGCGCGAGCGATACGCGAACGAGGCGACGCGGATGGCGGAGCGACACGACCCCGAGGAGACGGTCTGAGCGAAGCGACCGGGAGTCTACCCCTCGTCTTCGGTCTCTGCCCCGGGTGCGTTGCGCTTGACGCTCTCGATGGCGTCGTGGACGGCGCTTCGCGAACTGTACCCCTCGCCGCCGTCTGACAGGATGTTCCCGTTACGGTGGCGGAGACGCCAGCGCCACTCGCCGGCGCTGTCCTCGTACACTTCGAAGGCGGCGTAGCCAACGTCGAGTACGTCGGCGTCGGGGGCGTACGACTGGACCCGCTCGACGGCATCCCGCGCGCCGCTTTTCGACGCGTAGCCCTCGCCGCTGTCGCCGATGATCTCTCCGTTCGATGCCACGAGTCGCCAGCGCCACTCGCCGGCGTTGTCCTCGTAAATTTCGAATGTCTGATTCATTGTTGGGTAGTAGTCGTGATCGTGTCGCGTTACTCCTCGACCGACGCGTCGCCGGCGCCGTCGCGGACGCTCTCGACGGCCCGGCGGGCGTCGCGACGGCGGGTGTAGCCTTCGCCGCTATCGGCCAGCACGTTGCCGTTCTTGTGTATCAACCGCCACCGCCACTCGCCCGCGCCGTCGCGGTAGATCTCGAACGAGGTGGGGTCGATCCGGAGGTAGCTCGCGGGGCCGACGTTGCGCTTGACGCTCTCGATGGCTCGATCAGCGTCGCGACGGCGGGTGTAGCCCTCGCCGCTGTCGGCCAGTACGTTGCCGTTCTCGTGGACGAGGCGCCACCGCCACTCCTCGCCCGCGTCCTCGTACACCTCGAACGACGCCTTCGAGGAATCGACGAGGTCCGGGAGGACCGGGATGTCCTCGTCGTCCGGGACCGTCGCCACGTCGAGTACCGCGGCCCCGAGGGCGTTGGCCCTGACGCTCTGTAGCCCCTTTTGGGCGTTGTGCTTTCGTGTGTACCCCTGCCCGCTGTCGGCGACGACGTTGCCGTTGCGGTGACGGAGCCGCCACCGCCACTCCTCGCCCGCGTCCTCGTACACCTCGAACTGCGCTTGGCTCCGGTGGATCGCGGCTAGTTCTGCCGCTCGTGCCTCGCGCTCCTCGGTCGCCGCCGCCGCGGCCGCCTCGTCCCGTTCCCGTGCCTGCTGTCTGGTCTCGGTAAGTTCGTCTTCGACCCGTTCGCGCTCGTCTACCGCCTCGGCGAGTTCGCCTTCGACCCGTTCGCGCTCGTCCCGTTCCGCCGCAAGCTCCTGCTCCAGATCGGCGGTCCGCTCGTCGACGGCCGACGTCGCCCCGGCCAACAACGGGATGAGGATGCCGCCGACGCCGACGACTGCGATACCGACGGCGTACAGTCCGATGACGCCCGCGTTACCGGTCTGGACGCTCCAGTCCGACGGGAAGACGACGACGAACCAGGCCACCGCGAGCACGGAGACGGCGAGTCCGAGATACGTCGTGTAGGTCGCCATCCGACGCAGGGGGAGCCGAATCACCGGGCCGGCGACCAGCAGCGCCAGTCCGAGTCCGCCGACGGCGATGCTCGCCTCCCGCAGCGTCGACGCCGATTCGCTGGGGAGAAAGAGGACGATTCCGACGATGCCGGCCAACAGTCCGAGGACGAACAGCCAGTAGCCTCGCACCTCGTCGGACGTACGAGGGGCACCGATCCGACGTGAATACAGACTGGAATTTTTATCTGACACACATGACTGACGCGGCCCAAGCATATAAAGCACGTGCGTTTTTTGAGAACTGAACAACAGCGTCCCTGTCAGAACTTCGCCAGCAAGCGCCGGTAGAAGTCGTCTCCGTCAGTTTCGGCGGCACCGGCGGCGTGTTCGCTGGACTCGGTCGCCAGTTTCTCGACGATGAGTTCCGGCGTCGACCGCGCGAGGTGGTCGGTCACCGGCGAGCGGTTCACCCGGAGTTCGCCGTCCACCAGCCCCACGGCCTCGATGCCGTCGACCGCCACGTCGATCCCTGCGGCATCGCGAATCTCGCCCGCGAGGTGGGAGACGAAGACGGCGGTCACCGCCTGGCCGTCCAGCGACTCGAGGATGCCGGCGATGATCTTCGCGCTCGCGCCCGGCTCCGTGATGCTCTCCAGTTCGTCGACGAGGACGAGCCGCGAGTCGGTGCCGCGTGCGAGCGCCGCGAAGTCGCGCAGCGTCGCCTCGAACGCGCCGGCGTCGAGCGTCCCCTGGCTCTTAGCGTAGTAGTGGAGCTCCGAGACGCGTTCGACCCGCGCCGACTCGGCCGGGACGGGTAGGCCCATGTGGGCGAGAATCGTCACCAGCGCGAGGAGGTCGAGTGTCGAAGTCTTGCCCCCGCTGTTGACCCCCGAGAGCAGCGTCACGCCGGAGACAGCGTAGTCGACCGGCTCCACCGCCTCGAAGCCGACGTCCAGCAGCGGCGAGCGCCCGCCCTCGACGGCGACGCCCGTCGCGTCCGCGTTCACCTCGGGGAGCGTGCAGTCGAAGTCCGTGGCGAACCGCGCGAGCGCGAGTTCCACGTCGCGTTCGAGCGCCGCCCGAACCAGCTCCTCGGCGGGGTCGCGAAGCGTGCCGAGGGCGTCCGCGAGGTCGGTCTTGAGACGGGCCGCCCGTCGGTCTCGCGCCGCCTTCAGCTCGGTCCGGAGCCGGGAGACGGCCTCCTCGTTGCGCTCGACGGGAAACGTCGGGTCGTCGTCGAAGGCGCGCTCCGCGAGGTCCGCCTCGTCGCCGAGGCCGAGGCTGTCGATCAGGTGCTCACGGGCCTTCTCGACCGCGCGGTCGAACTCGTCGGCGAGTTCCCGCGAGAGCAGGGCGTCGACGCGGGCGCCCTGTTCGACCAGCGAGAGGAAGTCCGTCCCCTCGATGGTCACGTCGCGTTCGCGGATCACGTCCCGGAGGTGATCGTTGGCGACCGACTCCGCCGTCCCGACGGCGGCGTCGAGGTCGTCGACGGCCGTGGTGAGGCGGTCGAGTTCGTCGTCGCCGACGGGCGTGCCGTCGTCGTCGAGGCGGTCGAGGGCGTCCCGGAGCGAATCGAGGTTACAGGGCGGCTCCATCCCCGCCGTCTCGTGGACCGTCGCGGCCGCGAGCAGCGACTCCCGGTTGGCCGCGAAGAAGGCGAGCAGGCGCTCGGGCACTACCGCCTCGGGTTGATCGAGGGCGTCGGGGCGGACCCGTACGTCCCCGGCGACGTCGACGCCGGCGAAGCTCTCGTCGAGGACGATCACCGTCGCGTACGACCGCGCGAGCTCCGCTAGGTCGCGGGCGTCGTCGACCACCTCGACGGAGAGTTCGGGGATGGCCTCGTCGGCCTCGGCGTACGCCTCCGCGTCGGTCGTGGCAAGACAGCGGTCGCGCACCCGAACCGGGGCCGGCACTTCGAGGGGGGCCACGTCCCGCAGGGCGTCGAGCGTCGCCACGTTCACCTCGCGGCTCGTCGCCCGTTCGACCAGTTCGCGCATCTCCGCGATCCGCGATTCGGCGCCCGTGGGGACGAACGTCTCCATCCGCCGGGCGGCGTAGTCGGTGACTGTCCGCTCCTGCAGGAGTGCGAGGACGTCCTCGAAGACGTCGCGGGCACGGTCGGTCGCGAGGAAGTCGCCGTCGGCGCCGTGTTCGTGGCGGACGGCCGCGCGGGCGATGGCCGCCGCACGGCCGGCGGAGAGTCCCGGCGCCCGCGAAAGCGCCACCACGTCGCCGTCCCGGAGCGCCCGCTCGGCGTCGTCGAGTTCGGCGAGCGCGGCCGCCGTCTTCTCGCCGACGCCCGGGATGGCCGTAAACTCCATGCGGCGTGGTGTATCGCCCCATCGGGCAAAACGTTGCGGGTCACGGCACGCCCGTGGCGGCCCGTCGGCATCGGCAGCGACCCCCTATCGCCGGCGGCGGCCCCGTCCGGCACCGGTTGTGGCGGCGTCGCCGGCCACCCATCGTCCTCGGCGTCCCCCACCCCTCCCGCAGGCCGATCCGTCGGTTCGTCGCCCCGTCTCGTCGCCCCCGCCCCCGCCCCCGTCCCCGCCCCCGCCCCCGCCGTCGCCCGGCCGCACAGACAACGCGCTTTTGCCCGTCGGCGCGGTACGGGCGGGCAATGACTGCTCTCGACGCGAAACTCGATGCCGCCCGCGACGCCCTGGCCGAGCGTGACGGCGTCGTCGTCGCCTTCTCCGGCGGCGTCGACTCCAGCGTCGTCGCCGCCCTGGCCCACGACGCCCTCGGCGACGACGCCGTGGCGTGTACGGCCAGAAGCGAGACGCTCCCCGCGGCGGAACTCGACGACGCTCGCCGCGTCGCTGACGAGATCGGCATCCGCCACGAGACGGTGACCTTCTCCGAACTCGACGATCCCGACTTCGTCGCGAACGACGACGAACGGTGTTATCACTGCCGGACGATGCGCCTCGGGAAGATGTACGACGTGGCTCGTGACCTAGGCCACTCGACGGTCTGTGACGGGACGAACGCCTCCGACCCCGGCGAGGGTCACCGGCCCGGACTGCGTGCCGTCGAGGAACTCGAGGTGTTCTCGCCGCTTCTCGCTCACGACATCACCAAAGCCGAGGTGCGCGAGGCCGCGGAGCGCTACGATCTCTCGGTCGCCGACAAGCCCTCGATGGCGTGTCTCTCCTCCCGCATCCCGACGGGGTTGGAGGTGACCGAGGAGAAACTCACGCGCGTCGAGACGGCCGAGACGCTGCTGCGGACGTGGGGGTTCTCGCAGTTCCGCGTCCGCGACCACGACGGCCTCGCGCGAATCGAGGTGGCGCCCGAGGAACTCGACGCTGCCCTCGACACCGAGTTCGCCCGCGCCGCCCGTGAACACCTCACCGACGCCGGCTTCGATCACGTCACCCTCGACCTGCACGGCTACCGAACGGGGAGCGTGAGCCCGGAACGCGAGACGGCGAGGCCGGATCTGGAGACGGAGTACCCCGTCCGCGAGGACTGATCACGCCGGTATCTCGTCGAGGAAGTCCGTCCGATTCTCCGCGACGATCCGTGACGTGCCGTTCTCCACACGGAGTTCGTTCAGCGCGCAGTTGTGCTGTTCACCCTCCGTCACCGCGTCCACGATGTCGCGACCCCTTACCGCACCGAGGACGAGATAGAGCGGCCCACCGTGGGCGACGACGACGACCGTCTCGTCGTCGCCGCTCTCCGCGAGCACCCGATCCCACCCCGAGAGGACGCGTTCGCGCACGTCACGGAGGCTCTCGCCGCTCTCCGGGCGGGCGTCGACCGCGTCCCGTCCGGCGCGGTGGAGCGACAGGCGGTCGTGTTCCTCGAAGACGGTCGCCGTGGGGAGCCCCTGATACCGGCCGAAGTCGCGCTCGCGCCACGTAGTCTCGTAGCTCGGCTCACACCCCACGCTGTCGGCGAGATACTCGGTCGTCTGTCTGGCTCGACGGAGATCCGAGGCGTACACTCGATCCACGTCGTACTCCGCCGCGACGGCGGCGGCGAGCGACCGCGCCTGATCGTGGCCGCGGTCGGTCAGCGGTGTCGGCGCCCAGCCCTGCAGTCGGCCGTCGCGGTTCCACGTCGTCTCGCCGTGTCTGGAGAGGAGGACTGTCGGCATGGGCGGTCGTAGTACCCACCTCCACAAGAGCGTTCCTCGGGAGACGTCTCGAGCGGTCCACATCGCTCCGGAGGGGACGGGAGCGTTAGTTCCCCGTCCACCGGAGGAGCGCGAGCGTCCCCTCGAACAGGCTGATCATCGTCGCCGCGACGATGATAGGCGCCATCCCCGTCGGGTCGGGGCTGACGAGGAAGGCGACGCCGAGAAAGCCACCCCAGAACAGCAGGCGCCGATCCTCCAGCCAGATCCGCGTGGTGAGATTCATCATGATCGCGAGCATGATAAACAGCGGAATCTGGAAGACCAGCGCCATGTAGCCCATCAACACGAGGATGAGGCTGAACGTCTCCTTGAGGCCGAAGGCGACGACGGCGGTGCCCGTGGTGTAGGCGGTGAAGTACGCGAAGATGGCGGGGAGGACGACGAAGTGCGCGAACGCGACGCCGATCAACGCCAAGACGAGGCTGGTCGGGACGGCGGCGAGGTAGTAGCGGCGTTCGCGCGGGAAGAGACCGGGACGCATGAACAGGTACGTCTCGTAGACGGCGATGGGGAGGCCGACGACGAAGCCGGCCAGCGCCGCCACCTTGAGTTCGGTGACGACGAGCTCGAGCGGGCCGTAGAGCCGCGGGCGCCGGTCCGTAATCGTCTCGGCGCCGGGGATGTGCGAGTTCCAGAGGAAGTTGATCAGTTGGTCGGCGACCGGAAAGACCGCGAGGGCGACGACGCCGCCGACGACGAGTACGACCGCCAGTCGGCGTACCATCTCCTCGATGTGTGCCGCCAGCGGCATCTCCTCGTCCGACGCCGGGCCCTCGCCGACTAGGCCGTCGTCGACGACGTCGCCGTCGGTGGCGGCCGTGGGGTCGGCGGTCGCTGCCTCCGAGCCGTCCGTCGGTGTCGGTTCCGGCGCCGACGCCGCGGCCTCGTCGACCGAATCCGGTTCGGCCACGGCGTCGCCGCGTTCTTCGGCGGTGGAGTCCGATTCGACGACGGAGTCGCCGTCCTCGGCCGTCGCGACGCTCGGATCGAGATCCAGTTCCGGCTCTTCCTCGAGTTCGGAGTCGGGGACCGGGGCGCCGACGGCGTCCGAGACGCTCCGGCGCTCGTCCTCGTCGAACGGGTCCGCGGTGCCGGTCGCCCCCATCGGCGCCCGCTCGTCGGCCGCGACGGTTTCGTCGTCGTCGAGGTAGTCCTCGATCGAACCGCCGGGAACGTCCTCCTCTCCCGGCGAGTAGACCCTGTCCGTTTCGGGGTCGAACCCGCCGTCGTCCGTGGCCCCGTCGCTCTCGGCGGACTCGTCGTCCGCCTGACCCGACGGTGGTCCCGACTCCGAATCCTCGGCCATTCACCCGACATATCTCCCGTGCTGTTATAGGCCTTTTTCCATCGCGTCGCCCACGTGGTGGAGAGAAAAGATTGATAGCGTCGACCCGGCTTCGTTGATCCATGTCGAGCGCGCTTGACGAGGACACCCGTCGGACGCTGGATGCGGGCCGGGAGACGGCCGGCGCGATGCTCCGCTCCGCTCAGAAGGATCTGCAGAAGGTGTTCATCGTCTTCCTCGTCGGGTTCATCGGCTCGTTTTACGCCCTCCGACTCTACGTCTGGGGCTTTCTGGAGGACGTCACTCGCTCCCGGATGGACGCCGCGACGGCGGGCGAGCTCCAGATCATCGCCCAGACCCCCTTCGACGTGATCCTCCTCCAGGCGAAGATCGGGCTCGTCGCCGGCATCCTGCTCGGGCTCCCGGTTCTCGTCTACTTCTCCCGCGACGCGCTCCGCGAACGCGGCCTGTGGCCATCCTCGCCGATTCCACGGTGGAAACTCGTCCTCGGCGGCCTGCTCGCCACCGGCCTCTTTTTCGCCGGTCTCGTCTACGGCTATCTCGTCTTTTTCCCCGTCATGTTCGCCTTCCTCGCCAACAACGCCCTCTCGGCCGGCTTTACGCCCACCTACTCCATCGTGCTCTGGGCGCAGTTCATCTTCCTGCTCACCCTCTCCTTTGGCCTCGCGGCCCAGTTGCCGCTGGCGATGAGCGTCCTGTCCTACGCCGAAATCGTCCCCTACGAGACCTTCCGCGACCGCTGGCGCTACGCCGTCGTCGGCATGGTCGCCCTCGGCGCCCTGTTCACCCCGCCGGACCCTTTCACACAGATCATGTGGGCGGTGCCGATGATCGTCCTCTACGGGTTCAGCCTCTATCTCGCGAAAGTCGTGGTGACGGCCAAACGCGGGAGCGAGCGGATCAGCGTCGGTGCCGCCGCCGTCCGCCACTGGAATTTCATCCTCGGATTCGGCGTCGTCGGTGGACTGCTGACGTACGCCTTCTTCGCCCGCGGGGGCCTGCCGGCCGCCAACGACCTGCTGGCGTGGGCCGGGAGCAGTCGTCGCCTCGCCGAACCCGGAGCCGGTCTCCCCGTCTCCCGGACCGCCGGCCTCGCGCTGTGGACTGCGATCGGCGCCCTCCTCGCCGGCGCCGTCTCCTTCATGTACTACGTCTACGCCGAACTCGACGCCGCGGTCGACCCACTCGAGGTTGGCGATCCGACCGAAATCGACCTCTCCGAACTCGATGCCGCCGGGATTCGCGCCGCCCCGCCGGAGGCCTTCGTCGAACTGAGCGAGGACGCCGCCGTGTCGATGGCCGGCGACGCGATGGACGCGGGCGACAAGGAGCGAGCGCGCGCCATCCTCGACCGGTTCGACGAGACCGAGGCGGCACGGGAGGCCGCAACGGAGGACACCGACCAGTCCACGACCGAAGCGATCGGCGATCGGGCGAGTCGCGCCGGCGGCACGTTCGTCGAGGAGTTCACCGGCGGCGAGACCGACGAGGACGACATTGGCGGCTACTACACCGACGTCACGTTCATCCTCGACAGCGTCTCCTCGGGGGCCTTCCGCATCGCCGCCGTCTTCGGTGTCGTCCTCGCGTCGACGTTCGGCTGGCTCTACACCGGTGGCATCGGCCGCGTCTTCGAGCAGTTCCTCTCTCAACTGCCCAGTCAGGTGACTCCCGACGACATCAACGTCGTCGCGCTCCACCCGATGGAGGCGCTGATCTTCGAGGTGAAGTTCTCGACGCTCATCGCCGCCCTCGTCACGCTTCCGGTCGTCGCGTACCACGCGTGGCCGGCGCTGCGGGAACGGGGCTTCGTCCGTGGCAACCGCAACGTCATCTTCGGGTGGGCCGCCGCCCTCGTCGTCGGCCTCATCGGTGGATTCGTCCTCGGCTACACCACCGTCGCGCCGACGGTCATCTCCTATCTCGTCGCCGACGGCGTCCGCGCGAACATGATCATCGCCTACCGCATCACCAACTTCTTCTGGCTCATCTTCTTCACCACCGCCGGCATCGGACTGCTGGCCGACGTGCCCGTCCTGATGCTCCTGCTCAACACGGCTGGCGTCACCTATCGGACGATGCGGGAGCGCTGGCGCGAGGTGACCGTCGGGATCATGGCTTTCGCCGCCGTCGCCACCCCCGCCGACGTGGTGACGATGTTCCTGGTCACGATTCCGCTGATGGTCGCTTACGGCGTCGGTATCGGCGTCCTGTTCGTGGTGACGCTTGGCGGGCGGCGGGACCTCTCGCGGGACCGGGCGGCGAACGCGTAGCCCGCACTGTTGCTGTCCGGCGGCTCCGCCCCCGAGGCGGTCGGTTCGCGTCGCACGATTTCGCTCAGTCCTCGACGAGCGTCACCCGGAGATCCATCACGTTCGTCCCCGTCGCTCCCGTGATCACCGCGTCGTCGACCGCCCGGAGCGCCGTGGTGGCGTCGTGTCGACGCAGGTGGGCGCGAGCGTCGACGCCCCGTTCGGCCATGCGGTCGACGCTCGTCGCGTCGACGAGGCCACCGGCCACGTCGGTCGGCCCGTCGGTTCCGTCGGTGCCGAGCGCGAGCGTCGTCGCGGTCCCCCCGTCCCAGCCGGCGAGTTCGAGCGCGGACGCCAGGGCGAACTCCTGGTTCGGACCGCCGTCGCCCGCGTCCCCGTCGACGCGAACGGTCGTCTCGCCGCCCGAGATCAGCACGCACGGCGGCGTCGCCGGTCGGCCGTGGGTCGCCGCCTCCTCGGCGACGGCCGCCAGACAGGTCGCCACCTCGCGGCTCTCGCCCTCGACGGTGGTCGAGAGGATCAACGGCTCGTAGCCGAGCGCGGCGGCGCGGTCCCGCGCCGCCTCGGCCAGGTCGGCCGGCCCCGCCAGTACGACGTCGTGGCCCTCGGTCGTGGGCGGCGTCTCCGCGACGGCGCCGTCACGCCCGCGCCGCAGGTGGTCGACGACCGCCCGCGGCACCGCGTCCGTCAGTTCGTGGCGCGCCAGGACGTCGAGCGCGTCCGCGAACGTCGTCTCGTCACCGACGGTCGGTCCCCAGGGATCGCCGGCCACCTCGTCGACGACCACGAGCGTGATCACGGTCGCCGGTGCGAGCCGTTCGGCCAGACGGCCCCCCTTGAGCGCCGAGCAGTGCTTTCGCACCGCGTTGATGTCGTCGATCCGGAGGCCCGCGCGCAACAGTCGCTCCGTCGTCGCCGCGAGGTCGTCGAGCGTGAGGCCGCCGGCCGGGGCGACCAGCGTCGCCGACGCTCCACCGGTGACGGGGACGATAACCAGGTCGTCCGGGCCGGCCGCGTCGGCGACGTCGAGCGCCCGTCGACCCGCCGCGAGGCTCGCGTCGTCGGGTATCGGGTGGCCGGCAGCGACGACGTGGACGTCGTCGACGCCCACCTCGTCCCCTCCGGCCTTCTCGGCGACGACTCCGCCCGTGATCCGCTCGCCGAGGACGTCGGCGAGTTCGGCCGTGACCGCCGCGGCTCCCTTGCCCGCGCCGACGACGTAGACGTCGTCGACGGCGTCGAGGTCGTACGTCCGCTCGCTGACGCGAAGTTTCTCACCCTCCCGCCCGACGACTGCGGGGACGGTCCGACGCGGGTGGGCGGCATCGACGGCCGCCGTCGCCACGTCGAGGACGGTCGCCCGCGCCTCGCGGTTCCCGCCCGCGACCAGCGCGTCGCGGTTGCGGATCATCGCAGCGCGTCGCCCGGCGGGCCGAACGCCGCGACGTCGCCGAGTTCGTCCTCGATTTCGAGCAGGCGGTTGTACTGCTCGGTTCGCTCGCCGCGGGTGACGCCGGTTTTGATCTGCCCGGCGCCAAGCCCGACGGCCAGATCCGCGAGCCACGTGTCGGGGGTCTGGCCGGAGCGCTCGGACACCTGGACGGCGTAGCCGTTGCGGGTGGCGAGCCGTGCGGCCGCCGTCGCCTCGGTGACGGTGCCGACCTGGTTCACCTTCCACAGGAGGGCGTTTGCGGCGCCGCGGTCGATCCCCGCACGGAGGCGGTCGGGGGTCGTCGTGAACAGGTCGTCGCCGATGATCTGAATGTCGAGGCGGTCGGTCAGTTCGGCGACGCCCGCGAAATCCTCCTGATCGAGCGGATCCTCCAGCGAGACGATCGGGTAGGTGTCGACGAGGTCGGCGTAGAACTCCGAGAGTTCGTCGCGCGTCATCGACTCGCCCAACAGCGTGTACGTCGCCGTCTCGGGGTCGTAGAAGTGTGATGCCGCCACGTCGGCGGCGAGGGCGAACTCCCCGTCGTAGCCACACTCCTCGATCGCACGGAGTTCGAGGTCGAACGCCGTCCGTGGGTCGTCGACGCCGATCGGGTTGTACCCCCCCTCGTCGCCGACGTTGCACGACGCCTCGCCGTACTCCGCCCGGAGGATGTCGCCGAGTTCGTAGTACACCTCCGCGGTCCAGCGCACCGCCTCCGCGACGGAGTCGGCGCCGACGGGGACCACCTGGTGTTCCTGGAAGGGGAGGTCGCCACCGGCGAGTTCGCCGCCTTCGATCAGGTCGAAGAAGGGAAGCGGGAGGATGCCCGCGTCGGCGCCGCCGACGTAGCGATAGAGCGGCAGGCCGGTCGCCGCCGCGCCCGCCCGGAGGACGGCCAGCGAGACGCCGGTGACGACGTTCCCCCCGAGGTTCGTCTTTCGTTCCGTCCCGTCGAGAGCCAGCAACGCCGCGTCGACGCCGCGCTGGTCGGTCGCGTCGCGTCCGACGAGGGCGGGCGCGACCTCCTCCTCGACGGCGGAGACGGCCTCCCGAACGCCCCGGCCGCGATACCGACCGTCACCGTCGCGGCGGTCGTGGGCCTCGTGGTCGCCTCTGGACCGCCCACAGGGGACGTCGGCCCGTCCGCTGCCGGCGGCCGTTTCGACGGTGACCCGCAACGTCGGCTCCAGCCGATTGTCGAGAATTTCGCGGGCGTCGACGGCTTCGATTGGCGCGGTCGTCATCTCGTTGGCGCGCTACGTCGGCCAGCAGGTAAGAGACTGGTGGTCGTTCGACCGGCGGCGTGGGCTCGGCCCCTCGGCTACCCGTCACGCTGTTCGTCCAGTCGACGCGCCTCGTCCTGGATCGTGCCGATCTCTCTCGTGATTTCGTCCCCACTCCCGCCGTGGGCGTGCCGGACAGACGCGTCGAGTGGGGAGGGAACGAACCGGGACCCGTCGGTGTCGTCCTCGTCGTCGCCTTCGAGCCAGCCCGCGAGTCGGCCGAGGAGCCCCCCGATCATGCCTGCGTGTACGGCGGCGAGGCGCATAAGCGTTCAGCCGTCTCGGTGATGCCCGCAACCGAAGCCGTCGGGCTTAAACCTCCCATCGGTAAATATGCCTGTGAGAACATCATGCGAATATCCCGGGGTACCACGGACCGTGGAGGGGTGTCGACGTGAGCAAGATCAGCGTCGAGATTCCGGACGAACTGCTCGCGGATCTGGACGACCACGTCGGTGAAGACGGCAAGTTCGTCAACCGGAGCGACGCGATCCGGGCGTCGATCCGCAAGACCCTCGACCGACTCGACGAAATCGACGCCCGCCACGGGCGACTGGAGGACGAATGAGCGCCGACGACTGGCCGGTCGGGCGGGTCGCGATTCTGGCGCTTTTCGTCACCGCCCTCGTGACCGCACAGCTGACCGCCTCGAAACTGCTCGCGTTCTCGCTTCCGACCGCCCTGCCGCGGATCGGCGACGAGATCATCCTCCCCGGTGCGGCGCTGGCGTACGCGCTCACCTTCTTCGCCTCGGACTGTTACGGCGAACTCTACGGCCGTCGCGACGCGCAGGTGATGGTGAACGTCGGCTTCGTGATGAACTTCGTTCTGTTGGCGCTGGTGTGGTCGACCATCCTCGCGCCCGGCCTGGATCCGTCGTTCGACGCCCAGTTCGAGGGCGTCCTCGCGCCGGCGACCAACATCGTGGCCGGCAGCCTCCTCGCCTACCTCGTCAGTCAGAACTGGGACGTGATCGTCTTTCACCGCCTCCGTGCGGCGACGGACGGTGACCTCCTCTGGCTCCGAAACATCGTCTCGACGGCGACGAGTCAAGCCATCGACACCGCCATCTTCGTCGTCGTCGCGTTCTACCTCCTGCCCCAGTACGTGGGCATCGGTACCCCGAGGGCGTGGTCGGTCGTCGTGACGCTGATGCTGGGGCAGTACCTGCTGAAACTGCTCATCGCGCTCGTGGACACCCCGTTCGTCTACGCCGTCGTCGGTGCGGTCCGATCGCGGGCCGACGCGGCCGCGAAGGCCGCCGCCGTGGCGTCGGCGAACGAGCGCGAACGCGAGCGCCAACACGAACAGGACGCGACCGACGAGTTCTAGTCCAACCGCTCGGCGAACGCGAACCGTGGTTTCACGTCCTCGATGCGCACCGTTACTTCCTCGCCCACGGCGGCGTCCGGGACGAACACGGTGAAGCCGTCGACGCGGGCGATACCGTCGCCCTCGCGACCCTCGTCGGTGACCTCGACGACGAGTTCGTCGCCGGCGACGATGGGCGCCGTGAGATAGCCCTTGGCGACGAGATAGAGTTCCGAGGAGGAGTCCCGCGAGGCGTCCGGGCGGATCGAGCGGACGTACTCGAACGACTCCTCGACGTCGTTCCGGAGGTCGGCGAGGTCGGGGCCGTCGAACACCTTGACGACGAGGTCGCCACCGGGTTCGAGCAGATCCCGGGCGACGTCGAACGCTTGCCGGGCGAGGTGGACCGATCGGGCGTGGTCGACGGAGTACTCGCCGGTCATGTTCGGCGCCATGTCCGAGACGACGACGTCGACGCCACCCTCGCCGACGGCCTCGTGGAGGCGGTCGACGGTCGCGTCCTCGGTCATGTCGCCACGGACCGTCTCGACGGTGTCGTGATCGAGCGGCCGGATACGCTGGCGGTCGACGCCGACGACCGTTCCCGACTCGCCGACCGCTTCGGCGGCGACCTGGAGCCACCCGCCGGGCGCGGCGCCGAGGTCCACGACGGTGTCGCCCGACGTGAACAGGTCGGCAGCCCCGTCGAGTTGCTGCAGCTTGTAGGCCGATCGGGCGCGGTAGCCCTCCTGTTTCGATCGGTTGTAGTACTCGTCTTTCCCCGTCATGCGTCGCTCACCGAACGTCCCGAGGTGTTCCGCGTAGGAACTGCGGACGAACTCGTGGTCATGTCGACTGAGACGCGGTCGACCCGGAAAGGCACGTCGAATCGGCCACCGCGTTTCAGAGCTGGTCGAGTAGCCGCTCGACGAGTGGCGTCTCGTCGTATCGGACTCGCGACGGTTCGGCTGTGTACTCGACGATACCGGTCGCGTCGAGTTTCGGCAGATGGACGTGCTGGAGCGAGACGACGAGCTGGTCGGGACACCGCTCCCCCTCCTCGCGCGCTGCCAGTGTCTCGGCGAGCCTCGGGACGGCGACGGCACCCTCTCGCGTCCGCAGGATCCGGATCACGCGCCGTCTGCGTGCGTCCGACAGCACGTCGAAGATCGCGTCCGTTCGCTCGCGAGTCGATCGGTTCCTCCTCGGGCGCTCGCCTATCGCGTCGTCACGCTGGTTGACGTTCGATGTTGTCATGGACACCCCCCCTGTGGTGCAACTGCCGATTCGACGGGAGGATTGATGAAGCTGTCGGGTGTGTAAACTGTCACGTTCGGTGTCAGACGAGCCGTCGTGGATCGGCCTCCGACGCCGAATCATCGCAGGTATGCTCAGTTACCCACGTCCCGTTCGTCGTCCGGAGCCGTCCGATAGAAGCCAGGGGCGCTCGGGCAGCCGTCGCGAGCGTGTCCGGTCACGCCGAACAGGGGGTATTTTTAACGCCCGGGGCGTACCACCGGATACATGTTCAAGGCCATCGTGAGCGCGTCGACGCTCCGGGATGCCCTCGACTCCGTGAGCGTGTTGGTCGACGAGTGTAAGGTACGGCTCAACGAGGACGGCCTGTCGATTCGTGCGGTCGATCCGGCGAACGTGGGGATGGTCGATCTCTCGCTCGATTCGGCCGCCTTCGAGTCCTACGAGGCCGACGGCGGCGTCATCGGCGTCAACCTCGCACGCCTCGAAGATATCGCCGGGATGGGGAACGCGGGCGACCTCGTCCACCTCGAACTCGACGAGGAGACCCGCAAACTCCACATTCGTATCGACGGGCTCTCCTACACGCTGGCGCTCATCGATCCCGACTCGATCCGCCAAGAGCCTGACATCCCCGACCTCGACCTGCCGGCGCGGATCGTCGTCGAGGGGAACCAACTCGACCGCGGCATCACGGCCGCCGACATGGTCTCCGATCACATCAACCTCCGCGTCGACGAGGCCGAAGAGACGTTCCACATCGAGGCCGAGGGCGACACCGACGACGTGGACTTCGAACTCGGAACCGACGTCCTCATCGATCTGGTGGCCGGCCCGGCCGACTCGCTGTTCTCGCTGGACTACCTCAAGGATATGAACCGAGCGATCCCCGGCGACGCCGAGGTGACGATCGAACTCGGCGAGGAGTTCCCCGTGAAACTTCACTACGAGTTCTCGGAGGGCAAGGGCAACGTGACGTTCATGCTCGCCCCGCGCATCCAGAGCGACTGATCACCCCGTCCGGTCGATTTTCGCTACTCGGTCGCCCCTCCCCGCGACGCCACCGCACGACCGTCCCGCGCTCACGCGGCCTTCTCCGTGCACCGCCCCGACGGCCACCGGCCGGGCTACCGCCTCTTTTCACCGAAGCAATTATATAGAGAACATTGGGTCTGCACAAATATCTGTCAGGTATTTTCCTCTAATACCGACGAGTATATAATACCTTGACTGATTCAGACAAACGTTTATATGTATAGAACACTAACAGTGGGTTAAGAAGCGTCACGACGGCTGGTCCCCGCTCAGCCGGCAGTGGCGTCCACCCCATCATGACTGAAACACACGTATGGACGGCCAGCGAATCGACGGTCGGTGAACAGGAGCGATCGGAATCGGCAGAGCGACGGGAACACGTCTGTCCCGAGTGTGGCGGCTCGCTCGTGACCGACGCCGAGCACGGCGAGACGACCTGCAGCGAGTGTGGACTCGTCGTCGAGGCGGACGAAATCGACCACGGCCCCGAGTGGCGTGCCTTCGACTCGCGGGAGCGCGATCAGAAAGCCCGCGTCGGCTCGCCGACGACGAAGATGATGCACGACAAGGGGCTGTCGACGACCATCGACTGGCAGAACAAGGACGCCTACGGCAAGACGCTCTCGGCCACCCAGCGCAAGAAGATGCAGCGCCTGCGCACCTGGAACCGCCGGTTCCAGACGCGCGATCACCAAGAGCGGAACCTCCGGCAGGCGCTCGGCGAAATCGATCGGATGGCCTCGGCGCTCGGTCTCCCCGAAACCGTCCGCGAGACGGCGAGTGTCATCTACCGCCGGGCGCTGGAGGACGACCTCCTGCCCGGTCGATCGATCGAAGGCGTCGCCACGAGCGCGCTCTACGCCGCGGCCCGACAGGCCGGCGTCCCCCGCACGATCGACGAGGTGGCCCGCGTCAGTCGCGTCGACGAGGAGGAGTTCAAACGCACCTACCGCTACGTCGTGCGCGAACTCAACCTCGAAGTCGCGCCCGCCGACCCCGTGAGCTACGTCACTCGGTTCGCGTCGGAACTGGATCTCTCGGACGAGGCCGAACGCCTCGCCCGCGAGATGCTCGACGCCGCCAAGCACCGCGGCGTCCACAGCGGCAAGAACCCCGTCGGCCTCGCCGCCGCCGCCGTCTACGCCGCGCCCCTGCTCACCAACGAGTCGATCACCCAGCGCGCGGTGAGCGAGGTGGCCGACATCTCGGAAGTGACCATCCGCAACCGCTACCGCGAACTCCTTGAGGCGTACGAGGAACTCGACCGGGCCGCCGCGGCCTGATCCGCCCGGAATCCTTTTACTCGGCAGTACCCTACCCGGAGCTAACTATGGGTATGGGCTCGGATATGTACCGACAGCAGATCCTCGACCACTACAAGAACCCCCGCAACCACGGGGAACTCGAGGATCCAACGTTCTCTCACGTCGGCGAGAACCCGTCGTGTGGCGACACGATCAAGATGGACGTCCGCCTCGACGACGACGGCGAGACCATCGACTACGTCAGCTTCTCCGGCGACGGCTGTGCCATCAGTCAGGCGAGCGCGAGCATGCTCACCGAACGGCTCCCCGGCACGAGCCTCGACGAACTCGCCGGGATGGACACCGACGACGTGGTGGAGATGCTCGGCGTCGACATCAGTCCGATGCGGATCAAGTGTGCCGTCCTCGCCGAGAAGGTCGTACAGGACGGCGCCAAGATCCACGAAGGCGAGTTGGAGATCGAGGAGACGACGACCGAGGAGTGATCACGCGTCGGCTTCGCGATCGAGTTCGGTGCCGATTCCTCGTGCGATCGCGATCAGAAAGGCGAGCCCCCGCTTGACCTCCGGATCGCGGAGCGCCCGAACCAGCCCGACCGGCCCCACCTCGCGGTACGTGGTCTCGGGATTCCCCGCCTCGCCGAGCGCCCGCAAGAGCGTTCTCGCCCCCCGAACTGTCTCCGGATCCGACGCCTCGTCGGCTAGTTCCCCGAGCGATCCGACGGTGCCGGCGACCGACGAGACCATCTCGTCGTCCGCTGCCTCGGTCGCCAGCGCCACCACGTCGAGCAGTTCGTTCACGTCGTCCAGTCGACGGACGAACGCCGCTACTGCTTCGGGGTTCTCCGCGACTGCAGCCGTCAGTTCGTCCGTCGGCGTCGTCGCCGACGCGTCGGCATCGTCGCTCATCTCAGATCATCCCCCGTGCGGTCAGCCAGTACGACTCGTTGTACGCGTTCTTCGCCCAGTGGACGAGTTTCGACTCCGCTCGAAGATCGGGGAGTGAGTCGTAATCGAAGGAGACGAACGTCGCCTCGTCCATTCCCGCCTCCAGAAAGCAGAGAACCTTGCCGTCGTAGGTCGCCGTTGGCCGATATCCCCGGATCCGGGCCGCGATTCGGTCGGCGACGACGCCCGCCTGGTAGTGGGCGACGCTCCCCGCCATCGGGCGTTCGAGGTCGGTTGTGTCGCCGATGGCGTACACGTCGTCGGCACGGGTCGCTTCGAGCGTTCGCCGATCGGTCTCGATCCAGCCGTCCTCGCCGAGGCCCGCGTCGGACACGAGGTCGACGCCGGCGTGTGGCGGGATGGTCACGAGCAGATCGTAGCCGAGCGCTCGGCCGTCGGCCGCGTGGAGCGTCCGGTCGTCCGGATCGATGCGCTCGACGGTGAATCCGGCGTGGGCCTCGACGTCGCGGGCGTCGAACCGTTCGTCCGCCCAGTCCGCGACCGCCGGCAGCTTGTGCGACCGATCGGTCGGCGCGGTGTAGACCACCTCGCTTGCGTCCCGGAGGCCTCGCTCACGGAGCCAGTCGTCGGCCATCAGCGTGAACTCGACCGGTGCGGCCGGACACATGTGGGGGGATCCTGCGACCGACAACACCAGTCGGCCACCGTCGAATTCGGCGAGCGCGTCCCGGAGCCGTTCGGCGCCGTCCTCGCTGTAGAAGTCGTGGGCGCCCTCGGTGAGTCCCGGGATCCGGCCGGGAGCTAACCGCGCCCCCGTCGCGAGCGTCAGGTGGTCGTAGTCGTGTGTTCGTCCGTCGTCGAGCGTTAGGCGTCCGGTCGTCGTATCCACGTCGGTCACCCGGGCCGTCCGTCGCTTGATCCGGCGATCGAGGAGGTCGTCGAGGGGCCGCACCCCCTCGGACGGGTCGGCCTGGCCGAACGCGACGTAGAGCCAGACGGGCTTGTAGACGTGCGTGTCCGTCTCGTCGATCAGCGTCAGCGTTACTTCGCCGGCGTCGATCTCGTCGCCGAGCTTCGACGCGAGCTTGTTGGCCAGCACCGTTCCGCCGGTTCCCCCACCGACGACGACTATCTGTTGGGTCATCGAAAGATCTCCTCCGCCGAAGAATGGCTCCGCACCATGTAAAATTGTGCGATGATTCCAAGATCGCGGAACTCGGACGAGCCGTTACTCGGGCACCAGCCCGGCGTCCTGGACCCGCATCACCGCCTCGCCGTCGGCGAGGTTCGGCGCGTCGACCAGTCTGACGATCCGCTTGTCGCCTTTCGATTTGCGGAGGTACATCCGGAACGTCGAGGTGTGGCCGAGGATGTTGCCGCCGATGGGCTGGGTCGGATCGCCGAAGTAGGAGTCGGGGTTCGAGGCGACCTGGTTCGTCACGAGGACGGCGGCGTTGTAGAGGTCGCCGATCCGCATCAGGTCGTGGAGGTGTTTGTTGAGTTTCTGCTGGCGGTCGGCGAGTTCGCCCCGTCCGACGTACTCCGCGCGGAAGTGGGCGGTCAGCGAGTCGACGTTGAGCAGCCGAACCGGCCACTCGGTGTCCTCGTGTTCGCTCGCGAGCTCTTTCGCCTTCTCCGCCAGCAGGATCTGGTGGTTGGAGTTGAACGCCTTGGCGACGTGGATCTTGTCCAGCACGTCGGTGACGAGTGCCTCCATCGCCTCCTCGTCGCCGGGCGACCCCTCGATACCGCGGTCGTCCATCGTCGCCTGGATGACCTCGTCGTCGAGTCCCCGAACCATATCGTCGATGCGCTCGGGCCGGAAGGTGTCCTCGCTGTCGACGAAGATGGCGCTTCCGCGGAGGCCACCGTACTCTTTGGGAAGCTGGACGTTCACCGAGAGCTGGTGGGTGACCTGGGACTTTCCGGCGCCGAACTCGCCGTACACCTCGGTGATCGACTGCGTCTCGACGCCGCCGCCGAGGAGTTCGTCGACCTCGGGCACGTTCCAGGTGAGCTTGCCGATCTGCTCGCGGCGTTCGAGCACGGCCGCCCCGGATTCGAATCCGCCAACGTCCGCGGCGTCGCGGGCCGCGTTGATGATGTCGCTCGCCGTCGACTCGCCGATATCGGCCGTATTCGACAGCTCCGCCGGACTGGCAACGGCGATGCTCTGGTAGCTTTCGAAGCCCGCTTCGACTAGCTTGTCCGCCGTCGCCGGCCCGACGCCCGGAAGGGTCTCGAGGTCGTCTTCTGCCATGTGAGCGTGCTTGTGCCGGCCCGTACATAAAGCCTCGTTAACACCGAAGTGAAAGTAAAATCGCACGATGTCGGGGGGTCTCGTTCGACCCCGATGCCGACGTTCAACTTCGGTGACGCGGCGTCGTCCGCACTACTCCCACGGATGGCCGTTCGGCCCGTCCGGCCACAGCGGATACCAGTACGATTCGTCGCTTTCCACGCCGAGTTCGCCGTCGAGGACGGACTGCAGTTTGAACTCCAGTCGGTTGTCACGCTCATGACGGCCGGTCGGCGCGAAGGGGTAGTACGCCCCGCGTCGGAAGGAGTAGACCCAGTAGGCCCGCGCGCCGTCCCGGGATCGCTCGAAGCCGAAGACGGCGGCCAGCAGGCGGGAGCCGTACCCCTCCTCGACGAACGTGTCGGCCGCGAAGTGGACGCTCGTCACCAGGTCCTCGGGGTCGTCGTCCTCGAGGACGACCCAGTGGTAGCCGTGGTCGTCCTCGTGTCGGTGAAACGCGGTCCCCGTCTCCTCCTCGCCGGCCCCGAGGATGGCCTCCACCTCGTCGACGGCCGCGGCGAAGTCGGTGCTGTCGACAGATGAAAAACAGAGCGCCGCGGCCCCCACGGGGACGAAATCGAGGTCGGCCTCCATGGTGACGTAGGCGGTGCTCATGCCGAACAGGTCCTCGGGGTCGGCCTCGCGGGTCGCGTCGGCGTCGGTTCGGACGCCGAGCACCGACCGGAGCGAATCGAGCAGTCCCATTATCGACGTTCCATCTCGCCTTCGAGCTCGCGCAGGCGGTCGACGCGCTTCTCCGTCGGCGGGTGCGTCGAAAACAGGCGGCCGACGACGCCGCTCCGGAGCGGGATGACAAAGAAGGCGTTCATCTCCGACTGCTCGCGGAGGTCCCGGTCCGGGACGTCTTTCATGCGGCCCGATATCTTCAAGAGTGCGGACGCGAGCGCCGACGGTCGGCCGGTGATCGCGGCGGCCCCCCGGTCCGCGGCGTACTCCCGGTACCGCGAGAGCGCCCGGATCAGAACAAAGGAGACGATCCAGACGACCAGCGAGACGAGAATCGCCACGACGACGCCACCCCCGCTCTGGCGGTTACGCCCGCCGCCGAACAGCCACCCCCACCGGACGACCATGAACGCGAGCGTCGAGAGAAAGGAGGCGACCGTCATGACCATCACGTCCCGGTTCTTGACGTGGGCGAGTTCGTGGGCCATCACGCCTTCGAGTTCCGCCTCGTCGAGGGTGCGGAGGAGCCCTTCGGTGACACAGACGGTCGAGTTCTTCTGTGAGCGGCCGGCCGCGAAGGCGTTGGGCATCTTCGTGTCCGCGACGGCGACGTCCGGTTTCGGGAGGTCGGCCTGCTGACAGAGGCGGTCGACCATGGCGTGCAGGCGGGGATACTCGTCGGCGTCGACGCGTCTCGCACCCATGCTGTACAGCGCCAGCCGGTCGCTGAAGAAGAACTGCCCCAGCGAGAACAGCCCCATCACGAGGACGACGCCGAACAGCCCCATGTACCGCGAGAGGATCGCGACGAAGACGATATAGAGGACGAACAGGAGGAACATCGTCAAGACCATCCGACCCCGCAGTCCCCAGTCGGGTTTCCACTCCATACTCCGATTCAGAGCCCCGCGAAGGTAAACAGTATCGCTCCGCGATGTCGCGGGGCTTAACCGCCCCAACCGACTACGGGGACTCGATGAGCGATAGCGAGTCCCGGGAGTTCTGTCCCCGCTGTGGCGATTCGGTGCCGGCACGAGCGGAGCCGCTTCCCGGCGCTCCCCGCGACCGTGACGCCCGCCTCTGTGATGCCTGTTACTTCGCGGATTACGAGATGATCGACGCTCCCGACCGCATCGAGGTGTTGGTGTGTTCGGGCTGTGGCGCCGTCCGGCGCGGGAACCGCTGGATCGACGTCGGCGCCCGCGACTACACCGACGTGGCGGTCGACGAGGTCAGCGAGGCCCTCGCCGTCCACGTGAACGCCCGGAACGTCTCCTGGGGCGTCGAACCCGAACAGGTCGACGAGAACACCATCCGGATGCACTGCGAGTTCACGGGCGTCGTCCGCGAGACGCCGCTTTCGGAGTCGGCCGTCGTCCCCGTCAAAATCTCGCGGGGCACCTGTGACCGCTGTGGCCGCATCGCCGGCGGCTACTACGCCAGTACCGTCCAGGTACGGGCGACCGATCGCACGCCGACCCCCGAGGAGCGCTCGCGGGCGGTGGAGATCGCCGAGGCCCACGTCGCCGACCGCGAGGGAGACGGCGACCGCGAGGCGTTCGTCTCCGAAATCAAAGAGACCGACGACGGGCCGGACGTGAAACTCTCGACGAACGGGCTGGGCGAGGAGGTAGCCCGCCGCATCACGCGCGAACTCGGCGGCGACGTCGAGAGCTATCCCACCCTCGTCACGGAGGACGGCGACGGCAACGAGGTGTACCGCGTCACCTACGCCGTGCGCCTGCCGGAGTTCACACCCGGCGACGTCGTCGACCCCGACGACGGTGACGGGCCGGTCCTCGTCCGGAGCGTCACCGGGAACCTGAAGGGCGTACGCCTCGCCTCGGGCGAGTCGTACGAGGAACCGTTCGACGACGACTCCGACGCCAACCGCCTCGCTACTCGCGACGACGCCGTCGAGACGACGGTGGTGACCGTCGAGGACGACCACGCCGTACAGGTGCTTGATCCCGAAACCTACGAGGCAAAGACCGTCCCCCGTCCCGACTTCTTCGACCCCGACGCCGAGACGGTGCCGGTGATCAAGAGTCGTGCCGGCCTGCACGTGTTGCCCGACTAGTCGGCGTCGGCCGGTCGCGTTCGGGGGACGCCGGCCGCGACCCGCCACGCCGGGCGCCGGTCCGTCGACCCAGTGCCGCCGCCATCGCCGTCTCCGAACAGCCCGCCCGCCGTGCCGCCCGCGAGAACGGGAGAGTTCCGCTGCGGTACAGCGGCAGCGCCGTCCCGAAGGGGTTCGTGTGCATCGGAACGCGATCGACTGTCGACGACGACCTCCGGTAAGCGTTCCGTGAGATCGACCCCCAGCCACCCGTATTAGTGCCTCAGGGGACGCCACGTTCGGGTATCGATGTTACCGATCACTCACCCCACACGTCCGAGAGTGGATGGCCGTCGTCGCCGTCGTCGTCGCCGTTGCCACCGTCGACCGCGGAGGCGTCCGAGACCGGGGCTGACCCACCCGACGCCGACCGCGTCCGGTTGCGCGTGGACGTCCCGTCCGGCGCCGCCGTGACCGCATCGAGGGCGGCCGCGGGGTCGAACGCCGGGAGAGGCGGCCGTGACAGGCGATCGACGGCGTCGGCGAACCAGTCGGGCATGTCGCCGCGGGCGCGGTCGAAGAGGTCGAGGAGGCTCGAATCCGCGAGGTACGTCGCGCCGTGGTCGTCGGGTGCGCGCACGATCCGGCCGGCCGCCTGGATCACCGTCCGGAGCGCGGTCCGGTAGTACCACGCCCACTGTCCCTCCTCCAGCCGTCGTGCCACCCGAGAGTCGGTCGTGTTCAGATACGGCGCCTTGCAGAGCACCTGCCAGCGGGCGAGGTCACCGCGCAGGTCTAGGGCCTCCTCCATTTTCACCGAGAGGAAGACGTCGGGGTCGTCGCTCGCCTTCCACGCTTCGAGTGCTCGGTCCCGACCCTCGCGGTCGTGGGCCCGGACGCGGGCGGCGACGCCGAAATCGTCGAGGCGGTCGACCAGTCGCTCCTGGATCGCGTAGGAGTGACAGTGAACCAGCCCTTTCTCCCCGGGGTGGCGGGCCATCAGGCGGACGAGCAGGCGTGCCACGTCCGGCAGCGTCCCGTCGCGACGCTCGTAGGTCATCTTCCCCTGTGTCACGTCGTAGAGTGGACGGTTCTCCAGCGGGAAGGTGTGTGGCACGTCGACGAGGGCGACGTTCGCGGGGTCGAGGCCGACGCCACGACAGAAGGCGTCCTTGTCGAGGATGGTCGCCGACAGGAGGGCGAACCTGTTCCCCCGATCCCAGACGGTGTGATGGAGATATCGTCCGGGGTCGAGCGGCTTGATCGTCAGCGGCGTCCCCTCACCGTCGGGCTGGTCGACGACCCACGTCGTCGTGCTGGTCGGGTCGCGATAGTCCGAGACGAACCAGTCGAGTTCGGAGCGCAGGTCCTGTAGCCGGTCCCGGCGCGCCGCCTCCGCCGGCGTCAACTCGTCGCCGGCGGTGAGCTCCTTGGCCGCGCGTTCACAGACGCCCGCGAGCGTCTCCGCGAACCGCGCTGTTCGATCGAGGGGGTCGTCCGCGCTCGCCACGTCCGGGACGCCCACGTCGTCCCAGACGGGGACGGTCCGGGGTCGCAGGTCGACGGTGGCGTACATCTCCGCCCACTCCGCGAGGCCGTGTGCCTCGTCGATCACCACCACATCCCGCGTCCCGAACACCTCCGATCCCGCGGTCTGCATGAAGTACGCGAGCGTCATCGCCGCTATCGACCGGTTCGAGGCGATGGCGCGGTCCGCGTAGTACGGACAGCGGTGTTGCACCGAGCAGTCGTAGCCCGACTCGCGGGCACACGGTGCGCGGTCGACGGGCGTCGTCGTCTCGTCGGGCAGGATGCAGGTGTAGTTTCCCTTCCCCCGGATCACGTTGAGATCCGCGAGCAGGTCGTCCTCGGCCACGTCGTCGAGCTGTGACACCTGGGGCGTGGTGTAGTAGGCGCCGGTCGCTTGGGCCGGCTCGGCCTCCGCCGGCGTCCGCGCCGCCCCGGCGACGGCGCGGGCCAGGAGGGATTTCCCGCTCCCCGTCGGTGCCCGAACGAGGACGGTGTCGTTGCCCGCCGCGAAGGCGTCGCGGATGGCCGAAAGCGCCTCGCGCTGGTTGCCGCGGAACGACGGGGCCGGAAACGCGGCCGGAATGCGGTCGGGGTCCACGGTAGACCCTGCCCGTCGCCGCAGGTAAACTATTCGGACAGGGCGGCCACGTCCGCCGCCGTCACCTCGCGGTCGTCGGGGAGACGTTCGATACAGTCGAAACAGAGGAAGTGTTCGGTGCCGTCGGCGAGTTCGAGTGTCATCCCGCCGGTCGTCTCGGCCTCGAACGTCCAGAAGTTGCCGGCGCCACCCGCGACGGGGACCTCCTCGCCACAGCCGTCACAGGGATCGGAGCTCATGGGTACGACCGAACGGGCCGACCGTCAAAGGCTTGGCGCCCTCACGCACACGCACCAGTGTCCGCGCCGACGCCGAGTGAGAACGACACGCCGTCCGTCTGGACGGTGTTCGGGGCCTCCGCCGGTAGCTCCCACCGGAAGTGGACCGGCTGGGTCCCCGGTGCGACGCACGCGTCGGTTAGGGCGATCCAGCCGTCGTCACGGTCGGTGAACTCGGCGAGTGTCCCGTCGTAGACGTCTCCCTCGTCGCCGTGCCACAGTCGAACCCGCACGTAGTTTTGGAGTTCGCCGGGCGGTCCGGTGTCGCCCGCGCTCCGTTCGGCCTCGGTTGTGCCGCCCTCCGCGGTGTCCGTCACGTTGCCCCGGATCCAGAGTCGAGCCGACGCCCCCGACAGCGTGATCGAGAGGTCGACCGTGCCGCCGTCGCCGGGTTCGACGTCGCCAACCGACACCGGTGGGGTCGACGTGGCGACCAACCCGTCGTTCGGCGTGGTGTTCTCGGGGGCCGACTCGTCGTCGGGGTCGTCCGGGCGGTCGGGGCGGTCGGGGTCGTCCGGGCGGTCCGGGCGGTCGGGGCGGTCGGGGCGGTCCGGATCGTCCCCGGTGGGGGTCGGATCGTCTCCGCCGGTCGCCGTCGTGATCTCCGGCGGGTCGGCGGTGTCGCCCGCGCCCGACTGCGTCGGCGTCGGCGTCGGGGTCGCGTTCGGCTCGGACGTCACCGAGTAGTCGAGCGAGAGATCGACTCCCGTGTCCGATTCCGTCTCGGTGTCGTCATCGGTGCCGCCGCCGGGCGCGTTCAACACGCCGCTTCCCGCCCCGAACAGGGCGAGTACGGCGGCGCCGAGCAGGGCGAGCAGGCGGCGCCGCGACGACCCCTCGTCGTCGCTCACGCGCCGTCACCGGCGGCGTCGAACCACCGTGTGCTCGGGATCGGATCCGGGAGGACGGTCGATCGTGGGTACTGGATCGGGGACACGTCCTCCGCTACACCCCGAGGGGTGATAGGTAATCGGCTACTAGTCGGCGGGTGCGGCGCGACTCGAACGGCTCAGGGTGTCCCTGAACCCCGCCCTCTCGATTAGGGCGGCCCTGAACCCCGCCCGAGCGCGACCGTTAACCTCGCTCCGCCCCGTGCAGGGGTATGCGCGTACTCGTCACCGGCGCCACGGGATTCGTCGGGCGGCGACTCGTCCCCACTCTCGTCGACGAGGGTCACCGGGTGACGGCTCTCGTCCGTGACGTCGACCGCTACGCCCCGCAGGACGGCGTCCGGGTGGTCGGCGGCGACCTGCTCGAACCGGGATCGTTCGACGCGGCCCTCGACGTGGAGGTGGCCTACTATCTCGTCCACTCGATGACGGCTCGCGACGACTTCGAGGCCAGCGACCGTCGGGCGGCGGCGACCTTTGCAGACGCCGCGAGCGATGCCGGCGTCGAACGTGTCGTCTATCTCGGCGGCTTGGGCGAGGAGCGGGACCGACTCTCGCCGCATCTCCGCTCCCGACGCGAGGTCGAACGGGTGCTCGCGACGGGCACGTACGACCTCACGACGCTCCGGGCCGCCATCGTCGTCGGGCCCCGGAGCGCGGGGTTCGAGATGGTCGTCCAACTCGCCTCGCGGCTGCCGGTGATGGTGACTCCCCGGTGGGTGCGGACGCCCTGCCAGCCCATCGCCGTCCGCGACGTGATCGCGTATCTCGCCGGCGTCCTCGGCGTTCCCGAGACCGCAGGGGACACGTACGAAATCGGCGGGCCGGACGTGTTGACCTACGCCGCGATGCTCCGGCGGACCGCCCGACATCTGGGCCACGACCCTCTCGTCCTCACCGTCCCGGTGTTGACGCCGCGGCTCTCCGCCTACTGGGTCGGGCTGATGACCGACGTACCATGGAGTGTCGCCCGGCCGCTGATCGAGGGGCTGAAAAACCCCGTCGTGGTCCACGACGACCGTCTCTCGGCTCTCGTCCCGGTCGATCCGACGCCCTTCGACGAGGCGGTCCGACTGGCACTCGCCGAGCGCCAGGGTGGGAGTGCCCCGTGATCGGGCGCCGCGACGCCGTGGACGGTGATCCGACGTTCGGCGACACCTGGGTGTACGAGAGCCTCGTCGGCGGCATTCCCGGCCTTCACCTCTCGGCGCGAGCGGCCGTCGGCCTCCAGTTCGCGCTCTTCGAGGCGCTCGTCGTCGGCCTCGCAGCCGTCTACGGACTGCCGCCGTCGGCCGTCGTGGCGGGCACCGTCGCCGTCGCCGTCGCCGCCGCGGGGAGCGTCGCCATGCTCGCTATCGGTACGGGGGCGCGCGAACTCCACCTGCCCGCCGCCCACCGTCGCCTCTTGTTTGGCTCCGGCGTCGAGACGCTGTTCGGCGTCCTGGGGTTCGCCGCCGTCGTGACGTACCTGCTCACGGTTCCAGCGGCACCGTTCGAGTCGCTCCTCGGTGGACGGCCGCCCGCCCCGGTGACGTTCGTCAGCCTGTTGATCCTCTGGGACCTCTGTTATCGGAGTGGCACCTCGTGGTGGACGGCGATGGTCTCGCTGTGGCGGTCGCTCCGCTACCGGGTCTCGCCCGACGCTGCCCGCCGGTGCCGGCGTCTCGACGCCGCCAACGCGGGCTTTGCCCTCCTCGAACTCGCTCTCATTCCCTTCCTCACCGGGTTCCCGATCCTCGTCTGGGTGGTACTCGGGCACGTCGCCGCCGTGGTCGTCGTCTCCGTGTCGGCGGCGCTACTGATCGGAACGGACGCGTGAACTACTCGCCTTGCAACTGCTTGAACTGGTCCAGCAAGGCTTCCGTCGAGTCGCCGGATTCGTACGAGAGGGTCCCTCGGAACTCCGACCGGTCGTCGTCGAACTCGGTGTCAACCTGCCCCGTTTTCTGCGCGCGGCGTTCGTGCTCGTCTTCGTCATAGGCACCCATTGACATGGTATTAGTTAGCTTGGATATCTCCGAATATATATGTAACGGACGTTCGCAGTCGATCGGCGTCGGCCGAGCCCACACGTTTTTGCGCAGTAGCCCGAAGGCGACGGTATGACACGGCAACGCAAGCCCGACTGGCTCCGGATGCGACCCCCGTCGGGCGAGCGGTTCACGGAGATCAAGGAGACACTCCGCGACCGCGGTCTCAACACCGTGTGCGAGGAGGCGAACTGTCCGAACCTGGGCGAGTGCTGGAGCGGTCGAAACGGCCCCGGGACGGCCACGTTCATGCTTATGGGCGATCGGTGTTCCCGCGGCTGCAACTTCTGTGACGTGGAGACGGGTGGAATGGCGGCGCTCGATCCCGACGAACCGGCGGCCGTCGCCGACGCCGTCGCGGAGATTGGGTTGGACTACGTCGTCCTCACGAGCGTCGACCGCGACGACCTGCCCGATCAGGGTGCCGGCCACTTCGCGCGCACCATCGAGGCGATCAAGGACCGCGATCCGGGGATCTTGGTCGAAGTGCTCGTCCCCGACTTCCGGGGCGAGACCGCCCTCGTGGACCGCGTTCTCGACGCCGGCCCCGACGTCTTCGCACACAACGTCGAGACGGTCGAACGGCTCCAGTGGCCGGTTCGGGACCGCCGCGCCGGCTACGAGCAGTCGCTGTCGGTGCTCGAACGTGCCGCCGACACCGCCGACGTCTACACCAAGACCAGCCTCATGCTCGGCCTCGGCGAGTACGACCACGAAATCTACCGCACCCTGTCGGACTGTCGCGAGGCCGGCGTCGACGTGGTGACGCTCGGACAGTATCTCCAGCCTTCCCACTCGCATCTCGACGTCTACGACTACGTCCACCCCGACGCCTTCGAGACGTGGCGCCGCGTTGCCGAGGAGGAACTCGGCTTCCTCTACTGTGCCAGTGGGCCGATGGTCCGGTCGTCGTACCGTGCGGGCGAACTGTTCGTCGACGCCGTCCTCCGCGACGGTCGGAGTGTCGAAGAGGCGCGTCGCGAGGCCCACGCCGCGACCTGAACGTGGTCCGAACGCCTAAGGGACGGCGGCGCGACCACCCGGCCATGGCGGGGTGTCGGCCGTGAGCGTGTTTGACCGCGACCCGGACGACCGCGTCCGCATCCTCGACGAGGCGGAGGTCGAGGAGTGGCGAAAGCGGGACTCCATCCCCCGCCTCGAACGCTTTCTGCGCGACACCGGCCGCCTCGACGACGCGACGGTCGACGACGTCGAGGCGAGCGTCCGCGAACAGGTGAGCGCGGCCGTCGAGCGGGCCGAGCACACTGCCCGTCCCGGCCCCGACGCGATGTTCGCGGACGTGTACGCCGCCCCGCCGCCAGCGCTCGGCGAGCAACGGACCCACCTGCACAGCCTGCGTGACCGATACGGCGACGACGCCTTCCTGAGGGTTTGATATGAGTACCGACACCGACACCGACACCCAGAGTCTGACGCTGGTACAGGCGGTCCGGGACGGCCTCCGGACCGAGATGGAACGCGACGGGGACGTGATCGTCCTCGGGGAGGACGTCGGCAAGAACGGCGGCGTCTTCCGTGCGACCGAGGGGCTCTACGAGGAGTTCGGCGAGGACCGCGTGATCGACACGCCGCTGGCGGAGTCCGGGATCCTCGGCACCTCCATCGGCATGGCCGCCTACGGGCTCAGGCCCGTGCCCGAGATCCAGTTCATGGGGTTCATCTATCCGGCCTTCGATCAGATCGTCAGCCATGCGGCCCGGATCCGCTCCCGGTCTCGCGGGCGCTTCACCTGCCCGATGGTCGTCCGTGCCCCCTACGGTGGCGGCATCCGTGCGCCGGAACACCACTCGGAGTCGAAGGAGGCCTTCTTCGTCCACGAGCCGGGGCTGAAGGTGGTGATCCCCTCGACGCCCGCCGACACCAAGGGCCTGCTCGCCGCGTCCATCCGCGATCCCGACCCCGTCGTCTTCCTCGAACCCAAGCTCATCTACCGGGCGTTCCGTGAGGACGTCCCGACCGGGGATCACACTGTCCCGCTCGGCGAGGCCGCCGTCCGCCGGGAGGGTAGCGACGTCTCCGTCTACACCTGGGGCGCGATGACCCGGCCGACGATGGAGGCCGCCGACACCCTCGCCGAGGACGGCATCGACTGTGAGGTGATCGATCTGCGGACGCTCTCCCCGCTGGATCGCGAGACCATCGTCGACTCCTTCGAGAAGACGGGACGGGCAGCGGTGGTACACGAGGCGCCCAAGACCGGCGGGCTGGGCGGTGAGATAACCGCCATCCTCCAGGAGGAGGCCCTGCTCTACCAGGAGGCTCCGATCGAACGGATCACCGGCTTCGATACGCCCGTTCCCCTGTACGCGCTGGAGGACTACTACCTCCCCTCACCGACTCGCATCGAGGACGGCATCCGGGAGGTCGTCGACTACCCATGACCGTCGAGACGTTCGACCTCCCGGACGTGGGCGAGGGCGTCGCCGAGGGCGAACTGATCCGGTGGCTGGTCGAGGACGGCGAGGAGATCACCGAGGACCAGCCGCTCGCGGAGGTCGAGACCGACAAGGCGCTGGTCGACCTCCCTTCCCCCTTCGCTGGGACGGTCGTCGAACGGCACGCCGCGGAGGGCGAGATGGTGCCCGTGGGGGATCCCCTCGTCTCCGTCGACGTGGGCGGCGAACCGGCGTCGAGCGGGGGCGCCCCCGCCGACTCGCCGGACACGACCGACGACGGCACCGCCACCGCGGGGTCGGTTTTCGCCCCGCCTCGCACCCGTCGGCTGGCCCGCGAACTCGGCGTCGACCTCTCGCGGGTCGAGGGGTCGGGTCCGGGTGGACGCGTCACCGACGCGGACGTTCGGGCGGCGGCTGCGAACGCGGACGCGACCGGCGCGTCCGAGCCGGCGCCTCGATCCCTCGACTCGGCGGCGACGGACACAATGTGCGAGCGCGACGGGACGACCGACCGCGACGACGGGGCGGGACACCGGGAGTCGGCCGACTCCGTCGACGAAGCCGCGGAGGCCGCGGGTCGGGTGGACGCGGAGGCCCAAGCGGAGACGGCGTCCCGCGATCGAACTCTCGCAACCCCGGCGACGCGCCGGCTCGCGGACGACCTCGACGTCGACCTCGACGCCGTTCCGACCGACGAGACCCGCGACGGGGAGGCCTTCGTCACGTCCGAGATGGTTCGGGCGTACGCCGAAGGCGGGGAGACGGCGCCGTCGCCGGCGGCGGAACCGGCCACGTCCACGACCCCGACTGCGGAAGACTCCGCCACGACCGAGCCGTCCGCCGACGCTCCGGCCGTTCCCGACGCGGGGGGACGCGAGCCCTCGCCGGTGGTGGGGCCCCGCCCCGGTGATCGCATCCCCTACCGCGGCGTTCGCCGCTCGATCGGCCAGCAGATGGAGCGCTCGAAGTACACCGCCCCCCACGTGACTCACACCGACGAGGTGGACGTGACGCGGCTGGTGGAGACGAAGGCGGAACTCGACGCACCCGCCGAGGCGGAGGGTGTCGACCTCACCTACCTCCCGTTTGTGATGCGTGCGGTGACGCGCGCGCTCACCGAATTCCCGCAGGTCAACGCCTCGCTCGACGAGGAGCGCGAGCAGATCGTCTGCCACGACGCGTACCACCTCGGCGTGGCGACGGCGACGGACGCGGGCCTCATGGTGCCGGTGATCGAGAACGTCGACCAGAAGGGGCTGCTCGAACTCGCGGCGGAGACGGCCGCGAAGGTCGACCGCGCCCGCGACCGCACCATCTCCCGCGACGAGATGCAGGGGGGGACGTTCACCATCACCAACGTCGGCGTGATCGGCGGGAAGTACGCCACACCCATCGTCAACTACCCCGAGGTGGCGATCCTGGCGCTCGGCCGGATCGCGGAGCGCCCCCGGGTCGTCGACGGTGAGGTGGTCCCCCGGCACACCCTCCCCCTCTCGCTGTCGGTCGACCACCGCGTCGTCGACGGCGCGGTGGCCGCCCGCTTCACCAATCGGGTGATGGAGTTGCTGGCCAGTCCCGCGCGGCTCTTGGTCGACTGAGTGGATCGCTCGCCACCATCCCGTTCCCGCCGGAGTTACCGAACACCGCCCCAACTTGAATACCTTTTTGCGGCAAACACGGCCTTTATTCAGGCCGTACGCGCAGGCTAGTCCATGACCGTCACGCTCGCGGATATCGAGGCCGCACGCGACCGCTTCGACGATCCGGCTATCGTCAGGCAGACGCCGATCGAGACGAATCGCTCGCTGAGCGCGATGTCGGGCGGCGACGTCCACCTGAAGATGGAGCATCTCCAGCGGACGGGGTCGTTCAAGACCCGGGGAGCGTACAACAAGCTGAAGCGGGTCGCCGAGTCGGGAAGCGACGCACACGTCGTCGCCGCGAGCGCGGGCAACCACGCCCAGGGCGTCGCGCTCGCGGCGACGACGGTCGGCCTAGAGTCGACGATCGTGATGCCCGAGAACGCTCCACAGGCGAAGATCGACGCCACCCGGAGCTACGGTGCGACGGTCGAACTCCACGGCTCGACCTTCGGTGAGGCGATGGAGCGCGCCCAGTCGATGGGCGAGGAGCCGGGGACGCTGTTCGTCCACGCCTACGACGACCCCGACATCGTCGCCGGCCAGGGGACGCTAGGACTGGAGATCTACGAGCAGGTGCCGGACGTCGACACGGTGATCGTGCCCATCGGCGGCGGCGGGCTGATCGGCGGGATCAGCACGGCACTTTCGGCCCTCGACGACTCGGTACGGGTGATCGGCGTGCAGGCGGAGCTCGCGTCGACGGTCCACGAGAGCCTCCGGAAGGGGGCACCGGTCGACGACGCCTCCCCGAAGACCATCGCGGACGGCATCGCCACGGGGAGCATCTCGGAGCTGACGCTCGGCCTCATCGAGGACAACGTCGACGAGGTGGTGACGGTGACCGACGACGACATCGCGCGGGCCATCTTGACGGTGCTCGAACGCGCGAAACAGCTGGTCGAGGGGGCGGGCGCCGCCGCCGTCGCGGCGATGCTGAGCGACGCGGTGGACGTCGAGGGGGAGACGGTCGTTCCCCTGCTCTGTGGCGGCAACATCGACATGTCGATGCTCCAGACGGTGTTGACCCACGCCCTGACCGACCGCAACCAGCTGCTTCACCTCCGCATCCGCATCCGCGACCAGCCCGGCGAGATGGGGCGCATCTCCGGCATCATCGGCGATCAGGGTGCCAACATCCGGACGGTCAGACACGACCGTGCGGTCGGCGACCTGCAGGTCGGCGACGCCTACCTCGTCTTCCAGGTCGTCACGAGCGGCGAGAGCCACGCGAAATCGGTCATGTCCGCCATCGAGGACGCGGGCTACGAGGTCGAGCGCGTAAACTGAGCCCGCGCGACGGTGCTCGTCACGCGGGGGTTGCGAGCATCGCGACCGTCCGAGCAGCGACTCAGACGGTCATGTACTCGCGGACGGTCTCGGAGTCACGAAGGTTCTCGGGCGACAGTTCGTCGACGATCGTCCCTTTCACCATGACGTAGCATCGATCGGCCGTGTTCTCGGTGAACTCCAGATTCTGCTCGACGAAGAGGACGGTGGCGCCCATCTCGTCTTTGATCGATCGGATGTTCTCCGAGATCTTGTCGACGATGCTCGGCTGCACGCCCTCCGACGGCTCGTCGAGCAGGAGGATCTCCGGGCCGCCGACGAGGGCGCGACCGATCGCGAGCATCTGCTGTTCACCGCCGCTCATCGACCCGGCACGCTGGGTTTTGCGCTCTTCGAGGCGGGGGAAGTACTCGTACACCTCGTCGAAGTACGTCCGCTCGGAGGCACTCCCGATCTGTGTGCCGACGCGCAGGTTCTCCTCGACGGTCATATCGGGGAACACGTCGCGGTTCTGTGGGACGTATCCCATCCCACGCTTGGCGCGGCGGTCGGCCGACATGTCGGTGACGTCCTCGCCTTTGAATGTGATCGTCCCGTTCGAGGGCAGGAGGAGTCCGATTGCCGTCTTCACCAGCGTCGTCTTGCCGACCCCGTTCCGGCCGATCAGCGCGACGATTTCGTCGTCTTCGACGGTCAAGTCCACATCACGGATGACCGGCGTCCGACCGTACGCGGCCGCGACGTTCGAGAAGTCGAGAACCGTCATCTCACTCCTCCCCCAGATAGATCCGCTGGACATCTTCGTCCGCTTCGATCTCCTCGACGGTCCCTTCGGTGAACACCTCGCCGTTGTGGAGGACGGTGATCCACTCGGCGATCTGTCGGACGAAGCTGATGTCGTGTTCGACGACGATCACCGCCATCCCCTCCGCGGTCAGTGACTGGATGAGGTTGACCGTCTCGTCGGTCTCCTCGATGGTCATGCCGGCCGTGGGTTCGTCGAGCAAGAGCAGGTCCGGATCGAGCGAGATCGCCATGGCGATCTCCAGCCACTGCTGTTCGCCGTGGGAGAGTTCGTCGGCGATCACGGTGCGTTTCTCCCGCAGCGAGATGCGCCCGAGCAGTTCATCGACACGCTGCTCCGGAGCGCGTTTGCGGTCGCGTTGCAGTGGTATCTGTAGGTTCTCCGTGACCGTGAGTTCGGGATAGACGCTCACGTCTTGGAACTTGATGCTCATCCCCCGTCGAATGCGTTCGTGAGGGAGGGCGTCGGTGATGTCCTCGCCTTTGAACGTGATCGTCCCTTCGGTCGGGGAATGTCGTCCAGCCAGCATTTTGAAGAAGGTGCTCTTTCCGGCCCCGTTCGGGCCGATGAGACACCGTAGTTCCCCGGGGGCGAGCCGAAAGTCGACGTCGTCGACTGCAACGAGTCCCCCGAATCGCTTCGTCAGGCCGTCGGTTTCCAGGATCGGATCCGACGTTCGTCGGTCAGTATCTGTCATGAGTCGTTAGTTCTCGTCTCCGCCGATTGCGGTCGGCGAACCGGCTTCCTGTGCGTTCTGTTCGTCGTGTTCGTCGTCGGTCGCGCGGTCGTTCAGATACGTCATGATCTGTGGTATGACGCCGTTGGGAAGCACCAGAATGGAGACGACGAAGATGATGCCGAGGACGATGACCGCGTAGTCGCTGTTGAGCGACGACGCGAGGGTCGTATCGAGGTACTGCAGGACGAACGCACCGAGAATGGCACCGAGAAGCGTCTGTCTCCCGCCGACCGTGACCCAGATGAGCGGGAGGGCCGCCACGAGGATTCCCATGACCGGCGGGCTGATGAAGTTACCCCACGCGGTGTACAGGGCACCGCCGAGACCGGCGATGGCCGCCGACGCGGTGAACGCCTGCAGCTTCAGCCACCGGATGTCGTAGCCGAACATCTCGGTTCGGGCCTCGTCCTCTCGGATCGCGATCAGCACGTAGCCCGTGTGGCCGTTCAGCACGTACCGGAGTCCCAGATACAGGGCGACCAGCAACACCACGACGAGGTAGTACATCGGTACCGGACCGAAGGAAAACGCGGTCTCACCGTAGCCGAGCGTCAAGTTGGGAACGGTGTTGATACCGTTGTATCCGCCCAAGTCGACGCGACCGAGGGTGACGCCCGTGGTGGAACTCGTGATCAACTCCAAGATCAGCGTGACCGAGAGCGTGATGATGGCGACGTAGACGCCGCTGACACGGCCGTAGAACATGAAGTACCCGAGGAGTGCCGCGAAGAGGGCGGGGGCTAGGATCGCTGCGAGGAGGGCGACGTTCGTGGCCCCGGTTACCTCGATCAGGTTGCCGCCGACGATGGCAAACAGGTAGCCACCGACGCCGAAAAAGGCGTTCTGCCCGAAACTGAAGATGCCCGTATACCCCCAGACGAGGGTCAGACTCAGCGCGACGAAGATCCAGATGAGGAAGACGGTCATCTGGATAACGCTGAACACGCCCGCGACGAACGGGAAGAGTAACACGAGCAACACCGCGAGACAGAAGCCGATCCAGAACCGACGCGAGTTGCCGATCGTGTGTTGCCCTTCGAAGGCCCGCAGCGAGTTGGAGAGGCGGCTCATGCCGACTCACCGCCTCGGGTGCGCGGGAAGCGGAATCGACCGTCGTCGGCCGTCGGTAGCGTGGTCGATCGGATCATCGGTTGATGAAGTAACTCGAGAGACCGCGCGGTTGGATGCGAATCATCAGGATCGCCGCGACGAGCAGGAGGACACGGCCGAGAAGCGTTCCACCCCACTGCGAGCCGCCGCCGTTGATCAACGACAGTAGCGCCGAGCTCGCGGGCGTCCCGAGGAGTACATTGGCGCCGCCGACGATGACCGTGACGAACGCCTCGATGATGTACGAACTGCCAAGTGTCGGGCTGACGGTCGCAATCGGTGCGAAGAGGCTGCCCGCGAGGCCAGCGAGCATCGAGCCGAACACGAAGGTGATCGCGTACACGCGAGTGGTGTCGATGCCCATACTTCGGGCCGTGTCCGCGTCCTGAATCGTCGCGCGTGCGTGCAATCCGAACTCCGTGTTCATGAACAGGTAGTACGTCACGACGAGCAGACTGATCGCCGCCACCGCGAGGACGGGTCGGTAGATCGAGGCCGAAAATCCGCCGTATCGTACCGATCCGAACGGCGTGCCGATACCGGGAAAGTTCGGGCCGAAAGCGACCAGCGCAATCTTCGTGAGGATGATGCTGATCCCCCAGGTGGCGACCATCGAGTCGATCGGTCGGTCGTAGAGATACTGTATCACGAGCCGTTCGGTGATGAGGCCGACGATGCCGGCGAGGACGCCACCGACGAGCATCGAAATCGCCAGTGGCATCCCTTGCTGGTTGGCGATGGCCGCTCCGTACGCGCCGACCATGATGAACTCGCCGTGGGCGAGGTTGATGATGCCCATCATCCCGAAGATGATCGCGAGCCCCAGCGACGCGAGCAGGAGCGTGCTGAAGCTGCTCACGATGACGCTGAGGACGTTCAATAGGGATTCGATAAGTGGCATTGTGTTTTTGGATAGATCGGTGAGGCGGCGTTAGGCTTGGATCCACTCGGTCTGTGGGTCGTCCCACGTACTCTCGTCGGACGGTCCGAGCGAGCACCGCTCTTGTAGCCACGTCGGTTCCATGCTCCCGTACTCCTCGATGAACTCGATTTCGTGCTCCGCGGTGGCCCGGCCTAAGGTCACGTTGTGCGTCGACTCGTGGACTTCGGTCATTCGGACCTCGCCTTCCGGCACCTCGATGGTGATGTCGCCGCTTTCGAGCGTGCTGGCGACCTCCCGTTGCTCCGTGGTGCCGGCCTCCTCGACCGCCGCGAAGTAGTATTTGTAGGCCTCGTAGTGGTTGCTCGCGGACTGGTTCACGTACTGGATGTCGGCGCCGGCTTTCATCGCCTCGACGAACTGTTGGTTCAGTTCACCGGGGAGTTCCTCGAAGTACGCCATACAGCTGTAGACGTCCTCCATGGCCGGCGGTTCGAGCACCAGATGGTCGGCCGTCAGCGCCATCGCCAGCGTCGAGCCGACCGGGATATTGACGTCCGAGGACTGTAGCTGTGAGAAGAAGTTCTGGTGGTTGTTGCCGACGAGCAGATGCATGATCCAGTCGGGATCGCTGCTGTTGATCCGGTTGACCGTCGAGGTGAAATCGGAGACGCTCAGCGGGACGAACTCCTCGCCGACGACCGTCCCACCCGCGTCTTCGATGTACGCTCGTGCTCGTGCGGCCGAATTCCGCCCGAAGTTGTAGTCGGCCGCCGGGATGTAGACGTTCTCCCCGAAGTTCTCGATCATGTAGGGGATCATCCGGCTCATCTGCTGGGTGGGGTTCGGGCCGGTGCTGAAGAAGTATTCGTCACACAGCCCACCGGAGTACTGCTGTGAGACGAACGTCAACTGCTTGTTCTCGTCGATGATGGGGCGAATCGCCTCGCGGGCCGCCCCGAGTACGGTGCCCGCAAGCATGTCGACGTTGTCCTCCAGAATGAGCTCCTGGGTGAGATTCTTGTATCGTTGGTTGTCGGTCTGCGGGTCGGGGTCGAGGAGTTCGACTTCGCGACCGAGCAGCCCGCCCGCCTCGTTTTGTTCCTCGACGGCGAGTTCGGCCGCCCGGTGTTTCGCGATGCCGTAAATCGAAGCGACGCCGGTCCGGGGGGAAAGGTCCCCGATTCTGACCGGCCCCTCGCTGCCGCCACCGCCACCGCCACCGCCACCGCCACCGATGGCACCGCCGGCACAGCCGGCGAGCCCAGTAAGGGCCGCGCTCCCCGCGGTGTATTTGATTAGCTGGCGTCGAGAACAGTGTGGCTTGACTGTCTCGTTGGGGTTTTTTGATGTCACATGTTCTCATCTCACAGAATCGGGCATCATCCTTCTGCGGCATATATGCGGTCATTTATACGCTTCGGCACGGTTCGAAGCCGCCACTCGCCGATTACGGCCGTGTGGGCCCCACATTAATGAGGCATATGGGAATGATGGGCGAATTTCTGGACGTTCATGTGGCTAAATGAGGTCGTTGTGGACGTTTCTGACCACGTGTCGGTTGTCGATCGGAAACGGGGAGTAAAGAATAACCACACATGTATGGGGCAAGGATTAATCCACCGCCCTTGATATGGGTTCTCATGGCAGAAGAGACCACCCCAGCCAGTAGCGACGACGGGTATAGCTGCCAGTTGTGTGAGGCGGACGATCCACCCAGCGTGTACGCAAAACTCGGGCACGACCTCGTGTTACAGGTCGACGGCCACGAACGCGTCGCCGAGGAGTTCGGGGGCGACCGCCTCGGAGCGGACGTCTACGAACAGTTGGGCCAGCAGGTACTGCACTCGGGGGGACCGGCGACGTGGGCCGGGCAGTCGGCTTTCGCCGATCTGTCCGAACGGTTCGCCAAGGAGAAGATTCTCCCGCGAATCGACGAGGAACTCATCACGGAACACGAGAACGACCCGATCGGCCAGCACAGCGACGACCTGCAGCGCGTCCTCCACTACTTCCGTCGGCAGCCGAACGAGGGGAAGTACGTGGTCGTCGAGACGGAGCGAAGCGAGGAGTGGGCCATCGGGAAGCTGTCGGGCAAGCGGACGGAACCCCCCACGATTCTCGACGAGCGCTTCGACTCGGTCGAAGCAGCCAGCCACGAGATATTCCTCAGACGAGTCGCGGAGCTTCGTGAACAGTTTGAGGACGCGTAATTGACAGGAGGAATCCAATGACGGACATCACAGCGTATACGACGGAATGGAGCACGGAAGCCGGCGAAACACTCCCGTTCATGGTCAACTGCCACGGAGCGGACTCGTACGAGGCCGATATCGTCAAGCTGATCTGTGGCGAGACGGTCCCGGAGGGGCCGGGGGTCAAAGAGGAAGTCCTGGAGACGGACCTGGCCGATAGCTACCCCGGCCGGAAACAGGAACTGTACTCCGGGTCGTACGTACAGGTGCCGGACGATCCACACCACCACTTCGAAGACGGCTTCACCCTGCAGGCGCTCGTCTACCCGACGACGCCGGGCGAGGGGCTCCCGCGTCTCGGTCGGGTCACCAGCGAGGAGCGCGAGCAAGCGATTCTCACGAAGTGGAATACCGACGAGCAGGACGGGTTCGGGCTCTTTCTGGACGACGATGGCGCCCTCGTGTTCAGGGCCGGCGACGGCGACACCACCGTCTCGGTCACGAGCGACCAGCCCCTCGAGGCCGACACGTGGTATTTCGTCGGTGTCTCGGTCGATCTGAACGACGGGACGGTCGTGCTGCATCAGGAGCCGGAGACGGCGGCACAACACAAGACGGTGTATCCCCTCGAGGAACACACCGTCCACCGGGAGGCCGAACTCGACCCGGCGGTCGTCGGCGACCCGACCACCGATCTGTTGATCGGGGCGAGCGCCCACGAGAGCGACCGCGGCGACACCGTCGGTGTGAACTGCTACAACGGCAAAATCGAGCGCCCGAAGGTCGTCGCGGAACCGTTGTCGTACGAGACGATGCAGTCGATGAAGATGGGGGACTCGTCGGCGGTTGGAAGCGCACTCGTCGGTGCGTGGGACTTCGCCGACGCCATCACGCCGGATGGGGTGCGCAACTACAGCCACGTCGAGGATACCTCGCCGTACAACATCCACGGGGAAGCGATCAACGTTCCCGCCCGTGGCGTGACGGGACACAACTGGACCGGCGAAGTCCACGAGTTCACCGAAGCCCCCGAGCAGTACGCGGCGTTACACTTCCACGACGACGACGTCGGCGACGCGCGGTGGGACGTCGACTTCGAGTGGACGGTGCCGGAGGACATCGAGAGTGCCGTCTACGCGGCACGCCTGCGTACGGAAGACGACGAGACGTACGTCCCGTTTTTCGTTCGGCCGTCGAGTCGCGAGGAGACGGGAGACGTCGTTTTCCTCGCGCCGACGGCGAGCTATCTGGCGTACTCTAACGATCACCTCGTCGAGGACGACCCGGCGACGGAGTTACTGAACGGACACACGCCGATCATGCAGGAGGAGGACGTGTTCCTGGCCGGCCACCGTGAGTACGGCATCTCCTGTTACGACACCCACTCCGACGGCTACGGCTCGTTCTACTCCTCCCGGCTGCGGCCAATCCTGACGATGCAGCCGAAGTACAAACACTGGCTCGGCGCGGTGCCGAGTTCCGCGTGGCAGTTCAACGCTGACCTCCACCTGGTCGACTGGCTGGAGGAGATGGAATACGACTACGACGTCATCACCGACGAGGACCTCCACCGCGAGGGACTCGACATCATCGAGCCGTACGACGCGGTGATGACCGGAACGCATCCGGAGTATTACAGCAAGGAGATGTGGACGGCCGTCGAGGCGTACCAGAACCACGGGGGCCGTCTTATGTACATGGGTGCCAACGGCTTCTACTGGCAGACGGCGTTCCACCCGGAGAATCCGAAGATCATCGAGCTCCGGAAAGGCGATACGGGCATCCGCGGCTACAACGCGCCGTCCGGCGAACTGTGTCTGAGCTTCTCGGGGGAGAAAGGTGGCCTGTGGCGCCAGCGGGGCATGGAACCCCAGCGACTGGTCGGCGTCGGATTCAGCGCCGAGGGGTTCGACGAATGCTCGTACTTCCGTCGGAAAGAGGAGAGCTACGACCCCGAGATGGCGTTCATCTTCGAGGGCGTCGACGACGAGATCATCGGCGACTTCGGCCTGATCGGCCACGGGGCCGCCGGCCTCGAACTCGACCGCTACGATCAGGACCGTGGCACCCCATCACACGCCCGGCTGCTGGCGTCCTCGGAAGGGCACTCCGACAACTACCTGCTCGTCACGGAGGAAATCCTCGCGACGACGCCCGGGCTCGGTGGGAGCGAGCATCCGCACGTGCGCGCCGACATGACGTACTTCAAGACGGAAAACGAGGGGGCCGTGTTCTCGACGGGCTCTATCTCGTGGTGTGGGAGCCTCTCGACGGACGACTACGACAACAACGTCTCGAAGGTGACCGAGAACGTCCTCGACGCGTTCCTGAACCGGGAGACACTCCCGGAGTAACGTCGTCCGGCGGGACGGCGTTCCGGTAGCGGGCGTCGGACGGCCCCCTGCCGGCAGCCCCTCACCGACGATCGGCCCGAGTGGACGAGCGTGCTGCGGTCCACCGAACCATACCACGAGCGGTGTCCGGTGTGTTCGGGTGCGGTCGGTATCTCGAGTCGCTGATCACCGTCGAGACGCTGTCGGAGTTGTGGCGTGGCGGTGGTCGACGAGGCGGTGCCCGGCGTCTTCCGCATCGAAAACGAGGGGTGATCGCCCGCGTCGGTCGGCCCGAAACGCCGGCGGCGGGCCCCCGACGGCTGTTTCGAGGCGACGATGAACGAACCGGTCGACAACCACGACGTCAGTGAACGGGAGGCGTCCGTCCAGATGAGCGTCGACCCGGGGCTCGCGGCACGGCTCTACCGGTTCGTCGCTACACTGCACAACCCGTAAATATGCGGCTCGGCGATGGCTGAGTAACGGGGAACAGCAAGCATGCTCGAATACGCGTTCCGGATCGAACACCACGGCTGCTGGACCGAGAGTCTCAACGACACGTTCCCCGGCGTCACGGCGACGATCATCTACTCGTACCGGTTGACGGGCAAGAGCATCACGATGGTCGAAATGACGGGGATTTCGGCGGGGCGGGTCGACGAGCTGGTGGCGTGGTTGGGCGACCACGAGGTCATGACCGCGGCCCAGCTGGTCAGCTACCACGAGGCGCGGGAGACGGCCTTCATCAGCCTCGAAGGCGACTACCGCACCGACACCGAACCCGTTCTGAACGTCCTCCTTCGGAACAACTGCTTTCCGACCGTTCCGGCGACCGTCTCCAACGGTCGCGAACACTGGAACGTCCTCGCCTCCACCCACGAGGTAGTGAGCACGACCCACGACGAACTTCGGGCCGTCGGCGCCGTCGAAGTGGATGCGCTCCGTCAGCCCCAACTCGGCCGCCTGCTCACCGGTCTCACGGAGATCAAACAGGCCGTGCAGGACCTCTCGCCACGACAGACCGAGGTGCTGGCTCGCGCCATCGAACACGGCTACTACGACTCGCCCCGTGGCTGCAACATCGAGGAACTCGCGGAGATGGACACGGCGAACACGTCGACCGTCGGCGAACATCTCCGGCGGTCGGAGGCGAAGATTCTGGAGGCAGTCGGAGCGATGCTGGAGCAGAGCGCCGACCGACCCTAGAACTCGTCGCGGTACTCCTCGCGTTCCCACTCGCCGACCGCGTCCATGTATCGGTCGAACTCGTCGCGTTTGAGCTTCAGGAACTCCTCGACGAGCGGTTCGCCGAGTGCTTCGGTCAGCACGTCGTCGGCTTCGAGTTCGTCGAGAGCGCTCCAGAGAGTGCGTGGGAGGCTGTCGTACGTTTCCTCGTAGGCGTTCGCGATCGTCGGCTCGCCCGGATCGGTCTCCCGACGGATGCCGTCGAGCCCCGCCGCGAGCGTCGCCGCGAGCCCCAGATAGGGGTTACACGCCGAGTCCGGCACCCGGTGTTCGACGCGGGTCGCCGGACCGAGTTCCGGCGGCACGCGCAGCACGGTCGAGCGGTTGTCGGGTCCCCACGCCACGTTGACTGGAGCCCAGATACCCGGCAGGAGGCGCTTGTAGGAGTTCACCGTCGGCGCACAGATGGCCGTGAGTCCCTGCATATGGTCGAGGAGGCCGCCGATGAAGTAGTGTGCCGTCTCGGAGAGGCCGGCGTCACCCTCGGGGTGTTTGCCCGCCGGAAACTGGAGATTCCCCGTCTCGCTGGCAAAGCGGTTCTCCGACGCCGCCTCGTCCCAGAGGCTGAGGTGGAAGTGGAGGCCGTTGGCGTCCTCACCGGAGTAGGGCCGAGGCATGAACGAGGCCTTGTACCCCTGCTCGCGGGCGATGGCTTTCGCGGCGTGCCGGAAGAACACGAGCGAGTCAGCCGTCGTGAGTGCGTCGTCGTACTGGATGTTCACCTCGTACTGTCCGGGCTGGGACTCCTGATGGACGCCGAGCACCGACGACCCCGCAGTTTCCATCGCGTCCGACCACGCATGGACGAGGTCGTCGGCCATGTCGACGGCGTTCATGTCGTACGAACACCGGGTGTTGTACGGCTCCCAGTCGCCGTCACCGTCGGGTTTGAGCACGGAGAATTCGGCCTCGATGCCTGCGAAGGGTTTGAACCCCTCGCTTCGCACGTCTGCGACGACGCGTTCGAGCGCTGCGCGCGCACAGAGGTCGAAGGGCGCCCCGTCGACGTCGGTGAGACTCGAGAAGACGGCGCCGGTGTCGTCGGCCCACGCCACCTCGCGGAGCGAGTCGGGATCCGCGACGGCCATCATGTCGCCACCCTCCGCACCGTATCGCGGATTGTCCAGCAGCCCCGGTTCGAGCGTCAACTCCGCGACGCCGTTGGCGAAGCCGACGCCCTCTTCGACCGCCGCCTCGTACTCCGCCGCCGGCAGGGAGATGCCGCGCGCGACGCCGTTCAGATCCGTCCAGAACAGCCGCACCCGCTCGTACTCCATCATTGGAACGGCGTAACAAGGATCCTACCGACTCATAGCGATTCTCCCGGGGACTTACGAGTAACTAAGTACGCCGTGGCTCTCGACTGCCTGCCGACGCTCGTTCGCGCCAGGTGACGCATATAAACGACCACACATCCAGTGGATAACGCTTAGGCCGAATCGCCGGGGAGTCGCCGCATGGAGAGTCAAGCGTACGAGATGCTGATCGGCGGGGAGCGACGCGCGGCGTCGTCGACTCTGTCGGTCGAGAACCCAGCGACCGGAGAACTGGTAGGACGGGTGGCCAGTGGTGACGCCGCCGACGCGGCGGCCGCCATCGACGCGGCGGCCACCGCGGCGGACGACTGGGCGCGTTCGTCCCCCGCGGACCGCGCGGCTCCCCTCCGGACCGTCGCCGACCGTATCGAGGCCAACGCCGACGACCTGGCCGCACTGCTCTCGGCCGAGGCGGGCAAACCACTCCCGACTGCCGAGGGCGAAATCGCGGAGACGGCCGCCCAGTACCGATTCTGCGCGGGCGTGACCGACAAGGTTCGGGGCGACACCGTCCCCACCGCGCCGCACCGCTTGAACTACACCAAGCGGTCGCCGTACGGCGTCACCGCCCACGTCGTCCCGTGGAACTACCCTCTCCTGCTCGGGACGCGCGGCTTCGCCAGCGCACTCGCGACGGGGAACACGCTGGTCGTCAAGCCGCCGAGTCTCGCCCCCCTGTCGACGATGTGGGTGGGCGAGATGATGGCCGAGGCGTTCCCGGACGGCGTCGTCAACGTCGTTCCCGGCCCGGGGAGCGAGGTGGGGGCGGAACTCGCCGGCAACGGCGGCGTCGACGCCATCACGTTCACCGGCTCGACCGGTGTCGGCCGGAGCGTCCTCGAAGCCGCGGCCGAACACATCACGCCCGTCGACGTGGAACTCGGCGGGAAAGCCCCCGCCATCGTCCTCGACGACGCGGACGTAGAAAACGCCGCGCGGGGCGTCGTCGCCGGTATCTTCTCGAACGCCGGCCAGAACTGCGTCGCCACCTCCCGGTGTCTCGTCCACGAGGACGTCCACGACGAACTGGTGGCCGCAGTCGTGGCGAAAACCGAGCGGATCACGCTCGGCGCGGGGACCGCTCCCGAGACGGATATGGGACCGGTCATCTCCGCGGCGGCGAAAGCCGAGGTGCTCGACTACATCGAGTCGGCGGTTTCGGAGGGAGCGACGCTTCTCACGGGCGGCGAGGCTCCCGACGACCCCGAACTCGCGGACGGCCACTTCGTCGAACCGACCGTCTTCGACGACGTGACCCCCGACATGACCATCGCGTGCGAGGAGATTTTCGGCCCCGTCCTCGGGTTCGTCACCGTCTCGTCGACCGAGGAGGCCATCGCGGTTGCGAACGACTCGCCGTTCGGCCTCGCGGCGTCGCTGTGGACCGACTCTATCGACGCGACGCGGATTGCCGACCGACTGGATCACGGCCTCGTCGCCGTCAACACGTTCCCGGTGTCGATGCCACAGAGCCCGTGGGGCGGCAACAAGGAGAGCGGTATCGGCCGCGAGGGCGGCCTCGAGGGCGCCGAGGCGTTCACCACCGTCGACAGCGTCGTGATCGAACACGACGACCTGGAGGAACCCTACTCGTGAGCGAGACGGTCCTGATCGGACAGATCGAACACGAGACGAACACGTTCTCGTCGCTCCCGACCGGGCTGTCGGAGTTCGCGGACGCGTCGCTTCACTACGGCGACGCCGTCGTCGACGACCTGCGGGGGACGAACACCGCCGTCGGCGGCTTCCTCCGCGTGGCCGCCGCCGAGGGCTGGGACGTGGTGCCGACCGTCGCCGCCGACGCCACGCCCGGCGGGGCGGTCACCGCGAACGCCCGAGAGACGCTACTGGCGGCGGTGCTCGACGGTATCGAGCGGGTGGATCCCGACGGCGTCCTCCTCGCCCTGCACGGCGCGATGGTGAGCGCGGAGCCCCGAGACGGCGAGAAGCGGCGCGCCCCGGACCGCGAGGGCGGTCGGCCGGCGGGCGGCGACGATCGGATACGATCCGGTGACGGCGACGGCTACATTCTCGAACGCGTGCGCAGCGCGGTGGGCGACGACGTGCCCGTGATGGCGTCGCTCGATCTCCACGCCAACGTCTCGGAGCGAATGGCGGCCAACGCGGACGGCCTGTTCGGCTACGACACCTATCCCCACGTCGACATCGGCGACACGGGCGAGACGGCGGCGCGGGCGATGGCCGCGACGCTCCGGGGCGAGCTAGAGCCCGACGTGATCGTCGAGCGCGCCCCGTTGCTCCCGCCGTTACCGGAACTCCGCACGGAGACCGAGCCGATGGCGTCCCTGCTCTCCTCGGCGGCCGCCGCCGAGGGGGCGGGCGTCCCGGACGTGTCGGTGTTCGGTGGGTTCGCCTACGCCGACGTGGACCACGCCGGATTCTCCGTCGTCGGCGTCGCGGATCGGTCGGTGGCCGACGGCGTCCGCGAGACCTGTCGCGCCATCGCCGACGAGGCGGTCGACCGTCGCGGCGAGTTCGACCGCGAGTACACGAGCGTCGACGATGCCGCGGCGGCGGCAGCCACGTGGGACGGTGACGACCCGCTCCTGCTTGCGGACATCTCGGACAACCCCGGCGGCGGGAGCGCACAGGACGGGGTCGTGTTGCTCGGTGCTCTCCTCGACGCCGGCGTCGAGGACGCGGCGCTCGCGACCATCTACGATCCCGCGGCTGTCGAGGGAGCCGTCGAGGCGGGCGTCGGCGCGGACGTGTCGCTGTCGCTCGGCGGCCGGAGCGGCGAGAACGGCGACCCGCTCGACGTGACCGGTCGGGTCCGCCTCCTCTCGGACGGCAACTACCGGAACCGGGGGCCGATGTCGACGGGGCTCGCCGTCTCCTTCGGCCGGACAGCGCTCCTCGAAATCGGCGGGATCGACGTCCTCGTCGGCTCGCACCGCCAGCAGCCCTACGACCCGGAGGCGTTCCGGAGCCAGGGCATCTCGCCCGAACGCGAGCGCGTCCTCGTCCTCAAGAGCACCGTCCACTACCGGGCGGGGTTCGAACCGCTGGTCGGCGGCGTCCGCGAGGTGGTGACGCCGGGGCTCTGCAGCCCGGACCTTTCGGCGTTCGACTACGACCGGGTCCCCCGGCCCATCTACCCGCTGGACGAGGTGTAGCGGACGGACTTAATCGCCCGTCGATATATGACACAACGGACTTGGGGTCGAACGGGAACGTATGACACACCGAGCGGTCCCCGTAACGGCAGGTACCGCCGGATCGATCGACCGACACCGTGGCCGTCGGCCACGGTCCTACGACAGACGTTTACACCCATTATGACAGCAACTCACCAAATGTGGAACGTACCGAATCGGATGCTCTTCGGCTGGGGATCGGTGACTCGGCTCGGGGAGTATCTGGACGAGTTCGGCGTCGACCACCCGCTCGTCGTCACCGACGACGGCGTGCGGGCTGCGGGGGTCCTCGACCCGCTGCTCGACGCTATCGAGGCGTCGGGGCGCTCGTACACCATCTACGACGGCGTCCAGCCCGATCCGACGGACGTGATCGTCCACGAGGCGGCGTCGGTCTACGACGAGGCGGACGCCGACCTCGTCCTCGGCGTCGGCGGCGGCTCCTCCATCGACACCGCGAAGGCGGCGAGCATCCTCGCCACCAACGACGGTCACATTCTGGATTTCAAGGGGAGCGGCAACGTCCCGAACGACCCACCGCCGAGCGTGTTCGTACCTACCACCGCGGGGACCGGGAGCGAGGTAGGGCACTGGACCATCGTGAAGGACTCCGACACGTCGATCAAAGAGGAAATCGGCGATGTGAGCCTGCTCGCCGATCTCGCCGTCGTCGACCCCGAGTTGACCGCGAGTGCGCCCGCGCCGGTGAAAGCGGCGACGGGGATGGACGTCCTGACCCACGCCGTCGAGGCGTACGTCTCGATCAAAGCCCAGAGCCAGACGTCGGCGCTGGCGCTCGACTCCATCGGGAAGGTGGGCGAGTATCTGCCCCGCGCCGTGGAGTACCGCGGCGAGGACCGCGAAGCGCTGTCGAAGATGGCCAAGGCGAGTTCGCAGGCGGGGATGTCGTTCAACGGTGCCGGCCTCGGCGCCGTCCACGCCATCTCCCATCAAGTCGGCGGTCTCTTCGGTGTCCCCCACGGGCTGGCGAACGCTATCCTCCTCCCGTACGTGATGGAGTACAACCTCCCGCAGGTCCCGGAGGCGATGGTGGACATCGCCGCGGCGCTCGGCGAGGATGTGAACCGGTCGAAGCCGGCGCGGACGGAGGCGGAGAAGGCAGTACGGGCGGTGCGTCGCCTCGCGGCCGACGTGCGCATTCCGGAGACACTCGACGAGACGGCCGCGGAGCGGGACGCCATCCCGCAGTTGGCGGAGCAGGCAATCGACGACGGCTCCCTCACCGGCAACCCCCGTATCACCGACACGGACGACTTGGCGGTGATTCTCGAACGCGCCTTCGACGGGCGGTTCGAAACGGGGGCGTCCCTCGCATGATCGACCGTGTAAACCGGCACACAGCGCCGCATATATACGTGGGGCGCCCCGAGTTCGCCTAGTATGCCGTACGCGACTCACTCCGACGCGGAGCAGTCGGCGATGCTCGACGCGGTGGGGGTAGCCGCCCCCGACGAGCTGTTCGACATCCCCGAATCGGTCCGGTTCGATAGCGACTACGGGATCGAGACCCACTCGGAGCGGGCGACCCGCACGGCCGTCGAGGGCATCCTCGACGAGTCACCCGACCTGACCGAGTTCCTCGGCGGTGGTCACTACGACCACTACGTTCCCTCCGTGGTCGATCACCTCTCTCTCCGTTCGGAGTTCCTCACGAGTTACACGCAGTACCAGCCGGAGATCACACAGGGCTTTCTCCAGGCGCTGTTCGAGTTTCAGTCGCTCGTCGTCGAACTGACTGGGCTCGGGGTCGCCAACTGCTCGATGTACGACCGGGCGACGGCGCTGGGCGAGGCGGCGCTGCTCGCCGACCGGGTGCGAGCAACCAGCGGCGAGACGGTGCTCGTGCCGGCCAACCTCCCCGACAGGGTGCGATCGGTGCTGGAAAACTACGCCGACGGCCCAGGCATCGCGGTGGACACCTACCCCACCGCGGACGGAACCGTCGACGTCGACGGCCTCGCCGACAGCCTCGACGACGGGGTTTCCATGATCTATGCCGCGACGCCGAACGCACACGGCGTCCTCGAACCCGACCTCGACGCAGTCGGCGATCTGGCGGCCGACCACGACGCCCTGTTCTGTGTCGGCTCGGACGCCGTCGCGCTGTCGGTCCTCGAACCCCCCGAGTCGTACGGCGCGGACGTGGTCGTCGGCGACGCCGGCGTCCTCGGCCTGCCGACGACCTACGGGATGGGGCTGGGTCTGTTCGCCTGCCGCGAGGACTTCCTCCGACAGGTTCCCGGTCGCCTCGTCGGCGCTAGCGAGGACGATGCGGGCAATCGCGCGTACACGCTGACCCTACAGACGCGCGAACAGCATATCCGCCGGGAGCGGGCCACCTCGAACATCTGCACCAATCAGGCGTGGCTGGCGCTGCGCGCGGCCATTCACGCCGCGTGGCTCGGCCCGGACGGGCTGGTCGACCTGGCCGAGGAGTGCGTGACCGGCATCGACGAGGCCTGCGAGCGGATCGACACCCTCGACGGCTTCACCGCCCCCGTCTACGACGGCCCCCACTTCCGCGAGGCGCTGGTCGACACCGCGGCGCCCGCGGCCGACGTGGTCGAGGGCTGTCGGGACGCCGGCCTCGCCCTCCGCACCGTCGACGACGGCGGCCAGAAGCGCCTGGCCGTCTGCGTGACCGACACCAACCGCGAGCGGGTGGACGATCTGATCGACGCCCTCGCGGCCCACGGAGGTAGCGCATGAGCCAAGAACACCGCGAGCGGACCGACGAGACGGCGGCCGAGCCGCCCCACCAGCAGACGCGCTGGTACGCGGGCGGGCAGTACGAACCGCTCCTCTCGGAGAAGCGGTCGAAGACGGTGGCCGTCGACTCGTCGCTGCCCGACGATCTGACACGGGACGAACTCGAACTCCCGGCTCCCGCCGAACCGGAGGTGGCGCGCCACTACACCCGGCTCTCGCAGATGAACTTCGGCATCGAGTCGGGCACCATCCCGCTGGGGTCGTGTACGATGAAGTACAACCCCAAGTTCACCGAGGACGTCGCGGCCCACCGCGGCAACCGCGTCCACCCGCTCCGTGCCGACGCGGACAAGCAGGGGATCCTCCACCTGCTGTACGAACTGCAGGAGACGCTCGCGACGATCGGCGGGATGGACGCGGTGACCCTGCAACCTCCCGCCGGCGCCGCCGGCGAGTTCACCGGCATCCAGGTGGCGAAAGCCTACCACGACGCGAACGACGACGATCGGAGCGAGGTCATCGTCCCCGAGTCGGCTCACGGCACCAACTTCGCCAGCGCGGCGATGGCCGGCTACGACGTGGTCGAACTCCCCTCGAACGACGAGGGGCGGGTCGAGGTCGACGCCCTGGAGGCCGCCGTCGGCCCCGACACCGCGCTCCTGATGCTCACCAACCCCAACACGCTGGGCCTGTTCGAGCGGTCGATCGAGGAGATTGCCGACATCGTCCACGACGCCGGCGGACTGCTGTACTACGACGGCGCGAACCTCAACTCCCTGCTCGGAAAGGCCCGCCCCGGCGACATGGGCTTTGACATCATGCACTTCAACCTGCACAAGACGTTCGCGACACCCCACGGCGGCGGTGGGCCTGGCCAGGGTCCCATCGGCGTCGGGAGTGACCTCGCGCCCTTCCTGCCGACGCCGCAGGTCCGGGAGACCGACGACGGCGACGGCTACGAGACGTACGCACCCGCCCACAGCATCGGCCGCGTCCACGAGTTCGTGGGCAACTGGCTGGTGCTGGTGAAGGCCTACGCCTATATCCTGCGCCACGGCGACGAGGGGTTGGAGAACGTGAGCGAGACGGCCGTGCTGAACGCCAACTACCTCGCGTCGCAGATCGAGTACGAGGTGCCGTACGGACCCTTCCACCACGAGTTCGTCGCGAGCGCGGACGCCGACGCCGGCGACGTGGCGAAGTCGATGCTCGATCACGGCGTCCACCCGCCGACGACGAAGTGGCCCGAAATCGTCGACGAGGCGCTGATGACCGAGCCGACGGAGACCGAATCCAAGCGGCGTCTCGACGACCTCGCGGCGGCGTTCAACGCGGTGGCCGAGACGGACGCCGACGCGCTGACCGAGACGCCCCGGACGACGACCGCCCGGCGGATCGATCAGGCGTCGGCGGCGCGCAGCCCGCAGCTGTCGTGGCAGGCGCTCGACGACGGGTAGCCTCCGGTCCCGTTTCTCGGGAACGTTTGTGACGGACCACGCTACTTATGCCGCTGTTTTCCCTGGTTCGACCCGTGACATCGAGCCATTCGCACCTCCGCGAGACCGACCCCGCCGTCGCCGAGGCCGTCGCGGGCGAGGAGCGCCGGCAGGAGACCAACCTGGAGATGATCGCGTCGGAGAACCACGTCTCCGAGGCAGTGATGGAGGCCCAGGGGAGCGTCATGACGAACAAGTACGCCGAGGGCTATCCGGGTGGGCGCTACTACGGCGGCTGCGAACACATGGACACCGTCGAGAACCTCGCCATCGAGCGAGCGACGGAGCTGTTCGGCGCCGAACACGTCAACGTCCAGCCTCACAGCGGGACGCAGGCGAATATGGGCGTCTACTTCGCGACGCTGGAGCCGGGCGATAAGATCCTGTCGCTGGACCTGAACCACGGCGGCCACCTCAGCCACGGCCACCACGTCAACTTCTCCGGTCAGCTCTACGAGGTCGACCAGTACGGCGTTGACCCCGAGACGGGTTACATCGACTACGACGCCCTCGCGGAACAGGCCACCGAGTTCGGCCCGGACGTGATCGTCAGCGGCTCCTCCGCCTACCCCCGCGAGTTCGACTGGGAGCGCCTCGCGGCAATCGCCGACGACGTCGACGCCTACCACCTCGCGGACATCGCTCACATCACCGGACTGGTCGCCGCGGGCGTCCACTCCTCGCCGGTCGGCCACGCCGACTTCGTCACCGGGAGCACGCACAAGACCATCCGCGCCGGCCGGGGCGGGATGATCATGACGACCGAGGAACACGCCGAGGCGGTCGACAAGGCCATCTTCCCCGGCGGCCAGGGCGGCCCGCTCATGCACAACATCGCGGGCAAGGCCGTCGGGTTCGGTGAGGCGCTCGACCCCGAGTTCGTCGACTACGCCGAGCGGGTCGTCGCCAACGCGAAGACGCTCGCGGACGTGTTCACCGACGCCGGGATCCAGCCGGTGTCGGGCGGCACCGACAAACACCTTCTCCTGCTCGACCTGCGGGAGTCCCACCCGGATCTCACGGGCGAGGACGCCGAGGAGGCGCTCGACGACGTGGGCGTCACGGTCAACAAGAACACGGTGCCCGGCGAGACGCGGTCGCCGTTCGTCACCAGCGGCATTCGGATCGGGACGCCCGCGCTCACCACCCGCGGCTTCGACACGGACGCGATGGAGACGGTCGGCGAACTGATCGTCGAGCGACTCGACAACCCGGCCGATCCGGCCGTGGCGAGCGAGATTCGTGACGAGGTCGACCGGCTCTGTGCGGAGTTCCCCGTCTACGAGTAGCGCGCCTCGTCCCGTCTGCCAGTCTTTATACCCGCCGCCCCCGCGAGGTGTATCCATGGTCGTCGGAGACGTCACCACCGGAACGGAGGTACTGGTAATCGGTGCGGGGCCGGGCGGCTACGTCGCCGCCATCCGCGCCGCTCAGCGCGACCTGGACGTCACGCTGGTCGAACGCGACGCCTACGGCGGCGTCTGTCTCAACCGCGGCTGTATCCCCTCGAAGGCGTACATCACGGCGACGGGGCTCGCCGCCGAGGCCGGACACGCAGAGGAGATGGGAGTGTACGCCGACCCCGCCGTCGACCTCGCGACCATGCACGGGTGGAAAGAGGAGGTCGTCGACCGCCTCACCGGCGGGGTCGAGAAGCTCTGCAAGGCCAACGGCGTGAACCTGCTCTCGGGAACCGCGAAGTTCGTCGATAGGGAGACGGTCCGAGTGGAACACGAGGGCGAGGGACAGGGCGCCGAAACTGTCGCCTTCGAGCACTGCATCGTCGCGACCGGGAGCCGACCGATCGAACTCCCCGGCTTCGACTTCGCCGACGAGCCGATCTGTGACTCCGCGGCGGCGCTCGACCTGGAGACCGTCCCCGACCGCCTCGTCGTGATCGGCGCCGGCTACATCGGGATGGAGCTTTCGACCGTCTTCGCCGAACTCGGCAGCGACGTCACGGTCGTCGAGATGCTCGACGACGTCCTGCCGGGCTACGAGGACGACGTGGCCCGCGTGGTCCGCAAGCGTGCCGAATCGAAGGGCGTCGAGTTCCACTTCGGCGAGGGGGCGACCGGGTGGCGCAACGCCGCCGACGGCGGAATCGTCGTCACCACCGAGACCGAAGACGGCGAGGCGTCGACCTACGGCGCCGACCGGGTGCTCGTCGCCGTCGGGCGCGAGCCGATCACGGACACGCTCGACGCCGCTGCGGCGGGACTGGAGACGGACGACGACGGCTTCTTCGCCGTCGACAAGCGGTGTGCGACCGACGTGGACGGCATCTACGCCGTCGGCGACGTGGCGGGCGAACCGATGCTCGCGCACACGGCGTCGGCGGAGGGAATCGTCGCCGCGGAGGCCATCGCCGGCGATCCCGCCGCCTTCGACACCCGTGCCGTTCCCGCGGCGGTGTTCACCGACCCCGAGATAGCGACGGTGGGGCTGACCGAGGCCGAAGCCGAAGCCGAGGGGTTCGACCCCGTCGTCGGCGAGATGCCGTTCAACGCCAGTGGACGGGCGCTCACCGTCGGCGAGACGGACGGCTTCGTCCGCGTCGTGGCCAGCGCCGACGGCTTCCTCCTCGGCGCACAGATCGTCGGGCCCGAGGCGTCGGAACTGATCGCGGAACCGACCCTCGCCATCGAGATGGGGGCGACCCTAGAGGACGTGGCGGCGACGATTCACACCCACCCGACGCTCTCGGAGGCGGTGATGGAGGCCGTGGAGAACGCACTCGGTCAGGCGATCCACACGCTGAACCGGTAGTCGTTACGGGACCGTCGATCGGTCCCACCCCGTCAGGACGGGCGCCCGATCCGTTGAACCGGTTGTCGTTACGTGTGGGCGCTCACCTCCGCCGGTCTGTTACATATTCTGGATGATACGAACGGGATCGAGGCCGCCGGAGTCCCCGAAAACGAACACGTTCGTCGACCGTGACGGTGGCGAGGCTTTGCCGAACAGCAAAGTCTAATGGGGTGGCCGCTCAACACTCGCCCGATGCCCACGGTAGAATACCTCAATTACGAAGTACTGGACGATCACGGCTGGGAGATGGACGACGACGACCTCTTCGAGAAGGCGGCCGACGCCGGCCTCGACGACGTCGACTACGGTTCGCTCGAGGTCAACGAGGGCGAGTACGTCCTCGAAGCGGCCGAGGCCCAGGGCTACGACTGGCCCTTCTCGTGCCGTGCCGGCGCCTGTGCGAACTGCGCGGCCATCGTCATGGAGGGCGACCTCGACATGGACATGCAGCAGATCCTCTCGGACGAGGAAGTCGAGGAGAAGGACGTCCGGCTGACCTGCATCGGCAGCCCGACGGCCGACGAGGTGAAACTCGTCTACAACGCGAAGCACCTCGACTACCTGCAGAACCGCGTCATCTGAGGTCACCCACCCGCCGCCGATCACCCATTTTTCGCCGACCGCCGTTCTAGCGGCTGGGCTCCCACGAGCCGTGCGAGCGCCGCCGCTCTCCCGAGCCGGAAACCCCAATACGCTGCCGTGTCCGTACCCGACAATGCTCGGGGCGACGACGGACCTGGTGCGACTGATCGCGGTGCCGGCGCTCGGCTGGGCGGCGTGGCGCGACGTGCGGACCCGCCGACTCCCCAACCGCCTGTGGTCTCTCCTGGTCGCCGTTGGGCTGTTCGCTCTCGCGATCGACACCGTCGCTCACCTGCCCGCGACGAGCGTCGACGACCGTCTCTTTTTCGTCCGGGTCGGCGTCAGCATCCTGCTTTTGGTGCCGCTCGCGTACGGTCTCTGGTGGGTCGGCGGCTTCGGCGGCGCCGACGCCAAGGCGCTGATGACACTCGCCGTCCTCTTTCCCACGTACCCCGTTTTCTACCTCCAGACCGACGCGTATCCACTCGTGGCGACGACCCTCGGCGTGTTCTCGCTGACCATCCTGACGAACGCGGTGCTCGTCGGTCTCAGCTATCCCCTGTATCTCGGCGTCCGCAACGCCTTCCGTGGCGACCGCTCGGTCGTCATGTTCGTCGGCCGCCGAACCGACGTGGCGGCGCTTCCCCGCGAACACGGCCGTCTGTTCGAGACGGCCGAGGGGTTCACGCGGGACGGCCTCGACGTCGACGCGTTGCGCATGTACCTCCGGTGGCGGGGGACGACGCTGTCGGCACTCCGGGCCGCCCCCGAGCGCCACCGCGACCCCGAGTGTGTCGGCGAGACGGGCGCGCCGACTGACGGAGCGGTCGACGCCGGGGTGGGCGCGGACGCGGACGCGGACGTCGACGTGGATCCGGATCCGGTCGCTCCCGACGCGTCTCCCTCTCCCGCTTGTCCGGCCGGTTTCGACGCCGAGTACGACGATCCCTGGGCCGCCGAGCGCTTCCTCGACGAGATCGAGGGGACCGCCTACGGGACGACGCCCGGGACGCTCCGCGACGGACTGTGTCTCGTCGCCACCCGCGAGACGGTGTGGCTCTCCCCGGGCGTCCCGTTCATCGTCCCGGTCTTCGTCGGCCTCGTGATCGCGCTTACCTACGGCGACCTGCTGTTCGGCCTGTTGCGGGCGCTCGGCGTGGCCTGACCCGACGGCCCCGCGCTCGCGACCCGTCGACTACTTCGTCCCGAGTTCCAGCCGGTCGATACACGTCGGCAGCCGATCGGTCGGGACGGCTCTTCGGCGATCCGGATCGTAGTCGATCACCCCGGTACCGGCCAGTTTCGGCAGGTCGACGTGGTGGAGCGCGGTCCGGAGCGTCCGTTCGTCGCCGACCCGCGTCGCCCGCGTCGCGCGGTCCCGATCCCGATCCCGATCCCGCAGTTCGGCGGCGAGTTCCTCGACGGTCGTCCCTCCGTCGTGGCCGGCGACGACCGACAGGACGTCCTGCCGGTACGGTCGTGCGAGAAGCGCACTGACGACGTCCCACGCCGGATCGTCGGGCGCCCGCAGATCGGGCGGTGAGAACGGCACCGTCTCGTCGAAGAGCGGTTCGTCGAGACACGCCCCGTCCGGTCCCCGTTCGATCCAGCCGACGGCCTCCAGGCCCGGGAGGCACCTGTGGCGGAGGTCGGCCCGGATCGATTCGCTATCCACCGCGACCCCGTCGTTTCTGTCAGCCGTCGTGGCGAGCCGTCGACCGAGTTCGTCGAGCGTCGCCGGAGACCGTGTCCGTAGCGCCGCGAGGATCCGTCGCTGGCGCGGATCGGCGAGGATCGTCGACCGTTGGAGCCGATCCCTCTCCCCAGGGAACGGTTGTGATTCCCCCTCCATGCGAGTCCGAACGCCGCGGAAACCCATAGTTCCGCTACCCCAAATCTGTGGCTCAGAGCTTTTCGAACACGGCGTCGAGGAGTTTTCCCTCGGCTTTGCGGACGTGTTGGTGGAACGTCGACGCCCCGATATCGAGTGATTCGGCAATTTCTTCCCCGGATCGGTGCCGGGGGCACTCGAAGAACCCGCCGAAGTATCCCGCTTCGAGCGCCACCCGCTGGCGCTCGGTCAGGTCCTCGGCGAGTACGCTCAGGACGTGTCGTGACGACGGATGCTCTCGCGACACCTGGCGCTGGCTGACGATCCGAACGTCGAGATGCACCTCCCGAAGCCGCTCGACGACCCGCCGCACGTTCGTCCCCGGTGGGAACTGGATGGTCGTGTTGTACGTTCCGTTCTCGATCCGGCCCGCCTTGACGTTCCCGCCGTAGTCCGCGACGACCGAGGCCAGCGGCGGATCCGAGAGGCGCTGCTCGAACCGCACCCCGTCTTCCCGTTCGTCGAACGTCCGCAGTTCCTTCCAACTGGCGCGGCGCTCTCCCACCCTGCGTATCGCCTCCACGGCGTCGCCGGTCGCCGTGCCGTACGCGAGATACTCGTCGTCGCCCAGCGGCGTCACGCGGTCGATCGTGGCTGTTCCGTCGGCCGAGGCGGCGCCCTCCAGTATCCCCGACAACTGGAGTTCGAGTTCGACCGCTTCCTCGCCCATGAGCGCACGCTTGCGCTCGACGGCGGCGATCGCGTGGCCGATCACGTCGCCGAGTTGTCCGATCACCTCCCGCTCCGCCTCGGCGAACGCGTCGGAGCGCTCCGAACGGACCCCGAGTACGCCGTAGAGCAGCCCCTGGTGGGCGACCGGAATCGCGGCGACCGATCCCTCCCCGCCGTCGCCGCTGCCGGTCCCGCACGCGGTTCGGGCGACGTGCATCTCTTCGGTCCGGATCACGTTCCCGAACAGTCCGTCGTCGCCCCCCCGTGCGGCGAACTCGGGGTCGTCCTCGACGCCGGCGTCGGCCCGAATCGACGGCTCCGGCCCCGGATCCACCGCCCCGATCCAGGCACAGCAGTACGAGTCCGACTCCGCCAGCCGCTCACACGCCACCCGTTCGATCTCGTCACGCGTCGACTGTTCGAGGACTGCCTCGGTGATCCTTCGGACGATGTCGTTGAGTTCGTCGATGGCGGCGAGCTGCTCGCGCTGTCGCTCCAGTTCGCGTTCGTACTGTCTGCGTTCGGAGATGTCGGTCGCCATGAGGATGGCGCCGTCGAAGTCGCCGTCACGGTAGAGGGGGACGGCACGGCCGGTGAAGTAGGCTTCCTTGCCGTAGATGGACTCGAAGGGAAAGTCGAACTCGACGGTGTCGCCGTCGCGCAGTCGAGTGAAGAGGTCGGCCTGTCCGGTTTCGACGATGGGGGGGAGCTTGCGGATGTCGACGCCGATGGCGTCGGAGCTGTCTTTCTCCTCGGGGAGGCCGATGATCTCCTCGGCACGGGGGTTCTCGTAGGTGATCCGGAGGTCCTCGTCGAGGCGATACATACCGAAGGGGGCGTTCTCGACCAGCTCCTCGTTGAACCGGTTTGCCTCGCGGAGTTCGCGTTCGTACTGTCTGCGTTCGGAGATGTCGGTCGCCATGAGGATGGCGCCGTCGAAGTCGCCGTCACGGTAGAGGGGGACGGCACGGCCGGTGAAGTAGGCTTCCTTGCCGTAGATGGACTCGAAGGGAAAGTCGAACTCGACGGTGTCGCCGTCGCGCAGTCGAGTGAAGAGGTCGGCCTGTCCGGTTTCGACGATGGGGGGGAGCTTGCGGATGTCGACGCCGATGGCGTCGGAGCTGTCTTTCTCCTCGGGGAGGCCGATGATCTCCTCGGCACGGGGGTTCTCGTAGGTGATCCGGAGGTCCTCGTCGAGGCGATACATACCGAAGGGGGCGTTCTCGACCAGTTCCTCGCTGAACCGGTTCGCCTCGCGGAGCCGACGCTCCCGTTCTTTTCGCTCGGCGACGTCGCGGACGACACAGATGATGCCACCGTCGTCGTCGACGGTCAGCGAGAGCTCCTGTGGGAACGTGGTTCCGCCCTTTCGCTGCCCGAGTGCCTCGCCGCGCCACGACCCCTCCTCGTAGAGCGTCGGGAGAATCTCCTCGTCGAACCGGTCGAGTTCGTCCTCGGCGTAACACATCCGCCAGTTCTCGCCGAGAAACGCCGACTCGTCGTCGTAGCCGTACACGTCCACGTGACTCCGGTTGACGTAGACGTACTCGCCATCCTCGTCGGTGATTGCGATGCCGTCGCTGGCGGTCGTCATCATCCGCGACCGGCGTTTCAGTTCCGGCGCGGGTGCGTCACCGGCTCCGTCCACCTCCCCCGGCCGCCACCAGACCCGCGCGTTCGCGCCCACCGTCTTCGTCTCCACCTCCTCGCGGTCGGCGAGCGTCCGCAACCGCTTGTAGACGGTCCGGCGGTTCGCGTCCAGTTCCTCGGCCACCTCCGGCGTGGTGAGCGGCTCACACCGGTCCTCGCGCCGGTCGAAGACGGCCAGGGTCTCGGCGTAGATGTCCGACGGCTGATCCGTGTCCATGGGACGAGCCTCGGTACCGTGACACATAGTTCCGTCGACGGAACCGATGGGCGACCGTCCACCGTGACGGGTGGGCGTCGGGACCCACCGTGACACAAGACCTATCGGTGGAGCCATCCTGTCTCGCCCATGACCGTCGACGTCGACTTCGGCTCGGACGGCCTCGTCCCCGCCGTCGCACAGGACGCCGACTCCGGCGAGGTGTTGATGCTGGCGTACGTCTCCCCGGCGGCGCTCGAGCGCACCCGCGAGACGGGACGCGCTCACTACTACTCCCGGAGTCGGGACGAACTCTGGGAGAAGGGTGCGACGAGCGGCCACGTCCAGCGCGTTCGGGAGGTGCGGGTGGACTGTGATGGCGACGCTCTCCTCTATCTCGTCGAACAGGAGGGCGGTGCCTGCCACACCGGCTACCGCTCCTGTTTCCACCGGACCGTCGAGGGCGATACCGTCGGCGAGCGCGTCTTCGACCCGGACGAGGTGTACGACGACGGATGAGCGACGCGGACGATGCGGACCACGCCGAACGACTTCGGGCCGCCCGCGACGAACTCGCGTCGGCCCGTGCAGCCGTCGATGAGCACGGCGAGACGCGGCTGGCAGCGGTCCGGGACGCCTACCGCGAGGCGACTGACCTCCTGGATCGGTACGAGGGGCGAGCCACCGGTACCGGTGACTTCCGTGCCTTCGTCGAGTTCCAGGAGGCGTTCGTCGAACTCGTGGAGGGGCTCCCCGACGACCTGCCGGCCCGTGCGGCGTTCGAGGAGACCAACGACCTGCTGGATCAGCGTCGCCTCGGCGAGGACGACTTCGAGCGCGCACGGGAACTTCTGGAGCCGGCGGCCGAGCGCGCGACCCTACTCGCGGAGCGGACGACCGCCGAGGAGCGCTACGAGACGGCGCGACGCGAGGCCCGGAAGCGGCTCCGCGAGGTCAGCGACCGGATCGACCGGCTCGAACACCTGCAGCGACTCGGCGAGGCGGACCTCGACGCTCCCGTCGAGCGCCTGCGCGACCCGATCGAAACCTACGACGAAGCGGTCAGAGAGGGCTGGGAGGGGTTCCGGCGGGAGGCGAGCGCCCGCGAGGTCTTTCGCGTCGTCGAGGCGAGCCAGGCGTATCCGCTCGTCGCCCTCCCTCGACCGCCGTCCGAACTGCGGGAGTACGTGGAGTCGCGACCGGCGGGCGAGGAGTCGATCCCGACGCTTCTGGAGTACGCCGACTACTCGGTCTCGAAGCTCTCACACTACGTCGACGACCCCGGCGAACTCCGGACACGCGTGGCGACGGGCCGAACCTACCTCGAACGGCTCGACGCCGAGCCGCTGACGGTGTCGTGGCCACCGCCGTCGGCCGATCGCCTCCGGTATCGGGCGTCCGAACTCGTCTCGGTCGTCGCCCGATTCGCCGCCGAAGACGTTACCGCGAAGGCCCGCCGTCTCCGCCGCCTGCCGGACGAGGTGGCGTACGAGCGCCTTCGCGAGACAGCTCTCGCCCGCGACGAACTCGACGAACGGGAGCGCGAGCGGCTGGCACGGGGGGACGTCGAGGCGGAACTCGCGGCCCTCCGCGACGAGCGCGAGCGAATCGAGGCGGCGCTGGCAGCGACGGGCGATCACGGCTCCGACTGAACCGGGGTCGTCTCCGCTCGCAGGTCGATGTGCGGGGTTACTCGCTCTCGTGGCGGCGTTCGCCGAGGTACTCGCGCAGGTCGGCGGCGAGCCCCTCGGCCCGTGCCGCCTCCCGCGCCTCGGCGTAGATTCGGACCTTGGGCTCGGTGCCGCTGGGGCGGACGAGGAGCCACGCGTCGCCGTAGTCGAGACGGTAGCCGTCGGTCGTATCGAGGTCGGCGTCCGCCGCGCGGGCGTACGCCGCCGCGGCGTCGAGGAGGCGGGCGCGCTCGCCGTCGCCGTCGTAGGTAAGGTTCTCGCGGACGAAGTGGTAGTCGGTGTAGGGGCTGACAACCTCGCTCGCCGGTCGGTCCGCATCCGCGAGCAGTTCGAGGAACTTCGCGCCGACGTACGCGCCGTCGCGGGTCAGTCGGTATTCGGGGAAGAAGACCCCGCCGTTGCCCTCGCCGGCGACGGGGACCCGGTCGCCCGCACGGCGACGTTCCTGGATCCGGGTGACGATGTGTGTCGATCCGATCGGCGTGAGGTCGAGTTCGGCGCCCGCCTCGGCGACGGCGTCGACTATCCGCTGGGAGACGTTGACCGCGGTGACGACGACGTCGCCGTCCCCCACCGCCGCGGCCGCCAGCGCGGCGAAGGAGCTGTCCCCGTCGATCACCTCGCCGCGCTCGTCGACGAAGATGGCGCGGTCGGCATCGCCGTCGTGAGCGATCCCCACGTCGGCGTCGGTCGCGCGGACCAGTCGCCTGAGAGCCCCCAAGTTCTCGGGGACGGGTTCGGGGTCGCGACCGGGAAAGCAGCCGTCGGGATCCGCGTTGACCGTGTGGACCGTACAGCCGATTTCGCGGAAGAACTCGGGGGAGACGACCGATCCGGCGCCGTGACCGGGGTCGACCGCGACGGTCAGGTCGGCGGCTGCGACCGCCTCGCGGTCGACGGTCCCCAGCAGGTCCCCCCGGTAGTCGTCGTCGACGCCGTCGATCCGACGGCTCGATCCCACGTCGTCCCACGCGGCCAGGGGCACGTCGCCGTCGACGACCCGTTGCTCGACGCGCTCGTAGGCGTCGACGGCGAGTTCGGTTCCGTCCGTCCCGAGTAGCTTGATGCCGTTGTACTCCGGCGGGTTGTGCGAGGCGGTGACGTGGACGGCGGGGATACCCTCCCGCTCGCAGTGGTACGCGACGCCCGGAGTGGGGAGGATCCCCAGCCGATCCACGTCGGCGCCGGCCGCCGCGAGGGTGCCCGCCGCCACGTCGGCGAGGGGGCCGCCCGATCGGCGGGTGTCGCGGGCGACCGCGATTCGTTCGGCGTTCCAGACCGCCGCGGCGGCGGCCGCGACCGATCGGACGAGTTCTGGCGTGAGCTTCTCGCCGACGACGCCGCGTGTGCCGCTCGACCCGAACAGTTCCATCGGGGAGTCGTCGGCGCGCTGGGCACAAATCCGTTGTGTCTGCCGCGCTCGCTACTGGACCGGTCGGCCTTTAGGCCGTCCGGCCCTCCCGTCCGGTATGACACCGTTTCCGGAGTTCGAGGTCGTCCCCGCCGTCGACATGCAGGACGGCGAGGTGGTACAGTTGGTCCAGGGCGAACGCGGGACGGAGCGACGCTACGGCGACCCCGTCGAGGCCGCCGAGCGGTGGGTCGAGGCGGGCGCCCGGACGCTTCACCTAGTCGACCTCGACGGCGCCTTCGAGGGCGAACGCGCCAACGCCGCGGCCGTCGAGGCCATCGTCGATGCGGTCGACGTACCGGTCCAGCTCGGGGGCGGTATCCGGACGGCCACGGACGCACTCGCCCTCCTAGATCGGGGGGTCGACCGCGTGATCCTCGGAACCGCGGCGATCGAGAACCCCGATATCGTCGGCGACGTAAGCGCGGAGCGGCCGGGAAGCGTCGTCGTGAGCCTGGACGCGAAAGGCGACGAGGTGGTCGTCTCGGGGTGGACCGAGGGGACCGGACTCGACCCCGTCGCGGCCGCCGAGCGGTACGCGGCTCTCGGCGCGGGGGCGATTCTCTTCACCGACGTCGACGTGGAAGGGAAACTGGACGGCGTGCGAACCGAGCGGATCGAACGCCTCGCCGACGCGGTGGAGGTCCCCGTCATCGCCAGCGGCGGTGTCGCCACGCTCGACGACGTGCGGGCGTGTCGCGAGGCCGGTGCCGCGGCCGTCGTCGTCGGCACCGCGCTGTACGAGGGGGCGTTTACGCTCCCCGAGGCGATGGACGCATAGCCCAAAACCGACTTACGCGCGCTCCGCGAGGGTCGACTATGGACCGCACTGCCGCCCGCAGCCGCGAAACCGCGGAGACGACCATCGACCTGACGCTCGACGTGGACGGCGAGGGCGACGCCCGCGTCGACACCGGCATCGGGTTCTTCGATCACATGCTCGAGTCCTTCGCCAAACACGGCCTGTTCGATCTGACCGTCGACTGCGACGGTGATCTGGGGATCGACGACCACCACACCGTCGAGGACGTGGCGCTCGTCCTCGGCGCGGCGTTCGCGGACGCCCTCGGCGACAAGCGCGGCATCCGCCGGTTCGCCGACCGGCGCGTCCCCCTCGACGAGGCCGTCGCCTCGGTCGTGGTGGACGTGAGCGGTCGCCCCCTCTTTCGCTTCGACGGCTCCTTCTCCGAGGAGCGAGTCGGGGAGTTCACGAGCGTCATGGCCCGCCACTTCGCGCGGTCGCTCGCGACCGAGGCGGGGGTGACCCTCCACGTCGAGGTGACCGGAGAGAACGCCCACCACGAGGTGGAGGCGCTGTTCAAGGCGCTCGCCCGCACCCTCGACGACGCGACCCGGATCGACGACCGGCGCTCCGACACGCCGAGTACGAAAGGCGAACTGTAGGTGCCGGCTGATACAACTACTGTCGTACCCAGTTTCGACGGCCGTCGTTAACTATTTGGTCGCCGCCGCCGAGGCGACGCGTATGCAGGCGTTCGACAGGCTCGAGAGCGACACCTCGAAGCTCGTGGTGCTGTATCTCCGGCGCGTCGGCGACGCGACGCCGGACCGGATCGCTGACCGGCTCGGACTGCCCCTCCTGACGGTGCTGGCCACCGTTCGTCACCTAGACGAGGAGGGGCTGATCCGTCGGCTGGAGGGTTCGGATCGGCTCGTCTTGACCGAGCGAGCGCGGCCGCGACGGGATCGACGGCTGCGACCCGCCTAGTCGAGGACGGCGTCGTTGACCACGTACGGCGGCACCTCGCCGGCGAGCGCCGCCGCGACGTTCCGGGTCGCCTTCTCCCGGAGTTCGACGACGCTCTCGGCGGAGTTGTACGCCGCGTGGGGTGTGAGGATCACGTCGTCGGCGTCGAGGAGAGGCGAGTCGTCGGCCGGCGGTTCCTCCGCGAGGACGTCGAGGCCGGCGCCGGCGATCGCCCCCGTCCGAACCGCCTCGGCCAGCGCCGCCTCGTCGACGATACCGCCGCGGCCGGTGTTGATCAGGACGGCCGTCTCCTTCATCGTCGCCAGTTCGTCGGCGCCGATCATTCCCTCCGTCTCCGGGGTGAGCGGGGCGTGGATCGAGACAGCGTCCGACTCGGCCAGCAGTTCCGACAGATCGTCGACGAGCGTCACTCCCTCGGCCACGTCGCCCGCGTCGACGTACGGGTCGTGGGCGATCACGTCCATCCCGAAGGCCGCGGCCTTCTCACCCACCGCCCGCGCGATGTCACCGTAGGCGACCAGCCCCATGGTTCCGCCGGCGATGCGGTGCATCGGTCGCCCGGCGTGTTCGTCCCACTCGCCCGCCGCGACGCGGGCGTCGTACTCGACGATCTTGCGCTCCAGCGCGAGCAGCAGCGCCATGGCGTGGTCGGACACCTCCGGGATGCAGTAGTCGGGGACGTTGGTGACGTAGACGCCGCGCTCGGTGGCGGCGTCGAGGTCGACGTTGTCGAAGCCGATGCCGGTGCGGGAGACGACCCGACAGTCGGGAATTCGGTCGAGCAGGGCGGCGTCGACCGTCTCGTACATCACGAGGATGCCGTCGGGGTCGGCGTCGACGAGGACGGTTTCGAGCGGCTCCGCACGTGCCTCGGCGTCGATCAGGTCGGCGCCCGCGTCGGCGAGTATCTCGCGCTCGATGTCGAGGTCGTCGAACGTGTGGTCGGTGAAGACGACGGTGTCGCTCATCGGCTCCCCAGTGGGCGGGGAACGGTTTAGTATGTGGCGTGTCGAAGCCGGGCGCGTCGCGGCGTCGACGACTCAGTCGTCGCCGACGGCGACGTCGTCCGGGTCGTCGTACTTCTGTTCACGACGCTCCTCGACGTCCTTGATGGCGTGTTCCGGTGGCACGTCCATCGAGGGATTCTCGTCGAAGAAGTTCACCGGCTCCAGTTTGAAGCTCGCGATGTGGACCGGAAGTATCGGCCAGTCTTCCGGCCGGGTGATGTGGTTGACGCCGAGCGTATACCAGAGGACGATGTCCTCGCCGTCGAGCGACCGGTCGGCCTCCGTCCACGCGGGGAGGCCGTCGTTACCCGGATTCTGGTTGGGATACTCGCCGGCCGGGAAGCGCTCGTCCTCGTCGTAGGGCGTCGCCCAGATGTGGTTGTCGATGAACGTCGACCGCTGCTGGACGCTCGACCCGGGCTGGGCACACGCCTCGACGTTCTCGCCCGGGACGAGTTTGTAGCCGGTCGGCTTGTCGAGTTTGTTGGTCTCGTTCGGGTTCACGACCTGCCAGTACCGCCCCTTGTGCGGGTCGGTGAGTTCCTGGGCTTCCTGTTCGCTCTCCAGTTGCGTTCGCTCGGCGTAGAACGCCTGACCGGCGGGGTTCATGTCTTCCGGCTCGCCCGGCCACTCGTTTTGCACCCCGTCGGCTCCCGGCGGGACCGTCCGGTTCTGGACGCGGTAGAGTTCGTTCTCCTCGCCGTCCACGTCCAGATCCAGTCGGAAGTTGAAGAAATGCTGGTGGATCATCCCTTTGACTCCGGGAGCCAGCATCTCCGCGAATCCCGAGGTGTCGTCGTCGGACGCGACCAGTCCGTTGCTGTCCACGCCCGTCAGTCGCACCTGCCCTTCGGCCGAGCCGTCCTGGTAGAGATACCAGTTGAACTGATAGTCGTAGTTGCCGACCGTCGCGACGAAGGAGACGACGAGCCGGCGGTTGCGCCGCACCTCCGTGTTCTCGGTCCGCCAGTTGGTGTGTTTCCACAGCGTCCCGTAGTCCTCCTCGTGGAGACAGACGGCGTTCGGGATGACGTTCACCTCGCCGTCGGTGTCGTTCATCACCGCGTCGAAGTAGTGCATGTAGCCGAGGCAGTCACAGCCCTCGGTCAGTGAGTTGGCGAGCCGACCGATGTTGTACTCGCCCACGTCGAAGGCGTTCTTCCAGTTGTGGTTCGGATCGCGGTCACCGTACGGGACGGCCATCTCCGCGCACGACGCACGAGAGATGATCGACCGAACCTCACCGTCGTCCTCGTAGCCCACGTCGTGCAAAACGAGCCCTTCGCGCTGTGTCCAGCCGACCCGGAAGTGCCAGTTCTGCCACTCGACCTTTCGACCCTCGATGGACCAGCTCGGCCCCTCCGGCTGGTCGACGTTGTACGGTTTCAGATCCGTCCGGAGCTCCCGGTCCTCGGCCCGGTACTTGGCGTCTTCGAGGTTCTCCACCACGTTCGACTCCGTCACGCCTCGGTCGACGACTTCGACGACCTCCATGTCGTCGAGGTCGACCCAGACGTGGACTCCGTCGAGCGGGCGGGCGTAGCCGTTGTCCTCCTCGCTCGTTCGGATCCACGTCATCGCGTGGGCCAGCCGGCGGTCCGTATCGACTCCGTCCGGGACGAAGTGGTGACCGGCCGACCACGGGTCGACGATGGCGAGATCGAAGTTCTCGACCCCGCGTTTCGCGACGGCCTCCCGCCACTCCTCGTTGGCCTTCACCGTCTCCTCGCAGACGTCGAACTCCTCGAGGGTGATCGACGGCTGGACGCCCTCGACGTTCTCCCACGAGAGGAGTTCGTCGTCGTCGAGCGAGACGACCGCCTCGTAGGTCGTCTTTTCGACCGGATCCCGGAGAATGATGAACGCACGCCGCTCGACCGCCGTGTCTTCGTCCCCCGACAGTTCGTCTTTCGACGGTTCGTCGAGCGTGATCTTCACGTATCGAATCGCGTCGTCTACGTCGCGCTCCGTCTCCAAAATCGACCGTGCGTCGTCGATCTCCTCGGATGTGAGAGGATCGAGCGGATGGTCGACGGCGGTTTCCGTTTGCGTTGCCATGACATCCCACCTTTTCCCCTCCCCCTGCAATATAGTTTTTGATGCGTACAATATAGGCGAATTAATCCAAACGAATACAGTATATATTGGAGAAATAGTTTTGGTACGCATACTATAACTGAATTGCTGAAAACGAACGTGGCGAGATGCGGGTACGTGTGTCACGCATCGACTACTCCGGACTGTGTTCGGTCGTCACCGTTCGCCGCTCCCGACCCCACCGCGAGGAGTACTGCCACGGTCGGTAACTATAAGTTCAGGACCGAAATACTCGCAACCGTGTTGAAGAACAAACGACCACTTATTGTGCAAATTCATTAAGAATAATGCTATCATTACAGAGTATAAGCAAACAATTCGGAGACTTAACTGCAGTCGACGACGTGAGCTTCGAAATCGAGTCCGGCGAACTCGTCACCCTCGTGGGTCCGAGCGGATCGGGGAAATCGACGGTGTTGAACATGATTGCGGGCCATCTGGAACCGAGCGCCGGATCGATCCGCATCAACGGGACGGACGTCACTACCCTCTCACCGCAGAACCGCCCGACGAGTATGGTGTTCCAGTCTTGGGCACTGTTTCCACACATGACGGTTCGGGAGAACATCGAGTTCCCCATCGAAGCGCAGGGGGAGACGGTGGACGGCCGTGTCGAGGAGTTGCTCGGGCAAGTCCAACTCGATCCGTCGGAGTACGCCGACAAGAACGCGGACGAGCTGAGCGGCGGCGAACAACAGCGGGTCGCCCTCGCACGGGCCATCGCCTACGATCCCGAGATCCTGCTTCTCGACGAACCGCTCGCGTCGCTCGACTACGTCCTCCAGAAGGAGCTCCGGCGCGAGTTGAGCGACCTGAACGAGCAGTTGGACATGACGTTCGTCTACGTCACCCACTCGCTGGAGTCGGCGCTGATCATCAGCGACCGCATCTTCATCCTCGATCAGAGCGAGCTGGTTCAGTCCGGCACGCCGGTAGAGATCTATCAAGAGCCGAAAAACAAGTTCATCGCCGAGTTCATGGGCGATGCGAACACCTTCCGGCTGGATTCGGCGGCGGCGGTAGACGAGACGGATCCGCCGTCCAGTGCCGACTTCGACGGGCGCGCCGACGCGACCGACTTCCCCGAGGACACGACGCATCTGGTCGTGCGATACGACGAAACGACCGTCGCTCCCGAACTCGAGAAGGAGATGGGGGTCCGTGGCACGGTGTTCAAGAAGCTGATGAAAGGGAACCACACGCTCGTCGAGGTCGTCGGGGAAGGGACTGACGAGCAGTACTTCGCCGAGATGAGCTACACGGAGGCCGACCGGCTGGAGCAGGGTGACACCGTCTACGTCCAGTGGGACCGAGCCGACACCGTGGCGGTGCCGGAGTAACACGATGTCCGTCATCGACCAACTCCGTCGCGACACCGAATCCGGATCGGCCTTCGATCGGCTCTCCCGGGTCGTCACCCTCCCGTACGCGCTCATCAGTCCGCTCGTCGCGGTGTTGCTGTTCATGTTCGTCGGGCCGATGGCCATTCTGGTGCTGTTCTCGGTGCAGCCCGGGAACGACATCGTCTCGAATCCGGCGGCGTGGACGCCCGCCAGCTACGTGGAGTTCGTCACCGGGATGGTCACCGGCTCGGGCGTCTACGGAAAGGTCCTCTCGACGACGGCGCTGATCAGCGCCACGACCGTCGTTCTGACCTTGGTATTTTCGTTTCCGGCGGCGTACGCCCTGGCGCGAAAGATCCGCCGATTCAAGACACTCCTGTTGATCGCACTGATCCTCCCCTTGCTCACGAGCGTGACGATGCGCGTGCTGGGGTGGGTGATGTTTCTGATGGAAGACGGCGTGTTGTCTGGGGTGCTGTCCCCGATCGGCGTCACGTACGGCTCGATCCTCTACCAGGAGGCCGCAATCGTGTTGGGCACGACGTACGTCTACTTGCCGTTCATGCTGTTTCCGATCTACCTGTCCATGTTGTCGATCCCGGAATCGCTGTACACTGCCGCGGCCGACCTCGGTGCGAGTCGCCGCAAGATCCTCGTCGACATCGTGTTGCCGATGAGCAAGCCCGGCGTCGTGATCGGCTGTCTGTTCGTGTTCGTGCTGTCGCTCGGCGCCTCCGTCGAGTCCGAACTGCTCGGTGGGGGGAGTGCGTTCACGATGGCCAGCAACATCCAGTACTCCTTCGGCATCGCCCAGAACTTCCCCCTCGGCTCCGTTCAGGCGACCTCGCTGCTGCTTCTCGCCGGCGGTAGCGGCGTCTACATTCTGGGCAACCTGGATCTCGCCGACATCGCGTCACGCAGCGGCGGGACGAACGATCACGCATCGACGTCGATATCCGACCACGAGGCCGTCGTCTGGTACGGCTACATTCTGCTCGTCGTGCTCTTCCTGCTGATTCCGATCATCTCGATTATCGTTGCGTCGACCCACGAAGCCCGCGTCTTCGCGCTCCCGTACGACTTCACGCTCGACTGGTACCGGCAGGTGCTGGACAGTGGCACGATCAGAACGGCCATCGTGAACACGCTGCAGATCGCGGTTCCCGTGACGATCATCAGTACCGTCCTCGGCACCGCCGCGGCCATCGCCTACACCCGGTATACGTTCCCCAGACAGGACCTGTTCAAGATCTTCGCTCTCCTGCCCATCTTCTTCCCGCTGATCCTCATCGGTCTGGGAATGTCCATGTGGACCAGCGCCATCGGGTTCGGATACGGGATCACCCAGACGATCGTCGGCGAGGTCGTCTGGATCGCCCCGATCGTCATGTTCGTCGTCTCGATCACCGCTCTCGGGATCGATCCGAACGTCGAACAGGCGGCGCGGGACCTCGGAGCGGATACGTCGAAACTCTACCGGGACGTCGTCCTGCCACTCATCGCCGACGGCGTGGTTTCCGGGGCGATCTTCGCGTTCGTTCTGGCGTGGAACAACTACTACATCGCGTCGTACATGTCCGGTTCGAACATCCTCGTGACGACGTGGATCCACAGCCGCTTGACTCAGGGGTTCTCCGCGCTCGTGCCCGGCGTCGCGGCCATCCTGTTTTACATCTCGCTTCTCGGCGTCGCCGCCGCGTTCGGCACCAAACGGCTGCTCTCCAGTCGTTGACCGACGGGTCGACTCCGGGCGAGCGTTCGTGTTCGCACCGCGGCGTGGCGTCGACGCGATCGGTCCCGTGGCGTTCGGCACGGGCCCCCGCCTTCTCGCCAGAAGTGATCCGGCCGGTCGGGAGTCCCCGGCTAGCGCCGGATCACGTCGCCCCACGGTGTCTGCCACACTGCCGGGAGCCGGTTCCGTTCGCGTCGGTTACGCTCGACTGCGCCGGCGTCGGCGTCGGCGTCCACCATCGCAAAAAATACCCGGCGGGATGTGACTCCCGACGACGCTCACATGCTGGCCTGTGCTTCCCGCCAGATGGGCTGGAAGCTCTCCAGATCCGGGACGCCGTCGAAGAAAACCGAGTTCTCGAGGATGTCGTCCAGATCCTCGGTGCGGAGCACCGCCTGTTGCTCCTCGGTGTACTGATCGAACGCGGACGCCTGGGGAACGACGTTCACGCTGCTTGCCCCCTCCGGCCACGAGAGGTTGTACGCCGCCTCCGGGGACTGCAGGTACGCGACGTAGTTGTCGGCGAGCGGGGACAGTTCGCCCTTGAGGAAGCTGTTCTGTTCGACCCAGATGATCCCGCCCTCGTCGGGGATGACGTTCTTGAACTCCATGCGGCCGTCCCGCCGGAGCGTCCCCTGTCCGAAGTTACTCGACATGAGCAGGATGTCGATTTCGCCGGACGCGAGCGCCTGGTTCTGGGAGGCGACGTCGGGGTAGATCGCCTCCGCGTTGTCGAACAGTTCGAGGGTCGACTCCCTGACCTGGTCGCGCTCGTCGTCGGAGTGTTCCTTGAACGGATCGATCCCCTCCCGCAGCATGATGACCTGGATCATCCAGAAAAACCAGTCCGAGAGGCCGACATCGTACTTGTCCGACCACGCGATGTCGTACGAACTCCAGTCTGACTCGGAGACGGTGTCTTGGTTGACACACATAGACACCCACCCCCATCGCTGGGGGAGCGCGTACAGCTGTCCGTCCGTGTCGAACTCGCCGTCCTCGTTGACGTGTCCGTACTTGTACCCGTTCTCCGGTTTGAACAGATCGAGATAGTGGTCAAACGAGTACGGCCGCCACGATTCCTCGTCCAGCGGTCGGAGGAGGTCCTCCTCGACTGCGTCCGCGATGAACGCGTTGTTCGGGGTGAAGATGTCGAACTGGCTCCACTCCCCCGAGCTGAGCCGGTTTATCGCCTGTGGGTCCTCGGTGAACAGATCCAGTGACGTCTCCGCGTCGAACTGGTCTCGGAACGGTCCCTGTACGTTCTCCCCGTCGTAGCCGGCCCACGTCAGATGCGAGACGGTCGTACTCAGCTCCAGCTCCTCGTCGGTCGGTTCGAGTAGCTCGGGGTGGGATTTCGCCGGTACCGGCTCCATCTCCGCGGCCTCCCAGTCCGTCTGGACGCCGCCGCCACCGCCGCCGTCACCACCACCGCTACCGCCAGTACATCCAGCGAGCACTGCGCTACTCGCGCCGACCGCGACACCCTTGAGGTACCGCCTCCGATCGAGTTGTTCTCTCATGTGAACGGTGTACTGGAGGCTAGCCCGTCATTTAATTTCTGTGGTTAAGGAAAATAAAAGCACACGAGCATCCGGTATAAACGATAAAAAATACGCGTATATATCTTCTATACGGCCAAGAGGCAATATTCGTTCATATAGAACGTCGTGGAATTCCGCGTTCCCGAGGTGCCGTTGACACGCCCCCGAGCCGGACGGATCGTCACGGAACGGCCGGTCATCGACCTCTCCCGGAACACGGGGTCGACGTCGAGACGTGGGGGACGAAGAATCAGGGATCGATCGTCGTGGCCGCCGCCGCCGACGCAGCCGACGACCGATTGCCGTCGACCGCGACCCCAAGACGGAAGCGCCCCGGTGGCCAACCCTCCCGTCATGTTCGACGAGATCATGGGGAAGTTCGAGGGGTCCCCGAGCCAGCAGGCGGTGATCCGACTCCTCCTCGAGCGGGGCTTCTCCGTCAACGACGAGGGGCGGGTCGTCTCCGGCGGGATCGAGATTCCCAACACGGGGATCGCCCGCGAAATCGACGTCGACCGGCGGGTCGTGGACTCCACGACCGACGCCATTCTGGCGGATCCCGAACTCCGCCGGATCTTCCAGAACATCACGGCCATTCCCAGCCTGATGGATCTGGCGCCGGTGCTCGATCTGACCGTCCTCACCATCTGGGTCGACGACGAGACGGCGTCGGGCATCGTCGCCGACGTGACGACCGCTATCGCCGACCGCGACATCTCGATCCGGCAGGTCATCAGCGAGGACCCCGAGTTCGTCGACGATCCAAAGCTGTACGTCATCACCGACGTCAGCCTCCCCGGCGACCTACTGGTCGAGATTCGCGAACTGCCGTACGTCCGTCGTGTCGAGTTCTGAGATGGCCGGGACGTACCGTACCGTCGCCGGCGACGGGGAGTGCCGGATCGAGGTCAACGGGTCGACGTTCCTGGGCTTCGTCGCCCCGGTGCGGTCGGTCGAGGCCGCCGAGGCGTTCGTCGCCTCGGTGAACGAGGAGTACCCCGATGCCCGGCACGTCGTCCCCGCCTACCGTGTCGCCGCCGCGGGGGCCAACCCCGCCGCGGGACTGCTCCGGGAGTGGGCCAGCGACGACGGTGAACCGTCGGGGTCGTCCGGTGATCCGGCGCTGAACGTCCTCGTCCAGCGCGAACTCAGAAACGTCGCGGCCGCCGTCGTCCGCTACAAGAACGGCCCGAACCTCGGCGTCGGTGGTCTGGCGCGGTCGTACTCGCGGGCCGTCGCCGACGCCGTCGCCGACGCGGGAGTAGTCGAGGAGCGCCCACACGAGCGGTTCACGGCGACGGTCGACTACGACGACTCCGGGACCGTCCGCGGCATCTTAGAGAGTGCGGGCGTCGAGTTCGACGCCGCCTACGAGGCGCGGGTGACCTTCGACGTGTGCGTTCCTGCCGCCGACGCGGCTGCCCTCCGCGACCGCCTCCGGAGCGCGACGGGCGGCAGGATCGAGCTGTCGTAGGCTTCGACCGACGTGCCCGGGGCGGGGCGACTCGCCGGCGGTCGGCGACGGTCGCCGAGCGGACGTCTCCCGTCTCAGGTCGTTCGGAAGGCGCGGTCGCCGGCGTCGCCGAGGCCGGGGACGATGAAGCCGTTCTCGTCGAGGTGGTCGTCGATGGCGACGGTCAGGAGGTCGGCCTCGGGGACGGCCTCGCCAACTCGGAGGAGGCCGTCCGGGGCGCTGACCGCCGAGAGGACGAAGAGGTTCTCGGGGTCGGCGTCCGCGAGGACGTACTCGAGGACGGCACACATCGTCGACCCGGTGGCGAGCATCGGGTCGGCGACGATGACGGTGTCCGTCTCCCGAATCTCCGGGAGTTTCACGTAGTCGACGGTGATGGGGAACTCGCCGTCTTCGTTCATCCCCGCCTCCTCGTCGCGTCCGGCGCTGATGACACCCTGCTTGGCGCGGGGAAAGGCCTTCAGGAGCCCCTCGACGAACGGCGTCGCCGCCCGGAGGACGTTGATGATCACCACGTCGTCCAGTCGCTTCACCCGCTCGCCCGTCGTCTCGGCCAGCGGCGTCTCGATGGAGACGTACTCGGTGTCCATCGCGCCGTCGATGATCTCGTAGCCACAGATCCGGCCGAGTTTCACCAGTCCCTTTCGGAAGGCCACCTGTTCGGTTTCGACGTCTCGGATCTTCGAAAGCGTATCCTTCGCGAGCGCGTGCGTGACGAGGTACGCCTCGTCGCGGTCCTCGATGGTCATACCGGTATTCCGCGAGCCGAGGCTAATAAAACGCGTCATCGCGGTGCCCGCCGCTGGCCGCACGCCCGTCGTCACCGCGTCACGACGTACGTCACCGCCATCAACAGAAGCGTGAGCGACCCGACGTTCCAGACGGTGAAGGCCACGACGTCGAGGACGGCGAGCCCCCAGATGACGGTGGACGCAAACAGCGAGGAGAGAACGAGATTCATCGCGAACAGCACCCGCGGGTCGCCCTGGGCCATGTCTCGTGGTGGTCCGGGTGGGCACTTAACGCTGTCTCGGGGAGTTTATGTGCGGACCGGTCCCTCCATAGAGTATGAGCGAGGGCGAGGGGGCGACGGGACGGGACATCTGGATCGAGAAGTACCGCCCGGAGACCCTCGACGACGTGAAAGGACAGGACGACATCGTCGACCGACTTCGCAGCTACATCGATCAGGAGGACCTGCCACATTTACTTTTTTCAGGGCCGGCAGGTGTGGGAAAAACAACCTGCGCCACGGCCATCGCCCGCGAAGTGTACGGCGACGACTGGCGGGGGAACTTCCTCGAACTCAACGCCTCCGACCAGCGCGGCATCGACGTGGTGCGCGACCGGATCAAGAACTTCGCGCGGTCGAGTTTCGGCGGCTTCGACTACCGGGTCATCTTCCTCGACGAGGCCGACTCACTCACGTCCGACGCCCAGTCGGCGCTCCGACGGACGATGGAGCAGTTCGCGGACAACACCCGCTTTATCCTCTCGTGTAACTACTCCAGTCGGATCATCGACCCCATCCAGTCGCGGTGTGCCGTCTTCCGCTTCTCGCCGCTGCCGGACCAGGCCATCGCGGCACAGGCACGGGAGATTGCCGAGGCCGAGGGGATCGAGATGACCGACGCGGGACTCGACGCGCTTGTCTACGCTGCCGGCGGCGACATGCGTCGGGTGATCAACACGCTGCAGGCGGCGGCGACGACCGGTGACAGGGTCGACGAGGAGGCGGTGTACACCGTCACCAGCACCGCCCGGCCCGAGGAGATCGAGTCGATGGTCGAGGCCGCCATCGAGGGCGACTTCCCGCGGGCGCGCTCGACGCTCGAAACCCTCCTCGTCGACTCGGGGATGGCCGGCGGCGACGTGATCGACCAACTGCATCGGTCGGCCTGGGAGTTCGACCTCGACGACCGACGGACGGTCCAGTTGATGGAGCGACTGGGCGAGGCCGACTACCGCATCACCGAGGGCGCCAACGAGCGGGTGCAGTTGGAGGCGATGCTGGCGGCGCTGGCGCTGGAGGAGTGACGACGGCTCGGGGGCGTCGCCCGGCGCTCACCCCGAGACACGCGTTCCCGGAACTGTTTTACGCGGAGACGGGCCAAGGAGGGTGTAATGAGCGAACTCGAAGACGCCTATCGCCTCGACTACTTCGAGCAGGAGGGGTTCACTCGACAGCAGTGTGCCTCCTGTGGCGTGCACTTCTGGGCACGCGTCGAGCGCGACACCTGCGGCGAACCACCCTGTGACGACTACTCGTTCATCGGGGATCCGGGCTTCGACGAGGCCCACTCGCTGGAGGAGATGCGCGAGGCCTTCCTCTCCTTTTTCGAGGCCAACGGCCACGAACGCATCGATCCCTATCCCGTCGCGGCGAACCGCTGGCGGGACGACGTCCTCCTGACGCAGGCGTCTGTCTACGACTTCCAGCCGCTGGTCACGTCGGGCCAGACGCCGCCGCCGGCGAACCCCCTGACGATCAGCCAGCCCTGCATCCGGATGCAGGACATCGACAACGTGGGCAAGACCGGCCGCCACACGATGGCCTTCGAGATGATGG
>ENA-ORCS01000036-ORCS01000036.1-marine-metagenome-genome-assembly--contig:-NODE-36-length-176802-cov-25.541089_pt1 | contig 176802 bp, 158 predicted proteins | sample MGYA00237781_ERZ508513 | MGnify/ENA primary metagenome ERZ508513 (study PRJEB26184, sample SAMN06268793) | marine metagenome | isolation source: Eden Landing Ponds, San Francisco, CA, USA | place... | reverse complement strand
TCAAGACCATCGTCGAGGCGAACACGGACTTCTCGCTGAACGTCCAGTCGACGGGCGCGAGCGTCGAGAACGTCGGGAGCCTCGCGGACTCGTCCGCGGACTTCGCGCTCATCCAGAACGACATCGCGTACTTTGCGAAGAACGGGACCGGGATCGAGACGTTCCAGGACAACGCGATCGACAACCTCCAGGGCGTCGCGACGCTGTACCCCGAGACGATCACGGTCGTCACCCTGGAAGACTCCGGAATTGAGACCCTGAGCGACCTCAGCGGCGCGACGATCAACACCGGGGACCTCGGTTCCGGGACCCAGGTCAACGCGAACCAGATCCTCGAAGCGGTCGGGATCACCGACTACAACGAGCAGAACGCCGGCTTCTCGCAGGCCTCCGAGCAGCTCGCGAACGGCGACATCGACGCCGCGTTCGTCGTCGGCGGCTGGCCCGTCGGCGCCATCGAAGACCTCGCGAACACGAACGACGTCAACATCGTTCCCATCGCGGGCGATAACCGCGCGGCCGTCAAGGACGCCGCCTCGTGGTTCGCCGACGACACCATCCCCGCCGGCACGTACACCGGCATCGACGAGGCCGTCGAGACCGTCGCGGTGCAGGCGATGATCGCCACGCACTCGGGCGTGCCCGCCGACACCGTCGAGACGGTGACGGCGGCCCTCTTCGACAACCTCGGCGAGCTGTCGATCAAGACGGACTTCATCACCGCCGACAGCGCGCAGGACGGGATGTCGATCGAGCTTCACGAGGGAGCGGCGGCGTACTTCGACGCCTGATCGGCGGCGATCGATCCGCACTGACGCACCGTTTCGCGCCCGCGCCTCGACCGCGAGACGCGGCGCACCTGCATCCCGCTCGATGCCGCAATACTCACTATCACACCCAACTAGCTATACGTGGTGACACGTCACACGCTCTCACGAGACCGTCTTGCCCCGGCGCTGGCGGTGGTAGCGATCGCGCTGGTCGTGGCGCTCGCCGGCGTCGCCGTCGCTGCGCCGACCGGGCAGGTCCTCGTCGTCGAGGACATCGACACGGGCGAACGCTACGTAACGCAACCCGTCGACGACGGAAGCACGGTCGCGCTGGAGTACACCCACAGCGTCGAGAAGACGCCCGTGTACGACAAGTACCGCGTGGAGGGCGACGCCCTCGTAAACACGCGCATGGAGTTCGAGTCGTACGGCTGGGGGCTTCCGTCGAGGGTGAACGTGACGAACGTCAACGGGACCTTCGTGTACGATCCGCCGGGACCGATCACGACGCTCGAAGCGCTTTCGGTCTCACCCGGCCGAATCGCGAACCACACCCTCGTCGTTGAGGACCAGCAGTATGACTTGGTTGCAGAGACGAACGCCACCGACGTTCGCATTCACGTCGAGCACCGGACGCTAACGGACGTATTCCAATGAGCACGAACAACGCACAACCCGGCGGAGACGAGGAGATTTCCAGAGAAGAGGCCGAGGAGATCATCGACGAGATCGAGCGCCGGCGGTCGCTACAGGGACTCGCCGCCCTCGCCGTCGCCGTGATCGGGATCTGCTTTTCGCTGTTCCAGCTGGCGCTCGCGGCGCGGAGCTTTACGTTCGTGATCCCCCTCCCGTTCGTCGAGGGCTTTCAGGTGTCGTTACAGCTGCTGCAGGCGAACGCGATCCACGTCGCGTTCGCGCTCGTGCTCACGTTCCTGATGTTCCCCGCCAGCATGGGGGACGGGTTCGTCTCGCGGAACTTGGGTCGCTTCGTCGACGCGGTCGAGGACGCGTTCGGGTCCGACAACCCGGTCGCGACCGCGTTCGACGGGCTTCGTGGTGCGTTCCGCTGGATGTTCCTGGATCCCGATCGGAGCCGCGTTACCCCCTTCGACGTGCTCTGTATGATCGCCTCCGGGCTCTCCGCGTTCTACTTCCTGACGGAGTTCTCGGAGATCCAGGACATGCGCTTTTTCGGCCTCGAAGGCGGGCGCCCGATCACGGGCGTCTACCCCTTCCTCGAACCGATCCTCGGTGGGGTTCCGTTCGTCAGCGAGTACTCGTACGCGATGATTCTCGGCGTTCTCGGCGTCCTTCTGGTGCTCGAAGCCACTCGTCGGACGCTCGGGCTTCCGCTCATGCTCATCGTCGCCAGCTTCATCGTCTACGCCCGGTGGGGCTACCTGATAAGCGGCAACACGCCGTTCCTCGGCCTGCTCGCGATCCCGGAACTGACCTGGCCGGATATCGTCCAGAACCTCTGGTACAACACGGAAAACGGGGTGTTCGGTATTCCGGTTACCGTCTCCGTCAGCTTCATCTACATCTTCATCCTCTTCGGGTCGTTCCTGGAGATGAGCGGCGCGGGCCAGTGGTTCATCGACCTCGCGTACGCCGTCACCGGCCACCGGAAGGGCGGCCCCGCGAAGGCGAGTATCCTCGCGAGCGGCTTCATGGGGACCATCTCGGGCTCGTCGATCGCGAACACGGTCACCACGGGCGCGTTCACGATACCGCTCATGAAGCGATCGGGGTACTCGCCCGAGTTCTCCGGCGCGGTCGAGGCCTCGGCCTCCTCCGGCGGACAGATCCTCCCGCCGGTGATGGGGGCGGCGGCGTTTCTCATGGTCCAGTACACCGGCACGCCGTTCCGAGAGATCATCATCCTCTCGACCGTTCCCGCCGTCGTCTTCTTCTTCGGCGTCTGGGTGATGGTCCACCTCAAGGCGGTCCAGGAGGGTATCGGGGGGATCGACGACGCGGATTCCGAGTCGCTCGCCACGCACCTGGCGCGCGGCTGGTTCTACCTCGTGCCGATCGTGCTCCTCCTCTACTACCTCATCGGTGCGCGGCTCTCGGTGTCTCGATCCGCCTGGTTCACGCTCGTGGCGCTGGTTTCGCTGATCACGTTTATCGCGGCGTACAGCGACGAAACCCGGACGTTCCTCCTCAGTTCGATCGCGGTGATCTTCGGCGTCGAGCTAGCGACCTACGTCGTCGCTGGCGTTCCGGTTAGCGGATTGGTTGGCGGGAACGCCGGCGCGGGGGTCCCGCTCGCGGAGGCGGTCGCGATCGTCGGTCCGCGGATCGGCTGGTACGCGATGCTCGCCGGCGCGGTGACAATGCTCGTGTACTCGGACGTCCAGTCCAAGGTGCTCGACCTCAATCCCACCGTCCAGAGCGCGGCCGAATCGGCCGGCTCGACGGCCGGACGAGACGTCGGCGACAATCAGCTGTTCCGGGTCGGCACGTTCGTCGTCAAGTCGATGGAGGAGGGCGCGCGAACGGCCGTCCCGGTCGTCGTCGCGGTCGCGGCCGCCGGGATCATCCCTGGCGTCATCAGCGTCTCCGGGCTCGGTCCGAACCTCACCTCCCTCCTCTTGGCGCTCTCCGGGGGGTCGATCGTCGTCATGCTGCTCGTGACGGCCGTCGCGAGCATCATCCTCGGGATGGGGATGCCGACGACGGTCACCTACATCATCCTCATCTCGATGCTGGCGACGCCGCTCGTCGAGTTCGGTATCCCGGAGCTGGCCGCACACCTGTTCATCCTCTACTTCGGCGTCATCGCCGACATCACGCCGCCGGTGGCCGTGGCGGCGTACGCCGCGAGCGGCGTCGCCAAGTCGGACCCGTTCGAGACCGGGGTGAAGGCGTTCTCGCTGTCGCTGAACAAGGCGATCGTTCCCTTCGCGTTCGTGCTCGCGCCGGGGATCGTCCTGTTGCGCGAGAAGGCGAACGCCGCCGATCTCCCGCTCCGCGACCGATACCGCGTGGTCAACTTCAGCGACCTCGCGGAGCTGTCGTACTCGGTTCCCGAGATCCTCGTCCCCATCGTCGGGGTCTTCCTCGGCGTGATCGCGCTCGGCGCCACCATCATCGGGACGCTGTACGCCCGCGTCGACCGATTCGGTCGGGTCGCGTTCGCGCTCAGCTCCCTGCTTCTGATGGCGCCGGGAATGCTCTCCACGGCCGTCTTCGACGCGCTGGCGCTCGTCGACGTGACCGTCTCCGTCAACGCGCTCCTGCTTGACGTGACCCTGCGCGGCGTCGGGTTGGTTCTGTTCGTGTTGTTCACGCTCCGGAACCGACGGAAGTTCGACGCCGAGGGCGGCGAAGCGACGGGAACCGACGGGACGACGCGATCGACCCAAACCGCCGCCGGGTCGGAGTCGACCTGATCGGCGCTCTCGGTTCGAGCGGAATTTTTGGCCGTCAGTTCGGACTCGATCCCCTCCGGTGACGTCGGGGACCCACCGCAGTCAGCGTGTCTCGGGAACGGAGCCGGAGACCTCGTTCGCCGCCGCGCTCACCCCAGCCGCTCGTCGAGGATGAGCCGCGTCTTCGTCGACTTGACCTCGTCCATCTCTCTCGCTTGAGAGATGAGCTCGTTGACCGCGCGCGTGTCGACGGCGTCGACGACGAGCACGATGTCGTCCTCGCCGGAGACCTGCCAGACGAAGTCCACCTCCTCCCAGTCGACCATCCGCTCGCCGACGGCGGCGGTGTCGACGTTCATCTCCACCGAGATCTCGATCATCGCCTTCACGTTGCCGGTGCGGGTCGTGACTGTGAACCGCTCGATGATCCCCTCGTCGGTCATGCGGTCGACGCGGTTGCGCACCGTCCCCTCCGAGGTGCCCACGCGGTCCGCGATCTCCGTGTAGGGGGTTCGCGCGTCCCGTCGCAGTATCGAGAGGATCCGGCGATCGAGGTCGTCCATATCCGTCTGTTTCACCCGGTCGACTTACTCGTTACGAATATCGTAACGAAGCTACGAACGACGCATTTATTACCCTTTGCGCGTACGTATCTCGTAATGTCGGACGCCTACATCGCGCTGGCCGACGGACGCGTGCTCGAAGCGCGCGCTCGTGCGCCGGGGCGCACCCGTGGCGAACTGGTGTTCACGACCGCGTACACAGGCTACGAGGAGTCGCTCACCGACCCCTCCTACGCCGAACAGATTCTCACCTTCTCGTACCCCTTGATCGGGAACTACGGCGTCCGAAGCGAACGATTCGAGTCGGAGTCGGTCCAGCCGCGCGCGGCGATCGCCCGCGAGCTGACCGACGACGTCGCCGAGTGGCTCGCCGACGAGGACGTGCCCGCCGTCGACCACGTCGACACCCGCGAGATCGTCACGACCGTCCGTGAGGAGGGCGCGATGGCCTGCGGGATCGCCGCCGGCCCGGACGCGACCCCCGAGGACGCGGTCGAGGAGATGGAGGCGTGCAAGCCGATGAGCGACCACGTCGACATCGGCGCGCAGGTCTCCGTCACGGAGCCGACCGTCCACGAGGGCGGCGGCGACGCCGACGTGGCCCTGCTCGACTGCGGCGCGAAGGGCTCGATCATCTCCTCGCTCACCGAGCGCGGCGCGGACGTCCACGTCCTCCCGTACGACGCGACCCCCGAGGACGTGGCCGACGTGGACCCCGACGTGCTGTTCGTCTCGAACGGCCCGGGCGACCCGGAGAACTTCGTCGCTGCGCAGGAGGTCGTCGACGCCGTCGCCGGCGACCTGCCGATGGCCGGCATCTGCCTCGGCCAGCAGGTGATCACGAGCGCGCTCGGCGGCTCGACCGAGAAGATGGCGTTCGGTCACCGCGGCGTCAACCAGCCCGTCAAGGACCTCCGCACCGACAAGGTCGTGATGACCACCCAGAACCACGGCTACACGGTCGACGACACCGGTCCGCTGGAGGTGACGCAGGTGAACGTCAACGACGACACCGTCGAGGGGCTCGACAGCGATGCCCTCGACGTCATCACTCGCCAGTACCACCCCGAAGCGAACCCCGGCCCGCACGACTCGCTCGGCTTCTTCGACGAGGTGCTGGAGCTGGCACGATCGGCGCCGTCAGTCGCGGCCGACTGACGCCGCCTTCGGCGCCCCGCGAAGTACCAATTTCCGCGAACCACTCGTCCCGCTCTCCGAGCCCTCTCGCTGACCACCCGAGTACCATCCGGCCGACGTCCGCGGTCCCTTCTCACCCCTTTCACGCCCGCCCGACGCCCGCGGTCCCTTCTCACCCCTTTCACGCCCGCCCGTCGCTCGCGGTCCGTCCGCGACCGGCGACGTTTTCCCCCGCCCCTTCGCAGGGACACTCATGACGACGGAGATCCTCCTCACCAACGACGACGGTATCGATTCCGTCGGGATCCGGGCGCTGTCCGACGCGCTCTCGCACGACTACGAGGTGACGGTGGTCGCGCCCGAGAGCAACCAGTCCGGCGTCGGCGGCGCGCGCTCGTGGTGGGACACGACGGTTGAGTACGCCGAGACCGACCTCGGCTACGCGGTCGAGGGGACCCCCGCCGACTGCGTCGCCGTCGCGGACGTGGCGCTCGGGCTCGACCCTGACGCCGTCGTCTCCGGCTGTAACCACGGGCCGAACATCGGCGCGCACATCCTCGGGCAGTCCGGGACGGTCGGCGCCGCGATGGAGGCGTCGTTTCTCGGCACCCCGGCGATCGCGGTGTCGCTGTACGACCGGGGCAACCTCCCCGTCCCGCCGACGCTCGACAACGACGACTTCGCGGTCGCGGGCGAGGTCGTCGCCGACCTGCTCGACCGCGCCGAGACCGCGAGCGATGGCGACGGAGACGACGGCCTCTCCCTCCCGTTCGGGGCGGACGTGCTGAACGTCAATGTCCCCGCGGCCGACGACGAGGCGGCCGCGGACCCGACCTACCGACTGACCGAGCCCGCGCGCGGCTTCGACGTGATCGAGTTCCGGCCGGGGGAGGACGGTCCGGAGGACGAGAACGTCCCCGAGGGCTGGGAGTTCGGCGAGCGGCGTGGGGAGATGGGGATGGAGCTCCGCGACCGCTTCTGGCGGGAGTTCCTCCGCGGCGACGTTCCGGACGACCCCGGATCGGACCGGCTCGCGGCCGTCGAGGGCGAGGTGAGCATCTCGCCGCTGTCGTCGTCGCGGTCGGTCGCGAGCGACCGCGCCGGCGAGGTCGTCGAGGGCCCGGCGGCACCCGAGTCGGCGGCCTCACGGGTCGAACAGGACTGACCGGGAAGACCCCTCCGCGGTTACGCCGTCTCAGCGCCGTCGGCCCGACCGACGCGACCCGCCGGTGAACTCCTTGCCCAACCGTCCGAGATACCACACGACGAGCAGACCCAGGGCCGTCCCGCCGGCGAGCGCCGCGAGCAGTTCGATCGGAGAGGGGCCGAACTGGAGCGCGATGAGCGGCGGTGACACCGCCACGATGCAGAGGATGACGGCCTTTATCCGCCGGTTTCCGGCGTCGCGCTCCGCCTCCGACATGGGTCCTACCACGTCGACCACCCCGCGGTCCGCGCTCGGCGTCCGATCGCTCCCGTGTCCATGGGCGACCCACGGCTCGCCCCGATATCAACCCGGCGGAGCCGGTCGGGCGTCGGTGTTATTCGAGAACTATCCGCACACCTCTGTCTTCGCATCCCAATAAAGATATCGACCGTTCGCGGCGGTACCGCCGTCTCACGTCGTGAACGGTCTCGGCCGTTTAACTTCGTCCGCGCGCAGGTGTCACGTGCCCCTACCCGCGCGGATCCCTCCGCCGCGGCCCCGCTTCCTCGACGCAGTCCGAACCGGCCGGGCAGGCCGAACCGGTTCGGACTGCGCCGGCTGCGTCCCGACGAGTCGCCTCGTCGGCCGCCGTTCCGCGGCGCTTTTGAGCCGACCCCGACAACCGGAGGGCATGGACGACGAACTCCGCGAGCGCGTCGAGGCGGCCGGTGAGGCCGCCGCGCTGTTCAACGCGCTCAAACACGGCAACGACCCGGACGTGGGCGCCATCATGGGGCCGCTCATGGGCGAGAACCCCGACTTCCGACCGCACGGCGACGAGATTCCCGGCGTCGTCGCGCCGGTCGTGAACCGGGTCGCCGGCATGGACGAGGCCGAGCGCCGCGAGCGGCTCGGCGAGCTCGCGCCCGACAAGCTCGCGGAGCTCGACGCCGACGAGGAGGAGGACGAGCGCGTCCTTCCCGACCTCCCGAACGCGGAGGAGGGCGAGGTCGTGATGCGCGCCGCGCCGAACCCCAACGGCCCGTGGCACGTCGGCCACGCGCGCATGCCCGCCGTCATCGGCACGTACAAGGAGCGCTACGACGGCGAGTTCATCTGCCGGTTCGACGACACCGACCCGGAGACGAAACGGCCCGACCTGGACGCGTACGACGCGATCCTCGAAGACATCGAGTACCTCGGGTTCGAGCCCGACCGCGTGCTCCGGGCCTCCGACCGGCTGGAGACCTACTACGACCACGCCCGCGACCTGATCGACGCCGGCGGCGCGTACACCTGCTCGTGTTCCGGTGACGACTTCTCGGAGCTGAAGAACGCGGGCGAGGCGTGTCCGCACCGCGAGAAGGACGCAGAGACCGTCCACGAGGAGTTCTCGGCGATGGTCAACGGGGAGTTCTCCGCCGGCGAGATGGTCCTCCGCGTCCGGACCGACATCGAGCACAAGAACCCCGCGCTCCGCGACTGGGTCGCCTTCCGGATGATCGACACCCCGCACCCGCGCGAGGCGGCGGCCGACTACCGCTGTTGGCCCATGCTCGACTTCCAGTCGGGCGTCGACGACCACCTCACGGGCGTCACCCACATCATCCGCGGCATCGACCTGCAGGACTCCGCGAAGCGCCAGCGGTTCGTCTACGACTACTTCGACTGGGAGTACCCCGAGGTGCTCCACTGGGGCCACGTCCAGGTCGACGAGTACGACGTGAAACTCTCCACGTCGACGATCAAGGAGCTGATCGAGACCGGCGAGCTGACCGGCTGGGACGACCCGCGCGCGCCGACCATTCGGTCGATGCGCCGCCGCGGAATTCGGGGCCAGGCCCTCGTCGACTCGATGACCGAGCTCGGCATGTCCACCTCCGACGTCGACCTCGCGATGTCGTCGGTGTACGCCAACAACCGCGACCTGGTCGACGACGAGGCGAACCGCTACTTCCTCGTGCGCGATCGCGACGACGCTCCCGCCGTGGAGCTCCCGGTCGTCGACGGCGACGCGCCCGCGCCGGCGGCCGGCCACCCGCCGCTCCACCCCGACCACGACGACCGCGGTGACCGCGAGGTGCCCGCCGGCCGGATCGCGATCGAGTCCCCCGACCTCCCGAGCGAGGGCGAGCGCGTCTGGCTCAAGGGGTACGGCTGCGTCCGGCACGAGGGCGACGAGCTGGTCTTCGTCGACGCCGCCATCGACGTGGTCCGCGAGGGCGACGTGGACGTGGTCCACTGGGCGCCGGCCGAAGAGGGGCTCGACACGCTCCTCCGGACCGTCTCCGGTGACGTGCGGGGGATCGCGGAGCCGGCGCTCTCCGAGGTCGAACCCGACACCGTCGTCCAGTTCGTTCGCGTCGGCTTCGCTCGGATCGACGCGTTCGATCCCGAACCGACCGACGAGCCGGACGGCCCCGACGGCTCGGAGGACCTGCTCGCGTACTACGCGCATCCGTAGTCCGCGTTTCCGGGCGCGTCGCGCGGTCCGCGGACCGCCTCATCGACCGCCTGCCGCGGGGATTAAATAGCGAGCCCCGGAACTACGGGCAAGATGGCCATCGACTCGAACTTCGAACAGAACCGGGAGCAGGTCGGCGAGGAGGACGGCGTCGCCGTCTGGGGGCCCGTCGAGCCGCCGGAGAAGCAGGGGATCCGCGGCACGCACGTCGCGGTCGACTTCGACATCTGTCTCGCCGACGGCGCGTGTCTGGAGGACTGCCCGGTCGACGTGTTCGAGTGGGTCGACACCCCCGGTCACCCCGAGTCGGAGCGGAAGGCGAACCCCGCCGACGAGGACCAGTGTATCGACTGTATGTTGTGTGTGGACGTGTGTCCCGTCGACGCGATCGACGTCGATCCCGGCCGCGAGAACCGGATCTAGATCGACGCTCTCAGGCTGATGTTGGCGCTGGTGGCGCGGTGGGATTCTTCACGATCTCCGTCGCTTGTTTATAAGCGGCCACCGACGGATCGGCGATGAAAACCGTCAAATCTCCAGCCGCGCGCTTATAAGCGATCGACGGTGAACACCGCCAAAGCCCCAGCCGCGAGGACGCCGCACGCTCGCTGTGCTCCTCAGTCGCTCGTTTCACTCACTCCCTGCGGTGCTTGGCGCCGCCTGCGGCGTCCTCGCGGCTGCCCCTTTGAGTCCCACCCGACCGCACCTCACGCCTCCCCAGCCTCGTCGGCCTCCCGTCGCTTCGCTCCGGTCGGCCGACTCCAGCGAGGGACCAGAGGTCCCTCTGGCAGCCGGCGCTACGCGCCGGCGACCTCGCACGCGCTCCTCACGGGCCGACGGCCCGCTCGGAGGCGCGCGCCACCGCAGGCGGTTTTTATGTATTCGCTCCCGGCCTTCGGTTCAATCGCTTATAAATCGCTCCCGCTCTCGGAGCGCGAAGTCGGTCCCGTACCGCTCGACGAGGGGCTCGTAGGCGTCGCCGAGCGCGCGCATGCAGGCGCCCGGCGACACGTACCCGAGCTCGTCGGCGACCGAATCGCTCGGACGGCCCTGCAGGACCTTCCGGACGAGCAGGCGCTCTTCGCGGTCGTCGAGGAGTTCGGCGTCGTTCGTCTCGCCCCTCTCGCCCCTCTCGGCCCCGTCGATCAGCGCCGCGAGCGCGAGGTCCCGGAACGCGCCGGGCGCGCTGTCGTACATACCCGGACCGGACGACGCGCCGACCACGGAGCGCCACTCGGCCTCGGTCAGGTCGATCGGAGCGGGGGCGGGACAGGCGCGGAGCGCGCCGGCGACCACGTCGGGGTCCACGTCGCGGTGGGCGTCCGAGAGCCCGTCGCGCTCGCGGTCGCGGAAGGCGGCGGCGTGGCGGTCGAGGAGATCCCTCCCCGGTCCGTCGTCGCCGGTCGGCCGGAGCATGATCGCGGAGTACTCGCCGGAGGCGTCGTTGCGGGAGGTCGAGAGGTGGACCGTCCGGTAGCCCGCGCGCCGCCAGAACCGGAGCAGGCGCGGCGTCGCGCCGTAGCCGACCGAGAAGTAGTCGACGGCGGAGGCGAACTCCCCGTGTACCTCGTCGAGCAGGCGGGACCCGAACCCCTCGTCTCGGAGCGCGTGGTGGGACGCGATCCGGACCGTCCGCAGCCCCCGCGGCTCGGCGGCGGCCTCGTCGCGCAGTTGGCTCGTGAGCACGTCCGGCACCATGTTGCCCCGGACGCGCTCGCCCTCGTACATCCGCCGGCGGATGTCGGCGTCGAGCCCGCCCTCCCGCGCGAGCAGCGCGACCGCGACCACCCGCCCCTCGGCGACGAGCGCCCGCGCGGTCAGGTTCGGCGCGTCGAGCAGCCGCGCGAGGTCGTTCGGCTCCGTCCGGTAGTGGGCGGCGACGAGCAGCCCGAACGTCTCTCGAAGCAGGGGCTCGTCCGCGAGCAGGTCGCCGGGAGTGAGCCTTCGGTACGTCGCGTCCCCGACCGCCGAGCCCGCGACCGCCTCGTCGACCGCCGGACGCGCGTCCAACAGGAGCGCCCGCGACGCCCACGCCTCCACCGGGTCGTTCCGGGCATACCGGATCGGCTCGTCGAGGCGCACGTCCCGCACCGCGAACCGGCTCGCGCGCAGGCGCTCTCTGAACCGGATCGAAAAGCCGCGACCGGCCCCCTCGTAGCCGTGAACGGTGGTGCAGAACGCGACCGCCGGCGCGTCGAGGAACCGTTCGAGCAGCCGCACCGGGAGCGCGGCCGCCTCGTCGACGATCACCGCGTCCGGGTCGTCGGGGAGGTCCGCGCAGTCGGCCGGTGAGAGGAAGCGCACCCGCCCCCCGCCCGGCGCGTCGAGGCGGCGGCCGTCGTCCTCGGAGTCGGCCCCGGTCCCGTCGTCGCGCTCGTTCTCTCCGATCAGTTCCCTCGCCCGCGCGAACACCTCAGCCGCGTTGCGGAACGCCGGCGCCGTCACGAGCACGTCCCTCCCGGCGAGCGCGAGCGCGCCCGCCGCGATCCCCGCCGCGCTCGACTTCCCGCGCCCGCGATCCGCCTCGGCGACGACCGCGTGGCCGGGCGTCGCGAGCGACTCGAACGCCGTCACCGCCCGGACCTGATCCCCCGTGAGACACGCCTCGTAGGCCGTCTCCAGGAACGTCGCGTTCGGCGGAGCGGTCGGGGTTTCGGCGCTCCGACCCCCCGAATCTGCGGTCGCGTCGTCCGGAGGGCCGGTGAGGCCGTCGCGCTCGATCGCGTCACCCCCCGGGCCGTCCGCTCCGAGAGAGACGAGCGCGATCCCCGGATGCGACCGAAGCGTTCCGACGAAGCGCTCGCGGAACCGCCCCGTCACGTCTTCGATGCCGTACGGCGGGACCGCGAGCGAGTCGTCGAATCGGTCGCGGACCGCGGGCCAGGCGTCGAGGTCGGGCGTCAGGAGAATCAGGAGCCCGCCGCCGTCGACCGCGCCGACGCACCGACCGACCGCGTTCGGGACGAACTGCTCGTGGCAATCGAGGACGACGACCTCGCGGGTGCGGCCGAGCAGTTCGTCGGCGCTTCGCGGGCGATGCTCCTCGAACCGGAACCCATCGCGCGTGGAGACGACGGCGGTCGACGTGGGGTCGACCGCCTCGATCGCGTCGTAAGCCGCGTCGAACCCGCGGTCGCGGTCGCCGGCGAGCACCAGGACGCGCCGCTCGTTCGCCGCCTCCGCCTCCCGTTTCGCGTCCCGCGCCAGCGCCGCGATCATCGTTCGCTCGTCGTTACCGTGGGGAGCGGATGTGTCTTACTCTCCGGAGCGCACCGCGTTCCGCGCCGGCGCTCTCACCCGCCGCGCGAGGCGGGACGCTTACGGACGCCCGGCGCGTCTCTCCGGGTATGACCACGGTCACGCTCATCGGCACGCGGCTTGCCGACACGGGGCGCGAGTTCGTCTATCAGGGAGAGTCGCCCGACTGCGAGGGATGTCCCTACCGGAGTCAGTGCCTCAACCTCTCCGAGGGGACCCGGTACCGCGTGACCGGGATCCGCGAGAACGCGCAGACGCTCGACTGCGCCGTCCACGACTCCGGGGTCCGCGCGGTCGAGGTCGAACCCGCGCCCGTCCCCGCGAACGTCCCGTCGAAGCAGGCGTACGCCGGCGGACGCGTGTCGCTCGCGGGCCCGTGCCCGCACACCGAGTGCCCGAGCCACGGGTACTGCGTCCCCGACGGCGCCGACTTCGACGACGAGCGCGTGATCGATCAGGTGCTCGGCGAACCGCCACACGACGAGTGCGCGCTCGACCGCGACCTGACGCTGGTGGAGTTCCGGGCGGAAGACGGGTAGCGGGACGCAGGCGGCCGCTTCTATAACTCCGTGACCGCGTTCAGCGTGATCCGAATCGCGCGCTCGACGTTGTCCTTGGCCTTCTCCGGGAGCTCGTCGTCCGAGTCAGCGCCCTTCTGGGTGCCCGCGACGAGGTTGCCGTCGACGGTGCAGATCGCGCCGGCGCGGAGCCCCTTGCGGCGCGCGAGCGCGAAGACGGTTGCCGCCTCCATCTCGATCGCGAGCAGATTGGCGTCCTCCCAGTCGTCGATGTACGCGTCGCTCTCGTTGTAGAACGCGTCGTCGGAGACGATCGGGCCGACGTGGATCTCTTCGCCGTTGTCCTCGGCGGCGCCGACGAGCTCGGTGAGCGCGTCGTAGTCGGGGACCGCGGGGTACTCGACCGACTCGTAGCGCTTGCTCGTCCCCTCCTCTTTGGCTGCGCCCGTCGCGACCACCATGTCGCCGACCTCCATGTCGGCCTGCAACGCGCCGCAGGTGCCACACCGGAGGAACGTCTCGACGCCGACGCGCGAGAGTTCCTCGACCGCGATGGCGGCCGACGGGCAGCCGATCCCGGTCGAACAGATCGTGAGGTCGGTCCCCTCGTAGCTCGCGTTGACGATCTTGTACTCGCGGTTCTGCGCGACGAGGTCGCTGTCGTCACACAGGTTCGCAATGCGATCGACGCGCCCCGGGTCTCCGGGGATGATCGCGATCTCGTGGACGTCGCCCTCCTCGACCAGCAGATGCGGCTGTTTCGCCATACGAGCGGGTCCACGCGCCGCGCGCAAAAACGGACCGGTCGGGCGGCGGGGTAGCGGTGCGGATCGGATTTGATATCGCGGAATGTAATTTATCTCGGGCGCAGTACGACCGAGCCGGTCATTCCCACGGTGACGTCGACGCCGCCGGATCGCCCGGTTTATCGCCGGTCCCCGCCAGGGGCGGCCATGAGCGACTCCGACGAAGCAGCCGTTTCCCTCGCGTCGTCGATCGGCGCGCTCGCGGTCACGTTCCTCCTCGTCACGCCGATCGCCGGAACCCTGCTCGGGTACAACTGGACGCAGGCCGTGCTGATCGGCGGGTTCGCCGGCTCCGTCGCCGTCGCGTCGTCGTGGTTGACGGCGCGGCGGACGGCCGCCGACTGAGGCCGCCGATTTCGCCCTCGACTGCGGTGGTTATCGCCACTGAGAGATCGGACGGAGGATTTTATACCTGTCCGACGCCGACACCTCGTAATGCGCTTCAGTCGCGACCGTCGAGGTCAGTCGGTCGTGGTCGGGACCGTGATCCTGTTCGGCTTCTTGATCCTCGCGCTGGGCATCTATCAGGTACAGGTCGTCCCGACCGAGAACGCGGACGTCGAGTACGAACACAGCCAGCAGGTCGAAGACGGGCTCGGCGACCTCCGCAACGCCGTCCTGGACGCCGCCGCCACGGGGTCGACGCGATCGACGCAGATCCCGCTGGGGACGCGGTATCCCTCCCGGACGTTCTTCGTGAACCCCCCGCCCGTCTCCGGGTCGCTCACGACGCAGGAGACGGGCGAGATACGCGTTCGGAACGCGACGATCGGCGGAGGCCCCCACGAGAACGTCGGTCTGTACTGGGGCACGAACCCGGCGTACGAGACGCGATCGCTCCGGTACGACGCGAGATACAACGAGTTCCGGAACGCTCCGCGGCTCACCTACGAGCACTCGGTCGTCGCCGCCGAGTTCGACGACGCGCTCCTCCTGCGCTCGGGACAGACCGTCCTGTCGGAGGACGGGGAGATCTCCCTGACCGCGCTGACTGGGACCGTCTCCGAGAACGGGATCACCCGACGCAGCGTCGACGCGCGGGCCGTCTCGGCGAGCGACACCACCGTCCCGATCGTCCCCGATAACGGGCCGATCACCCTCGAACTCCCGACGGCGGTGGCGGACCCGGCCGCGCTCGCGACCCGCTGGGAGGAACGGCTTCCGGCGGGCGCGACGGCGGCCGCCGCCGAGGCCAACGGGACGGTGCGGATCACGCTGGCCAACGGCTCAGATCCGCTCCGGTACCGCTTGGGACTCTCGGAGGTGTCGCTCGACACCAGCGGAACGACCGAACCGGCGTACGTCGTCCCCGTCGGCGACGGGAACGTCGCTCCCGGCGAGCAGGTCCGCGTCGAGGTCCGGGACCGATACAACAACCCGGTCCCGGACGCGACGGTCCTTTTCGACGGAACGACCCGCACGAACCGCACGACCGGCGACGACGGGCGCGCCGCTTTCACGCCGAACGAGACGGGGTCGCTTCTCGCCGCGATCAACGGGACAGGGGGGCCGGACTACGAGTCGGTGAGCTTCGAGATCGACGATGGTGCGGGTACGAACCGAGCGTTCGACGTCGAGTGGGACCAGGCGGACCCGATAGTTATCGAAGAGGGGTCCAGCCGGCCGCTCGACGTACGGGTGTCCGACGCGGCGTCGGGAACGGGGATCGACGGCGCCGCGGTCGACGCTTCCTTCGCCCCTCGCGGGAGCGTGAGCGACCTCCCGAGCGTTCCCGACCCGCCCGAAACGGGTCCGGACGGGATGACGACGGTCGACACCTTCGACCCCAACGGGGCGGCGGCCGGGGACTCGTTCGACCTGTACGCGACCGCCGGCGACGACGTGGACCGGATCGTGGTGAACATCGTCGAGCCGGGGACGCTCACGAGGCTCTATCCGGACACCGCCGCGCAGAACGCGGGAACGATCAGCGACTTCCCCAACATGCAAAACGAGGACGGCACGGTCGCCGTTCTGGACGGCTCCGGACCGAACGCGTTCGACGTCGAGACGACGACTCAGTCCGTCCCGAGCGGCGATTACACGTTGGAGCTGGGGATCGAGACGGTCAGCCTTCAGGGCGGCTCGGCCGGCATCGATGTCACCGTCGAGGGGGAGGACGGGACGGCTCTCGGCTCGACGACGCTTACCAATGCGGATTCGAACAGCGACGTTACCCTCGATCTGGGGACGATAGACCCCGAACAGGACATCACGGTCCGGTACGAGGGCAACCGGCAGAACGACGACCTCGATATCGACTACCAGCGGCTCGTCCAACAGCGATAGCCGGCTCTGTCGGCGAGACGTTCACGGCGGCGGGACCGTCACCGCGACCGGAGCGGTCTTCGACCCGGATCAGACGGTCGAGTCGAACGACCGATAGTACAACGATCGACGTAAACGCCCATCGACAAAGCCATATGGCGGCCGCATGAAGGTCCGTGTATGACTGCAGTGGGGATCGACGCCGTCGAGATCTGGACCGGAAATCTCAAGCTCGACTTGCCGGGCACGTTCGCGCCGGAGAAGGGCGACGACCCGGAGAAGTACACCAAGGGGCTCGGGCTCAACAACTCCTCGTTCCCGGACGTGTACGAGGACATCGTCACGATGGGCGCGAACGCCGCGAAGCGGCTGATGGACCGGAAGGGGCTTGAGCCGGCGGACATCGGCCGGATCGACGTGGCGACCGAGTCGGCGTTCGACCACTCGAAGCCGGTGTCGACGTACATCGCCGGCTGCCTCGAACAGGTGTACGACGGCGACTTCACCCACGCCAACAAGGGCGAGCGCAAGTTCGCCTGTCTGGCCGGTACGCAGGCGATCGACGACGCCTACAACTGGATTCGAGCGGGGCGGAACCGCGACCGTCCGGCGATCGTGATCACGACGGACACCGCCCTCTACGCTCGTGGCGACCCCGGCGAGGCGACGCAGGGCGCCGGCGCCGTCGCGATGTTGATCGACGAGGACCCCTCGATCGTCGCGCTCTCGACCGATCAGGGGTACGGCTCGAAGGACGAGACGGACTTTCTGAAGCCGAATCAGCAGTTCCCCAGCGTCGACGGGAAACGCTCCGTGCAGGTGTACCTCTCCCGAATGCGCGAGGCCCTCGAAGACTACGAATCCGTCACCGACGACATCTCGCTCGACGACTTCGCGTACGCCCCCTTCCACACGCCGTTCCCCGGCATGGTCCGGAAGGCGGCGCTGTTAGCGTACAGACACGTCATCCGCGACACGGAGTACGAAGACGAGCTCGCCGACGAGATCGGCCGCCAGCCTCGCGAGGCAGACTTCGCCGACCGCGAGGCCTACGAGGGGGCTATCAGAGACTACATGGACGACCTGAAGACCACCGAGCAGTACCAGACGTGGTACGATACCGCCGTGGAGCCGACGCTCGGGCTCTCGCGGGAGGTCGGCAACTGGTACACCAGCTCGGTCCATATCGCCCGCGTCAGCGCGCTGCGAGACGCGCTGACCCGCGACCGATCTTTCGTCGGTGACACGCTGCTCGTCGCCTCCTACGGCTCCGGTGCGCAGGCGGAGATCCACTCGGAGACGGTCCGTGAGGGCTGGCGCGCGGAGATCGAGGAACTAGATATCGACGGCCAGCTCGCCGATCGCTACGACCTCACCTGGGACGAGTACGAGGACGTACACGACGTTCACGAGTACGACATGGACGTGGAACGCGAGATCGAGGAGTTCACGCAGCCGGAGGCGGAGTTCGTCTTCACCGGCTGGGGCCGGATGAACGAGCGGAAGTACGAGTACGTCGAGTAGCTGCTCGGCCGGGAGCCAGCGGGAGTCGCCCTCCGGTTCCGTGGCGCCGCTGGCCCGTGAAAACGGGTCACACGACGCCTCTCGAATACGATGGGTTTAAACGACGTTAGGCTGAAATTCACCTCAATGGTAACCATCTACGACGTGCCGGCCGACGCCCTCATCGAGGAGGTCGCCGCACGACTCGAAGACCGGATCGACGAGCCCGACTGGGTCGAGTTCACCAAGAGCGGCGCCGGCAAGGAGCTCCCGCCGGAACAGGAGGACTTCTGGTACGTGCGCTCCGCCAGCCTCCTCCGGAAGGTCGCCCAGAACGAGCCGATCGGCATCGAGCGGCTCGCGACCGAGTACGGCTCGAAGAAGCGCGGCTCGAACCGCTACTCCGTCCGCCCCGGCGAGCACGAGGGAGGCTCCCGCAAGCTCATCCGCACGTCGCTGCAGGCGCTCGAAGACGAGGGGCTCGTCACGACCGCCGCCGGCGAGGGACGCCGCGTCTCCGACGAGGGCGAGGCCTTCCTCTCCGAGGTCGCCACTGAGGTCTTCGAGGACCTCGACCGGCCGGAACTCGAACGCTACGCGTAGATCGCCGATTCGCTTTTTGTACGTCGCGCTCGCACCGTGAGCCGCGGCCCCGCCGGGCTTCTCTCTGTCCGATATCGCCGACGCTGGCGGTTCTTCTCTCGTGTCGGTGATCCGTGCCGGTTCTCCTACGCTCGCCGATATATATCTCGTATCGCTATACAGAATCTGTCGAGCGGCGATCGGCCGTCGTGATCGGATCGCAGGGCCTCGGCTATCGGTGCGTCCGAGAAAAACCGGTGCAAGCGGTACGTCAGGCGAACCGGGTCGATCGAACCCCCGATCGAGCTATCCGGTGTTCTTCATCCCGGCGGCGATGCCGTTGACGGTGAGCCGGAGGGTCCGCTCCTCCTCTTCGGTGCGGTGAGTCCGCCCGAGCAGGTTCGCCTGCAACAGGTTCAGCGGGTCGACGTAGGGGTTCCGTCGGTCGAGGCTCTCTTCGAGCCACTCGCGGCGGATCAGATCGTCGCGCCCGCTGATCGCCAAGACGAGCTCGCGGCCGCGCTCGTACTCGCCGATCAGTTCGGGGAAGAACCGCTCCCGGAGGTCGTCATCGGCGAGGTCGGCGTACTCGGCGGCGATCTCCGGTTCGGTGCGAGCGAGGGCGAGCGCGGCGTTGTCGAGGGTGGTGCGGAAGAACGGCCACTCCGCGTACATCTCCTGGAGCGTTTCGACGCCCTCCTCCTCGCCGACCGCGTCGAGGTAGGCGTCGAGCCCGGACGCGAGCGAGTACCAGCCCGGGAGGATGAGCCGGGTCTGCGTCCACGAGAACACCCACGGGATGGCGCGTAAGTCCTCGACGGTGCGCTCGCCGGATCGCGAGGCGGGCCGCGAGCCGAGGTTGAGGTCCTCGACGACCGAGATGGGCGTCGCCTGCCCGAAGTAGGAGACGAACCCGTCCGTGTTCAGGAGATCGCGGTACGTCTCGCGGGCAGCGGGCGCCATCGTCTCCATCGCGTCGACCCACTCCTCGGGCACGTCCTCGGTGGGCTCCTCGTTGGCCTCTTGGCGCGCGCGGATCTGCGCGTCGAGCATCTGTTCGAGCTCGCGCTCGGCGATCCGGGGGTTGGCGTACTTCTCGGCGATCGCCTCGCCCTGCTCCGTGAACTTCACCTGTCCCGTGACGGTCTCGTTGGGGAGCGCGAGCAGCGCCTCGTTCATCGGGCCGCCGCCGCGCGAGATGGAGCCGCCGCGGCCGTGGAACAGCCGGAGGGTGACCTCCTCCTCGCGACAGAACCGCGCGATCCGGCGCTGGTTCTCGTAGAGGTCCCAGTTCGCGGCGAGGAACCCGTTCTCCTTGTTGGAGTCGGAGTAGCCGAGCATCACTTCCTGGACCTCCCCGCGGACTTCGAGGGCGGTCGCGTACGCCTCGTTGTCGAACAGCGCGCCGAGGATGCGCTCGGCGCCGTTGAGCGCGGACTCGGTCTCCAACAGGGGGACCACGTCGAGCCCGCAGTGGTCCGGCAGCGAGACGACGCCGACCTGATCGGCCAGGAAGAGCACTTCGAGCACGTGGCTCGGCTCCTCCGTCATCGAGATGCAGTAGGTGTCGATCGCTTGCGCGCCGTACTCCTCTTGCCAGTCGGCGAGCTCCTGGAACCGGCGGAGCACCCGCTCGGTGGTCTCCGAGACATCGCCCGGCTCGTCGGCGTCGACGACGGGGTCGTCCTGGAGGATCGCCTCGGTAAGGAACTCCTGCCGGGCGTCCTCGTCCATCTCGCGGTAGTCGACGCCCTCCGTCGCGACCGCCTCGGCGACCGCCTCGGTGTGGTTCTCGCGGTGGTCGCGGAGGTCGAGAGACGCGAGCGTGAACCCGAACGTGTCGACCTGCCGGCGGAGCGGCTCGACGAACGACTCGCGGACCGCGTCCTGTCCGTCCGCCGCCAGCGAGTCGGCGATCACGTTCAGGTCCGCGAGGAACGCGTCGCCGTCGGGGTACTCGCCGGGACGCACGTCGTCGACGCGGTCGAGTCGCTCGCGCATCAGGCGCAGCTTCTGGCGGTACGGCTCGTCGGGGTAGCGCTCGCGAGCCTCCTCGACCACCGTTGGGAACCGCTCGGCGTCGGCCGCCAGCGAGTCGGCGAGCCGGTCGTCGACCGCGTAGCGCTCGCCGTCCTGGCTCAACACGGCCGAGAGACGCTTACACCGGTCGCGGTACTTCTCGATCGCGACCTCGCGCTGGCGCGCCAGCGTCTCGTCGGTGACCTCCGGCGTGACGAACGGGTTGCCGTCGCGGTCCGACCCCGCCCACGAGCGGAACTCGAAGAGCTTGGGACAGTCCACGTCGTCGTACTCCTTCGAGATGGTCTCCTCGAACTCCTCGTAGGCGTCGCCTACCACGTCGAAGAGGGTGTTCTCCAGGTACCACTGGACGTTTCGCGCCTCGTCTTCCGGCTCCGGGCTGCGCTGGCGCACCTGTCGGGTGCCCCAGAGGCTGGTCACCTCGGCGGTGACGTCGCGCCAGATCCCGTCGCGCTCGCGCTCGGTGAGGTTGCGCTCGTCGAGCTCCTCCAGGTGATTGGCGATCGACCGGAGCTTCGCTTTCACGGTGGCCCGCCGGGCCTCGGTGGGGTGGGCGGTGAACGTCGGCTCGATGAGCACGTCCTGCAACAGCTCCCGGAGCTCGTCGGCCTCGACGCCGGCCTCGGAGAACTCGGCGATCGTGGCGTCGAAGGAGTCGTGAAGCGATCCCTCCTCGTCGGCGTCCCGGATGGCGCGGACTCGCTCGCGCTCCTCGGCGAGGTTGATCAGCTCGAAGTACGTCGTGAACGCGCGGGCGACGATCCCCTCTCGGGTCGTCGACAGCCCGTCGACGGACTCGTGGAGCGCCTCCCGGCTCGCCGCGTCGCCGCGCCGATAGTCGATCGCCGCGTTTCTGAGCTCCTCGACGGTCTCGTACGCCTCGGTCGAGGCCTGCGCGGCTAAGACGTCTCCCACGAGCGCACCGAGCTCGCGCACGTCTGTCCGCACGTCTCGATTGTGCAACACCATACCACAGATACACCCGTCGGGATGGGTTAAAGCCGGTGCCCGAACGAATGTTTGCCTCGGTTTTGAGTAAACATCTTGATCGATCGTTCGACACCCCGCGGACGAGCCCGAGCGGTGATCGCCGGCGATCCCCGCGTCTTCCGCTCGGGTGGAGGGTTCGTCACCCTTTTTACCGGCCCAACCCGAACAACGGGTATGAGTCAGTCCGACAAGTATCCGGCCGAGTCCGGCCGGCGCCGCTTCGTCAAGGGCGTCGTCGGCGGCGCGGCCCTCGCGGGGGTCGGTGCGATGGGGTCGGCGACGGTGAACACCCTGACGACCTCCGGTGGTGTCGGCGGCGGGTCGACCGTCGCGATGTCGATCGCCCAGACCGGCGGCCCGGCGCCGCGCGGGCTCCCCCAGATCCCGGTAGAAGTAACCGACGACGGGTACATCCGCGGTATCTGGCCAGAGACGCAGACCGTCACGCAGGAGGGCCAAGAGATCCAGGTCGCACAACAGCAACTCGGCGGCCGGACGTACTCCGGCGCGTGGTTCCAGTACTGCGGCGTCGAGTCGCAGGAGAACATCGCCCCGGACTTCGAGTCGGACAACCTGTTCCGGGCGGCCCCCGGCAAGTACGACTGGCAGGACGAGACGTACGAGGACGGCGACCGGATCCACATCGACGACTTCGAGAACTACGCCGAGTGGGGCAACGGGATCGGCGACGACGGCGTCGGGAAGCCGGCATCGGTCTCGTGGCGCTCCCAGGACGCCGACGCCGACCTCAACGCCATCGTCATCCGCTCGCCGCGGATCGAGGAAGCCGTCCAGAACTCGGACGACGAGTGGCTCCAGGCATCCACCGACCAGGGGTTCGTCGCGTACCTCAACGTCTGTACGCACTTCTGCTGTATCCCCGACTACAAGGTACTCGAAGAGTCCGCCCGCTACGACGCCGCCAACGGGACCTACTGCGTCTGTCACCAGTCGACGTACGACCCGTTCACGCTCGAAGAGTCGCTGTTCATCGCCCGGCCCCGTCCGGACGAGTAACCGACGCGACCGGCGGGATCAGCGAAACCGCCGAAACCGCCGAAACCGCGCGCCCCGACGGGCGCCGCGCTTTTCTCCCCGCTTCGCGTACGGTCCCCCATGAGCGACGACGAGGTTCCCGCAGACGGATCGACGGCCGACGACGACCCGTTCGCCGCGGAGATCGACCGCGCCCGCGACCTCCTCGACGGCGACGGGATCGAGGCGGTTCACGTCGGCGTCGTCCGCGACGGCGAGGTCGACACCACCTTCGCCCAGCGGAGCGACGGCGACTCGGGGGGCGAGGGCGAGGGGCTTCGGGCGCTCGCGCTCTTGGCCGCGCACGTCCGGTTGGTCGCGAACGAGGCGGGCGTCGACGCCTCCACCGTCGCGGGCGACGCGGCGACGCTCGCGGGCCAAGTCGAGCGGATCCCGGCCAGCACCGAGGACCTGCCCGAGGAGTAGGCGCCGTCGAGGGCGACGTGACCGCTACTCGGTCCCTCCTCGGTCGCCACGCTCGCTCCGGCGGATCCGGTAGAGCTGGTGGGTGACGCCGGCGAGCGCGACGAGCAGCACCGCGAGGTTGAACGCCGCGAGAGCGATCGGATGGTACGCCGGGTCGAGCCACGTCCGGATCGCGCGGCCCGCCTGACTGTAGAAGCTCCAGCCGGCGATCAGCGCGAGCAGTATCAGCGCCGCGAGTCCGATCCGGTCGATGAGCCCTCGGAGGTCGTCGGTCGAGAGCCGGTCGAAGCGACCGCCTCCCTCGTTCGCGGTCTCGTCCGCGTCGCTCTCGGGGTCGGTCGTGCGCGGTGCGCGGTCGTCGTCGGTGTCGGTGGCGGTCATTGGTCGGGTGGGTGAGTCCGTGGTGTCGCTGTGATCGGTGCCGCTGCGGTCGGTGGCGTCCGGGCCGTCGTTCGCGCCGCCGCGGTCGCGCTCGTCGGTCATTGTCGCCTCCGTGCGACGAGGGCCGCGGCGACGAGCGCGACGAGCGCGACGAGGGGGCCGAAGCCGGGCGTCGAGTCTCCGGCGCCGTCGGCGCCCCGATCAGGCGCGTCGGCGCCGTCGCCCCCCACGTCGTCGCCGCCCTCGCCGCGCGTGAAGTCCTCGACGGCGAACTCCACCTCCTCGGTCGTCTGGTTCGTGCTGATCGTCTCCCGGGGGTTCAGGTTGGCGACGCCCTGCGTCTCGTCGATGAGCACGTCGTCGCTCCACAGCGCGGCGTCGACGTAGTAGTTGTAGTTCGCGGGCACCTCGACGGTCGTGGTCACGGTGTCGGTCCGACCGGGCCGGACCTCCCCGACCGTCTCGCTCGCCTCGTCGGCGATCACGTTCGACTCCGCCTGCCGGACCAGTACGCGGAGGTCGATCGGCTCCGAGACGGCGTCGCCGCGGTTCGTCACCGAAATCGACACCGACAGCGTCGCCGTCTCGTTGTCGGCCTCGCTCACGCTGACCGCGACGGTCGGCCAGACGTTGCTTTCGGTGAAGCCGACGCGCGAGTCGGCGTAGTCCGGAGTGAGCGCCGCGACGCCCCCGACGCGGGTCGTCTGGGCCGCGCGCCGCTCGCCGTCGGCGAAGACGACGGTCTCGATCCGGTAGCTCCCCTCGCGCTCCACGTCGACGGAGCCGTTTATCGTCCGTTCGCCGCCGCCGTCCACGTCGCCGACGTCGACCGTCGTCTCGTCGACGAGCAGCCCCGAGTCGGCGCCGATCGCGCGGTGGCGGACCGTGACGTTCTCGACGGTCGACCCCCGGTGTCGGAGGTCGACTCCGAGCCGGAGCTCAGCCGTCTCGCCGCGCACCTCGCCCGGCGAGACGACCGTGTCGACGATGCGCACGTCGCCGGGACGCTCGTCGTCCTCGCGCGGGTCGACGATCGCGTCAGGCGCGGCGACGGCACCGATCGCGCCCGCGAGTAAGAGCGCGGCGGCGGCCGCCAGGAGGGCAGTTCGGGTGTCCATACCTGGCACGTCGAAACGACAACATAAGTGCTTTGTCAGGCATCGGGGTCGAAGGGCAGCACCGCTCGGCGCGTCGGTTCGGTCAGAGCGTCCGGTACCGCCCGCCCGACTCGGAGAGCTCCCCGCGACGCGCGAGCCGCGTCAGGATCTCTCGGGCCGCCTCGACGGGGACCCCGCGCTCGCTCGCGTGCGCCACCACGTTCCCTTCCGTGGGTTCGTCGACGGCCTCGACCGCGTCGCGGACGATCTCGGTCCGACTTCGCGAGCCCGAGCCGCCGCCCTCGGCCCGGGCGCCCGCCTCGTCGACGGCGTCGGCGTCGATCCCGGACGCCTCCAGATATTCGCGGTCGTCGATCCCGGCGTCCTCGACGGCGCGTTCCAGCTCCGAGACGTGGTCGAGCTCGGCGAACGCCGCGCTCTCGTCGCGCTTCTTCGCGAGCAGCGCGGCCCGGGCCTCGCGGGCCGCGTCGCGGTCCTCCGACTCGAAGAACCGCTTGAGCTTCGCCGTCTGATGCGTCTTCCCGCAGCGGGGACACCGCGCGCTGTCGCTCGCCCGCGGGTCCGTGAGGAGCCACATCGCCGCGCACTCGTTGCAGCCGACGACCGCGTACATGGACGCGGTTCGTCGCCCCCGGATTTGAAGCCTCGGACCCGCGCCGCCCTCCCGTTCGGCCGACCCCGTGGTATTGTGTGTCCTGTTCAAAACCATTATCCGCGTCGGACACGTAGACTGACGCGATGAGTTCAACCGACGCCGTTCCCACGGAACCGATTCAGCTGGCCGACCCCAATGAGTTCGACGACTACGTCGCCGACGGCGTGGTCCTCGTCGACTTCCACGCGGACTGGTGCGGCCCGTGTCAGATGATGGAGCCGGCCGTCGAAGCGGTCGCGAGCGACACCGACGCGACCGTCCTGAAGGTCGACGTCGACGAGCACCAGGGGCTGGCCAGCGAGTACGGCGTGCAGGGCATCCCGACGTTGCTCGTGTTCGCCGGCGGCGAACTGGCGGATCGGATGGTCGGCGCGCAGACGGAGGAGGCGCTCGCCGACGCGATCGCGGAACACACCGCCTGATGACCGACTCCGAGGCCGACGACGGGATGGCCCCCCGCGAGCTGCGCGCGGACGTGCCGGCGCTCGGCGAGGCCGCGTACTTCAACTTCGGCGCGCACGGGCCGAGCCCCAAGTCCGTCGTCGAGGCCGCGACAGACTTCGTCGCCGACCACGAGTTCGGTTCGGCGACGACGGACCCGTACGAGCACGCCTTCGGGACGTACGAGACGGTGCGCGAGCGCGTCGCCGACTTCGTCGGCGCCGACCCCGACGAGATCGCGCTGACCGAGAGCACGACGGACGGGATCACCCGGATCGCGGGCGCGATCGACTGGGAGCCGGGCGACGCCGTCGTCCGGACCGACCTCGAACACCCCGCCGGCGTCCTCCCGTGGAAGCGGCTCGAACGCGAGGGCGTCGAGGTGCGCGTCGTCGAGACGGAGGGCGGTCGAGTCGACCGCGAGGCGTACGCGGAGGCCGTGGCAGACGCGCGGCTCGTCTGCTTCAGCGCGATCACGTGGACTCACGGGACGCGGCTCCCGGTCGCGGACCTCGTCGACATCGCGGACGAGTCGGGCGCGTTCACCCTCGTCGACGCGGTCCAGTCGCCCGGCCAGGTCGCGATGGACGTGTCGGCGTGGGGCGCCGACGCGGTGGCGGCGGCGGGCCACAAGTGGCTGCTCGGCCCGTGGGGGTCCGGATTCCTCTACGTCGACCGCGAGGCGGCGGCCGAGCTGGCGCCGCGCGCGGTCGGCTACCGGAGCGTCGAGGACCCCGACGGCGACGCGATCGCGTTCAAGCCCGGCGCGAGGCGCTTCGAGGTCGGGACGACGACTCCGGCCGCCCACGCCGGGCTGTCCGAGGCGCTCGACGCGATCGACGCGGTCGGCCTCCCGGCGATCGAAGACCGGATCGCGTCGCTCACGGACCGGCTCAAGGACGGGGTCCCCGACGACCGCCTGCTGAGCCCCCGCGAGTACGAGTCGGGGCTCGTCACGGTCGACGTCGACGACCCGGAGGCGACGGTCGAGCGGCTCGCCGAGAGGGGGATCGTCGTCCGCTCGCTGCCGCACCCTGACGGCGTCCGGGCCTCGGTCCACGCCGTCTCCACCGAGTCGGAGATCGACCGGCTGATCGACGCCCTCGCCGCCGAGTGGTGAGCGAGGAACCGGACGCGTTTTAGTGCTCTGCGCACAAGACTGGGCATGGGATATCACACGTTCGACGCCGAGAACGCCGACCGATTGGAGCGTCCCGCGGCCCGGTACCGCTGGGTGTCCGCCGAGGAGGTAATCGGCGCGCTGACGGCCGAGCGCGCCGATCGCGAGGCGACGACCGTCGCCGACCTCGGGAGCGGAACCGGCTTCTACGCCGACGCGGTCGCGCCCCACGTCGAGACGGTCTACGGCGTCGACGTACAGGCCGAGATGCACGCGTTCTACCGCGAGAAGGGCGTCCCCGAGAACGTCGAGCTCGTCGAGAGCGACGTGGCGACGCTCCCCTTCGAGGACGGCGAGCTCGACGCCGCGTTCTCGACCATGACGTACCACGAGTTCGCGAGCGACGCGGCCGTCGCGGAGTTGGCCCGCGTGCTCCGGTCCGGCGGCCGGCTCGCGCTCTTCGACTGGTCGGCCGCGGGCGACGGCGAGCACGGCCCCTCGACCGACGAGCGGTTCGACGCGGGCGACGCGGCTGCGGCGCTTGAGGCGACGGGGTTCGAGGTCCTTCTCGCCTCCGAGCGCACCGAGACGTTCGCCGTGATCGCCCGCGCGCCGTAGCGCGATCGAGAATTCTTCACCGCCAGCGTCGATTCGACGACAGAAGGGGAGTCCACTGACAAGCCCACGACTTCAGTCGTGGGTTACTGACCGATAGCTCTCGTGGACGACTCCCGGAATGGCCTCGAAGTGCCTGTCGCCGGCGAGAGCGGGCTCGTCGCGTTCTATCGCTGTCGCAGCGATCGCCGCGTCACTCTTTCCGATCCCCGGTCCCTCGCCGTCGCCTGTGTCGGCCATGCGCTCCCCGAGTAGCCGGCCGGCGCGCCGAAAGATGCTCGGCGTCATCTCCACCACCGGGTAGGAGTCGAGTACGGATCCCACCTTCCGTCGCTCTTCTCGGGTGGTCGCCACTTTCCCGACGCCGATGTACAGCTCCAGAACGGTCATCGAGGGGATGACGAGCGGGACGCCTTCGGCTTCGAGCTCTCGTTCCTTCGTGACGGCCGCGTCGTTGCTGTCGATGATGTCTAAAACGAAGCTCGTGTCGACGATCATTCGAACCGGTCCGCGACCTCGCGGACCTCCTCACGGTCTCTCTGGTCTGCGGTCTCGATGGCGTCTCGCATTTCGCTCACCTGATCTTCGTCGAAGACGCCCCGGAGATCTCGAAGCGATCGGCCTCCGATGAGCCGCGAAACGGCGTCGCTGAACGACTCGTCGTCGCGTTTGTTCGCCTTGATCCGTTCGTACACGTCGTCTTCTAAGCGAACCTGATGTGACATTCTCGTTGACAGCGTTGACGCTCTGCGGGAATCAATATTTGGATGGACTGGGAGAGGAGTGGCGCAGTGACGGCACCGCTACGCTATCGTCGCCTCACTCCTCCAGCACCGTCGTCCCCTTCCCGATCCGCGTCTGGTAGGCGCGGGCGTCGATGCCGGCCTCGGAGAAGGCGTCGAGCATCGCGGCGGCGACACCGCGGCGACGCTCGTCGCGGCAGACGGCGAGGATCGCGGGGCCGGCGCCGCTGACGGTGACCCCGGCCGCGCCGGCGTCGAAGGCGGCCGCGCGCACGTCGTCGTACCCCGTGATCAGGCGCGCGCGCTCGGGAGTGACGACGGGGTCGCTCATGCCGGCGCCCACGAGGCCGGGGTCGGATCGGCACATCCCGACCGCGAGGGTGGCGGCGTTACCGACCGTCTCGACGAGGTCGTCCATCGAGGCCGTCTCGGGGACGACCCGGCGCGCGTCGCGGGTGGAGACCGCGACGTCGGGGAGACAGACCACGAGGGGGATCGCGGCGTCGACGGCGTGGGTCCCCTCGCTCGTCGTCACCGTGAACCCGCCGAGGATCGAGGGGGCGACGTTGTCCGAGTGCGCGACCCCGGAGACGACCGCCTCGCCCTCGGCGGCGATGGGGACCAGCTCCGAGCGGGAGAGCCCGCGGTCGTACAGCCGGTTGAGCGCGACCGCGGCGCCGGCGGCGCTGGCCGCCGAGGAGCCGAGCCCGGACGCCGGGCGGACACCCTTGTCGATGTGGATCCGCGCGGGCGCGTCGAGCGCCTCGACGACGGCGCCGACCGTGTTCTTCTCGGGGTCCTCGGGGATGTACTGGGCCCCGACGCCGGTGACCTCGATCGTCGTCTCCGACGCCTTCTCGACGGTGACGACGTCCGCCGGCCGCGTGAGGGCCGCGCCGAACACGTCGAACCCGCTGCCGAGGTTCGCGCTCGTGGCGGGTGCCCGTACCGTGACCATGGCGGGGAGTGTCGCTCGGGGTGCAAAAAGAGGCCGGATCGAGCGGCGGCGCGGTGAGGCCGAACGACGGGGGTGACGGAGCGGCGGGGGTGACGGAGCGGCGGCGCTGTCGGGGAAGAGAAAACGGAGGGGGAACGGAGAAAGCGGGAGTCGGAAGCGGGGGACGGCGTCAGTTTCCGGCCATCGTCCACAGCAGGGCGCCGATCAGGATCATCGGAATTCCCGCGAGGATGTACACCTGCGGCATCGTCGTGTACGGGGCGACCAGGAGGATCGTCCCGAAGCCGGCGACGATGGACGCGATCACCTTCTGGGACTTCAGGGGCGCGGCCGCCAGAAGCGAGACGATGAGCCCGAGCAGTATGACGTGCCCGAGGTGGTAATCGAGCAGGAACGTGTCGATGAACAGCGGCGAGAGCATTCTTGTCTGAACGTGCGAGGGATTCGCGCATTAAAGTTCCGTTTCGCGCGGGACGGGCGACGGTTCGGTCCCCGAGCGGTCACCGTCCCTTATAAGTCGAGGGGACGAGACGACCGATCGTGCGACTCGTTCAGGTCATGATCCCGGCGGGGAAGCGCGCCGCCGTGATCCGCGCGCTCGACGACGAGGGCGTCGACTACGTCGTCACCGACGAGACGAGCGGCCGCGAGTACACCGCGGTCGCGACGTTCCCGCTCCCGACCGCCGCCGTCGAGCCGGTCCTCGAACGGCTCCGCGAGGCGGGGATCGACGAGAGCACGTACACCGTCATCGTCGCGGCCGAGACGGTCATCTCCCGCCGGTTCGAGGCGCTCGAAGACGAGTACGAGGAGGAGGCCGAGCACGGGAGCGACCGGATCTCCCGGGAGGAGCTGCAGGCGAAGGCCGACGACCTCGCCTCCGGGCTCCGGACGTACGTGCTGATGACGGTGATCTCCGCCGTGATCGCGACAGCCGGGCTCCTGCTCGACTCGCCGGCGACCGTCGTCGGCTCGATGGTGATCGCCCCCCTGATCGGCCCGGCGATGTCGGCCGCGATCGGCACGGTCGTCGACGACGAGGAGATGTTCCGACGCGGCGTTCGGATGCAGGTTCTCGGCGTCGCGGTCGCGATCGCGGCCGCGACGCTGTTCGCGTTCGCGTTGCGGTGGTTCGCGCTCGTCCCGCCCGGGATCGACCCGTTGGAGCTCGCGGAGGTCTCCGAGCGGCTCGCGCCCAACGTCTTAGTGCTCGTCGTGGCGATCGGCGCCGGAGTCGCCGGGATCGTCTCGCTGATGACGGGCGTCTCCGCGACGCTGGTCGGCGTGATGATCGCGGTGGCGCTTATCCCGCCCGCGGCCGCCGTCGGGATCGGGATCGCCTTCCGGATTCCGCGGCTGGTGCTCGGCGCTGGCGTGATCGTGGCGGTGAACGTCCTCTCGATCAACCTCTCCGCGCTGGTCGTGCTCTGGTACGAGGGGTACCGACCCCGGAACTGGTTCCGCGAGGACGACGCGCGCGCGGCGTTCCTGAAGCGCGCGGCGGTGCTCGCGGCCGCCATCGCGGTGCTCTCGGTGTTCCTCGGCGGCGTCACCTACGACTCGTACGTCGCCTCGACCACCGAGGCCGACATTCGGGCCGCCGCCGGCGACGAGCTCGCCGCGCTCGATCCCGGGCTCGAACTGCTGGAGCTGGAGGTCGAACGCAGCGGGACGGTCCCGCCGCTCACCACCGAGCGCGTGATCGTCACCGTGGGGGCGCCGCCCGGCGGCGGCGTCGAGGGCGTGGCCGACGCGCTCGACCGCCGGATCGAGGCGACGATCGGGACCGACGTGCGCGTCGAGGTGCGTCTCGTGACGATCGACCGGGCCTGAGACGCGGTCCACGAGTCCGGTACGCGATCGGCGAGCCCGAGATGTCGCCGCCGGGGGATCGACGTGACGGGCGTGGCGATCTGACCAATCCCTTTCGACGCTCGATTCGCTTTCCTCGAAATAACTGCCGCCTCCGGGTTTTCTGGCCCGTATGCCGAAAGAGGAACTACTTTTTATTGCCCCGACAGTGATCCGGCAGTGACCGACTCACAGCGACCCGACGACGATTCGATGCGCGAAGTCGTCGAGCGCTCCCGCAGCGGCGCGCCCGCGGTCGGCGAGGCCGTTCGGGACCGCTTCTCGTCCGACGAGGTGTTCCAGCGGATCATCGCGGCCGCGGACGAGGAGGTGACGTCCGGGAGCCGCGAACTCTTCTTCAGCGGGCTCGCGGCGGGGCTGGCGATCACGATCACCTTCATGCTGTACGCCTCCCTGACCGCCGCGACCGACTCCCATTCCATTTTGAGCGTGCTCCTCTACCCGCTCGGGTTCATCTACATCATCATCGGCGGCTACCAGCTGTACACCGAGAACACGCTGCCGCCGGTGGCGCTGACCTTAGAGCGGCTCGCGAGCCTCCCCACGCTCCTCCGCCACTGGACGATCGTGCTCGCGGGCAACTTCGTCGGCGGCGGGATCGGGGCGCTCGTGCTCTCGTACGGCGGCGTCTTCACCGGCGACACCGTCGACGCGGCGCGGTACATCTCCGAGGGCGGATTCGGCGTCGGCGCCGTCCCGCTGTTCTTCAAGGCCGCCATGGCGGGGCTGATCGTCGCCGGCGTCGTCTGGGTCGGCTTCGCCTCCACCGACTCCGTGAGCCGGATGCTTGTCGTCTACCTCGCGTTCCTCGCGATCCCGCTCGGCGACCTGTTCCACGTGGTCGTCTCCTTCACGGAGGTCCTCTACCTGTTCTTCGAGTACAGCATCCCGCTGTACGGCGCTGAGATCAGTCTCTACTCCGGGATCGTCGGCTTCGTGATCCCGGTGTTGCTCGGGAACACCATCGGCGGGGTGGTCCTGGTCACGCTGGTGAACTACTTCCAGACCAGCGAGGAGCGGCTGGAGGAGGCGCGCTTCGAGGGGATGACCCGTCGGCTCACGGTGCCCGAGTGGGTGCTCGGCCGCGCCGCCGGGCGCTCGTACGTCCCGATATTGGACGCCACGGAGGCGACGCTGTTCGCCAACGAGGGCCACCGGATCATGGTCCCCATCACGAACCCGCGAACTGACGGCCCGATCGTCGAACTCGCGAGCCGGATCGCGAGCGACCACGAGGACGGGCTCGTCCACATCGTCCACGTCGTGCAGGCGCCGGAGCGGATGTCGCTGTCGGCTGGCGCCGGTCGGATCGCCGACGTCTCCGAGGAGGGGATGTCCGGGCTCCGCGAGACCGCCGAGGGGTACGACGTGGACGTCTCCACCTCCACGGTCGTCTCGCACCGCTCCTTCGAGGAGGTGTTCAACATGGCCCGTCGGACCCGTCCCGACGCCGTGTTGATGGGGTGGGGCGAAGACCAGCTCTGGAGCGCGGCCCGCGCGGAGCGCCCCATCGACGAGCTGACCAACCAGCTCCCCTGCGACTTCCTCATCCTGAGCGAGAGCGACCTCGACACCTCGCGGGTGCTCCTCCCGACCTCCGGCGGCCCGGACTCGACGCTCGGCGCGGAGGTCGCGAGCGTGCTCTCTCGGACCGCGGGCGCCGAGGTGAGCCTGCTCCACGTCGTCGACGGTCCCGAGGACCGCGCCGAGGGCGAGGAGTTCCTCACCGCGTGGGCCGCGGAGCACGGGCTCTCGAACGCGGAGCGGATCGTCGACGACACCGGCGACGTCGAGGGCGCCATCGCTCGGGAGTCCGCGGACAGCACTCTCGTCATCATCGGCGCGACGGAGAAGGGGCTGCTCTCGCGGCTCGTCTCGAACTCCCTCCATCTCGACGTGATACACGATGTCGACTGTTCGGTGCTGCTCGCCGAGCGGCCGAGCAGCCGCTCGCTCCGAGATCGGCTATTCGGCTCGGGACGGCGGGCAACCGGGCCACCGGACGGCGGCGTCGAGCGCGACCCGGACGCGTCGAGCGGAGCGGAGCTCGGCGGTTCGGACGGGTGGGACGACGCCGGATCCATCCCCGACGATCTCACGTCGGGGAACGGCGACGGTGACGACGAGGGTGGTCCCGGCGCTGACGACGGCGACACCCGCGCCGCCGATCGCGGGGACGAGAGCGACGGCGACGGCGAGGAGCGCGACGACGCGGACCGGACGGTGATCGCGGATCACGATGCTCCCGAGGTGGGGGACGAAGACGAGGAGGGGGGAGATAACGACCTCTCGCCTGAACCCGCGGTGATCACCGATCACGAGGATCGCGACGACGAGGGAGCTGACGACGACGAGGGAGCTGACGACGACGAGGGAGCTGACGACGACGAGGTGGACGACGACACCGGGTCCGCCTGATCGCGGTCACTGCTCCCGCGCCCGATAGCGCAAACGTCTCTTTGTCCTTTCAGCGACTTATTTGACGGTTCCCGTCCACGAGTCGGGTATGAACAGGAAACTGGCGACTGCCGTCGGCGTCGCGCTGCTCGTGGCGCTCGCGGGCTGCTCGGGGCTCGTCGGCTCGACCGGAAGCCCCGGCGTCGACGCGGGCGACGAACCGACACTCGACAGGAACATCGAAGTGGTCGCGGACGGCGAGGCCACGGCCGAGCCCGACCGCGCGACGATCCGCGTCGCGGTGACCGCGACCGGCAACGACTCCGCGGCCGTTCGCGACGAACTCTCCGCCGGCGACGAGGAGCTCCGCGCCGCGCTCACCGACTGGGGGATCGACGAGGACGACATCCGGACCGACCAGTACGACGTGCGGGAGTCCTACGAGACGCGCGACAACCCCGACCTGACGCGGTATCAGGGCGTCCACCGCTACGCGATCGCGCTCGACGACGTGGAGGCGGTCGGCGAGGTCATCGACGTCGCGGTCGGCGCCGGCGCCGACGAGGTCCAGCGGATCGAGTTCGGACTGAGCGAGGAACGGGAGCGCGAAGTCCGCGAGGCCGCCATCGAGAACGCGATGGCGAACGCCGAGGACGACGCCACCGTGCTTGCGAGCTCCAGCGGACTGGAGCTGGCCGGCGCCTACAGCGTCTCCACCGCCAACGCGGGCGTGACGCCGTACCGGGTGTCCGACGCGGCCATGATGGCCGAGACCGAGGGCGGGGACGCCGGCGCCGCCACCGGCATCGAGACCGGCGACGTGAGCGTGCAGGTCAGCGTCAACGTCGTCTACGCCGCCGAGCAGGCCTGACGCGGTGCTCGGGGGACTTTTGAAACCGGACGCAACAGCCCCTCTAACAACGCTCTTCCAGAAACACCTGAATTGCACTCGCAACCCTCAAATTCACCAATAAATCTATAACCGCTCCCGAGTAACGCCCAGTTATGCTGAACGCCATGACGACTGAGGACCTCGGCATGATACTCGCCGGGCTTGCCCTCGCCCTCATCGGCGTACTCCGCCTCACGGGCCTCCTTACTCTAGAAAGCATTCTGTTCATCGTCTTCGCTGTCGCTGCACTCTATATCAGCTTCGTCGCGGGATTCCAATATGGTCAGCCCCGCAGATCTTAGATACACTTCGCTACTCGCCTTTTCTTTTGCCCTCGTCATAGCGATGGTGTTCCAATTCGCGGGTCTCCCTGAACTCTCCTCTTGGGCGATGATCTCCGGCGGGATCGCCACTGTCGTCTTCAGGGCCGGCGCTGTCAGACTCGAGGAAAAACAGGGGTCCGTTGTGAGGTACCAAAGAACGTCCACCAGCAACCCCTTCTCAGATTCATCGATACGTCTCACCGAGGAACAACAGCGCAAGCTTCTGGAAAAACTTCAAGAAGAAATCGAGAGCATGGAAAACGACGACCAACACACCAACGATACCGCGGCTTCCGCCACCGATCTCTCGGAAAAACACGAGGAGCAAAAAGACCGTGAGGTCAACACTAAGACTGAGTAATTCTCCCCGTTTTTCGACAGCTAACCGTTACGAGCGACCGCTCACTCCTCGCCGTCGCGCGTCGGGAGGTCGGGCTCGAACGCGGCCGCCTCGACCGCCATGTCGAGCACGCGTTCGACGTTCTCGTCGTTGGTGACGCTCATCGTCGCGTCGACGGACTCCGCCTGTACCGCGTCGAAGCGGTCGTGTTTGTTCGCCACCGTGAGGAACGGCACCTCCTCGCCGAACAGCGCCCGTACCTCCTCGCGCAGCTCGAGCTGCACGTCGAGTGGGTAGCCGCAGTCTCCGGAGGGGTCGAGCACGAACACGACCACGTCCGCGAGGTGTTCGAGGGCGCTGACCGCCTGCCGCTCGATGTCGTTGCGCTCGTCGGCCGGCCGGTCGAGCAGGCCGGGAGTGTCGACGATCTGGTACCGGATGTGGTCCCGCTCGAAGTGGCCGATCTGGACGCCCTTCGTGGTGAACGGGTACTCCGCGATCTGGTTCGAGGCGCGGGTGACCCGGTTGACGAACGACGACTTCCCGACGTTGGGGTAGCCGGCGACCACGATGGCTGGCTCGTCCGGTTTGACGTCGGGGAGCACCTTCAGCTGGTCGCGCGAGTCGCCGATGTACCGCAGGTCCTCTTCGATCTGGTCCATCACGTCGGCCATGCGCGCGAACGCCTGCTTGCGATGTTTCCGCGCGGTGTCGACGTCGGAGTTGCGGACCTTCGTCGTGTACTCGTCGCGCAGGTCCTCGATCTGCCGGCTGGCCCACATCACCTGCGAGAGCGCCTGCCGGAGGCGGTCGACGTCGACGATGGCGTCGGCGAGCTCGTAGTAGAACGGGTCCACGTCGAAGCCGAAGTCGGGCCACGACACGACGACGTTCTCCAAGTTGTCGGAGAGCACGTTGCCGGCGGTCCGCAGCATCGACTCCTGCGCCTCGTGTCCGTGTTTGGCGCGCCCCGCGCGCGCCGCCCGCGAGAACGCCTTGTCGACGAGTTCCTCCGAGCGGGGGGTCGTTGGGAGGCCCTCAAATATCATGTTGCCCCGACTTGACCGCCGACGCGTATAAGACCGTCCGTTCGGCGACCCCGCGACACGGCGGCACACGGTCGGACGCGCGGGTGTCGGCGACGAGCGCTCGGTTCTCCCCCTCCGGCCGCGAACGGCGATGAACGATCATTATCTTTCCCGCTCATATTCCGAGATATATTTATGCCTCAAAGGAATAACCCCGGCCATGGCACGCTCGTTCACGCCGACGACCTACGAGGACCTCGACCCGGACCGCCGCCCGAGCCTGGCGCTGGCGCTGGTCCCGGTCCTCGCCGTCGTGGCGTTCCTCGGCATCGGCTCGGCCGTCCTCGGCCTCGATCCACACCCGCCGCTCCTCTGGGGCATCGCCTTCGTCGGCGGGTTCGGCCTGTGGCTCGGCTACGACTGGGAGGAGCTGTTCGACGGGATCGCGAACGGCCTCGTGATGGGGCTGCAGGCGCTGCTCATCATCTTCACCATCTACGGGCTGATCGCGACGTGGGTCAGCGCCGGCACGATTCCGGGGCTGATGTACTACGGGCTGGAGATCCTCTCGCCGACGACGTTCCTCCCCGCGGCAGCGGTCGTCGCCGCCGTCGTCGCGTTCGCCATCGGCTCCTCGTGGACCACGGTGGGGACGCTCGGCGTCGCCTTCGTCGGCATCGGCGCGGGGCTCGGCGTCCCCGCCCCGATGACGGTCGGCGCCGTTCTCTCGGGCGCGTACGCCGGCGACAAGCAGTCGCCGCTCTCCGACACCACCAACCTCGCCGCCGGCGTCACCAACACCGATCTGTACGCGCACATCCGCCGGATGCGGACCGGCACCGCCGTCGCCTTCGGGCTCGCGGTGCTCGGCTTCCTCGCGCTCGGTCTCCGCGCCAGCGGCGACATCCCGACGGGCCGGATCGCGGAGATCCAGGGCGCGCTCGGCGAGACGTACGCGATCACGCTGCTCGCGTTCGTCCCGCTCGCCGTCACCTTCGGGCTGGCGCTGCGCGGGTACGCCGCGCTCCCGACCCTCGTCGCCGGCGTGTTCGCCGGCGTGCTCACGACGCTGCTCGTACAGGGGTCCGGCTTCGTCCCCGCGTGGGAGACGTTCATGTACGGCACCGCGCCGGAGTCCGGCTCCGACCTGGTGAACGAACTGCTCGCGACGGGCGGGCTCACCGGCTCCGCGTGGACGATCACGGTCGTCGTCGCCGCGCTGTCGCTCGGCGGGATCTTAGAGCGGACGGGCGTGCTGGCGGTGATCGCCCACGCGTTCACGTCGTCCGTGAAGAGCCCGGGCGCGCTCGTCGCCGGAACGGGCGTCTCGGCGATCGCCATCAACGCGCTCACGGCCCAGCAGTACATGAGCATCGTCCTCCCCGGCGTCACGCTCCGGAACACCTACGACGAGTTCGGGCTCGACACCGACCAGCTCTCCCGCGCGGTCGAGGCCGCCGGGACGCCGACCGGCGCGCTGTTCCCGTGGCACGCGGGCGCCGTCTACATGGCGGGCGTCACCGGGGTCCCGACGCTGGAGTACGCGCCGTACTACCTGTTCGCGTTCCTCTCGCCGCTCGTGTTGTTCGCCATGGCCGCGACCGGCTACTCGCTCGACGTGACGCCGACGCCGACCGAGGCGCCCGCCGCCGACAAGCCGACCGAGGCGCCCGCCGCCGACAAGCCGACCGCGGCGACCGACGACGACTGACGGGTGGTCGCGGCGCTCGGCGGCTCGGATAGACGGGAGCGCGCTCGGGAAAGGAGTTAAGCCGAACTCCGTCGAGTGTCTCCCATGGACACCCGGCGAAACCTCTACCTGGCCGCGTTCGTCGGGGCGTCGTTATCGTACATCTTCAACGTCCTCGCCTTCACGGGCACGTTCGACGCGTTCCGTTGGTTCGTGTTCGCCGTTCTCTTCCTCGGAGTCACGGTAGTGTTCGAGAAGTTCGTCGGCTGGCAAACCGGCTCAGACTGATGCCCGCCGCCGACTAGATCCTCGGCCCCGGGATCTTCACGGGGACCGAAACGCGAGACCGCGCGTCCGCCCGCCCGACTTCGGATCCCCTTCCCGCGCCGGCGAGTGGTCCGGTAGGTTTACCGCCGTCGACGCCCCGCCATTCGCACATGAGCCTCGAGGTCGCCGTCGCCGTTCCGTTTAAACACCGCGCCAAGGAGCGGCTGGGAGAGGGCGAGTTCGTCGTCGCGCTGTCGCTCGATCGCGACTGGTTCTCGCCGGATCAGGCGAAGCGGCTCGTCGACGTCGCGGTCGGTCGCGGGCTAGTGGACGAGGAGGACGGCGACCTCGTCGCGCGGTTCGACCCGGACGAGGTGCTCGTTCCCGAGGGGTTCACGCCCGACGAGTCGATCCTCCGCGAGCAGTCAACCTTCGAGACCGCCCTCGACGCCGTCGTCGCGGCCGGGATTGAAAAGCAGCGCGCCGTCGCCGAGATCAACGAGCGGCAGCGCGCGCTCGCGATCACCATCGAGGCGGCCGCGGTCCTCGTCGCGAAGGAGCACGGCGCCGCGGTCGATCACCTCGCGACCGACGTGCGCGAGGGGCTTTCGGCCGCCGCCGAGGGAAGCGGGAACGGCAGCGTCGACGACGCCAGCGCTGCGGTCGATCCCGCGGGTGACGCCTGATGGTCGCGGACCGCCTGACCGACGGCGTCCGGATCGGACAGCTGCTCGCCTCGGAGGTGTCCGGCAACGAGGGACGCCTGCGGGACCTCGCGCTCGCCGACGCCGACCCCGACGTGGAGCCGACGGCCGACGGCGCGCTCGCGTACCGGGTGGTCCGCGGCGGCGAGGGAGGCGCGGGGGACGGCGACGAGGCCGACCGAGACCTCGTCGCCGAGGCGTACGTCCAGCCGGACCGGCTCCGGATCGAGTTCGTCGCGGGCGCCGGTGGGGAAGCCGCCGCGCGCGATGCGGACGACGCCCCCGGCCTCCCCGCAGTCGCCGCCGACGCCGCCGAGCGGGAGGGCCTCCGGGTCAGACCGAAGGCGGTCCGGCCGCCCCGGACGCTGGTCTTCGTCGAGGACGGCGCGCAGGTGAAGCGGGCGCTGCCGGTGTTCGAGGCCGTCGTCGACGCGACCGGAAACCGGGAGTAACGCCGCGGCTCGGCGCCTCAGTCCGACCGCCCGCCGTCGCCCATCGCGACGTTGCGCGCGCCCGCCGCCGACGGGTCGTCGGTCGACTCCCCGCCGACTTCGAACTTCCGGAGCAGCGCCCGAAGCCGCTCGGCCTGTTCGGCGAGGGAGCCGGCCTCGGCGGTCGCCTGCGACATCGCGGCGAGCTGCTCGTCGGCCGCCGCGCTGACCTCGTCGGCCTCGTCGGCGGTCGACCGACTGATCCCCGCCACCTCTTCGACCATCGACACCGTCTCCTCGGTGCTCGCGGCCTGGTCGTCGGTCGCCTTGCTGATCTCGCGGATCCCGTCGTCGGTCTCGCCGGCGTTTGCCGCCACCTCGGCGAACGCGTCGGCGGCGTCTTCGACCGCACCGGCACCGGCCTCCATGTGCTCCTCGGCGGTGCGGACCTCCTCGACGGTCGCCTGCGTCTGCGCCTGCGTGCCGGCGATGAGCTCCTCGATCTCTTGGGCCGCCTCCTGGGTCTCCTCGGCCAGCTGTTTCACCTCGTCGGCGACGACCGCGAACCCGTCGCTCCCGCCGCCAGCGCCGCCGGCGCGGGCGGCCTCGATGTTGGCGTTCAAGGCGAGCAGGTTCGTCTGCTCGGCGATGTCGCCGATGAGGTCGACGATCTCGCCGATGTCCTCCATCCGCTCGTCGAGGACCCTGACCTTCTCGGCCGTCTCGCCGATCGCGTCCTGCGACTCCCGGACGCTGTCGATCGCCTCGCCGGCGGTGTCCTGTCCCTCGTCGGCGATCGACGCCGTCTCCTGGGCCGCGTCGGCGACCGTCTCGGTCGAGGAGGCGACCTCCTCGATCGTCGCCGAGAGGTTGTTCATCTCGCCGGAGACCCGTTCGAGCATCTCGCGCTGGTCGGCGGCGCCCTCGGCGATCTCCGCGACCGACCGACTCACGTCCTCGCTGCGCGCCTCGGCCGTGTCCACGCCCGCGACCGTCTTCTCGCTGCCCGCGGACACCTCGCCGGCGAACGACTGCACGTCTCGCATCGTCGCCTCGATGTCGTCCATCATCCCGTTGAACGCCGCGCCGATCTGCTCCATGGCCTCGCTCTCGCCGTCGGCGTCCAGCCGGGCCGTGAGGTCGCCGTCGGCCGCGCGCTCCATCGTCGCGCTGTAGTCGTCGGCCTTCCGTTCGAGGTGTCGGTTCAGCCGTTCGACCTCCTCGCGGCGCTTCTCGACCTCCGCCTTCGCCGCCTCGACGTCCTGGATCTCCGCCTTCTGCTCGGACACCAGATCGAGCTGGCGCTGCGCCTCCTCGCGCGACTTCTCGATGGAGTACCAGTTGACCATCAGCGCGAGCGCGAGCCCGGTGATGAACACCGCGTGGATCCCGCCCCAGACGATCGGGTTCGCGATCGCGGCGGGGTGGTTGTACACGAGACTGGAGTCGATGAGGCTGAACGCGCCGTGGCCGAGCGCGACGTACAGCATGCCGACGACGAACGGGAGCCAGTCCTCGTACAGCGCGAGGACGGCGACGAACACGAAGAAGTGGAAGTGCGCCTCGATGTACCCCCCGGAGAGCTTGACGAGCGCCATCGACACCGTCATCGCGCTGAACGCCGCGAGCACGGTCCGCTGACGGCGCCCCAGCCGCGACCAGTTCGCCAGCGCCGCGGTGCCGAAGATGAGGGCGGTGAACCCGCCGAGCATCCACGCGGGCGTCGCGGGGATCTGCGCGCCGGTGAACGATTCGGTCCCCGAGTAGAGTCCCAGCGCGATGAGCAGCGGCACCTGGACGGCGATCGCGATCAGGATGTTCCGGTGGCGTCCGCGCCACATCGCGGACGGCATGGACGTGCCGTCCGGAACGTACCGGATGATCTCTCGGACCTTCGCTACCGGCCCCGACGGCCCCCCTTCCTTCATTCCCGACGGGCTGTGGTTCCCCCCCTCCGACCCGACCGTTGATTCGGCCATGATCGTGAGAGCGCGGATCCGGCAAAGAAGGTTGGTGCCCGAGTATTCATTCTGATATCCCGAGACCGGCGCTCTCAAACGCGTTTAGGCGGTTCCGTGTCTATCGGCGAGACGGAGCCGCGGCCGAACGCTTTTAAGTCACCTCGGCCCGCAGTACGGCCGTGACGCTCGATCCGATCCACGTCGAGAACATCGCGCGGCTCGCGTACGGCATCGCGGGCGACGTGGACACGACCGATCACGACGACCTCGCGGGACGGGTGTGGCGCGACTGGCTCCCCGAACTCCGCCGCGACGGCCGGGTCGTGATCGAACCCGTCGACGGGCACGAGCGCCGGCGGGCGCCGATCGACGACGCCGCCCTCGCCGACCGCCCGTTCGAGACGGTCCACGGGCTCGACTCCGGCACGATCAACCCGACCACGTTCAAGAACGGCCTCGTCGTCGACGTGGCCCACGCCGCGATGGCGAGCGCGCCGAGCGACCTGGATCTCCACCGCGACCGGACGATCGTCGCGACGGTCCACGCCGGCGACTCGACCGCGAGCTTCGACGGCGAGTGGCGCGAGCGCGACGACGGCCACACCCGCCAGCGGGTGCTCCACGCCCCGCGGGTGAACCGGTACGCCGAGGGAGTCGTCCACGCGCTCGCCCTGTACCTGGCCGAGGGGACGCACGCGCTCGACCACGCCAACGAGGTCGACGACCTGCTCGTGTTGGACGGTCCGATATACCCGAAGGAGCTGTTCACGTGGGACGACCGCAACCCCGAACTCGGCGCGCTCGCCCGCGAGGCGAAGCCCCGCGCCGTGGTCGAGAAGTACGTCCGACTCGTCGAGCGGTTCGTCGAGCGCGACGTGCCGCTGGCCGGCTTCGTGAAGAACCCCTCCAGCGGAACGATCGTCCGTGCGCTGGCCCGGAAGGGGGTCGAACCGCCGTGGCCCGACGACACGGCGCTTTTCACCCGGCTCCTGGAGCGCCGCGAGGGCGACGGGGAGGGCGAGCGGGGCGGCGCCTCTGGAGACGGCGGCGCCCCTGGAGACGGCGCCCGCGACGGCCGACCCGACCGCGTCGACGACGAGCTCACCTTCACCACGTGGTTCCGCAGCCGTGGCGGTGCCGACGCGACGATGGCCGCCGACGGCGACGCGCTCGGGATCGAACGCGAGCTCGACCCGGAGCTGTACGAGCCGACGTTCATGGTCGTGTACGACCCCCGGACCGACGTGACCTACAAGCTGGAGGCGCCGTACGCGTTCGCACGCGATCCGTCGGTCCGCGACCGGCTCACCCGCCAGGTCCTCGCCGACGTGGCGACGACCCGGGGGCCGCCGGAGGCGGTCGGCAAGGCCGACGAACTCGCGCGGATCTCGGCGACGGAGAAGGCGGCGCTCCGCCGCAAGTTCGAGGAGCGCTTCGACAGCGACCAGCAGGCGACGTACGACGATCGGCGGTGGGGAAAGGAGCCGTACTGAACCGAGCGGGGGCCTCTCAGCGAGGGGTCACAGCACGCCCCGCAGGAGCCCCGCGAAGATTATCGCGTTGTACAGGCCGTGCGCGAGCCCCGGCACTAGGACGTTCTGCGTCCGCTCGTAGAGCACGCCGAGGATCGCGCCGAGGATCACCGTCACGCCCATGTACGCGACCTGTTCGACGGTGCTTCCCTCGACGTTCCCGTGGAGCACTCCGAACATGAGGGCCGCGATGAGGATCGCCGGAGCGGCGTCAAGCGACCGTCGGAGCCCGCCCTGGACGACGCCGCGGAGCAGCAACTCTTCCGCGGGGCCCACGACGAAAAGCGAGACGACGATCATCGCCGTGTAGTAGACCACCGGGTCGCCGGCGGCGATCGTGGCCGGGTTCTCTCCGGTCCGGAACCCGAACTCGCGGAGCGTGAGGAGGAGACCGATCTGGAGGCCGTAGAGGAGGACCGCGGACCCCACGATGAGCCCGGCTTCCCGGAGCGACGGGAGGGAGACCGACACGAGGTCCTGCTGGTCCGTGATCACGAGGTAGCCGACCACGGCGGGGAGGAATCCAACGAAGTTGGCGACGGTCTGGAGGAGCGTGAACGCGTTCGTCTCGGGTGCGACGATCCCGACGCCGACCGCGACAGAAGTGGCCAGTTGGCCGATGAGGCCGCCCACGACGAGCCCGAAAACGAGCGCGAAGACGGCGCTCGCGGCGTGGATCAGTTCGGCCGGGACCGAGAGGTCGTCTGTCATCGGCGATGATTAGACGCACGGTGTGTTAGGCGCTCCGGAAGCCCACGCGATTGCATCGGATCGACCACCTCTACTTCAGGAGCCGTCGATGCGCAGTTCGCGCTTGTCGGCCACGGCGTCGGCCTCGGGGAAGTCGCCGCCGCCGAGCAGTCCACGGGCGGCCTTCTTCCCCCACTCGACCGCGGGTTGGGTGAACGTCGAGACGCTCGCGAGCTCGCCGTACAGGACGCAGGCGGCCTCCATCCCGTACAGGAGCTCCCCCAGGGCCCGCTCGTCGACGCGGTCGATCTCGACTCGGAGGTTCGGCACGTCGGCGGCCGCGAGACTCGCCTCGGTCGCCTCGAACTCGGCGTCGAGCAGGTCGCCGAGCGACGAGCCGCCGAGGTACGCCAGCCCGTCGAGGTTGGTCTCCGGGATCTCGCTTTCGGCGCGCTCGGTCGGCCGGATCAGGGAGACGAGCTTGTCCGGCGGGCCGGCGCGGTATAACTGGAGCTGCGAGTGCTGGTCGGTCGCGCCGAGCGCGCGGGCGGGGGTCTGGCCGAGCCCGTCCTTCCCGAGGCTCTCGGCCCACAGCTGGGCGAACCACTCCGCGAACGTCTCCAGCGACTCCGCGTACGGCATCACGGCGTTGGTGAGCGCGCCGCGCTCGGCGAGCGCGTACGCCGCCGCGCCGTAGGCGTACGCGGGCGTCTCGAACAGCGACCCCGACAGGCTCGCCATCCCGTCGCGTCCGCCCGCGAGGACCGCCTCGACGTCGTGGCCCTGCAGCGCCGGCACCGCGAGCCCGACCGTCGAGAGCGCGGAGAAGCGCCCCGGCACCCCGTCGGGCACGTCGAGCGCGGGGAGGTCGTGGGCGTCGGCGAGCGCGCGGAGGTTCCCCTCCTCGCCGGTCGTGACGAGGGTGCGCTCGGTCCAGTCGACGCCCGCCTCGGTCATCGCCTCGCGGACGACGAGGAAGTTCGCGAGCGTCTCCGCGGTCGTTCCCGACTTCGAGACGACGTTGACGACGGTGTCGGCGAGCGGGAGGTCGGAGAGCAACGCGTCGACCGCGTCCGGGTCGACGTTGTCGAGGAAGTACGCGTCCACGTCGCTGTCGAGGGCGTTCGCGAGCGTCGCCGCCCCGAGCGCGCTCCCCCCGATCCCGACCGTCAGGACCGCCTCGGGGCGGTCGAACCGGTCGGTCGCCGCCCGGATCGCGTCCGGGTCGGTCGTCTCCGGCAGGTTCAGGGCGGCGTAGCCGAACTCGTCGTCGGCCATGCCGGCGGCGATCCGGTCGTGTGCGCCTGCGACCCGCGAGTCGAGGCGCTCCAGGGTCTCCTCTGTGAGCCCCGGTGTCGTGTCTAAGGCGTTGCCGAGGTCGACGTGCATACCGAGACGTGCGCGCGACCGGGACTTAAGAGTGGGTTCCCGCGCGGCGCGTCACCGGCGGAGCGGTGTCCGGCTCACCGCGACGGGGTCGGCGGCTGCAGATCGCGCTGGAACTCGTCGAACCGGTCGAGGTCGTCGGGGAGGTCGTACTCGATCTCGCGCTCGTCCTGGTTGTCCGGGAGCCGGCCGTCCTCCAGCTCGTCGGCGACCTCCTCCCAGCCCGGTTTCACGCGGACGCTCCGGGCGGGAGAGCCGACGACGACGTGGTGGTCGGGCACGTCGCCCTGCACGACCGAACGCGCGCCGACGACGCTGTTCTCACCGACTCGGCAGCCGGCGCGCACCATGGCGTCGTAGGTGACGCGCGCGTCGTCTTCGACGATCGTGTGGAAGTTCCGGACCTCGGTCTGGTCGACGAGGTCGTGGTCGTGGCTGTAGAGGTGGACCCCGTCGGAGACCGACGCGCGGTCGCCGATCGTCAGCTTCCCGCGGTCGTCGAGGTGCACGTCGTCGTGGATCACGACGTTGTCACCGATCTCGATGTTGTGGCCGTAGGTGACGGAGATCCCCTTGAAAAAGCGGCAGTCGTCCCCGCACTCGGCGAACAGGTGGTTGCCGAGCATCTGGCGGAACCGGAGCGCGAACTCGACGTTGTCGGCCATCGGCGTGGCGTCGAACTGCCGCCAGAGCCACTGGAGGTGCTTCGAGCGCTGGAACCGGTCCTCGTCCTTCTCGGCGTAGTACTCCGACTCCAGCGTGGCGTTACACGGGTCGTACCCCTGCAGGCGCACGCGCTCGGCTTTCGACACGGACTCGCCGTCCTGCCACGCCTCCCAGCGCTCGCGGTCGCCGTGGAGGTCGATCAGCGTGTCTCGGACGACCTCACAGGTGTCCTCCTCCGAGGAGAGCCGCTCATCTACCTCATCGATGAACCCTCGGACCCCGGCCTCCGCACCGTCGGGCAGGGAGACGTGTCGCTTTGTCATCGTCGCTTCTTCGTCGCCGTGCCCCAAAGGGATTCGGTTGTGCGACGTGCGCGTCACGCCGGTCCTATCCGGGAGCGGTCGGTCTTATAAATCCGATCCGCGGTCCCGGCGCGTGGGGGAGACCGCACCCGCTAAGTGTCCCGATCCCGAAGGACGGGTATGCAGCACCGCGAACTCGGGAACTCCGGCGTCGAGGTCTCGGAGATCGGCTTCGGCGCGTGGGTCGTCGGCACCGACTGGTGGGGCGACCGCTCGGACGAACAGGCGGTCGGCATGGTCGAGGACGCGCTGGACGCGGGCGTCACCTACGTCGACACCGGCGACGTGTACGGCCACGGCGACAGCGAGGAGATCATCGGGCGGGCGATCGACGGCCGGCGCGACGAGGTGACGCTCGCGACGAAGATCGGCTACGACTTCTACGACAACCCGCAGGCCGGCCACGGCGAACTCCCCAAGGAGCTGACCGAGGAGTACCTCACCGAGGCGTTCGAGGCCTCGCTCGACCGGCTCGACACCGACCACGTCGACCTGCTCCAGCTCCACAACGCCAACGTCGACGAGGTCACCCCCGAGGTTCGGGACCTCCTCCGCGAGTGGAAGGCCGACGGGCGCGTCCGCGCGCTCGGGTGGGCTCTCGGTCCCTCGATCGGCTGGCTCGCCGAGGGCGACGCCGCCGTCGAGTACGACGAGTTCGACGCGGTCCAGACCGTCTTCAACCTCTTCGAACAGGAGCCGGGGCGCCACTTCGTCGACACCGTCCGCGAGAGCGACTCGGAAACCTCGGTCATCGCCCGCGTCCCGCACTCCTCCGGCCTCCTCAACGAGCAGGTGACGCCCGACACCGTCCTCGAAGACGGCGACCACCGCTCGCACCGCCCGGCGGAGTGGTACGAAGCCGGCTGGGAGAAGGTCGAGGCGATCCGCTTCCTCGAAGACCCCGACCACGCCGATGGGACTCGCACGATGGCGCAGGCCGCGATCCGCTGGCTGCTCGCGCACGACGAGGTCGCCTCCGTCACGCCGACGTTCCGCGACGGCGACGACATCGCCGAGTGGAGCGCCGCGAGCGACGTACCGTCCCTCTCCGACGCCGAGTACGACCGGGTCCAGGAGCTGTACGCGCGCAACTTCGACATCGACCGCGACGACGGGATGGACGCCCTCCGGACCTCCGTCGACGGCGAGGACATCGAGGCCGCCGGCCTCGATAAACGCGCCGCGTCGTACTGAGCGGTCGACCCTCCCGTTTCTCGTCGAGACCGCGGGACAGCGGCGGCTCATCGGCATTTTGAACCACTTTCACCGCGGACGTGACACGGTTTCCACGGCTGCTGGCGACGAGGCCGCAAACGTATCTCGCGAGCGCCGTCGCTCGGCGGCTTGAACGTGGTGGCTCGGTGGAAACTGATCGTCACAAGGGGCTCAGAGGGGGTAACGGATCGTCATGGCCACCACGCCCGAAGATACTCGCTGGAGGTTATAAAGCAACCGCGATGGTCGTTCTCGCCGATCGGACGGTGACCGCTCGCTTCGCGGCCCCTCGATTTGCAGTCCCTCGCTCCGCGGCCCCTCGCTTCGCGTCGACAGACGGCTCGCGGTCGCCTGAGCGAGGGGCGTACCCCCCCCCCTCGGTGCGAGCGGGCGAACAGGGCACCGAATCGCGAACGAGCCCTCGACCGCGGCCACGCTGTCACCGGCGTCGGAACCGGCTACTGAGTCCCGTTGGGTGCGACCGATCGCTCCGCTACCTACCGATCTCTCCACACACCTCGTCCGCGAACGTCTCCATCGCCGCCTCGGGGTCGTCGCCGCGCAGCCCGACGACGACGTGGTCGACGCCGAACTCGTCGAGCCGCCGGAAGTAGTCGCGGAACCACTCGGCGCCGGCGCGGTAGCCGAGGTGGAGGTGTTCGGGTTCCGCGGTCGGATCGTCGGCGAACTCGACGCCGACGGCGATCGCGAACGGCTTCGCGCCCGCCTGCTCGCGCCACTCCGCCACGTAGCTCCGGAGCGTCTCGTCCGGGAGGTGGTAGAACAGCCAGCCGTCGCCGTGCTCCGCGATCCACTCGGTCGACTGCCGGGCGTTGCCCGTGGGCAGCACCGCGAGCGTCTCCGTCGTCGGCTTCGGGAGCACGTCGAGGTCGCCGTCCAGTTCGCCCCACTCGCCGCCGATCTCGGGGAACTCAGCTCGCCAGCACGCGCGCATCGCCGCGATCCGCTCGCGGACCATCTCGCCCCGCCGCTCGGGGTCGACGCCGAACGCCGGGTACTCGGGGTCGCGGTCGCCGGAGGCGACCCCCAACACGACTCGCCCGTCCGAGAGCCGGTCGACGGTCGCTGCGGACTTCGCGAGGTGGATCGGGTGCCGGAGCGGGAGGACGACGCTCGACGTGCCGAGCGCGACCTCGTCGGTACGGGCGGCGACGTGCGAGAGCAGCGCCCACGGGTCGAACGCCCCGCCTGCGTCGCCGAACTTCGGCCAGTGGGTCGGCACGTCCCGCGCCCAGAGCCCGTCGAAGCCGAGGGCCTCGGCGCGCTCCGCGAGCCGGATCTCCTCGGTGGGATCCGGCGTTCCGCGTCGTTCGCCCGTCAGCGGGAGGCCGAGTCCGAACGTGAGTCCGTCGTCACCGAACAGCTGCCGGAAACCGGCGTTGGCGTGGTCGGGACGCTCCCCCGCGTCGGGACCGGTCATCGTCCTGTCTCCTCGCCGGAGCATCGTCCTGTCTCCTCGCCGGAGCATCGTCCTGTCTCCTCGCCGGAGCATCGTCCCGTCGCCTCGCCGGAGCCGTCTCGGCGTGATCGCCGCTCCGTTCGCCGCGCGGGGCTCGGTCCCGACGCGGCACCGGAGTCCGGAGCGAGGGCTCGCGTGGCTAACACGACGCTTCTACCCATGGCGACAGCCACGCGGCGAGGACGGATGAAAGCGCGGGACTCACTCGCCGCCGGCGACCCGGCCCGCGACCCGGTCGCGGTCGGTCCGGATCTCCTCGACGATCTCCGCGATCTGCGCCAACACGGGGTAGTTCGTCCCCTCGGTCGCCCCGTACAGGTACTCGTGGAACGACTGTCGATCCGCCCCCTCGCCGGGGTCGTCGATGGTCATCGGCGGGTCGTCGAGCGCGCGCTGCCGCTCGCTGGCCACCTCGTCGCAGTCGTCTTCGAGCCCGCCGAGGCGCTGCCAGATGTCGATCGCCGCGTCCGTTTGATCCCCCTCCACGCCGTCGAGGTGTTCGATGAGGCGACGACGGCGGCGGTCGACGCGGGTCAGCTCGTTCTCGTACCGGGACAGCGTGTCGATCTCCGCGTCGATCGCGTCCGCCAGCGACGACCGGGCGTCGGCGGCCCGCCGGCTCCGCCGCACCAGCGCCGACTGCGCCCCCGCCGAGAGGGTGCCGTTGGAGGCCAGCGCGGTGGCGGTGTCGGGGCCCAGTTCGGCCGCGAGGCTCTCGGAGATCGTCTCGTCGTACTCCTCCCTGTAGTGGGGGAGCGACATCACCGTGTCCCGGTACGCCGCGAGCACGCGCCGGAGCCTGACGTCGTCGGTCCCGTTCCCGCCGTTGACCGCGGAGACCGGGCGGACCGCGGCCGCCGGCCCGTCGAACGACGGCGCGGTCGACGAGGCGGGTGCGGGGTCAAGCCCGGAGATGCGGTCCGCGAACTCCTCGAACGCGGCGCGCTCGTCGAGGACCCGCCGCCGCTCGCTCCGGCACTCGTCCTTCGCGTCGCGGACGTACGTCAGCGCGACGAACGCGACGACGCCGGCGATGACCAACGCGGTGACGACGCCGGGCTCGCTCGCGATCGCGGTGAGGTCACACGAGACGCTGGCACACTCCGCCGTCGTCGGGTCCGCGCTCCGGATCCGAAAGACTCCTGCCGCCCCCTGTCTCGTGCTCATTGTATGCGGTAACACGACACACGTACAAAGTGCTTGTGGCGGATCTCGGCACCTGCTACGACGGTTTCCGGATCCGATTGTTCACTGCCGTTTCGGCGACGGCGGCCGGTTCCCGGCGCCCGGACTACTCCACGACGCCGTCGTCGGTGATCACGGTGTCGACCATGCCGATCGGGGTCGCGTCGTAGCTCGGGTTCTCGATCGTCACGTCCTCGACGGGCTCGCGCATCACCTCGACGGCGTCGCGGAACTCGTTTTCGAACCGGAACTCCTCGATCTGTTTCGCGCCGGAGCCGACCGCGGTCACGGGGACGCCGAGTTCGCGGGCGGTGACGACGAGCGGGAACGTCCCGACGCGGTTGTAGTACGTGCCGCCGGTCATGCAGGTGATCCCGAGGAGGACGCGGTCGCAGTCGCGGAGGGCGTACCCCATCGCGCTGTCGACCACCATCCGGGTGTCGACCCGCGCGATGCCGGCGAGCACGCGGGCGGTCTTCCGGCCGAGGGTGCGCGGGCGCGCCTCCGTGACGTACACCGTCAGGTGGGCGCCGTCGCGGGCCGCGTTCTCGATCGACTCGAGCACCGTCGTCGAGTAGTCGTGGACCAGCAGGGTGTCGCCGTCCTCGATGTGCTCGGCCGCGTTGGCGGCGGCCTCTCCCTTCGCCGTCTCGATGTGGTCGGCGACGCGGTCGATGGTCTCTTCGAGCCGCTGTTTACCGTCCTCGACGCTCGTCGCTTCACCGACCACGGAGCGCTCGACCTCGCGTATCGCGTTGTGGAGCGCGGCGTGGGAGGGGTTCGACCGCCGCAACACCCCCGCGTTGTGTTCGAGGTCGCGCTCGAATTCGTCGACCGCCACGTACTCGCGGTCGAGCAGCTCCGCGAGCGCCCGCGTCGCCTTCACGGCCACCGCCGACGTGCTGTGGGTCCGCATCGCTCGGATCTCGGCGACCGTCTCGTCGATCATACCCTGAGAATCGTCGTCCCACTTCAAAGGGGTTCCGGGGTCTTATCGGACCCAGTGTGCGAGCCCGATCGACGACCGTCGCACCTGACCGTCAGAAACGCCCCAACACTCGGGTCACACGCGGAAAAACCCAATACCCCGTCATCCCGCCCCTACGCGAACGAGACAGGTCCACGAACGGAACAGGTCCACGAACCGAACAGGTCCACGAACGGGTCAGGCGAACAGGTCGCGGGCCTCGCCGACGGCCTCGACCAGGGCGTCGACCTCCTCGACGGTGTTGTAGAGGTAGAAGGAGGCGCGCGCGGAGGCGGCGACGCCGAGTTCGTCGTGAAGCGGCTGCGTGCAGTGGTCGCCGGCTCGGATCGCGACCCCGTAGTCGTTGAGGATGCTGGAGAGGTCGTGGGCGTGGACGCCCTCGACGTTGAACGCGACGAGCCCGCCGCGGTCGTGGCCCGGCGGGCCGTAGATCTCCACGCCGCCGAGGGCGGTCAATTCGTCGTACGCGTACTCGGCCAGCAGGTCCTCGTGGGCCTGCACGTTCTCCATGCCGATCTCCTCGAGGTACTCGATCGCGGCCGCGAAGGCGATCCCCTGCGCGATCGACGGCGTCCCGGCCTCGAACTTCCACGGGAGGTCCTCCCACGTAGAGTCCTCGAAGGAGACCCGCCGGATCATGTCGCCGCCGTAGAGGTACGGCTCCATCTCGTCGAGGATCTCCTCGCGGCCGTACAGCGCCCCGATCCCGGTCGGGCCGCACATCTTGTGGCCGGAGAACGCGAGGAAGTCGACCCCGAGGTCCTCGACGTCGACCGGGCGAGTCGGGACCGACTGCGCGCCGTCCGCGAAGACGTACGCGTCGTGGTCGTGGGCCATCGCCGCGATCTCGGGGATCGGGTTGACGGTGCCCAGCGTGTTCGAGACGTGGACGACAGACACCATCTGCGTGTCGTCGTCGATCAGGGTCGCGGCGTGCTCCATGTCGAGCCGGCCCTCGTCGGTCACCTCGACGAACCGCACGTCGGCGCCCGTGCGCTTTCCGATCTGCTGCCACGTGACGAGCGAGGCGTGGTGTTCCATCTGCGTGAGGACGACGTTGTCCTCCGGTCCGAGCTCGTTGAGTCCCCAGGCGTACGCGACGAGGTTCATCGCCTCGGTGGTGTTCTTCGTGAAGACGATCTCCTCGCGGCCGGACGCGCCGACGAAGTCGGCGACGGTGTCGTGGGCCTGCTCGTAGGCGACGGAGGCCTCCTGGCTCAGCTGGTGGATCCCGCGGTGGACGTTGGCGTTGTAGCCGCGGTAGTAGTCCGCGATCGTGTCGACGACCGGGTCCGGCGTGTGCGAGGTCGCCGCGCTGTCGAGGTAGACGAGCGGGGTGTCGTCGCCCGCCCCCTCGCCCGGCGACTCCGGATCGCCGCCGACCTTCCGATCGAGGATCGGGAAGTCGGCGCGGACGGCCTCGATATCGAACGGGTACTGTTCCTGAACTCCCATTACCCGGATCTGGGCCCCGAGCACTAACACACCTTCGGTCCGGTACGTGTTGCCAGTGTCTCAGAGGTGTATTTTGTGAACCCCGTCGCCGGTTCGGCCGTATCGACCCTGTTGTGGTCTCTCATACAAGAGAGTACGTTTCGTGTGTTCTTTGGTGTGTGGTGGGAATCGGTTTTCCCACCCGGAGAGTACATTTCGTCTGTTCTTCGGTTCCGTATCTAATTGCGGACTTACGGCTGAAAACTTCACTCAGCGGGTCTGCTCAGCGATCTTCTTCCGTGTTTGGACAACGATGTTCGGATCGAGATCCAGTTCGTACTCGTAGTACTGTCCGCCACTTCGCCCCTGATTCTGTTCGTGCCGGATGAGAAAGCCGAGCATATGGAGGTCGGAGAGGCGGTCCTGCACGCTTTTCAAAGTCGTCAACGGTGACGCCCCGTGGGCGTCGGCAACCGTCTCGTATACCGTCTGAATCTCTTTGGACCGTGCCGGAAGTTCACCTTCCTTGGCCAGCGTAGCGATCGCTTCGAGAATATACTGGGCGTGCTCGGTCTGATCACGGATCTTGTTCTGGAGACGGCCCCGCTGGACGAGCGTCCGTAACCGTTCGATGTGATCGTCGATCACGTGTCGGTCACCCTCCCGTTCTGCGATTTCGGATCCGACACGAACTGTGATCATTCCGGAGAACACACGAAACGTACTCTCTCAATGTCAGCGACAGCTCAGATAGCTTCAGGTCACGACCGAACTAGTGCGCTTTTGAACGCGGGGGGCCTCGATCCGGGTATGACCGATACGCTCAGGCTCGCCACGCGCGGGTCGGACCTGGCACTCCGGCAGGCCGGGACCGTCCGCGACGCCCTGTCGAGCCGCCGACGCGACGTGGAGCTCCGGCGCGTCGAGACCCGCGGCGACCAGATCCCCGACGAGCTGATCCACCGCCTCGGCAGGACCGGCGCCTTCGTCCGCGCGCTCGACGAGGAGGTGCTCGACGGCGACGCCGACCTCGCCGTCCACTCCCTGAAGGACGTGCCCACCGAGGGGATGGGCGACATGGTCGTCGCCGGCGTCCCCGAGCGCGCGCCCTCCGGCGACGTGCTCGTCCACCCCGACGGCCTCGGCATCGAGGACCTCCCGTCCGGCTCCGTCGTCGGGACCGGATCGCTCCGCCGGACCGCCCAGATCAAGGCCGCGCGACCGGATCTGACCGTCGAACCACTCCGCGGCAACGTCGACACCCGGATCGAGAAACTGCTCGCGCCCCGGCTGCAGGCGGAGCACGAACGCCGGCTGATCGCCTCGGGCGAGGCGCGCGCGGCGACGGCTGAAGAGGGCGGAGAGAGCGGCGAGGAGGGAGACGGCGAGACCGACGCCGACGAACCGAACTGGGACGCTCTCGGCGACGACGAAGGCGGCGACGGCGGCGAAGGGGACAGCGAGGGAGACGACGTCGACGAGGAGTTCGATCAGACCGTCGAGGAGTGGTTCGACTCGCTCTCGGACCTCGAACGCGCGGCGATGGAGCGGAAAGTCGAGACGGAGTACGACGCCGTCGTCCTCGCGGAGGCGGGACTCCGGCGCTCGGAGCTGTTCTACGAGGTGGAGACGACGCGGCTCCCCCGAGAGGAGTTCGTCCCCGCGGCCGGGCAGGGCGCCATCGCCGTCACCGCGACCGACCCCGACGTGATCGAGGACGTGCGCTCCGCGGTCGACCACCCGCGGACCCGGGTGGCCGTCACCGTCGAGCGCACGATCCTCGGCGAACTCAACGGGGGGTGTGTCGCCCCGATCGGCGTCTCGGCGCTCGTGCAGGGCGAGCACGTCCACACCCGCGTCCGCGTGCTCTCGACCGACGGAACCGAGGAGGTGGCCGACACCCGCGACCTCCCGATCCGGTCGCACGCGAAGGCCGCCGAGGAGTTCGCGGCGGACTTAGCCGACAGGGGCGCGGCGGACCTGATCGCGGCGGCCCGCGAGGAGACCGAGGGCGGCGCCGACGAGGGGACTCGGGTAGGGACCGAGGAGGAGGCGGCCGATGAGTGAGGGGGACGCGGCGGCGCCGCCGAGCGACGGGCGAACCGACGACGACCTCGGCACTGTCTACCTCGTCGGCTCCGGCCCGGGCGACCCGGACCTGCTGACGGTGAAGGCCGCCGATCTGATCGAGTCGGCCGACGTGGTGCTCCACGACAAGCTCCCCGGCCCGGAGATCCTCGGGCGGATCCCCGAGGCGAAGCGCGAGGACGTGGGGAAGCGCGCCGGCGGCGAGTGGACCCCGCAGGAGTACACGAACCGGCGGCTCGTCGAGCTGGCGCGCGAGGGGAAGTCGGTCGTCCGTCTGAAAGGCGGCGACCCGTTCGTTTTCGGGCGGGGCGGCGAAGAGGCCGAACACCTCGCCGAAGCGGGAATTCCCTTCGAGGTCGTCCCCGGCGTCACCTCCGCGATCGCGGGCCCCGCGGTCGCCGGGATCCCGGTGACGCACCGCGACCACGCCTCCTCCGTCTCCTTCGTCACGGGCCACGAGGACCCGACGAAGGAGGAGTCGGCGGTCGACTGGGAGGCGCTCGCCGCGACCGGCGGCACCGTCGTCGTGCTGATGGGCGTCGGCAAGCTCCCGGCGTACACCGCGGAGCTCCGCGACGCCGGCCTCGGCGGCGACACCCCGGTCGCGCTGGTCGAGCGCGCGACGTGGGCCGACATGCGCGTCGCCACCGGAACCCTCGACACGATCGTCGAGGTCCGCGACGAGGCGGGGATCGAGCCGCCCGCGATCACCGTGATCGGCGACGTGGCCGCGACGCGCGACCGGGTCGTCGAGTTCCTCCGGAACGAGGGTGAGGGAGGTGGCGACGCGTGAGTGACGACGCCCCCGCGACCGACGAACCCGACGCCCTCGACGCCTCCGACGCCCCCGCAGTCGCCGTCTTCCGTCCCGCCGACGAGCGGATCGAGGACGCCGAGGCGCTGTTGGCGTCGCTCGGAGCCGATCCGGTCGCCGACCCGATGCTCGCGGTCGATCCGACGGGCGAGACCCCCGGCGACGAGCCGTACGTCGTCCTCACGAGTAAGACGGGCGTCGAGCTCGCCGCCGAGGCGGGCTGGGAGCCGGGCGACGCGACCCTCGTCGCCATCGGTCCCGCGACCGCGGACGCGGCGCGGGCGGCGGGCTGGACCGTGGACCTCGTGCCGGACGAGTACACCTCCGCAGGACTGGTGGCGGCGCTGGAGGATCGCGTCGACGGCGAGCGCGTCGAGGTGGCGCGCTCGGACCACGGCAGCGACGTGCTCTTGACGGGGCTCCGCGAGGCGGGCGCGACCGTGACCGAGACGGTGCTCTACCGGCTGACGCGCCCGGAAGAGGCCGGCGAGTCGGTCGTGTTGGCCGCCGCGGGCGAACTCGACGCCGCGGCGTTCACCTCGTCGCTCACGGTGACCCACTTCCTCGACGCCGCGGCGGAGCGCGGGGTCCGCGAGGCGGCGATCGCTGGGCTGAACGACGCGGTCGTGGGCGCGATCGGACCGCCAACCGCTGAGACGGCCGCGGAGGGCGGAATCGACGTCGACGTGGTCCCCGACGACGCCGACTTCGATGCGCTCGCGCGAGCCGTCGTCGACGCAGCCGACCGAGACGGTGAAGCGGGCGGCGAGAGACGAGACTAGAGGCGATCGAGCGGCCGGCCCGTCCAACGATTCGTTCGAACCGACAGGTCTCACGATCGATAGCGAGACGTGACTTCTCGTCGTATCCGAGAGAACGACGGGAGATTCGGCCACGAACGACGGCTCCGTACGATCTCAGTCGCGTCTCATTCTCTCTCTCTAAATATCCACCATGATATTTTCCCCGCGGGTTTATTAGCCGACAGATGCGAACGAGTGGCATGGAACCGAGCGAGCGATGGTCGATCCGGATCGACGACGGAGTGCTCGTCGTCGAGCTCCCGCACGGGACGGGTCTCTCCCCGTCGGACGGCGAGTCGCTGCTCGACCGGTGGCGGACGCTCTCCGCCGAGCGGCGAGTGGACGCGGTCGTGCTCGTCGTACGGACGACGCGCCCCTGCTCGGACGCCGGTCGGCGGACGCTCCGGCTCGCGGCGCGGGCCGCCGCCGACCGCGGCGTGGCGCGGTTCGCGGTCGTCGCGGAGCGGCCCAAGCGGCGGTACCTCGAACGGACGATGGACGTGGACGGGATCGACGCCGAGCCGTTCAACGACGCCGCGGCCGCGGTGCGGTGGGCGAAGTGCCCGTCGGAGCCGGCGGCGTCCGTCGCCACCGAGTGAGCGGTCGCCGCCGCTGACGGCTTCATACGCAACAGCCGCGAGAACCCCCCTACCGACCGCTCTCGACAGCGACGTACATGTCCGTCGCGAGCCGCTCCGCGCGGTCGGCGTCGCCGGACTCGGCGTAGATCCGGATCTTCGGCTCGGTACCGGAGGGCCGTACGAGCACCCACGCGTCGCCGTAGTCGAGCCGGTAGCCGTCGGTGGTGTTCGGCTCGGCGTCCGCGGTCTCGACGTAGGCGCGCGCGGCCGACAGCATCTCGTCGCGCTCGTCGTCGTCCGCGTACTCCACGTTGCGCCGCACGAAGTGGTAGTCGGTGTACGGCGCGACGACCTCGCTGACGGGCGCCCCGTCTGCGCCCGCGAGCAGCTCGAGGAACCGGGCGCCGATGTACGCGCCGTCCCGCGAGAGCCGGTACGGCGGGAAGAACAGCCCGCCGTTCCCCTCGCCGGCGACGGGGACGTTCGTCCCCTCCTCGTGGAGTTCTCGCGTCCGAGTGATGATGTTCGTCGCCCCGATGGGCGTGAGTTCGAGGTCGGCGTCGTTGGCGTCGCAGACGTCGACGACCCGCTGTGAGACGTTCACCGCGCTGACGACGGCGTCGCCCGGTTCGAGGCAGGCGTCCGCCATCGCCGCGAACGAGGTGTCGCCGTCGACGAACGAGCCCGTCTCGTCGACGAACACCGCTCGGTCCGCGTCGCCGTCGTGAGCGATTCCCACGTCGGCGTCGCTGGTCGCGACGAGCCGCTGGAGGTCCTCCAGGTTCTCCGGCACCGGCTCCGACTCCCGGCCGGGGAAGTGACCGTCGGGCGTCGCGTTCACCGTCAGCACCTCGCAGCCGAGCTCGCGGTAGATCCGCGGCGACGACACCGACGCCGCGCCGTGACCGGGGTCGACCGCGACCGTGAGATCGGCGTCGGCGATCGCCTCGGCGTCGACCGCGTCGATCAGCTGGTCGGCGTAGTCGTCGACGGCGCCCTCGATCCGGGTCGTCGCGCCGGCGTTCCGCCAGTCCGCGTGGTCGTAGTCGTCGTCGAGGACGCGGCGCTCGACGCGTTCGAGCACGTCGACGGAGAGCTCCACGCCGTCGTCGCCGACGAGCTTGATCCCGTTGAACTCCGGCGGGTTGTGTGAAGCGGTGACGAGCACGCAGGGAACCTCCGCGGACTCGCAGTAGTTGCCGACCGCGGGCGTCGGGACGACGCCGAGCCGGTCGACGTCGCAACCGACGGCGGCGAGCCCGCTCGCCGCGGCGTTGGCGAACAGCTCACCGGTGGTGCGGGTGTCGCGGGCGACGGCGACCCGGTCGGCGTCCCAGGTCGTGCCGGCGGCCTTCGCGATGTCGAGGACGAGCTCCGGCGTGAGGTACCGAAGCGCGACTCCGCGAATGCCGCTGGATCCGAACAGCTCCATGGACGGCAATGCGCCGGCCGACGGGAAAGCGGTTCCGAACCGGGGCGGGAGGAGTTCCGAACCGAGACCGGAGCGAGACGTGCTGGCGCACGCTCGGCGCCGACGCGTGCGGTTCAAACCCGTCGCGCCCCAATGGGTCGCATGAAGCGCACGCGACGCGATCTGTTGGCGACGAGCGCGGGGACCCTCACCGCCGCCGGGTCGGTCGGGGTCGCCGGGTGCCTCGACTTCGCCGCGGGCGACGGCCCGCAGGGACCCGAGGGAGTCCCGGAGACGCTGACGTGCGAGGACGACGCGTTCGCCCGGCTGACGGCTCCCTTCGACGAGCCGGTCGAGGGGACCATCGTCGACGCCGGGGGGACGCGGTTCGAGCTGGCGACGGAGGGAAACGCCGAGACGTACGGCCAGTCGATGCGGCTCGTGTTCCGTAACACCGGCGACGAGCCGGCGACGGTCCTCGGCAAGCACGCCTACTCGTTCCAGCGCCAGACGGGCGAGGGGTGGCTCGACGTCCGCGGGTCGCCCACGGGCGAGGCGGTCGAGCTTCCCCGAATCGAGGAGACGCTCGACCCGAGCGGCGCGTACATCTGGTCGATCGACCTCGAAGAAGCGGTGATCGCGTCGGCGGTCCCCGACCGGGAGCTCGCGGTGTGCCCGCCGCTCGGGCCCGGCACGTACCGATTCGTCTACTGGGGGATCCCAGACGCCCCGCCGCTGGGCGCCGAGTTCGAGCTGGTGGGGTAATCGACGCGGCTCGGCCCCCGCGAGCTAAAACGCGGTCCACTCGGTGGGTTTCCCAACCCGACCGCGGACCCGGAACTCCCGGTCGTCGCCCTCGACGCGGGTCTCGACGATCACGTCGAACGGCTCGTGGAGGGTGTGGACCACCTGCTCGTCGTGGGCGGTCGAGTTGACCACGCCGACGAACGGCCACCCCTCTCCCGAGGTCTGGGAGGTCATCACGCGGGTGAACCGGTAGATCCGCTCTGGGTCCCAGTACATCAACAGCTGGGACAGCGAGTAGACCCCGACGGCGCGCTCCCGGCCCGCAGAGGACTCGACCACGTCGGTGAACTTGATCCCGATATCGGTGAGGTTGCCGGCGCTGGCGACGTACTTCGTCGTCGGGGTGTCGTCGCGCTTGTCGCCCTGCTCGTGAGTGATGCAGTCGATGACGATCACGTCGTCGCCGTCGCGGCCCGTGATCGACTCGTAGTCGCCGCGGACCTTCTCCGCGGTGTGCCCGGTGGAGATTATCACCGGGCCGGTCGACCACTCGGCGAGCAGTCGGTTGAACAGGTCGTACTTCCCGCTCATCGGTGGCCCGGTGACGAGCACGCTGTCGGCGCCGAGGACAGCGTCGGGAAGCACGGTCATGTGTCTGGGTTGAGGGGGTATCGGGTAAAACCCTTCCGAGGGATCACTTCCGGAGCATGGACGGGAGGTCGAGCGACGACGGGGGGCCTTCTCGGGGGCGCCTCGTGAGTGTCAGTTCCGTTATCGCTCCGGGGAGGGCGGCCGACACGGGAGAATCGCGCGGGGAGCCGGTGCCGTCGACGAGTTGGTCCCAGACCGCCTCGGCGTCGTCGGCCTCGGCGGCGGCTTCGAGCGCCTTGGTCCGACCCTCGTCGTACGCGAGTTCGATCAGGCTCCGGTCGTACGCGTTCTCGAACGCGGCCAGAACGCGGTCGAGCTCGGTCGGTCGCTTGCTGCCGACGCCGTCGGCGACCCCGAGCGCGAACGCGCGCTCGACCGCCTCCTCGCGGGCGAGGTCGTCCCACTCTGTTCCGAAAGTCCGGTCGTACATCAGTAGTTCACCGTCGCCGCCGAACCGACCCGGATCCCGCCGTCGGTGAACTCAACGCCCTGGATGTCGGTGTTCACGTCGGTCCCGCGCATCTTCAGCACCTGGATCCCGCGCTGCATCCCGTCGTCTTCGAGGTAGTTGTGCATGAAGACGACGCCGTGCGCGAGGTAGTGCTCTTCGGAGTACGCGCTCGGATCGGTCATCTCGGAGATGAGCAGGGTCGTCGCGTCGGTCCGCTTCAGCGAGGAGAGCAGCTGTACCATCGTGTCCTCGTCGTCGTCGAGGAGGAACCGCAACAGCATGGTGGAGTCGAAGACGACCCGGTCGATGTCGCGGGAGTTGATGAAGCCGGTGAGCCGGTTCGTCACACCCGAGTGGTCTCGCCGCTCGCCCGGTAGGCCGAAGAAGCGTCGGCCGTCCGAGGAGAAGGAGTCGAGGAAGGTGATCCGGTCGCTGTCGAGCGCGCGGTCGAATCCGAACTCGTACCCGCCCATGTCCCGACGGATCCCCTCCTTCGTCTCGTGCATGCTGATGTACAGCACGTCCTCGCCGTTACGAGCGCCCTGCGCGGCGAACTGCGAGCAGAACGTCGTTTTCCCGCTGCCGGGAGGGCCGCTGACAACGTACAGGCGATTCTCCGGGAACCCGCCGTCGACGAGGGCGTCGAACCCGGGAACGCCGCTTGAGGCGCGCATACGGATCGACTTGTCGGTTATCGGATAAGGGTTGCCACCCGGTTCTCACGGGTGAGAACGATCGCGGGACGAGTCGCGGACGGACCGGCGACCGCCGATCGCCGATCGGGGCTCGGACGGACCGGTACGCTACGCTTCGGCCTCCTCGCCCTCCGCGGCGAGGTCGGCGGCGTCGAGGTCCCCGGCCTCTTCGACATCGGGAGAGACCCAGACCACGAAGCGGTCGTCGGACTTGACGATCCCGTTGACTCCCTCGTCGTCGACCGTCGTCGCCTGATCGACGTCTTCCGGGGCAACGTCGCGGACCTGGAACACCTCGTCGACCATCCAGCCGACTGTGCCGCCCTCGTCGATCTCGGCGTCGTCGAACACCACGATCCGCTCGCGGGGGCCCTCCTCCTCGATCGCGAAGAGCGTCTTCGGGTCGACGATCGTGGTCGTGCGGCCCCGCAGGTCCATCACGCCCTCGACGTGGTCGGGGGAGTTGGGGATCCGCGTGAGCTCGCCGGCGTCGACGATCTCGTCGATGACCCCGATGTCCAGACAGTACGTCCCGTCACCCAGTCCGAACTCCAGCACCTTCGTGGGTTCGGCGTCCGTCTCGATGGCTGCCATGGAGGGGACTGCGGCGAAGGGACCAATAACCGTGTCCCCTGAATTATCAGGCGTGATTACCGGGTCCGTGGATTTATGCTGATTCTGGGCCCGCTTCCGTACATGAGTAGGACGACGGATCGGCGAGGCGGTCGCGACGACTCCTTGCGGGTGGTTGTCGTCGACGACTCGCCGTTCATGCGAGGGTTGATCTCCGACCTCTTGACCGACGCGGGGGTCGCGGTCGTCGGCGAGGCGGGCGACGGCGCCGAGGCGCTGTCGGTGGTCGCCGAGACGCGTCCGGACGTCGTGACGATGGACGTCGAGATGCCGGGAATGGGGGGGCTCGAAGCCGTGGAGCGGCTGATGGACGAGACGCCGACGCCCGTGCTGATGCTCTCGGCGCACACCGCCGAGGGCGCGGAGGTGACGTTCGAGGCGCTCGAACGCGGCGCGGTCGACTTCTTCTCGAAGCCCGGCGGCGAGGTGTCGACGGGCGTCTCCCGCGAGTCGGACCGGCTCGTCGAGGCGGTCCGGTCGGTCGCGGGCGCCGACCTCGCCGCGGCGACGCGCGACCGGCGCGAGCGCGAGGCCGCCGAGGGCGGCTCGGGCGCGACGACCGCGAGCGCGTCGGCCCCGTCCGCGTCGACAGCGACCGCCGAGGTCGACGGTCCGCTGACGGTCGTGATCGGCGCGTCGACGGGCGGACCGAACGCGGTCGAGCGCGTCATGGGGGCGTTACCGATGGCAGACTGCCGGGTCGTCATCGTCCAGCACATGCCGGAGGCGTTCACCTCTCGGTTCGCCGACCGCCTCGACGAGGCCTCGGCGTACGACGTGCGCGAGGCGAGCGACGGGGCCCGGATCGGCTCCGGCGAGGCGCTCGTCGCCCGCGGCGGGAGCCACACCCGGATCGACAGCTACCGGTCCGGACGGCTCCGCGTCAAGCTCGACGAGGACGACTCGCAGTCGGTCACGCCCGCCGCCGACGTGACGATGCGCTCGGCCGCCGAGGTCGTCGACGGCCCCCTCGTGGGCGTCGTGTTGACCGGGATGGGCGCCGACGCCTCGGAGGGGATCCGGGCGATGGCCGACGCCGGCGCGCGGACCATCGCGCAAAGCGAGGACACCTGCGTCATCTACGGGATGCCGAAGCGCGCGGTCGAGACGGGCGGCGTCGACGAGGTTCACGACCTCGACGACGTGGCCGGCGCGATCGTGGGGGGTGAGGCCTGATGGACTCCCACCGCGCCGCGTTCGTCGCCGAGGCGGAAGACGGGATCACGGACCTGAACAACGCCCTGCTCGCGCTGGAGGCCGACCCCGAGGACGCCGAGGCGATGGACGACGTGTTCCGCGTCGCCCACACGCTGAAGGGGAACGCCGCGGCGATGGGGTACGAGGACGTCTCCGACTTCGGACACGCCCTCGAAGACCTGCTCGACGCGGTCAGGCAGGGCGACCGTGAGGTGACGCCCGAGCTGATGGACCTGCTCTTCGAGGGGGTGGACACCGTCGAGGCGATGGTGTCGGAGATCGCCGACACGGGCGACGTGTCGACCGACCCCTCCGACCTGGAGAGCCGCCTCCGCGAGATGGAGGAACACGGGACCGTCGGCGGGGAGGACGCCGGCAGCGACGACGGCTCCGACGCCGGCGAGGTCGACGATACTGACGCGGACGACAGCGACGAGGGCGGCGAGGCCGACGAGGGGCCCGCCGAGGAGAGCGACGAGAACACCGAGGACGACGCGGACGCCGTCTCAGTCCCCGAACTCCCCGACGCGGCGGCCGCCCTCGACGGTCCGGTCGTGTACGCGGACGTGACGATCGGCGAGGCCGCGATGGCGGGCGTCGACGCGGCGCTCGTGTTGCAGGCGCTCGACGACCAGTTCGGCGAGCACGTCACGGTCCCCAACCCCGAGGCGCTGGAGGACGGGGAGTACGACGAACGGTTCGACGCCTTCGTCGCCGACGCCGACCCCGCGGTCGTCGCCGAGGGGATCGGCGCGCTCACGCAGGTCGAGTCGATCGCGACGGCGCTGGTCGGAGATAGTGACGAAGGCGGAGAGGCGGACGCGGTCGACTCCGGCGGCGACGCCGAATTGGGTGCAGAGGCCGACGCCGAATCAGGTGTGGGGGCCGACGCCGAATCAGGTGTGGGGGCCGACGCCGAATCAGGTGTGGGGGCCGACGCCGAATCGGACGCCGAAGACGGCGCGGAGGCCGAAGACGACGCGGACGCCGAAGACGGCGCGGACACCGAAGACGACGCGGACGACGGCTCGTCCGACACCAAATCCGACTCGAAGTCCGGCGACGAGATCAAGTCGATCCGGGTCGACGTCGACCAGGTCGACGAGCTGTACGGGCTCGTCGAGCAGCTGGTGACGAGTCGGATCAAGCTCCGCCGGGAGTTAGAGGAGCTGAACGCGCAGTCGGACGCCTTAGACGAGCTCGACAAGCTCGCCTCCAGCCTGCAGGACACCGCGATGGACATGCGGCTCATCCCGTTCTCCCAGGTGTCGGACTCGTTCCCGCGGCTCGTCCGCGACATCTCGCGGGACCTCGACAAGCGGATCGACTTCGAGATCGAGGGCGACGACGTGGAGCTCGACCGCACCATCCTCACGGAGATGCGCGATCCGCTCGTCCACGTCTTGCGGAACGCGGTCGACCACGGGATCGAGACCCCCGAGGAGCGCGAGGCCGCCGGGAAGGACCCGACCGGGCACGTCAGGCTCACGGCCGAGCGCGAGCGCGACCACGTGATCATCGAGGTCGCCGACGACGGCGGCGGGCTCGACCCCGACCAGCTCCGCGAGAAGGCGGTCGACGAGGGCGTCAAGAGCCGCGAGGCGGTCGAGGCGATGGAGGACGACGAGGTGTACGACCTCGTGTTCCACCCCGGCTTCTCCACCGCGGAGGAGGTGACCGACGTCTCCGGGCGCGGCGTCGGGATGGACGTGGTGCGGACGACCGCCCGCGACCTAGACGGCTCCGTCTCGGTCGAGAGCGAACCGGGCGAGGGGACCACGGTCCGGTTCCGGCTCCCCGTCACCGTCGCCATCGTGAAGGTGATGTTCGTCGACGTGGGCGGGACGGAGTACGGGATCCCGATCAAGTCGATCGCCGAGGTCGCCCGCGCGGACGACATCGAGGAGGTCCACGGCGACGAAATCGTCCGTCACGAGGACGATCTCTATCCCGTGATCCGGCTGAACGAGCGGCTCGCGAACGGCGGCGCCGCGGCGGTCGGGTCGGGTGCCGGCGACGCCACGGAAGTTGACACCGCAGGAGGCGAGTCCGCCTCCGCGACGACCGACGGCGGCGTGACCGACGAGGGGATGCTCGTGCGGATCCGCGAGGAGACGCGGCAGGTCGCGCTCCACTGCGACGCCGTGCTCGATCAGGAGGAAGTGGTCGTGAAACCGCTCGACGGGCCGCTGTCGGGGACGCCGGGCCTCAGCGGCACGGCGGTCCTCGGCGACGGCGACGTCGTGGCCGTCCTCGACGTGGTGAGCCTATGAGCGGCGAGAGCGAGACGGAGTTCGAGGGCGTGCTCAGGCAGATCAACGACACGGTCCCGTTCGAGCCCGGCTACTACAACGAGTCGTACCTCGACCGCCGGATCACCGCCCGGATGCGCCGGCGCGACACCGAGTCGCACGCCGAGTACGAGCGCCTGCTCCGGGAGGACGACGGCGAGCGCGAGGCGCTGATGGACGCGCTCACGATCAACGTGACCGAGTTCTTCCGCAACTCGGAGATGTGGGACGTGCTCCGCGACGTGCTCCGCGAGCGGACGAGCGAGCAGCGCCGGGTCCGCGTCTGGTCGGCCCCTTCGGCCGACGGCCGGGAGCCGTACTCGGTCGCGATGTTAGCCTGCGACGACCCCGAGATCGACGAGTCGCGCGTCGAGGTGCTCGGCTCCGACATCAGCGAAGAGGCGCTCGACAGCGCTCGCGAGGGCGTCTACCACACCACCCGTACGACCGACATCGCGGCCGAACTCGAACCCCTCTCGGACCCCGATCGCTACGTCGAGCGCGACGACGACGCGTTCCGGGTGCGCTCGGCGGTCCAGCGGCTCGTCGACTTCGAGACGCACGACCTGATCCGCGACGGCGCGCGCGACCCGTTCGACGTGGTGTTGTGCCGAAACCTGCTGATCTACATCGACGTGGACCACAAGGGGGCGCTGTTCGACACGCTGGAGGCGTCGCTCGCGGAGGACGGGGTGCTCGTGCTCGGCATGACCGAGAGCGTCCCGCCGGACCGATCGGATCGGTACGAACCGATCGACAAGCGCCGGCGGGTGTTCCGGAGGGTCTGATGTCGCTGTACCAGCACGCGCGGGACGGGAACGCAGACCGGCTCAGGGACGCCATGGGCAGCGACAGCGCCGCGGTCCGGAAGCGCGCGGCCGAGTTCCTCGGCGAGGTCGCCGATACAGGCGACCAGCCGTCGATCGACGTCCTCCTGCGCGCCGCGACCGGCGACGAGGACGCGCAGGTCCGCGGGGCCGCGGTCGACGCGCTCGACGAGATCGGCGAGGCGGCGCTCGAACAGCTCCTCTCGGAGCTCACGGGGACCAAGGGCTCCGAGGCGGAGTGGGTCACCGCCCGGAAGTTCGCCCGCGCGCTGCGGGCCGACCGTCCGGAGCTCCGGATGGCCGCCGCGAACGCGCTCGGTCGCCTGGACGACGACAGCGGCCTCCAACACCTCGTCGAGGCGCTCGACGACGAGGACCCTCGCGTCAGGCTCCGGGCGTGTCAGGCCTGCGGGACCTTCGCCGACCCCCGCGCGGTCCCCGCCCTGACGGAGCGGCTCGACGACGAGCCGCGGGTCCGGCGGGCCGCCGCGAACGCGCTCGGCAACATCGGCACCGATCGGGCGCTCGCCCCTCTCCTGGATCTGCTCGACGACGGGGACGAGTCGCTTCGGCGGATCGCCGCCGGCGCGCTCGGAAAGGCGAACAACCCGGAACCGGTCGAGCCGCTGGCGCGCGCGCTCGGCGACGAGAGCGCGGTGGTGCGCAACGCCGCGGTGTACTCGATCATCGAACTGCTCTCGAACGTGCCGACCCGGCAGAGCCACGCGGTCCGCGACCGGGTCGTCTCCGAACTGAAGCAGGCCGACGACGCGACGGTCGTCGAGCCGCTCGTCGAGATCCTCACGGACGGCCAGCAGAGCCGCCAGCGGCGGAACGCCTCGTGGATCCTGGGCCGCGTCGCCGAGCCGGAGTCGGCGGCCGCCGTCGAGGCGCTCGCGGACGCGCTCGCGGACGACGACCCCCAGACCGCGCAGTTCGCGGCCACCAGCCTCAAGAGCCTCGGCGGACCGATCGTCGAGGACCGACTGCTCGACCGGCTCGGCACCGAACACCCCGAGGACGCCCGCGCGAAGGCGGTGTTCGTGCTCGGGCAGATCGGCGGGCAAGAGACGCTCAACCGGCTCGAAGAGTTCACCGACGACGAGAGCCCCGCGGTCCGGAAGCGGGTGTTCTCCGCGGTCTCGAAGCTCCGGGCGGGGGGGCCGTAAATGTCCGGCGGGAGCGGCGAGTACAAGGTCGCCGACACCCAGGCGCGGTTCGCGGTCGCCGTCCGCGACGGGCGGAAGGTGAGCGACGTCTCGTGGACGCCGGGGCGCGTGCTCCTCTCGAACCGACGGCTGATCTTGGCCGGCAACGACGGAAAGCGCACCGTCCCGCTCTCGGACCTCGAGGGGCTCGGCGGGCGCCACGACGCCAACCAGTCGGTCGCGCGGGTCTCCAACTACGTCAGCTTCGACCTCGGCGATCAGGTGCTGTTGGTCGCCGCCGCCGAGCACGAGGAGTTCGAGCGCGACGTGTACCGCGCGCTGCTCGACCAGCGGACGGTGACCGCGAAACACCCCGCGATCGAGGGCGGCGTCGTCCAGGAGACCGAGTGGGAGCAGGCGCGGGTGAAGATCGACGAGAACGGACTCAACGCGGCCCTAGAGAGCGGCGCGTTCGTGAAGTTCGACCTCGACGACATCAGCGGGCTCGACGCCGCGAAACGCACCGTCAACGGCGAGAAGAAGCCGGTGATCGAGGTGTCGCACACCGACGACGAGGGGACCAGCATCGAGACCCACATCGCGGGCGACCCCAACCGAATGCGGTTCGTCGAGGCGTGGCTCCGGAAGGGCGAGGAGCGGAGTTCGACGAACGTCGACCTCTCCAGCCGCGACCGGGAGGTGTTGATGGCGCTGTACTCCGGGGTCTCGCCCTTCGAGATCCCGTCGTTCCTCGGGATGGACGTCGACGCCGTCGAAGAGACGTTCGAGCGGCTCGTCGACCTCGAAGTGGTCGAGGAGGTGCGGGTGCGCCGCGAGGTGGCGTTGAACTCCCGCGGCCGCAACATCGCCAGCGAGGCGATGAACGAGCAGTGACGGGCGAGCGGCGGTACCGCTGATCGCGACGGCACCGGACCGACTGGCGAGCGGCCGCCGCGGGTCGTCCCCGCAACGGCGGTGCGCCGGGCTCGCCTCGGCCGCCGCGGACCGCGGTCACGTCACGGCCGTGGTGGCCGCGGTATCGGACGACGGGAACGGGGCCGCCAGCCGTCTCCGTGCGGTCGGTGTGCGTCCCGAGAGCGGATCGGGGCCGATATTAAGTCCGTCCGGTGACGAGAGTGACCATGCCGACCGATCGAGCCGCCGCGTCTCTCGACGGCGACGCGAAGGACACGTCGGAGGGGCTGACCGGCCGCCCCGACGAGGGCCCGGGCGGGATCGTCGCGTTCGCACGGGCCGTCGACGGGGTCCCGCTGCCGATCGCCGCGGCGTTCCCGATCGACGCGTGGCTCGGGTCCCGAACGATCTCCGACGTGTCCGGGGTGGTCTAATGGGGGCGAGACGGATCGGGGTCGATGTGGGCGGAACGTTCACCGACGTGGCGCTGTCGCTCGACGGCGACCTCGTGACGGCGAAGGTCCCGAGCACCGCCGACCAGAGCGAGGGCGTGATCGCCGGGATCGAGAAGGCCTGTGCGGAGGCGGGGGTCGACCCGGAGAGCGTGAGCGAGTTCTCGCACGCGATGACCGTCTCGGTCAACGCGCTCCTCGAGGGGGACGGCGCGAGGACCGCGCTCGTCGCGACCGAGGGGTTCCGAGACGTCTTGGAGATCGGCCGCCAGGACCGTCCGTCGCTGTACGACCTCGGCGCCGAGAAGCCGACGCCGCTCGTCCCGAGGCGCCGCCGCTTCGAAGTGTCCGAGCGGGCGACGACCGAGGGCATCGAGCGCCCCGTCGACGACGGCGAGGTGCGCGCGATCGCCGAGCGGATCCGAGAGTCGGACGCCGAGTCCGTCGCGGTCTCGCTGCTGCACGCCTATGCGCACCCGGAGAACGAGAAGCGCGTCGCGGAGGTGCTGCGGGAGGAGCTCGACGTGCCCGTGTCGGCCTCGCACGAGGTGCTCGCCGAGTTCCGCGAGTACGAACGCACGTCGACGACCGCCGTCGACGCGTACGTGCGGCCGACGATCGACCGCTACGTCGGCCGTCTCACCGAACGCGCGCGGGACCTCGGCGTGCCCCAGCCGCGGATCATGCAGTCGAACGGGGGTGTCACCGACGCCGACACCGTCAGGCGGAACGCCGTCACGACCGTGCTCTCGGGCCCCGCCGCGGGCGTCGTGGGCGCGAGCGCGATGGCGGCGGGCGAGACCGGCGGGCGGGAGGGGCTCGTCACTTTCGACATGGGCGGCACGTCGAGCGACGTGAGCCTCGTCCGCGACGGCGAGGCCGAACGGACGACGACCGGGGTGATCGGCGAGCGGCCAGTCAAGACGCCCATGGTCGACGTCGAGACCGTCGGGGCGGGCGGGGGGTCGATCGCGTGGGTCGACGCCGGCGGCGCGCTCCGGATCGGTCCGCGATCGGCCGGGGCCGACCCCGGTCCCGCGTGCTACGGGAAGGGCGGGACGGAGCCGACCGTCACCGACGCGAACCTCGTCTTGGGATACATCGGGTCGAGCACGAGCCTCGGCGGCGAACTGTCGCTCGACGAGGACGCCGCCCACGACGCGCTTTCCGGCCTCGCCGAGGAGGCGGGACTGTCCGGGGCGCTGGAGGCCGCTCGCGGGGTCCACCGCGTCGCGAACGCGAACATGACCCGAGCGATCCGCTCGGTGACCGTCGAGCGGGGACACGACCCGCGGACGTTCGGTCTCGTCGCGTTCGGCGGTGCCGGACCGATGCACGCGATCGCGATCGCGGACGGCCTCGACATCGACCGGGTGGTTATCCCCCGCGCGTCGGGCGTCCTGTCCGCGTACGGGCTGCTCGCGGCCGACGAGAAGCGCGACGCGGTTCGGACGTACCGGCGCCCGCTCTCCGAGATCGATCCGGACGACGTCGACGCCGTGTACGAGGCGCTGTCCGAGGAGCTGCTTGCGGAGATCAGCGACTCCGACGCGGCGACGGTGCGGTGCGCCGCGGACCTCAGGTACGCCGGGCAGAGCTTCGAGCTCACCGTGGACGTCGCTCGACCGTTCGACCCCGTGGACGCCCGAGAGCGGTTCGCGGCGACCCACGAGGCGGCGTACGGCTACCGGGCGGACGAACCGGTCGATCTGGTGAACTGCCGGGTGACGACCACGGTGGGACGAGACGCGCCGTCGATCGAGTACGCGGCCGACGGCGATCCGCTGTCTGGCACCCGCGAGGCGGCGTTCGCGGGTGAGATCCGCGAGACGCCCGTCTACGAGCGGGATCGGCTGTCGCCGCGGCGCGGGGGCGAGGGCTCACCGACGGTGAGCCCGTCTACCGCGGGGTCCCCCGTCGAGGGGCCGGCCGTCGTCGAGGGGACGGAGAGCACCGTCGTCGTCCCGCCCGGATGGGGCGTTCGGGTGCGCGACGACGGCGCGCTGATCGCGGGGGTGAGCGACGCGTGACCGACGGTCCCGCCGAGCCGAGCGGAGAGCGAGACGGGATCGACCCGGTGACGCTCGAAATCCTCCGGAACCAGCTGGAGAGCGTCGCGACCGAGATGGGGCACGTGCTCATCCGCGGGGCCTACTCGCCGAACATCAAGGAGCGGCAGGACTGCTCGACGGCGCTTTTCGACGCCGACGGCCGCATGGTCGCGCAGGCGGAGCACATCCCGGTCCACCTCGGCGCGATGCCCGACGCGGTCGACGTGGTCCTCGGGAAGGAGCCGAAGCCGGGAGACGTCTTCGTCGTCAACGACCCGTTCGCGGGGGGGACGCACCTCCCGGACATCACGCTGGTCTCGACGATAGCGCCCGACGACGAGGTGATCGGGTTCGCGGTGTCGCGGGCGCACCACGCCGACGTGGGGGGCAGCGCGCCGGGGAGCATGCCGCCGGGGGCACGGGAGATCTACGAGGAGGGGCTCCGACTGCCCGCGGTCCGGCTCGTCGACGGCGGCGAACCGAACGAGGGGGTCCACGACCTGATCCGGGCCAACGTTCGGACGCCGGACGAGCGCGAGGCCGACCTCCGGGCCCAGCGCGCCGCGAACGCGCGTGCGGAGACGCGGGTCGGCGAGCTGCTCGACGAACACGGTTCGGCCCTGATCGACGCGTTCGACGCGGTCATCGGCTACTCCCGCGAGCGCGTCGAATCCGAGATCGAGGCGCTCCCGGACGGCACGTACCGGGCGCGAGACGTCCTCGAAGGCGACGGCGTCACCGACGACGACGTGCCGATCGAGGTGGCCGTCGCCGTCGACGGGGCCTCGATCGACGTCGACTTCGCCGGGACCGCGGACCAGGTTGCGGGGAATCTCAACGCGCCGCTGTCGGTCGCGAAGAGCGCGGTCTACTTCGTCGTCCGCGCGATAACCGACCCGGACATCCCGCCGAACCACGGCTGTTACGAGCCGGTGTCCGTGTCGGCGCCCGAGGGGTCGGTGCTCAACCCCGAGCCGCCGGCCGCGGTCGTCGGGGGCAACGTCGAGACCAGCCAGCGGGTCATGGACGTCACGCTGGCGGCGGTCGCCGCGGCGGTTCCCGACTCTGTTCCGGCGGGCGGACAGGGGACGATGAACAACCTCATCATCGGCGACCGGAGCGGCGAGTTCACCTACTACGAGACGATCGGTGGCGGGTTCGGAGCCCGCCCCGACAAGGACGGCATGGACGGGGTGCAGGTCGGGATGACCAACACGCTCAACACGCCCGCGGAGGCGATGGAGATCGAGTACCCGCTCCGGGTCGAACGGTACGCCCTGCGCCCGTCGAGCGGCGGCGACGGCAGGCACCGCGGCGGACTGGGCCTCGAACGGACCGTCACCGTCGAGACCGACGCCGCCGTGTCGCTGCTGACGGAGCGGCGGCGGACCGCTCCCGCGGGGCTCGACGGCGGCGAAGACGGCGCGACCGGTGAGAACCTCGTCGACGGCGAGCCCGTCCCCGCGAAGGCCTCCGTCGACGTCGAGGCCGGTACGACCGTCTCGATCCGAACGCCCGGCGGCGGCGGGCACGGCCACCCGGAGGAGCGCGACCCGACGGCGAGGGAACGCGATCGGCGCGACGGGAAGACGAACGGCCGATGACCCGTATCGGTGCGATCGCCCCGTCGAACCACTCTTAAGTCGCAGCCCGACCGAGTGCGTCCATGAGCTACGAGGCGGTGTTCTTCGACCTCGACAACACCCTGTATCCGTACGCCCCCTGCAACGAGGCCGGCAAGCGGGCCGCCCTCGCGGCGTTCCGCGATCGGGGATACGAGATGGATCGCGAGACGTTCGACGAGCTGTACGCGACCGCGCGGCGGGAGACGAAGCGGGAGACCCGCGAGACCGCCGCCTCCCACGACCGGCACATCTACTTCAAGCGCGCGCTGCAGCACCACGCCGGCGACCACGACGCCGCCGACGCGCTCGCGCTCGGTGACGCGTACTGGGGGGGATACGCGACCGAGATCGAGCTCTGCGACGGGGTCGAACGCGTCTTCGACGCGCTCGCCGAGGCGGGGACGGACATTGCGGTGGTGACCAACCTCACGACCCGCGTCCAGCTTCGGAAGCTCTCCCGGCTCTCGATCGACGACCGGATCGACCGGCTCGTCACCTCCGAGGAGGTCGGCCGCGAGAAGCCGAGCGCGATCCCCTTCACGACCGCGCTCGCGGCGTTCGATCTCCGGCCGAGCGAGGCGCTCATGGTCGGCGACAACGTCGGCGCCGACGTGGCCGGCGCGAACGCGGTCGGCATGGACACGGCCCTGTTCGTCGCCGACGGCGAGACGCCGGCCGTCGACGAGCTCGACGGCGACCGGCGCCCGGACCACCGGCTCGACGCGTTCGCCGACCTGACGGAGGTGGCGGCGTGACCCGAGAGGAGTCCGACGCCGGTGTCGACCCCGACCGCCTTCGCGACGCGCGCGAGGCGGTCGTCGACCACGCGCCGGCGCTCGCGGACCTGACGCCCGGTCGGACCGGAAACCTGAGCGTTCGCGACGGCGACGCCGTGGCGGTCACGCCCACCGGCGTCCCGTACGACTCCTTCGACGCGGCCGACGTGCCGGTGGTCTCGCTGGAGGGCGAGCGGCTGGCGGGCCGGATGGCCCCGTCGAGCGAGGTGCCGATGCACACGGGGATTTATAAGCACGACCGGCCGGGCGCGATCGTCCACACCCACTCGCCGTGGGCGACGACGATGGCGACGCTCCACCGGAAGCTCCCGCCCGTGCACTACATGATCGCCGCCGTGGGCCGGGAGGTCCCGCTGGCCGACTACGCGCCGTACGGCACCGAGGAGCTGGCCGCGAACGTGGTCGCCGCGATGGCCGAGGCCGACTCCGACGCCGCGATCCTCGCCAACCACGGGCTCGTCGTCACCGGCCCCGACGTCGAGACGGCGGTCGAGAACACACACCACGTCGAGGACCTCTGTCGGCTCTACCTGCGGGCCTCGGCGGTGGGCGAGCCGCACGTGCTCTCCGACGAGCAGATGGCGACCGTCGAGGAGCGGTTCGAGAGCTACGGCCAGCAGCCGGACGCCGACGGCTCGTAGCAGGGACGATAGCCGGGCGCCGACGATTCGTAACCCGATCGCCCCTTGCCCGGATTTATAACTACCGAGCCGGCTACTGGATCGGTATGACCGACACGGAGCCGGCGGCCCCGGTCCGGGAGACCGCCGAATCGATCGCGACGATGGAGATCCGCGGCGCGGCGACCATCGCGGCCGCGGCCGCGGAGGCGCTCGCCGAGCAGGCGGACGCCGCGGCCGCGTCCGGGGAGACCGCGAGCGACCCCACCGCCTTCCGGGCGTCGATGCGTGCCGCGGGGCGGACGCTCCGCGAGACCCGACCGACCGCCGTGTCGCTGCCGAACGCCCTCCGCTACGTCCTCCAGCGGATGGAGGGAGAGACGGTCGACGAGCTGCGCCGCAGCGTGATCGGCGCGAGCGACGCGTTCGTCCGCCAGCTCGACCGCGCGCAGGAGGACCTGGGGCAGGTCGGCGCGAACCGCCTCGCCGACGGCGACACGGTGATGACCCACTGCCACTCGACGGACGCGCTCGCGTGTATCGAGGCCGCCGTCGACCAGGGGAAGTCGATCTCGGCGGTCGTCAAGGAGACGCGCCCGCGCCAGCAGGGCCACATCACCGCCGAACAGCTCCGCGACGCCGGGGTGCCGGTCACCCTGATCGTCGACTCCGCGGCGCGGCGGTACCTCGACGAGGTCGACCACGTCGTCGTCGGCGCCGACTCTATCGCCGCGGACGGCGGCGTCATCAACAAGATCGGCACCTCGGGGCTCGCGGTCAACGCCCGCGAGCGCGGCGTCCCGATCATGACCGCGGCCCAGACGATCAAGCTCCACCCGGAGACGCTGACGGGCCACACCATCGAGATCGAGATGCGGGACGAAAGCGAGGTGGTCGACCCCGAGGCCCGCGAGGAGATCGGCGAGATCGACGTCGAGAACCCGGCGTTCGACGTGACGCCGCCGCGGTACATGGACGCGATCGTCACCGAGCACGGCCAGTTCCCGCCCGAGAGCATCGTGACGCTGATGCGGGAGCTGTTCGGCGAGGGCGCCGAGGAGCCGTGGGCCGAGCCATGAGCGGCGAGGGCGCGGGACGCGACGGGACCGACGACTGGGAGGAGGAGCTCGCCGAGTGGGACGAGGAGGTCTCCGAGTGGGAGGCGGGAGAGAGGGAAGACGAGGGAGGCGACGGCGAGGGCGGCGATAGACGGGACGGTCGCGACGCCGCCGGCGACGAGACCGACGGCGACGACCCCGTCGACGACGACCCCGATCTGGAGCCGGAGTCGTCCGGCCACGTCCCGAAGGTCATCTCCGCCGGGCACATCAACTGGGACGTGACGATCCACGTCGATCGGCTGCCGGAGCCGGACGGGGAGACCCGGATCGACCTGCTCGAACAGTCCGGCGGCGGCAGCGCCGCGAACGTCGCGGTCGGGCTCGTGGGGCTCGGCGGTCAGTCGGTCGTCTACGGGAGCGTCGGCGGCGACGAGTCGGGCGCGCTGGCGCTCCGCGAACTGGCGAGCGCCGGCGTCGACCCCGGACAGGTCCTCGTCGACGCGGACGCCCCGACCTCGGTGAAGTACGCGATCGTCGACGGCAGCGGGGAGTTACTGATGTTAGCGAACGACGGCGCCAACGAGGCGTTCACCGCGGCCGAACTCGACCGCGACACGCTGTCGGCGGCCGACCACCTCCACCTCACCGGCCAGCAGCCGGGGACCGCGGCCGCGCTCGCGACCGCCGCGGGCGAGGCCGGAACGACCCGGAGCTTCGATCCCGGGCGGCGCGTCGGCGACCGCGAGTTCGAGGCCGTGCTCCACGCCACGGACGTGCTCTTCCTGAACGCCCCGGAGGCCGACGCGCTCGCCGACTCGACCGACATCGACCCGTGGGAGCCCGACGACCGCGTGGTCGCGATCAAGCTCGGCGAGGAGGGCGCGACGATCCGGACACCCCACGGCGACGTGTCCCATCCGGGGTTCGACGTCGATGCCGTCGACACCGTCGGCGCCGGCGACGCGTTCGCGGCCGGCTTCCTCGGTACGGCTCTCAGGGACCCCGAAACCGCCGGCGACGGCTTCTCGCACGACCCGCGCGACTACCAGGTGCCGCTGCTCGTCGGCAACGCCTGCGGCGCGATCGCGGCCGAGACGGTGACCGCCCGCGCGGAGCTCTCGTGGGAGCGCGTCCGGTCGGTGATGGGCGAGTCGCCCGAGTCGGACCTGCTGATCGAGATCCGCGTCTGAACGGGCTCGACCGCGATCGCGCTACCCGACGTAGTCGAACGCGACCGCGACATCGGCGGCGCCGAAGAAGACGAACCGGTAGCGCCCCGGCTGCAGGTCGGGACAGACCCGCAGCCCCTCGGGCTGGTGCTCGCCGGCGACGAGCCCCGACTCCGTCATCGCGAACTCCCACGCGACGGTCTCGCCCGGCGGGTGCGCGATCGCCTCGTCGGTGTAGCCGAAGCGCCCGTCGTCCGCGCCGCGCACGTCGGTCCACCCGTCCTCGGTGAACACCTCCACGTTGTACTTCCCGTGGTTTCCGACGTACACCTCGCGGTTCGAGACGTTGGTCAGTTCGAACCGCACGTCGTCGCCGCGCTCGAACGTCAGCGCCTCGGCGGGGTCGTCCCCGTCGGACGCGGGGTTCACGACGCGGAGCTCCAGGGCGCTTCCGCCGTCCGCGCCGCCCCCGCCGCCGGACCCCCACGAGACGCTGTCGGAGTAGGCGGGGGGATGGCGCTGGAAGGCGTCGTCCTCGCAGTCGAGCGGAGCCGGCACGGTTCGGGGGTCGCCGTCGGGCCTGACGTACCCGTCGAGGGCGTCGGGGTCGCGGACGCCCTCCTCGCCGGTCAGCTCCGCGGTCTCGCCCCAGCCGTCCGTCATCGAGAGCCGGAGCGACTCCGGCAGCGGGTCGGCGGTGACCCGGAGCAGCGCGCCGGAGAAGGTGATCGCCTCGCCGCACGCCTCGTCGTCGCCGGCGGTGTTCTCGACGGTCGCGTCCGCGACGAGGGTCCCGTCCTTGACGCCGACGTCGTCGAACGCGATCCGGTCGTGGCAGGTGGTCGGGCCGACCGACTCGACGTACGCGAGCACGGACGACGAGAAGTCGGTCGCCTCGACGAACTCACCGACCGCTTCGGGAGCGTCGTCGAACAGCCACCGGCCCTCGTCCCCGTCGGTGAACAGCACGCAGAAGCCGCGGCGCGACTCGCGGTCCCAGGCGGGCCCGGAGAGCGCGCCGCCGGCCTGCTGGACCGCCGTGTCGGTGACGCCGGATCCGCCGTCTTCGCCGTCCCCGCCGTCCGATCCGTCTTCCCCGTCGCTCCCGTCCCCGCCGTCTCCCGCGCCGGGATCGACTTCGTCGGTACAGCCGGCGAGCGCGACGACGCCTCCCGTCCCGATGCCGTACATCGCCGTTCGACGCGTGAGTTCGGTCATGACGAGCGTCGCTACGACGGCTCCGTATAAGGGATTCCCGTAGGCGCAAAGATCTCTCTGTGCTACCCGGCGTCGTCCTCGGTCGGAGACCCGTTCCGGTCGAACGCTCTCATCGCCGCTGATCGAATCACCGTTCGACGATCGTCTCGACCACCAGAAAAAGAGTAGGCGGCTCGATAAAGAGTTAAACCGCATCTGAGTGGGTTTTAAAACGTCGGCGGGCTGTGAGAAACGTGGTGAAATCGTCCGAACCCTCTACGGGCTATATGGGGTCACCGGTTGTAGGGTGAAGTGGTTATGTCCATCCCCGCACCCACGCACCTCGCCTCCGGCCGGCAGGTGACCGAACTGATGACCGGCACGATGAAGGCCGCCGCCTTCTGGGCGGCGATCGCGATCCCGACCACCTACCCCGTGCTGCTGTACTCGGGGCTCGACGGCGGCACCGGGCAGCTGTTCGTCGGCCTGCTGTTCGCGAACGCGCTCGCGCTCGCGCTCGGTCACGACTACAAGCGCTGAGGCCGCCGCGCCCTCCGAACCGCATCGCGGCGACGACCGACCGTCGCCCTCCGACGACCGCGCCCTCCCTTCCCTCCGCCCTCCGACGACCGCGCCCTCCCTTCCCTCCGCCCTCCGACGACCGCGCCCTCCCTTCTCTCCGCCCCTCTCACCCGTCGCCGCTCTCGCCGACCAGCCGCCTTTCGCTTACCGCTCTCGAAGCGCTTACCCACCGCCCGGTCCGACTGTCGGTATGACCGACGAGACGCACGTCGAGTGGCGCGACTGGGGCGCCGAGGCCTTCGCCGAGGCCGACGAGCGGGACTGTCCGATCCTCCTCTCGCTCTCCGCCACCTGGTGTGAGGGCTGTCACGAGATGGACGCGATCACCTACGCGGAGCCGCGGATCGCCGCCAACGTCAACGAGGGGTTCGTCCCGGTCCGCGTCGACGTGGACCGCCACCCGCGGGTGCGCGAGCGGTACAACATGGGCGGGTTCCCGACGACCGCCTTTCTCACCCCCGAGGGCGAGCTGCTCACCGGCGCGGGCTACCTCGACGTGGACGGGATGCGGCAGGTGCTCGAGTCGGTCCGGCAGATGTGGGCCGACAAGGGACGGGAGGCGGGCCGGGTCCCGCGCGCGCTCGACGCCGACCTCCCGCCGAGCGGGGAGCTGACGGACGCGATCGAGAGCCACCTCGCCGGCCAGATCGAGGCCAAGTACGACGAGGAGTACGCCGGGTGGGGCTCCGACGCGAAGTTCCCGCTCCCGCGGACCGTCGAGTTCGCGCTGAAGCGCGACCGCGACCGCGCCCTCCGGACGCTCGACGCGGTGCGCGACCACCTCGCAGACGACGTGGCCGGCGGCTTCTTCCGGTTCGCGGGGACGCCCGACTGGGGCGACGTGGCCTACGAGAAGCCGATCGACACGAACGCGGCCGTCACGCGGGCGTTCGCCAACGCCTACCTCTACACGGGCGACGAGGCGTATCTCGCCCCCGCGCTCGACGCGGTCGAGTTCCTCACCGACGACCTCTGGACCGGCTACGGCGTCGGCGGGAGCGTCGGTCCGGGGCTCGGGCGCGCCTACTACGCGGCCTCCGCCGCGGACCGCGAGGACCTCGACTCGCCGCGCCGAGACCTGACCGTCTTCGCGGGCGGGAACGCGCTCGCGGCCGACGCGCTGCTCGCGGTCGCCGCCTACACCGACGACGAGCGCGCGAGGGAGTACGCCGACCGGATCCTCGGCGGGCTCGAACGCGACCTGATCGACGCCGACTCCGGAGCGGTGACACACTACCGCGGGAGCGACGAGGTCGGCGAGGCGGACTTACTCGCCGACGCGGCCCGCGTCGTGAGCGCGTACACCCGCGCCGCGGGCGTGCTCGGCGAGGGCGCGGCGGTCGCCCGCTCGGTCGCGGACCGAGCGATAGACCGCCTCCGCGTCGACGGCTCCTTCGTCGACGGACCGCGGTCGGGAGCGGGACTGCTCGACCGCCCCTTCCGCCCGCTCGACGGCAACGTGGAGATGGCGACCGCGTTGCTCGACCTGGCGGCGCTGACGGGCGAGGAGCGCTACGAGACGGTCGCCCGCGAGACGGCGGGGTCGTTCGCCGGCGCCACCGAGCGGCTGAGCGTGCAGGTCGCCGGGTACGGCAGCCTCGCGGGGCGGCTCCTCCGCGGCACCACGGTCGTCGCCGTCGGCGACGAGCCCGGCAGCGACCTCCACCGCGCCGCGTGGCGGGTCGCCGACCACGAGAAGGTCGTCGTTCCGAACGCGCATCGGGAGGACGCGCCGTCCCCGCGGTCGGTGCCGGCGGGCTCGGCGGTCGTGATCGCCGGGGAGGCCGTCTCCGAGCCGGCGGAAACACCGGACGAGTTGATGGCACGGGTCTCCGAGACGGCCGAGTAGCGACCCGGAACCGCGCGTTTTCCCCGCCCGGAGCGTTTCGGTTCGGTATTCGGTCGGATTCGGGATCGGTTCGTCTCGACGACCGACGCCGCTGCGAGTAAACCGGCGACGTGTTTATACGGGTCCCGACGGATGAGACGGTATGGCATCTCTCCGCGACCTGGGACTCTCCGAGTACGAGGCCCGCGCGTACCGCGCGCTCCTTCGCACCGGCCCGACGACGGCGAAGGACCTCTCGCGGGCCAGCGAGGTCCCGATGGGGCGAGTGTACGACGTGCTCAACAGCCTGGAGCAGCACAACCTGGTCCGGAGTCAGGCGGCCAGCCGGCCGAAGAAGTACGCCGCGGTGGAGCCGGACGCCGCGCTCGACCGGCTGTTGGAGGAGAAGAAGCGGGAGCTGGAGACGCAGGCGGAGCAGTACGAGGAGGTGGTCGACGACCTCTCGACGGAGCTCGACGCGGGCGAGCCCGTCGACGGGCAGTTCTGGACCGCCGCGGTCGGCGCGGAGGACGCGACCGACCTCCTCTTAGAGCGGATCGCGGCCGCCGAGCGCCGGATGGTCGTCGTCGCCGGCGCGCCGGCGACCGGCTTCGACCTCGGGACGATCGGCGAGCGGGTGACCGACGAGTTGGAGGCCGCGTTAGACAGGGGCGTCGAGATCCGCGTGCTGCTGTCGCCGGAGACGGTCGATGAGCTTCCGCGGAGCGTCGGCCGGCGGTACACCGCCGACCTCTCTGACATGGAGGGGTTCGAGGTGCGCACGACCGACGGCGTCGACGGGACCTTCTCCGTCTTCGACGGGATCGAGGTGTGTATCGAGGTGCCGCACCCGCTCTCCGGCGACGAGCCGTTCGCGATGATCGACGTGAAGGACGCGGAGTTCGCGGCGAGCGTGAGCGAGGAGTTCGAGCCGCAGTGGGGGGAGGCGGAGCCGCTGACGTTCGGGTGAGACCTGACCGGTCAGCGGGCGGAGACCGCCGTGCGCTTACTTTGCGTCCAGTTCGTCCCGCAAATCGCCCATCCGGACCTCTCGCTCGGCGTGGGCGTTGTGCTGATGGATCGACTCGTCGTTCGATTGTTTCATGTGGATCACGGCGTCGTCCGAGAGGTGGTCGAACTCGTCGACGGTGCCCTCGGCGAGCGCGCGGACGCAGTCCTCGACGAACTTCGCGTCGGCGTGGGCCTCGTAGGTCATGTGATCCTCGTCGGGACGCTTCGCCATGTTGTAGATCCGGGCGCTCATCGAGTCGCGGGCGACGTCGATCACGTCTCGGAGGTCGATCTCGGGGTGGCCGTCGGTGGTGACGGTGAGCGTCGCGTGGCCGCGCTGTGAGTGGCCCGGCTGCGGGACGGCGTCGAGGAACTCCTCGGTCGTCTCCTCGTCGACGCCCAACTCGGCGAGCTTGTCCCGGGCGCGCGACTCGCTCATCCCCTGCGAGCAGGGACAGACCGTCATGCCGGTGACCTCGGCGCCGATCTCCTCGCGGGTGCCCTCCTCGGTCGCGGTGGCGCCGGCGACGATCGTCGCGGTGCTCTGCGTCTCGATCCCGGACGCGGGGGTGTCCTCGCGGGTGACCAGTTCCGCCGACATCGACACCTCGGCGGTGGTGGTGTAGTCGTGCTTCTCGAGGAGTCGCTCCGCGGCGTCGCCGCAGACCTCTTCGACGCGGTACGCCTCCTCGCGGGTGATCTCTTCGAGGATCTCGTCGATCGTCGCGAGGTTCCGCGACATGTCGATCCCCTTGCGGCCGCTCGGGAGGTCGACGAACACCTCGAACTCCGCCATGAGGACGATGGGTCGCTTGTCCCCCCGCGCGAGCTTGACGAGCTTCTCGACGCCGGTGACGCCGACCTGCGAGAGCCCGACAGAGACGTCGGGCGCCGACGCCTGGACGTCCGGCAGCTGGTGACTCATTACGAATAGGGTAGGGAGTCAGGGGATTAGCCCTTTCGAAAGGGGGACTCGCGTGGGGTTGTCTCGGGACTGGTGCGTCGGCAGCGGAGGAGATCCGGGGACGTGGTGGTTCCCGAACGACCGTGGTACCGGCTCTCTTCCGAGGACCGTAACGCACCATTTATAACCGCGGCAGCGGAAGAACGCCCAAGACCATGCCGAGTTCCAATGGGCCCCAGAAGGCGACCCGCGACAAGCTCTCGAACAAACCCCGCGACCGCGGCACGTCGCCGCCGCAGCGAGCGATCCAGGAGTTCGACGAGGGGTCACAGGTCCACCTCAAGATCGACCCGAGCGTCCAGAAGGGCCGCTTCCACCCGCGCTTCGACGGCCGCACCGGTACGGTGGTCGGCAAGCAGGGCGCCGCGTTCAAAGTCGAGATCCCGGACGGCGGCAAGACGAAGACGCTCATCGTCGCCGCCGCCCACATGAGCGCACAGCAGAACTGAACCGAGATGACGATATTCAAAGAGAAGCTCGACGAGGAGTACGTCACCACCTCCGAAGCGAAGGAGATCCTCGTGGATATCGAAGCGGAGCGCGCGGACGACGAGGACCGCGACCTCCGCTACGAGCTCGCACGCGCGATCGAACACGTCAACCGCTTCGCCCACCTCGACGCCGAGGAGTCCCGAGAGCTGGTCGAAGAGTTGACCGAGCTCGACCAGATCGACGTGCCGACCGCGGTGAAGATCGCGGACCTCCTGCCCGAGGACCGCACCGAACTCCGGTCCGTGTTCGCCCAGGAGCGCTACTCGCTCGACGGCGACGAGCTCGACGACGTGCTCAACGTCGTCGCGAAGTACGCCTGACGCGTCGGCAACCGGGTTTCTCCCGCGTCCCGTTCGGTCACGCCGCCGCCAGCGTACGCGTCGGCGCGGAAAGCTGCCTCTCTACCTCCGACCGGCTGGTCGGGCCGCCGTGAACGGTGACGACGAGCGGGCGACGCTCCCCCTCCGGAGCCGTCACGTCGGGATTGTGTGGCGGGTCCGTCACGTCGGGATTGTGTGGCGGGTCCGTCACGTCAGGATTGTGTGGCGGGTCCGTCACGTCAGGATTGTGTGGCGGGTAGTAGTGCGCGTACGCGACCGCGTCGCCCACCCCGACCGAATCCCCGGTGGGAACGGTTAGGGGCCGGGGCGTCGAGACGTACGCGGGATCGAGCGGGTCGTCGGTGGACTCGCGGAGGCGGGTGACCGACTCGCCGGAGTCACTGGGGTCGCCGGAGCCGGAATCCGGATCGAGCAGCCGGAGGCTCGGCTCGCCCGCCCTCGGCGACGTCTTCCGGGGCGATGGGAGAGGGCCACTCGCCGTAGGCTGTCGGCATGACAGATCGATCGCCGCGGGTCGTCTTAACTCTGGTCCGGCGGCGCCTTCCGCCCGTTTCATCCGAGTGGTTGTGGAGTTTCGATGACCGATTCCATCGGTGTACCGGCGACGATCTTTCGATCTGGGTCGTGACAACGTCAATCGCACCACTATTATTATCCTACCGGTTGAACGTCTATCTGAAGAAAAATAACAACGTACGTTGTTGCCTATCGACGAGCCGTTGTTCGTACCTCCCTATGACCGACCGCAATCCGTCAACTCCGTCCGACCTATCCGAACCGATCCGGTCGACTGCCCCCACCGCTACCGGTGTCCAGACCGGCTCGCTCGACCCGTCCGATCCGGTCGGATCGGCCGGGTCGGGCGACGAGAGCGCCGTTCGGCTCGACGTGCTCCACGTCGAACCCGATCCGCGGTCGGCGGAGCTCCTGGCGACGTTCGCGGCCCACCTCGCGGACGGGGTGTCGGTCCGGTCGGTGACGGGCGTGGAGGCGGCGCTGGCCGCGGTCGACGACGCCGACTGCGTCGTGACCGAACAGCGGCTCCCCGACGGGTCGGGCGTGGAACTCGTCGAGCGCCTCCGACGCGACGGCGAGGACCTCCCCGTCGTGTTCCACACGACCTGTCGCGAGGAAGACGTGGAGGCACGGGCGTTCAGCGCCGGCGCCGACGCGTACTTCTGGAAACTGTCTACCCGCGGACAGTACGAGCGCATCTTCGACCGGGTCCGGACGCTCGGCTCGAAGCGAGGATTCCGCCGGTCCGGACCCGCTGAATCGGCGTCCTCCACCGATTCGCCGGGCCTCCGGGAGACGGTCCGATCCGAGGAGTGAGTTCGGCTCCGTTGAGGGAGCGCTCCCGGCCCGGGCCCGAGACGCTTCGCCCGTCCGATCGACGGAACCCTTTTGACTCGCACGGGCCTACCTGAGGTCGATATGGGACTGGGATCGGACATGTACCGGCAGCAGATCCTCGACCACTACAAGAACCCGCGCAACTACGGGGATCTCGAGGATCCCGACTTCACGCACGTCGGCGAGAACCCCTCCTGCGGCGACACGATCCGGATGCAGGTCGCCCTCGACGACGCGGACGAGACGATCGACGCGGTGCGGTTCACCGGCGACGGCTGCGCCATCTCGATGGCCTCGGCGAGCATGCTCTCCGAGCGGCTCCACGGGATGTCGATCGAGGAGCTCGAGGAGCTCGACACCGACGACGTCACCGAGATGCTCGGCGTTGACATCTCCCCCATGCGCGTGAAGTGCGCGGTGCTCGGCCGGCAGGTTGCGCAGGACGGCTCGAAGATCTACCGCGGCGAGCTCGACCCCGACGACCGCACGGAAACCGAGGAGTAGGGTTCCGCTCGCTGTCGCTCCGCCCCGTCCCGTTCTACCTCGCTCCGCCTCGTCTCGAGCCCACCGGACTTTTGCTCGTGAGTCACGTTCGTCCGCGTATGAGCGACGGGTTCGACAAGGAGGCCGAACGCGAGAAGCTCCGCGAGAAGTTCGCGGAGGACGAACAGAAGCGCGAACACACCCAGCGGATGTCCGAGCTGCTGTTACAGGGCGCGACGATGACGAATCGCCACTGCGACGACTGCGGCGATCCCATCTTCCGCCACGACGGCCAGGAGTTTTGCCCGACGTGTCAGGCGACCGGGTCGGGCGGGAACGCGCAGGACGGGTCACGGGAGAACGCGCAGGACGGGTCACGGGAGAACGCGCAGGACGGGGCTCTGGGAGAGGCGGGGAACGCGCCCCGAACAGTCGTGAGAACCGGTGAGAGCGACGAGAGCCCGCCGCAGAAAGAGGGAGACGCGTCGGCGTCCACGGATTCGGGGCAGTCGACTCCCCCGAACGCGAGTCGGAACGCGACGCCTCAGAACGCTACGAACCCGAACGCGGCGGCGTCACCCCCGTCAAACGCCGAGCGGCCGAGTAACGAGCCGACCGCGACCCGTCCGACCGAGCCCGCCGAACCCGGAACGGTCGCCGACGCCCGCGCGTCGCTGACGCGGACGCTGGCCCGGTTCGCCCGCGCGGCCGAGGAGACGGACGACCCGCGGCGCGCCCGCGACCACCTGCAGGCGGCCCGCGAGGCGGCGGAGGCGCTGTCGGCGCTGGACTGACGCGTCTCCCTCAGCGCTCGAAGACGAGTCCGTAGTGGTACGGCGGAAGGTCGACCTCCCGTACGAGGCGCAGGTCGCCCGCGTCCTCCACGGCCCGGCGAGTCGCCTCCGGCGGGAGGCGCAGGTCGGTTGGCGGCCCGCGAGGCTCGCCACCGATCGTCGTCTCCTCGCGCGGCACGTCCCGCCAGTTCACCACCGCGAACCGGCCGCCGACGGCGAGCGCGTCGGCGACTGCCTCGACGAACGCGGCGCGGTCCTCGATCCCGTGGAACGCGTTCGCGAGCAGCGCGACGTCGACGGGCTCGGGGAGTAGGCTCGGAAGCGCTCGCGCGTCTCCCTCGACAGTCCTGACGTTGTCGATTGCCTGATCCGCCGCGAGCGCGTCGAGCTCACCGAGCAGCGACCCGTCGACGTCGACCGCGTACACCGTCTCCGGATCGGCGATCCGCGCCGCGGGAAGCGCGAAGTAGCCGTTTCCGCTACCGATCTCGACGACGCGGTCTCCGGGCGCGAGCCCCAGCTGCCGGAGGGTGGCGCCGGGCGTCGGCCACGCCCGTCCCCACCAGTCCCAATCCGGCTGTCCCGTGTTCTGGAAACGATCCATATCCGGTGTGAGATCCGGGAGATAGGTAGCGGTTCGGATCGCTCGTCGCCGGTCCCGCCGAACGGACGACCGATCACCGGTGGGGCCGAGGAGCCCGCCGCCGGTGTCGATGAGGCTCCGACCCCGCCTCCTGCTCAGTCATATCTAATTTACTTCTTATTTTGTATTCTGACATGTCTCGTGCGACGGGTCGATCTCCTCTCCCCACTTCGATACCGGATTCGGTGCCGGAGTTACACGTACTCCAGAGATATGAGGCCGGAAAGCACTGCTTTCGGCTGTTCCGGCGATGATGACACGGATGTTCCCGACGACTGGGTCGGATGCCCCGGCCTTCGCTCGGACCGGCGGGTCAGGCTGTCGTTAGAGACGACCACAGAACGCCTCTATCGCCGGAATCGTCGAGACCCAACCGCGTTCGAGAGGACCGTCTCGATATCCGATCGACTCGACAGCTCGGAATCCCGCCCCGTTATACTTATTTATTCTTGGAGTATTTCCGAAACACCGGATATTCTATCTTTTCGGTTCCGTCGGCCGATCGGGAGCGACTTCGGTCCGGCGGATCGGTGCGGGCGTAGCCGGCCCAAAATACCGGGGTTCGATGAGTGAAGGATAGATTTAACACCACGAGCGTTGTTTTCCGATTATATCGATGGCTCAAACCTCGAAAAGCGCCGTCCACGTTGATGTTCGAAACATCGGCGGGATCGACGAGGCGTCTGTCTCCCTCTCGGACGGCGTCTCGATTCTGACCGGGCGAAACGCGACAAACCGGACCTCCTTCTTGCAGGCACTGATGGCCGGACTGGGAAGCCGCCAGAGCTCGCTGAAGGGGGACGCGGAAGAGGGCGAGGTGACCCTTGAAGTCGGCGACGAGACGTACACGCGGACGCTGCAACGCCGCGGTGATTCCGTCGCCTTCGGCGGCGACCCGTATCTCGACGACCCGGAGCTCGCCGACCTGTTCGCGTTTCTACTGGAGAACAACGAGGCGCGGCGGGCTGTCGCGCGCGGTGACGATCTCCGCGAGATCATCATGCGCCCGATCGACACCGAGTCGATCGACGCGGAGATCCGCGAATGCAAGCGCGAACGCGACGATCTGGAGTCCGAGATCGAGGAGCTCGACAGCCTCGAACGCGACCTGCCCGACCTCGAAGCGGATCGCCGCGAGAAGGTCGAAGAGCTGGAGGCGGCGGAGGAAGAACTCGAGTCGGTACGGGAGGAACTCGACGACCTCGATACCGGCGTCGAGGAGAGCCGGACGCGCAAACAGGAGATGGAAGAGGCGTTCCAGCAGGTCCGCGACGCTCGGTCCGACCTCGAGGACCTCGAGTTCGACCTCGAAACGGAGCGCTCGACGCTCTCGGAGCTGAAGGCGGAGCGCGACGAACTCCAAGAGACGGTCGAGGAGGCGGAAGAGCCCGACAAGAACGCGGACCGGCTCGCCGGCCGCATCGACGAACTGCGCCGCCGGAAGCGTTCTCTCGACGACGACATCAACGAACTCGGGAGCGTCATCGGGTTCAACGAAGATATGGTGGACGGCTCGGGGATCGACATCGACGAGGGAATCTCGGGTGACGACCCGACCGACGCCTTGACCGCGGACGACCAGACGGTCTGTTGGACCTGCGGGTCCGAGGTCGAGACCGACCAGATCGAGGCGACCCTCGGCCGCCTCCGGGAACTCCGCTCCGACAAGCTCGACGAACGCAACGAGATCCGCGCAGAGATTCAGGAGCTCACCGACCAGCAGTCGTCGATCCGCGAGGCGCAACGCGAGATCGAGCGCGCTGAAGAGCGACTCGACACGGTCGAAACAGAGATCGAGTCGACCGACTCGCGGATCGCGGACTTGGAAGCCCGGATCGAGTCGAAACGAGACGAGATCGAGGAGCTCGAAGACGACGCGGAATCGATCGATATCGACGGGTACGACGAGGCGTTGGAGCTTCACCGCGAGGCGAACGGGATCGAGCTCCGGATCGAGCGGCTCGAAGACGAGATCGACGAGATCGATGACGAGATCGAGGAACGGGAGGCCGCGATCGAGCGCCGCGAGGACCTGAAGGCGGAGCGCGAGGAGCTCGCCGACCGGCTGACGGAGCTGCGGACGCGCGTCGACCGCATCGAGGAGAACGCCGTCGAGGAGTTCAACGAGCACATGGGGACCGTGCTCGATATTCTGGAGTACGAAAACCTCGATCGGATCTGGATCGAGCGCCGGGAGACGGAGGTCCGCGAAGGCCGTCGCAAGGTCACGCGAACCCGGTTCGACCTGCATATCGTCCGTTCGTCGCCGGACGGATCAGCCTACGAGGACACGGTCGACCACCTCTCGGAGAGCGAGCGAGAGGTGACGGGGCTCGTGTTCGCGCTCGCGGGATACCTCGTTCACGACGTCCACGAGACGGTCCCGTTCGTCCTGCTCGACTCGCTCGAAGCGATCGACTCGGACCGGATCGCGCGCGTCGTCGACTATTTCCGGGCGCACGCCGACTACCTCGTCGCCGCGCTCCTTCCGGAAGACGCCGCCGCCCTCCCCGACAAGTACGCCTACGTCGAACAGATCGACTGAACGAACGTCGGCTACGGCTCGCCCCCTCGATGACGCTCTCCGGTCTCCGTCCTCGGTGTCTTCGGGGTGTTCGAAGGCCCGATCGAAATTACACCATTACGTTTGTAACACAGACGGTTTTCAATGGCAGAACGCCATTCCGTTGGTGCGTCGGCCGAGCGGATTGATAGTCTATGGTCGATACCTCTCGGCGGCGCTGTTCAAAGCACTGTAGCGCCGTCTTTCGGACGAGAGACCGAGTATCTCGGGAGCGAGACGATTCCCATCCGCGCCACGGCCACTCGATCTATTTTCCATCGCAGAACGGTCATCGAGAGATATCGACACTGATAGAGTTCTGTGAAACGCCCGATTAACACCGGGAGTGGGTTCGAAAACGCCATTACGGAAACACCGTGAACACTCGATCGAAGATGTTCTGATAAACAGAACAGATAGTTCACCTCGTCTATCTGGGATCTGAGGGGCTCAGTGACGTGAATTGGTTCGGGCGGTGGCGTCGCCGAGACACGATCGCGGACGACACGTGGCTCGGGCGCGGGCGACGCGTGACTCGGGCGCGGGCGACACGTGACTCGGCGGGGATTCGGCGGGCCGTCAGACGCCGACGGTGCCGTTGACGAGCTGTCCGATCTCGTCGATATCGATCGTGATCCGATCGCCCTCGGCGAGCGTGAACGACTCCGGCGGCACGAGCGCGGTGCCGGTCAGCAGGACGACGGTCTCCGGGAGGTCGTTGTGGCGCCGGAGGTACGAGACGAGCTTCTCGCAGGTGGTCGCCATCTCGCTCGTCGACGTGGAGTCCTCGAACAGGACCTCGCCGTCGCGCTCGATGGCGAGCGTCATCCCGAGGTCGTGGGGGTCGTCGACGACCTCCGGGGTCGCCACGCACGGGCCGACCGAACAGCACTTGTCGTAGACCTTCGCCTGCGGGAGGTACAGCGGGTTCTCGCCTTCGATAGACCGGCTCGACACGTCGTTGCCGATCGTGTAGCCGACGACCTCCTCGCGGTGGAGCACGACGCCGAGCTCCGGCTCCGGCACGTCCCACGTGGAGTCGCCGCGGATGCCGACCGCGTCGTTGGGACCGACCGTCCGCGAGGGCGTCGCCTTGAAGAATATCTCGGGGCGCTCGCTGTCGTAGACGTCGATGTACACCTCGGGCTTGCCGCTCTCGGCCTCGCGCGCCTGTTCGCTGATCTGATACGTGACGCCCGCGGCCCACACCTCGTCGGGGGTCACCGGCAAGAGCACGTCGTCGGGATCGAGTTCCACCGGGTCCGCGTCTGGAATCCGGTTCCGAGCGATGGCGTCGACGGACTCGTCGCACGCGTTCGCGGCGCGAGCGAGCTGCGTGAACGATCCGAGGTCGTCCGATGCCGTCGACAGGTCGTAGGCGTCGCCGTCGTCGACGACGACGAGCGAGTCGGACCCCGAACTGTGCTTTCGGCCGGGGAGTCGATAGTACCGCATACCACACCGATACGCAGACGCCATTATAAGAGTACCGCCAACGGGGCGGCCGGATCGGGGCGTCACCTTCGTACTCTCTCGGTTTCGTTGCCCTCCGCTTCGCCGAACAACGCCTGACCCCGTCAGGCGGACTCGGCGACGATGCTCCGTCGAACAAAGCAGCACTTCGCGCTGCTGGCCCGCTCCGGCTTACGTCTCGTCGAACACCGATAGACTCGCTCCGCTCGTCTATCGAGCCCGACGAGGCTTACGCCTCGTCGAACAGCGTCTCGCCTTCGACCATGTGCTCGCCGACGGCGTCGAGGTCCAGCGTCAGGCCGAGGCCGGGCTCCTCCGGAATCTCCATGCGGCCCTCCTCGATGAGGTTGTCCTCCTCGACGAGGTCCTCCCACCAGCCGAGCTCGTAGGAGTGGTACTCCAGCGCGAGCGAGTTCGGGATGGCCGCGCCGACCTGCGCGGACGCCATCGTGCCGATCGGCGACGAGACGTTGTGCATCGCCACCGGGATGTAGTACATGTCCGCAAGGTCCGCGATCTTGCGGGTCTCGCGCATCCCGCCGACGCGCGGCAGGTCGGGCGCGATGATGTCGACCGCCTGCGGTTCGAGCAGGGTGCGCTGGCCGTGCTTGCGGTAGACGTTCTCGCCGACCGCGATGGGGGTCGTCGTCGACTTCGTCACCTGCTCTTGCACGTCGTGGTTCTCCGGCGGGACGGGGTCTTCGAGCCACCACACGTCGTACTCCTCGAGGGCCTCCGCGAGGCGCTTCGCGGAGCCGCCGGTGAACGACCAGTGGCAGTCGAACGCCACGTCGGCCTTGTCGCCGACGGCCTCGGTGGTAGCCTCGACGATGTCGACCTTGTGGTCGATCTCGGGGTTGCGGAGGTGGCGGTTCGCGCGGTCCTTCTCGTGGCCGGACGGCACGTCGAGGTCGAACTTGATGGCGTCGTAGCCGAAGTTCTCGACGACGCGCTCGGCCTCGGCGGCGCACGCCTGCGGGTCGGCCTCGTTCTCGGTGTGGAGGTCGCAGTACACCCGGACCTCGTCGCGGTACTTCCCGCCGACGAGCTGGTAGGCGGGCACGTCGAGGAGCTTCCCGGCGGCGTCGTGGAGCGCGATCTCGATCCCGGAGATGGCCGAGATGACCTTCCCCGAGATCGAGCCCTCGCCCGACATCTTCTGGACGAGGTGCTCGTAGAGCCGGTCGATGTCGAGGGGGTTCTCCCCGACGAGGAACGGCTTCATCCGCTCGATGATGGCGGTGTCGCCGCCGCCCCAGTAGGACTCGCCGGTGCCGACGACGCCCGCGTCGGTGTAGACGCGGACGAGGATCCACGGGTAGTTGCCGTCGACCATCGTCGTCTGTACGTCCGTGATCTCGGCGTCGCGGACACCGCCGCGCGAGTTGGTGATGTCCATCGTCTCCGCCGAGAGGTCCCGCATGGTGTACTCCGCGTTCGGGTCGCGAAGCTTCGCGTGATCGACCATTAGCGTCTGTATATCCCTGAACCCGCTAGTAAAGCTTGTGGATGGGGTCCTGTCCCGCCCCGATCGCGGGGCGAGCCGTCGCGGTCAGTCGTCGCAGTCGACGACCGCCCGGAGGCCGCGTCTCGCGACCCGAGCCTGCCGGTCGACGTCCGCTCCCCGCCGGTCTGTTCGGCGTCGTCCGGCTACCGGGCCGCGCGTTCGCGAACGGGGTGTCGGGCACCCTCGACGTACGGGAGAGTCGGGGTCTGACGGGCCGGCGTAGCGCGGGGCGGTCGTCTATCGGACCGTCGTGGACCGGCCCGCTACACCGAGACCGTGGTCCCGGTCTCGGCGGCGTCGTAGATGGCCTCGAGGGCGCGCATGTCCACGAGCGCGTGGTCGCCGTCGGGGTGGATCGGCGCGTCGCGAAGCACGCGGTCGGCGAAGTAGTCGAACTCCTCTGTCATCTCGTCGCGCATCACGTCTCGCCGGCCGTCGGCGACCTCCAGGCGTCGACCGTCGCTGTGGAGCGTCAGCGTCTGTTCGGGCTGTCCGAGGAAGACGGGTTCGAGGATCAGCTCCCCGTCGGTCCCGACGACCCGAAGGTGTCCCGTGTACGCGGCGTGCTGGCTGGCCGTGCAGGCCGCCTGCGTCCCGTCGTCGAACCGGATCGTGAAGGCCGCGTGCTGGTCGGGCACGTCGCCGAACGCGGCGTCGGCGGAGTGCATCTGGGCGGTCACGCTGACGGGGTCGGCGCCGAGGACGAACCGCGCGGTGTTGAGCGGGTAGATACCCAGGTCCATCACGCTCGCGCCGTACCCGACCAGGTCCGGGTCGAGGCGCCACTGGTCGGCGTCGTCGGAGACCGTCTCCAGCATCTGCTGGCTCATGCTCCCGTGGACGGCCACGGGGTCGCCGATGGCGCCCTCCGCGACCAGCTCGCGCATGCGACGGACCTGCGGGTCGGTCTGCATCCGGTACGCGACCATCAGCGGCACCTCCTCGGTGGCTTCGACGAGGCGCTCGGCGCGCTCGCGGGTCGACTCCACGGGCTTCTCACAGAGGATCGCCTTCCCGTGCTCGGCGGCGGCCTCCGCGTACGGCAGGTGGAGCGCGTTCGGCGTGCAGACGTAGACCGCGTCGTACTCGTCGGTCGCCTCGCCGTCCGTGAACTCCTCGTAGGTGAGCGCCGCCTCGACGGTCGGGATCTCGGCGGCGGCCGCGGACGCCTTCTCGCGGCTCCGGCTGACGAGGACGGTGGTCTCACAGAACTCCGAGTCTTCGACCGCGGGGATCGCCTGCTCGCGGGTCCACCACCCGAGGCTGATCATCGCGATCCGGAGCGTTCCCGACTCCAACTGCTCCCAGTCTCGGTCCCTCACGGTCCCGAGGTAGTCGGCGGCTGACATGGCTCGACGTTCGCGGCTATCTGGAAAAGTGTATTGGACGGCGCGGCTCGGCGGCGTCGGCAGCGTCTCTTGACGGGCGGCGCCCCTCGGCGGCGTCGGCAGCGCCTCTCGATCCGCGACGCCTCCCGGAGAGTGTCGGCAGCGCCTCTCGATCCACGACGCCTCCCGGAGAGTGTCGGCAGCGCCTCTCGATCCACGACGCCCCTCGGAGAGTGCCGGCGGCGGCTCGCGGGTGGCTCAAACCGTAAGAATGGTATGGGTCGATCGCGAAGACCCGTACGTGACTGAGCCCAATCAGAACTACGTCGGCGGAGAGTGGGTCTCCTCGGAGACGGGAGAGACGTTCGAGGTACACAATCCCGCGGCTCCCGACCAGACGGTAGCGAGCTACCAGCAGTCCGGCGCGGCGGACGCCGCTGAGGCGGTCGAGGCGGCGGCCGACGCACAGGACGAGTGGGCGGCCACGCCCGGTCCGGAGCGCGGTCGTATCCTCCGGCAGGCGGGGACGACGCTCGCCGAGCGGAAAGACGAGCTCACCGCGATGCTCGTCGAGGAGGAGGGGAAGGCCCGTCCCGAGGCGGCCGGCGAGGTGCAGCGCGCGATAGACATCTTCCACTACTTCGCGGGCAAGGCCTCCGACCTCGGCGGAACGGTGAAAGGGTCGAGCGGTCGCGACACGACCCTGTATACGCGCGACGAGCCGGTCGGCGTCGCGGCGCTGATCACCCCGTGGAACTACCCCATCGCCATCCCCGCGTGGAAGCTCGCTCCCGCGCTCGCCGCGGGTAACTCCGTGGTCATCAAACCCGCGAGCGCCGCCCCGGGCGTCGTCCTCGCGGTCACGGAGGCCCTGGACGAGGCCGGGCTCCCGGACGGCGTGCTCAACGTGGTGACCGGGCCGGGGAGCTCGGTCGGCAACGAGTTCATTACGAACGAGGGCACCGACGCCGTCTCCTTCACCGGCAGCGGACAGGTGGGCCAGATGGTCTACGATCAGGCCACGGACGCCGGAAAGCGGGTCCAGACCGAGATGGGCGGGAAGAACCCCACGCTGGTCACCGACTCGGCCGACCCCGCTGAGGCCGCGGAGATCGTCGCGAGCGGCGGCTTCGGCACGACCGGCCAGTCGTGCACGGCGTGTTCCCGCGCGATCGTCCACGAGGACGTGTACGACGAGTTCGTCGCCGAACTCGTTGACGCGGCCGAGGCCATCGACATCGGCCCGGGGTCCGACCACGAGATGGGACCGCAGGTCAGCGCCGACGAGCTGGAGTCGACGCTCGAGTACATCGACATCGCCCGCGACGAGGGCGCGACGGTGGCGGCCGGCGGCGAGAAGCCGACCGGCGACGCCGTCGAGACCGGTCACTTCGTCGAGCCGACCGTCCTGACCGATGTCGACAACGACGACACGATCGCCTGCGAAGAGGTGTTCGGACCGGTCGTCGCCGTCATCGAGGTCAGCGACTTCGACGAGGGGCTTCACGTCGCCAACGACGTCGAGTACGGGCTCTCGGCCAGCGTGGTCACCGACGACCACACCGAGGCCAACCGGTTCATCGACGAGGCGGAGGCCGGCGTCGTGAAGGTCAACGAGAAGACGACCGGGCTCGAACTCCACGTCCCCTTCGGCGGGTTCAAGCGCTCCTCGTCGGAGACCTGGCGCGAACAGGGCGACGCGGGGCTGGAGTTCTACACCATCGAGAAGACCGTCTACGACAACTACTGAGCCGGTCGTCGGCTCCGCGTGTCTCACGCGTTTCCCACTTCTCACGGCCCGCCGCGGAGTTCGTCGTCGACGACCGATCCGAGGGGTATCGGCACCGACCTCGCGAGGACGTTCGGGGCCCGACGGCCCACCGGGCGACAGTCGCTCGACGGGAACGGTGACGCGATCTCCCTCCCAACTCAGAGTTCTGAAGAGCAGAACGACCTGGGGAGGATCGGCGCTTCAACCACGCGCGCATAATTGTAGTTCTCCCCACGGAAACAGGATACGATCGTCGAAATTCCCCTGTATGCTGTAATGAGTCCGTATATTCGCTTAAAACGCGTTTGGAATATGTTCTGAATATCGAAACACAGATCAGTAGTTGATGTTTAGTTCGACGACGTTGGCCGCGCTGAGCACGCGTTCGGGGAGCCGACCGTGGAGGTCGTCGTCGCTGACGCGGCTGGCGGGTGCCGACACGCTGATCGCGCCCAGCACCTCGTCTGCGGAGTCCTTGATCGGGGCAGCGATACACCGCAGTCCTTCGAGCCGTTCCCCGTCGTCGATCGCGTACCCGCGGTCGCGAATCTCTTCCAGCGCCTCGAACAGCTCCTCGCGGGAGCCGACGCTGCGGGGGGTCTTCCGTTCCAGGCCGCGCTGCTCGATGATCTCCTCGACGCGGGGCTCGGGCAAGTGCGCGAGGATCGCCTTCCCGAGCGCGGTGGTGTGCAGGAGGGTCCTGCGCCCGGCGTAGGTGTCGAGGTCGACGGCCTCCTCGCCCTTCGAGCGCATCAGATACACGCCCATCCCCTGCTCTTCGACGAGGAGGTTCGCGAGCTCGCCGGTCTCGCTCGCGAGCGACTTCACCTCCGGCTCGGCCACCTGATAGAACTCCATCGACTTCCGCGTGGAGCCGCCGACTTCGAGGAACTTCAGCCCGAGCTGATACTCGTCGCCGGTCTTCTGCACGTATCCGTGCTTCTGGAGCGTCGTGAGGTGATTGTGCACCGCGCTCTTTCCCATCGCCACCCCCTCTGCCAGTTCCGTCACCCCACACGGTCCGCGATCCATCAGCTCTTCGACCAGCGCGAGAGTCTTCTCGGTCGTTCGTACCGGGTGTTTTGCGTCCATACCAATTGATCAGGTCAGACTTCGATAATAAGTGTTCTGGATAGAAGAACAAACGCCGCGACCGTGCGGCCCGGTTCCGTGACACTCCGACGACCTTCGTTGCGGTCGCGCCGCCCGAAGCCCCCGGCTAGTACACCGCGTCGAAGATCTCGTCGCGGGGACCGTCCGCCGAGTACCCCGGCCGCGTCCGGAATGGCCGGAGGACGCTCGAAGGTTGTGTCCTAAAGATAGCGTATGTGGTACTTACGGGAACATTCATGAACACAGTAACGACTAGCGTCCGCGGTCGGGAGCCACCGATCAACTCGGGGCCCGGGACCCGGACGCTATCGACGGCGGCGCGTATCGGCGGAACCCCCGGCTCGGCTGCCCGCTGGACGATCGACGGAGCGGACACCGATGTTTTTGTCACCTTCGGGGTCGAACACCGGGTATGACCACCGAAGCGAATGGCGCGAACACGAAAGTCGCCCGGGTGATCCGGAAGTACGATCTCGACGACATGGGCGCGAACTTGGAGGCCGCCTGGACCGGTGAGGCGGGCGAACGGACGAGCCTGCGAGACCTCGCCGACGAGTTCAACGAGGCGGTGCTGGAGGCGTCCCTCCGCCAGATCGGCGTTTCGTCGCTCAGCGTCGACGTGTCGAGCACGTACCAGGCGCTCCGCGGCGAGTCCGGGTCGTCGTCGACGCGGGCGCGCCGCCGTCTCGAACGCGAGGGGATCGATGTCGACGAGCTCACCGGGGACTTCGTCACCCATCAGGCGATTCACACGTACCTCACGCAGGAACGGGAGGCCAGCCTCCCGGCGGCGGACGAGGACATGGCCGATCGGAAAGTCGAGACCATCGAGAAGCTTCAGGGGCGGGTCTCGGCGGTCGCCGAGTCGGCCATCTCCTCGCTCGCGAACGCCGAGGAGTTGGATCGCGGCGACTACGACGTGCTCGTCGACGTGCGCGCCGTCTGCCCGAACTGCGGGACCGACGCGCCGGTCGGGGAGCTGATCCGGCGAGGCGGCTGCGGCTGCACGGCGGAGCCCGAGAGCGACGGCGAGTGAGTCGGTGTCGGGCTCGCCGGTCCGGGACTCGATGTCGACGGAATCGAAGATGACGTACCAACATCCGATATATTATCTGTATCTGATGTGATTCGGTCGCTGTGTACGGGATCAGTCGCTTCCGCCGCCGCTGTCGGCCGCTCCGATCGGACCCCTCTCACGGCGACGACACCGGGCCCGCCGGACCGGCCGGTGTCTACGCGTCGTCGATGGTACGCCCGAGGTCGGACGCCTCGTAGACCTCTTTCCACTTCCGACCGGCCGACCCCGTCGCGGCGGGTAGATCCACACGTTCTCCCCGAATCTCTCGACACGCGTTTCGTGCCAGTGCGTGCAACCCGTGCTGTCCGTATGTTGGGACAAATCAAACAGGTAACTACGGCGGTTATCCGACTCGACTCGGTTATTCGCTGAACTCAGACCCGGTGTCGTCTATTTAGAATATGGGATTCGACTGGCGCGGTAGTTCCCCGGAGGATTACACATCTATCTTTGTAATTCCTGTCGACATCGTCGCGATCGACGGACTGGACTCGCCGTTTTGGGGCGGTCGCACCGACGAATGTCAGGTGACGATCGGATCCGGACCATGAGCGCGTCCGAAAATATGAGACGTGAATTTTTCAGAACAGATTTCATCGCCTTCAGTGCCATCGATTTTCATTCAGATCCGAATATACGGGACAATTAAATACTACGACCGAATAGAACCGACATGGACAACCCGCCCGCGTCGACGGTCAAAACGACGACGAAGAGCCTCGATATCGTCGAACTGCTGGCCGATCGAGGGCCGCTCACGCTGGAGGCGGTCGGAACCGAGGCCGAGATGACCCGGAGCACGGCTCACCGACACCTGTTCACCCTTCAGGAGCACGGCTACGTCGTGAAAACCGGGAACGAGTACGGGCTGAGCTTCAAGTTCCTCACGATCGGCGGCGACCTGCAGCGAGAGATCCCAGAATATCAGATGATCAAGTCGAAGGTCGACGACCTCGCGGAGCAGACGAGCGAGCGGGCGCAGTTCATCATCCGGGAGGGGCTCGAACGGGTGTACGTGTACACCGAGACCGGCGAGAATCCCGTCCAGACCGGCGCTCACATGGGGCGGCGGGGCACGCTCTACGCGAGCGCCGCCGGGAAAGCGATCCTGGCCAACCTCCCGGAGTCGACGCGGGAGTCGCTCGTCGACGACTTCGAGTTCGAGCAGACGGGACCGAACACGATCACGGACCGCCAGGAGCTCCGAGACGCCCTCGCGGAGGTCCGCGAGCAGGGGTACGCGCTCAACATCGAGGAGTCGACGGGCGGTGTCCACGCCATGGGGACGTGCATCCGCGGGCGGGACGGGGACGTGATCGGGGCGCTGAGCGTCTCCGGCCCCGGGACCCGGCTCCGGACCGATCGGCTCGAAAACGAGATCCGCGAGTCGGTGTTAGCCGCGGCCAACGAACTCGAACTTCACATCGAACACGCGTAGGGTGGCGGTCGCCCGCTGCGGAGTCTCCGTTCGGGCGACGCCACGACCGCCCTCTCGGACGGCCCCACCGGTCGGATCCGGCGATAGTTTTACTACCTGATGCGCCGTCGTGTGGGACACGGGACGCAACGGTTCGTACATCCGGCGCTGTACGTGACACGGACGACAACCGGCCGGAGACGCGACTGTCCACGAGTGAACTCATCCATGACACGAACACACGCGACGCGCGCGACCGTCACGGGGATCCGAGCATGACCGACACCGGAAAGATACTCGACGGGGTGAAAGTTCTGGACCTCTCCACGTTCGTCACCGGCGGCTTCTGTTCCGTGATGCTCGCGAACCAGGGCGCCGAGGTGGTGAAGATCGAACAGCCGGGGTACGGCGACGCCGTCCGCCACTCCGGGCCGCCGTTCATCAAGGGCGAGTCGCCGTACTACTGGTCGCTGAACTACGGGAAGAAGAGCCTCGAACTCGATCTGAAGAACCCGGAGGCCAGGGAGGCGCTGTACGAGCTCGTCGAGGAGGCGGACGTGTTCATCCAGAACTTCCGGCCCGGGACCGCCGAGCGGCTCGATGTCGACCACGAGACGCTGCGCGAGTACAACGACGATCTGGTGTACCTCGCGATCTCCGCGTTCGGCCAGACCGGGCCGTGGCGCGAGCGGTCGGGGTACGACCTCCTGATCCAGGGGATGAGCGGGATCATGAGCGTCACCGGCGAGGAGGGCCGGCAGCCGGTCAAGGTCGGGCTGCCGATGACGGACCTCATCACGGCCATGTGGGCCGCGTTCGGGACGATGACGGCGCTCTACCGCCGCGAGCAGACGGGCGAGGGCGAGTACATCGACCTCGGCATGCTCGAGGCGACGCTGCCGTGGCTCACCAAGCAGGCCGGGATGGTGTTCGCGGGCGAGGAGACCAAGCGGATGGGGACGAAGGACCCCGTCCTCGCTCCGTACCAGACGTTCGAGACGAAAGACGGGTTCATCAACGTCTGCATCCTCAACGAGAAGCTGTGGGGCGAGCTGTGCGAGGCGCTCGACCGGCCCGACCTCCCCGAGGACGACCGCTTCGAGAAGAACGCCGACCGGGTCGACCACCTCGACGAGCTGGAGGCCGAGATCGAGGAGACGCTCGCCGAGCACACGACCGACGAGTGGATCGAGATCATCGCCGAGGACGCCGGCGTCCCCGTCGGCCCGGTGTACGAGGTCGAGGAGGCGCTGCACAACCCCCAGATCGACGCGCGCGGGACGGTGACCGAGATCGAACACCCGGAGCTCGGCGAGATCCCGGTGATCGAACACCCGCTCCGGTACGAGGACGCGGAGAGCGGGTTCGACCGCGCCCCGCCGACGCTCGGCGAGCACAACCGCGACGTGTTCCGCGAGCTCGGCTACTCCGACGCGGAGATCGACGAGCTGGCCGACGCCGGCGTGTTCGGCTCCGACGACGACGAGCGCTGAGCGATGACGGGCGTCCACATCTCGGGGGTCGGGATGGTCGGGTTCCGGGCAGCCGAGGCGGCGATCCTCGGACTCGCGGCGACGGCGGCGGACCGCGCGCTGGTCGATTCGCACCACTCGCGCGGAGGTGTCACCTCGCTGCACGTCGGCAACGCGCTCGCACAGGCACTATTATTACGCCGCCGAGTCAGTACCGACACGTATGCGCGTCGGACAATACCGATCGGAGCCGGCAGAACAGCCGTGGTGCGGTGTGGCGACGGGAGACGAGACGGTCGTCAAGCTCTCCGAGGCGGGAGCCGGGGCGGGCGTCGACCTCGGACCGCGGACGAGCGACCTCCTCCGGGAGTGGGAGTGGCGGCGGAAGGCGGACCTGGCGATCGAGTACGCCGAGGAGACGGGACTCGGCGTCTACGACGCCGCCGACCTCAATCGGGCAGCACCCGTTTCCGACCCGGAGAAGGTCGTCTGCGTCGGGCTGAACTACCGCGACCACGCCGAGGAGGGGGACAACGAGATCCCCGACGAGCCCGTGCTCTTCTCGAAGTTCCCGACGACGGTGGCGGGACCGGAGGACACGGTGTCGTGGGACCCCGACCTCACGCAGAAGGTCGACTACGAGGCGGAGCTGGTGGCGGTCATCGGCGAGGAGGCGCGCCGGGTCGACCCCGAGGAGGCGATGGACCACGTGGCGGGCTTCCTCGTCGGCAACGACGTGTCGGCGCGGGACCTCCAGCACGGTGACGGGCAGTGGGTCCGGGGCAAGAGCCTCGACTCGTTCGCGCCGACCGGGCCGGAACTCGTCACGACGGACGAGGTGTCGGACCCGCACGACCTGGAGATCTTCGCGGAGGTCAACGGCGAGCGGCTCCAGGAATCGACGACGGCGAACCTGATCTTCGGGATCGACGAGCTCGTCTCCTTCTGCAGTCAGGCGTTCACGCTCACCCCGGGCGACCTGCTGTTCACCGGCACGCCGCCGGGCGTGGGCGTGTACCGCGAGCCGCCGGTCCTCCTGGAGGACGGCGACAGCGTCACGATCGGCGTCGAGGAGGTCGGCGAGCTGACGACCGAGTTCGCGTTCGACGGGGAGTAGGGACGCGGTGACTCTCACGGGACGGAATTTCCTGTGAGACGCACAGTTCCGAAATAGATCGGCTTCGGTGCCGTTTATAAGTGGATGAGCGGTGTTGCTGGCGGCTATTTATAAACAACTGACGATCCCGCGGTGAGGGCCTCCAAAGCCCCAGTCGCTGAGGACGGCGCACGCTCGCTGCGCTCCTCGTCACTCGCGTTGCTCGTTCCTGCGGTGCTTCCGTCGCCTGTGCCGTCCTCAGCGACTGCCCCTTTGAGTCCCACCCGACCGCACCGCCGGAAGACGGTCGCCTCGCTTCGCTCGGCGCTGCGACTTCCGTGCTCCCGCTCGCTATCGCTCGCGGGAACGCAACCGCAGCCTCACACCCCCCCAGCCTCGCGGTTCGCGCTCTCCGAGCGCTCACCGCGTCCCTCGCGCGCGCGACTCGCGCCCTGCGGGCGCTCGCCGGCACGCGCCACCGCACCGCCTCGTTCGTTTATAAGCGATAGTCGCTGTCGCTCAGTGATCTGCCTGCAGAACGCGGCTCCGACGGGACAGTACCGGGAACCGCGGACTACTCCGCCTCGAAGTCGAAGACCTCACGCGGGTTCTCCAAGACTACCTGCCGGATGTCGTCGACGTCGATTCCGTAGCGGTACAGCTCGAAGATCGCGCGCTTCAGGGCGAAGGGGTCGGTCCGGAGGACGTTCGCGCAGTCGGTGTCGATCATGACCCGGTCGGGCCCGTACTCGTCGATGGCGTTCGCCACGTCGGCGGCGTCGACGCTGACCAGCCACGAGTGGCCGATCGTGTAGCTCAGGTAGCAGTCGGTCTCCTCCATCAGGTACGCGGTGTTGTTGGCGTCGGCGTGGGAGGCGACGACGCGGTCCTCGGGGAGGCCGGCGTCGCGCGCGGCCGCCACGTCGCGTTTGACGGACTCCAGCGCAGGGTTGTCGCCGTCGAGGACGGGGTCGGCGCCGAGGCCGGCGTTCTTCTCGTAGCCGGGCGTGACGCCGAGCCCGTCGCGGTAGGCGCGCTTCGCGTCGGTCGACGTGTTCGGCGTGTGGAGGAGCACGGGGAGGTCGTGGTTGCGCGCGAGCTCCATCTGGGCCTGCACGACGGCCTGCTGTTCGTCGACGCCCCAGCGCTCGACGTGTTGGGAGGGGACGACGCCGGTCTCGCCGACGGCGACCACCTCGTCGAGCGCGCAGTAGTCGTCCATCGCCGCCAGCAGTTCGTCGGGGTTCTCGATGCGGACGCCGGTGTGGACGCCGAGCCCGAGCTTCGCCTCGAAGAAGTGGTTGCGCTCGATCGCCTCGCGGCGGTTGATCGCGTCGTCCCACAGGAAGCGGATGTCGTCGGCCTCGACCGGCTTGTACGGGGTCCAGTGGTAGCCGGACGCGACCATCATCATCGACCGACAGCCCGAGAGGGCGTACCGCTCCCGGTCGTCCCACGACAGCGTGTGCGCGTGGTTGTGGATGTCGATCCACGGGAGCGTGAGGAGCTCCCGCGGCGGGTCGAGGTGCTCGTCGTCGCCGTCTCGCTCGTCGAGGTACGTCGCGTCGGTCGGTCGCTTCGTCGGGTGAGAGTTCGCCGGGTGAGAGTTCGCCGGGTGAGAGTTCGTCGGGTGAGAGTTCGTCGGGTGAGAGTTCGTCATGAGTGGTGGGTCCGGGCGAGGCGAATCGCCTCGCGATCGGTATGGTTCGACGTCGCTCTGAGACCACTTAGATGTACACTTTGGTAACCTTTATTGTGACTCCTCATCTCACACCGAGTATGACACTATTGATCGGAACAGACAGCGGTCTCTACCGCGTCGATGATGTCCCGTTCGATCGCGGCGAGGCGCGCGAAGCGCTCGACTGCGGGGTCGTCACCGCCGTGAAGTCGTGGGACCACACCGACGGCGTCTTCGTCGCCTCCTCGACGGGAGCGTACCGCTCGCTGGACGGCGGCGAGACGTGGGACGACCTTGGCGTCCCGCTCGGCGACCGGTTCTGGCACGCGGGGCAGAGTGAGGTCTGGTCGGTCCTCGCGACCGCGGACGGCGCGCTCTACGTCGGGACGAACGACCCGTACGTCTTCCGCTCGGTCGACGGCGGGGAGACGTGGACCGAGCTGAAGGGGTTCCGCGACCTCCCGTCGCGGGGGCACTGGGAGTCGCCGATCGACCCGCACTACGCTCGGCTGCGGGCGCTCGAAGCGGTTCCGGGCCGCCCGGACCAACTGATCGCGGGCGTCGAGGCGGGCGGGATCCACCTGAGCGGGGACGGGGGACAGACGTGGACCGATCGACGCGACACGATCGTCGACGACGTCCACCAGATCCTGCCGATCTCGGAGGACGTCTGGCTGGCGGCGACGGGGTACCTCGACCACGACTTGGAGAACCTCGGACTCGGTCACGCGGTCGGCGAGGGCGGGCTCTGGCGCACCACCGACGCCGGCGAGTCGTGGACGCGGGTCGACACCGGAAACGACTTCTCGTACATCCGGTGCGTGTTCGTCCACGACGGGACCGTCTTCTTCTGCGGGGGCGAGGAGGCGCCGCCGGCGTGGGTGAACGACGACCACGAGGTCGCGCTGTTCGAGTCGACGAACTTCGGCCGCGACTTCGAGCGGGTCTCCTTCCCGGGCGAGCCCCACGAGATCGTCGAGACGTGGGCCGTTCACGACGGCGACGTGATCTGCGGGTCGGGACTGTTCGACGTGCCGGACCAGCGCGACGACGTGGAGGGCCGGATCATGCGCCGGACCGACGGCGGCGCGTACGAGACGGTGGGTCGTATCGGGGCGAACGTCAGCCGCATCGAGGTAGTGTGAGCGTGAGCGACGACGAACCGGCCGGCGATGCGGAGGGGGCCGCCGACTCGACACCGGCCGCTGACCCGCCGCCGGGCGGTGCCCCGTCGGCGATCGGGCGGACGCTGTACGGGGGGGTGCTCGCGTACATGGCGGTGGACGGGTTCAGGAGCAACGACAAGCGGGTCGAGGTCGCCGACGAGAAGGGCGTGCCGATGCCGGACGTGCTCGTGCCGTTCGTCACGGGGATGCTGTTCGTCGCCAATCTCGGGATCGTGTTCTGGAAGCTCCCCCGCGCGGCGGCGGGCGCGCTCGTCGTCTTCTTCCTCGGGACGACCCCGGCGATCCACGACTTCTGGACGATGGAGGGGAAACAGCGCCACGACAACAAGATCAACTTCCTCAAGAACCTCGCGCTGCTCGGCGGCGCCATCACCCTCCTCGACGCCGCCGCCGACGAGGAGTGACGAGCTCGTCCTGATTCGCTGTCCGATCCGACCCGTCGGTACGGGGGCGGGTCGGCGGCTTGCCCGTTCTCATCGAACCTACCCCGATATGTATGATAACAGATGATATCTATCTATTATATTTTTAAGTAGATTTGTATAGTGAATTATTATATGCGCGGGTGATCGGATAGGTGGCTGCTAATACCATGTATTTCAGCAAAAAATATATACATTCCACAAGAAAATAATTATATAGTAGGTCAATACCCTATAGATGTCCCTTTTAAAGTATAGGTATAGAAATATTGATAGACGGCCACCGAATGAGACTCTTATGAGCCGATATCGCTGATACACTGGTCAAACGGGCCGAATGATCCGTTAGATCGCGATAGATCGGTTCGGAGATCTCGACTTCGAAACGATGTTCGATCTCTAATCTATCGGAACTCAATATAGTCTGTATGACTGGTAATTCTGTTGTCCGCAGCTCTAGTCGCACGTCGCCGTCGAACAAGATCGGGCGGTCGTTTCTATCGAGAGCGGTCTCGTCGAGTCGGCGTGAGACCCGATCCAGCGGGAGAAGATTCATGTGGAATAAATACTGTCTGTTTGACACCACCCCGACCGAGACAGCGAAGACGTGGTGAGACCCCGGTGTACCGCCCGAACGCTGACGGCATCGCCGTCTCGATCCGAGGTAACCGGCCGTCCGCCGTAACCGCGCTCGTCTCCGGCACGGCCCGATCGGACGACTCGTCCCGCCCTCCACGGCGTGAAGCGTCTCTCAGACACACTAATCGATGCCCTCCACACTGTCACGACGCCGATTCCTGTCGCGGTCCGCGGCCGTCGGCGCTGGCACCGCCGTCGCGGCCAGCGGTCTTGCGAGCGGCTCGACCGAGCCGACACAGAACCCGACACAGACGACCGGCGTGGACACGCTCGTCGCCGACGCGGCCACCCGCGCGTTGGAAGACCACGACGCGGGCGGACTGACGGTCGCCGTCGTCGACGGCGACGAGGTCCACACGAGCGGCTACGGCCACGCCTTTCGGAGCGAAGACGTCCAGGTTCGAGCGGACGAGACGCTCTTCCGCGTCGGCTCCGTCTCGAAAGTGCTCGTGTGGACGGCCGCGATGCAGGTCGTCGATGGCGGTCAGATCGCACCGGACGCCCCGGTTGACGACCACCTCGACGCCGTCGACCTGCCGGACACGTACGACGAACCGATCACGCTCGAACACCTCGCTACTCACACACCGGGATTCGAAGCCCGAGGCCGGGGCGATTCGGTGAGCGATCCCGAGCACGTCCGCCCGCTCGCCGAGTCGGTGTCGACAGACGTCCCGGCGCGCGTCCGCCCGCCCGGTGAGCTCCCCCAGTACACCAACTACGCCGCCGCACTGACCGGCCAGCTGATCGCGGACGTCTCCGGGCAGCCCTTCCACTCGTTCGTCACGGAGAACGTGTTCGCGCCGCTCGGGATGTCGAACAGCACGTTCCGAGCGGCTCCGCCCGGGCTCGTCCCTGCCGACGGAACGAACGTTGACGACGTCGTGAGTTTCTACTCCGACGTGTCGCCGGCGTCCGGCCTCCACACGACCGCCGCGGACATGGCACGGCTGCTGCAAGCACACCTCAACGGCGGCGTCGTCGACGGCGAACGGATCCTCTCGGAGAGCGCGGTCGACGCGATGCACCGGCAGTGGTTCACGCCTCACGAACGGATGGATGGGATGGCGTTCGGGCTCTTCGAGAGGTCCCGCGGCGATACCCGGATCCTCCGTCACGGCGGTGGGGTCCCGCAGTTCTCGACCGAGTTCGCCCTGCTCCCCGAGGAGGGCGTCGGCCTGTTCGTCGTCGCCCACGGTAGCGAGGCGTCCGACGCGAAGCAGGAAGTCGCAGACGCGTTGCTCGACCGGTACGCACCCGTGGATTCGAGCGGACAACGGCGGTCACCTGACGGGACACCCGAGCGTGCTGGCGAACTCGGCGGTCGATACCGGTCGGTGAACGCGACCGACACGGTCAGTTCCGAGAAGCTCGTCTTCGGGCTCTTCACGGGCCGACCGATCGACGTCCGAGTCGCCGACGACGGCCGGCTCATAACGGAGCAAGGGGACAGCACAGACGAATGGGTCGAAGTCGAGCCGCTCGTCTTCGAGCACGTCGAGGAGGGCTCGACGCTGGTGTTCCGCGAGACGGACGGTGAGGTGACCCACCTGTTGGACGGACTCAGCGCGTACGAGCGAATCGGCCACCACGAGCGGCTCTCGGTCCAGGGATGGCTAACGGTCGCCGCCTCGGTGATCGCGCTGACCGGTCTCGTAGGATGGCCGGCAGCTCGGGGATGGCGTCGATATCGCGGCGGGGGGTCACCGCCGGCGTCTGTCACTCGCGCTCGGTGGGTCGCTGGCGCGGGTGTCGCCGGGCTCTTGTCGTTCGTCCTCGCCTTCGTTGCCGTTTCCGTCGTCGTGGTGTCGATGGGCAGGCCGACACTGTTCGACCGCCCGCCCGCGTGGTTCGAGGTCGTGTTCGTCGTGCCGACGCTCGGAGCCGTTGCGACCGCCGGTGCAGTCGCCTACGCAGTTCGTGCGTGGGTCCGATCGGAGTGGTCGCTCGCCGCTCGCGTCCACTACTCGGCCGTCGTCGCCGCTGCGACCGTCCTGTACTGGCTCCTGCAGTATTGGAACCTGCTGTGGGTTCGGATGGGATAACTCAGAGACCCGCATATGGATCATCTACCCTCTGAGGAGAGGGCGACGCCGATACCGAGGAGACGGGAGTTAACCAAACACTCGAGCGAGTCATCGACTTCCTCGGCCGGTGTCTGCCCTGAGTGGTCACAGACGGGAAACGTGAAAGCTCACGGCTTCGGTCGTGGGGGACTGACCGCAACGACGACCCGGTCGTCGGTCAGGCGAAACGCGGCGGCGTTCGCACGGGTCGGATCGACTCGCGTTCACCGGTGCTTATGAGCGCGGCCGATCGTTTCGGAAAACGACGACGAATGTCCTCCACAGTTCACCGCGGCCGCCGGAGCTCCCTTGGAGCTGCCGGGTTCCTCCCCGTTCTGCTCGCTAACCTGACCCCGCTCGTCGGTGTGCTCCGACTCGGCTGGGACCCCGCGACGCTCGCCGCAGTGTACGCGATCGAAGCGGTGCTGTCGATCCCGCTGGCGGGCGCGAAGGCGCTGTTCGCAGCGCGGCCGCCGCCGGAAGACCGCGAGGCGGGCGTGATAAGCGTCACCGACGCCCCGCTGTCGAGCAAGCGCGGTGCGCTCCGGCCGGTTTCGTGGCTGCCACCCGTTCACCTCCGGAACGTTCCGTTCGCGGCGGCCGTCTGCGGCGCGGCCGCGTGGATCGCGCTGGTCGTCGGCGTCGCGTTCTCGCAGGCGTTCGACGTGCCGGCCCTGCTCGGGCGTCCGGCGGTGCTCGCGTCGGCGCTCGCGCTGGTCGCCGGCGAGGCGATCGACGTCGCCCGAGACTACGTCGGCCGGCGACGGTACGCGGAGACCTCGCCGTACGCGGTCGTGGAGACGCCGGCGAGGCGAGCGTTTTTCCTCGTGTTTGCGCTGTTCGCGCTCCCACCGCTCGACGCGACGGGGGGCGGAATCGCCGTGCTCGCCGCGTTCGTCGCCGTCAAGCTGTTCGTCGAGTGGTCGGCGTTCCGGGCGACTCACGGAGACGGAGATTCTGATGGCGGCCGGATTGGCGGCTGGCTCGCCGGTCCGACCGACTCGCCGGACCAACCGGAGCCGATCGAGGTCCCCGCCGTCGAGCCCGATAGCCGGGTTCCGGTCCACCGCCGGACCGCCGTCGCCACCGCGGTCCTCAAGACGCTCACCGGCGTCGCCCCGATCTACGCGACCGGCTTCTTCGTCGTGTGGATCGCCGCGCTCGGACTGTTCGTCGGCGGCGACGCCTCCGGGACCGTCGTCGTCGGGTCCGCGATCGCCGCCCTCGCGCTGTATCTCGGTGCGCTCGCCGTGAACGCCGCGGGGTTCGCGCTCACGTACGCGCCGATCGAGTACCGGCGGTACGGCGACCGGCTGGTCGCGTACGACGCGTGGCTCGACGAGCCGCAGTGGACCGCTTCGGTCGACCGCCTCCGAAACGCGAGCGTGGTACCCACCCGACTCCCCGACCGCGCGTTCGGCGCGCGGACCGTCGAACTGACCGTCGGCGTCGGCGACGACGAGGCGGAGCGGTTCGTCGGTCCGGTCGCCGACGGAGAGGCGCTCGTCTCCGCGTTCGACCTCCCGATTCGATCCACCGACCTGCCGCCGATGGACCGGCGAACCGCCGCCGTCGCGGTCGGTGCCGGAATCGCAGCCGCTGTCGGTGCGGTCGCGTGGCTCGTCGGACCGTGGGGATCGTCGAGTGATCTCGTGCAAATCATCTTCCTGCTACCGTTTCTCGTCTGGCCGATCTGGTTGCTGTGGCGGTGGGCGTACACCGAGCCGGAGTGAGCGTTCTGTTGGTCCGTTCAGAGAGCGACCTGTTCCCTCCCTGTTGCGTCGATACGGGTGAACTGGCCACCGTCAGCATCGGTAATCCGTCGTGCCCCGTGATGGGACTCTCCCTTGGTTCGACTGGACTCGTCTGTGGCGTCGTCGCTTCGCCCCCGCCTCAGCGAGCCGAAGCGACGACTGTCGACCGATTCCCGATCCGCCGTCAGTGAACTCCCCCACCCTACCGATCGCCTGACGACTCGCGCTTGAGGGTGGGCCTGTGGAACGAGGGTCGAACGTGTTTGAGAAGGGGTTCACGAGGGCAAAACTCTCCATCCACTAACGGTACGGGTCCGGGCCGTCGCCTCGTCGGAGACCTAGTCCTCATCACCTGACGATTATCCGAGCGGTGGAGACGCCGACGAATGTAAGGCCGATGATGGCGTCGGGGGAGGAATGCTACGATCGCTTCGAGGCGGCGCTTCCCCAGGTAGTTTCGTCGAGAAGGAGTTCGAAATGTCGTGGTTCTTCCCAGCCGAGGTCAAGGTAGCGGCGAAGAGCTCACTTCGATGTGGAACTAATGCTCTCGGGTCGAGAGCGTATACTCCCCCGCCCAGAATACGCAAACGGTCAGTTCGTCGCACTCTGGCCGAGTATCGGGAGTGTCAAATCCGTCGCCCACTGCCGGTAAAACAAGGTGAGGAAGACGTACATCACCAACAGAACGCCGTAATTCGGCCAGACGCCTGTCCCGGGGTCGACGACGAGCGGCCAGAGATTGCCGATACCGTGGAGGAACATCACGAGATATAGGTTTCGCGTGGCCGCGTAGATGGCCCCGTACATGATGCCCGTGGCCGTCAGCAAAACGAGAGTCACGATAAGCGTCCCAGTGGACACGTCTCTGACGATCAGGTACACCGGGATATGCAGCAACGCAAACGCCAGCGCGGCGGTGAGTATTCCGATTGTCGTTTGAACTGTCGCTGACCCGACTGTCACTTTCGAAATGATCTTGTTCTGGAGATACCCCCGAAACGCCAGTTCCTCGACCGGACCGGTGAACAGATACAGCGCGACCGCACTGATGAGGACTCCCTGCACGGTCCAATCGGGTGGAGGTGTGAGATAGAATGCCATCAATCCGAATGAGATCTCGTTACCCGCGGCCAATCCCAATCCTGCAGCCGCGACATTCGCCACGAGAATGACCACGCCGGTTGCAGCGAGTGCCGGACGCACTAGCCGTGGGGCCAAGCCGAGTTCCCGGTAGCCGACACGCTCGTATCGAAGGATGCCCACAGCGATACCAAGTTGGACGATACCGGATGGAATCGTCCATACCCCTTCTTCAATGGTTGAGAGATCATCGCCGAACAGCCAGCCAGACACGGTTACCGAGATGAGTATCCAGCCAGCGAACGCCAGTACCAGTCCGACTGCCGCCCACCAGCCAGCGCGAAAGGTCGGGGGCCAGTCGGACTCCGGCTCGGTTGGTGGCGGCGATCGTTGCATGTGTACAATATGTTTGAGTGACAGGAATATCTATTTTGGTTATGACGGTCTGTTTGTCAGTCGAATTCATTCTACGTTCCCGTCGACGGAACGAACCCCGGATGCACGCAGTTGACCGTGACCGCGGCGTCGTCCGGGAGCCGGTCATCAAGCTCGACCGTGAACGCGATGTTCGCCAGCTTCGAGCGGGCGTACGCGTCGAGTGAGTCGTACCCGTCCGTCAGCTGTAGGTCGTCCAGATCGAGTGTCGCCCGCCGATGGGTGTCCGAGGCGGTGACGACGACACGCGGATCGGGCGCGTCACGGAGATGGTCGAATAATTCGTGCGTTAGGAGGTAGGGAGCCAAGTGGTTCACCGCGACGTGATCTCGATTCCGTCCGGACTCTCGCGCCGCGACCCGGCCGAGAGTCCGGCGTTGTGAGCGGGTACGTCGATCCGGTCGTATTCTCGTTTCACGGTTGCTGCGAGGGATCGGACGGTCGATTGGGAGGCGAGGTCGCCTGATGGAACGCGATCGTTCCGGCAAGGTCACTGGACCGTTCCACGAGGGCGGCTCCCTTCGACTCGTCGCGGCCGACGACTGCGACGGTCGCACCTCGCTCTGCGAGGTCAACCGCTGCCACCCGTCCGAATCCGCTCGTTCCGCCGGTGGGAAGGACCGTGCGGTCGGAGAGATCGTCGGTCATTCCCCGTTCCGACGCCGGCGGTCGAAAAGCGCGAGTAGCACGTACGCGGCGCCGATCACGCGGACGCCGTCGGTGAGGTGTTCGTTCCACTCCACCGATTCCGGGTCTTCATACACGAGCGGCCCCGCGATTTGCTCGTACAGCCGCGGGACGAAACACAAGACGGCACCGAAGATTCCGGTGAGGTTCATCAGCCACGCGTAGAGGCGGCCGCCACGGAACGCGGCGAGCGTAATGACGACTCCTTCCGCCCGAATCAGGGGACCAAACCACGAATGGACGGTGTTTTCGCCGGGGTTCTCGACCGCGATCGCCTCGAATACGTCCACGATCCGGTCCGGAACGAGCGCCGTGAGAACGCCGAGCGCGCCGAGGAACTGCCGTGTCATACGTGCTCATTCGGTCTGGAGTAGGTTAAGAGTCGGCGTCGGGGGAGTGGACTCATCACGGTTCGAACGTCTCACCGAGCAACGATCGCTATCGTCCCGTCGGGAGTTTAATGCGGCCATCTAGCAAAGCCCCTCGTATGTCCGAGACCGCTGCTATCGACCCTGACACTGCCGACTGGCTAACTCTCGACGAGGACGAAGAGATCGTTTGGTCCGGGAAACCGCACGAGAGTAGCTTGATCCCAGCGCTTGTCGTCGGATTGCCTCTCTCACTCGTCCTCATTGGGTTGTTCATCATCGCCGGAACCTATCTTCAACGCGAGAATACGCGGTACGTTGTGACGACCGATGGGCTGTACAAGAAGACGGGAATCCTCTCGCGTGACGTTCAGCGCATCGATTTCGGAAAGGTCCAAAACACCTCCTACAGCCAGGGATTCTTCGGCTCTCGATTCGGCTACGGAAACGTCGATATCTCGACCGCTGGCGGCTCCGGCATCGAGATGCAGTTCCGGTCGGTCCCCGACCCGCGCGAGGTTCAGGAGCTCATCAACAAACGTGTGAAGGGCAGCCGTGGTGAACCGACGACGGGATCGGGCGAAACCAAGCGCGACGTACTCGACGAGATCCTCGTCGAACTCAGAGCGATCCGCTCAACGCTCGACGCACGACAGGAGACGACAGGAACCACATCGCCCTCGACGCCCACCACCGCCAACACGGCGGATGAACAATCGACCGATGAGGGCGACACCAGCCACACTGGATCCGTGAGCAGCAACTCGAGAGCCGAGAGCTCTCCCGCCGACGAAGAGTCGGATGGTGAACGGTAGCCAACCATGACGGAGTCGATCGACCCGGCGATCCCGCTCGACACCACCGAATCGGTCGAATGGTCCGGCCGCCCGCGGATCACTACCATCCTTCCGGCAGTCGTGATCGGCGTTTTCCTCCTCGTCTCCGGGATCGTGGGCAGTGTTGCTAGAGAAACCCCGCTCTTCCTCGCGGTCGTTCCACTCGGAGTGGGGATCCCGATCTGGAAGTATTTCGCCCTCCAAGGCGTGCAGTACGTGATAACGGACGAAGCACTCTACGTGAAACGCGGCGTTTTGACCCGGTCCGTCACACAGGCGAACCTCGAAACCGTCCAGAACAGCTCCTTTGGGCAGGACATCACGGGATCGATCTTCGGGTACGGCTCAGTGACGTTCGAAATCGCGGGTGGAGACGACCTCTCGTTCCGGGCGATCGAAGACCCGCGTGCCATCCGGGCGCTCGTCGATCGAGCAGCAATGACCGACGATGGTCTCGGTGGCGACGGTCGACGGGAATCCGGTATCCCCGGAGATCTGACGCAGTGGCAGCAAATTCGTGACGAGATCCGGGCGATTCGCGGCTCTCTCGAAGAGTAGTCGTTCGGGAAAGCCAGAGGGCGGTGGATGCCCTCATTGGGCGTCAATCGCTCAAGACTCTTCGCTCGCCGGCGGGTGGACGGATAAGACGTCGAACGTCTCCTCGATGTCACCGAGCACGAGCAGCGCGTAGTACCGAAGATACGTCACGACGGGGATCTGCGCGATCGTCCAGACGACGAGCATCGAGAGTCCGAACAGGAGCGCGAGTGAGACGAGGACGGCGATCCCGACCGGCGACGACAACGAGACCGTCACGTGCGCGATCGCGGCGATGATCAGAGCGGGGATGAGAAGCACGATTGCGACGATCCCGACCACGATCGAGGCGATGATCCCGGCCGCGACCGTCAACAGGAACGCGATCACGACGTACGCCAGATACTGCTTCCACGCGGTCTTGATCGATCCCCAGAGGCGACGCCACGCCGCGAGTACCCCCGAGTCTGCCTGAATCATGAGCGGCACGACGAATACGGTCGTGAGTCCCGACACCAACGCGTACAGGACGCCGATGAGAAACACCACCGGGATCCCGATTATGAACGCCGCGGCGGGGATCGTGGGGTCGCGTCCGGTCAGAATCGGAACGATGAGCAGTGCGAGCCACCCGGCGAACAGCGCGATCATCGGGAGCCCGATTGCGATCCGGAATCCGAACAGGCGGAGCCCCTGCCGCCAGCGCCGCCTCCAGTGCCGTCGGAGCGACACCTCGCCGGTGCGGAGCGATTCGATCAGCACGAACTCCATGATCGCGCCGATCAACGCGAACAGCCCCCCGAGGAGGAGTCCGGCGGCGACGAGCACGACGACGAGCGTGACCACGTCGACCGGGAGACTGAACGGGAACTCACCGGTCGAGACGTCTCCGGGCGGCGTCGACGTGTTGAACTGTGCCGTCGGGAAGCTCACGCCGCTCCCGACGAAGAACACGACGAGCGCGAGCTTCAGCCAGCGGCGTACCTCGATCGGCGTCAGAAACTCCCGGGTGACGCCGAACGCTTCCTCGACGTTTTCGACTGCGTGGAGGGGCATGAGTGGAGATAGTCAAACCGAATAGTTAGCCCTTCTGGTGGTAGATCACAGCGGCTTGTGGCACAGGCGGGACGACATTTCTCGCCGATTCCGAATCGGACCATACCGTCATTTTATATGTGAGTCTCGCTGTCAGATAGAGTGTGGCCCTCCTCAATCCCCCCCGAGAAGTCCCGCGCCTCCTCCGTGAGCAATCGAAACTGCCCCTACTGGTAGCGACATCGGTCATCTGCTACCGAGCGCCCGTCGGGACGGACGGAGGACCGTCCCGATCAGGCGCATCGCCGGGTCACTGCTCCGCCGATCAGCTCGACACTCCCCGCTCCTCCGCTTGATGCTGTACACGGTCGTCGGAATCGGCTTCATCGCGCTCGGTCTTGCGATCGGTTGGTACGGGACCCGGCCGCTCGCGGTCGTTCCGAGTGTCCTCCGTACCACCGTCCGAGAGCCAAGCGAGGTGACGGATGTCGGATCATTCGTCGTCTGCCGCGGCATTGCGAATGAATCAGGCGAGACCCTTACGACTCCGTTCACGGGATCACGGTGCCTCGGCTTCGAGTTCGAGGTCACCGAACGGCAACCGTTCGGGATCGGGATCCCGTGGTTTCAGGCTTATCTCGACGACGGCGTGGCGACGCGTCCCTTCACCCTCGACGGTCCGGCCGAGACTCTCGACGTCGCTCCGTCCGCCAAACGGTTCGCGCTCGATACGGACTCGACGGTTATCACCGTCGGTGCCAGTGAAACGCCGCCCGAGCGCATCCGACGGTTCGTCGACGTGCGAGACGAACTCGACCCCGTTGCGAGATGGGCACGGATCATCCCGGGACTCGGGACGCGGCGCTACGTCGAACGGCGGATCGATCTAGGCGAGGAGTATCTCATTGCCGGAGTCACGGAACGCCAGCAGAACGAGGTCGTCCTCGCGGGCGATCTCGTCATCACCGATCGGTCCCCGAGACGGTTCGCGCTCGCACGGCTCCGGCGGGCGGTGTTTCCGACGGTGATCGCGCTGGCGTTCGTCGCTGTCGGAGTCGGAGGCATCGCTCTATGACCGACTGCGGTACGAACCTGACCATCCATCCGTCACAATGACACGAGACACGAACGCCATCGAGACGCGTGAACTGACGAAGCGGTTCGGGACAGAGATCGCCGTCGACGGACTCGATCTCACCGTCGACCACGGCACGGTGTACGGCTTCCTCGGACCGAACGGGGCCGGGAAAACGACGACGATGCGGATGTTGACGTCGCTGACGCGACCCACCGACGGAGAGGCGTGGATCGACGGACGCCCCGTCTCGGAACGTGATTCGATCAGGACGTCGATCGGCTATCTCCCCGAGGAACCGCCGGTCTTCGACGAACTCACCGGCCGCGAACAGCTCGAGTACTTCGGTCGGCTTCGTGACCTTCCCGCTACCGAGATGGAGACTCGGATCGAAGACTGGTTGGACCGATTCGATCTCATCGACGACGCCGACAAGCGGATCGACGATTACTCGAAGGGCATGCGTCAGAAGATCGGGCTGATTCAGGCGCTGGTACACGAGCCCGATGTCGTCTTCCTCGACGAACCGACCAGCGGGCTCGACCCGCGAGCGGCTCGGACCGTCCTCGACGTCATCGCGGAACTGACGGACCACGGCCACACGGTGTTCCTCTCGACGCACATCCTCTCGGTCGTCGAGGAACTCGCGGACGTCGTCGGCGTCCTCTACGAGGGCGACCTCGTTACCGAGGGCTCACCCGCGGAACTGACGGCGCGGATGGAAGCCGAGGAGGGGACGACCCTTGAGGACGTGTTCCTTTCCGTCACTGCCGAACGCGGACCGACAGCTTCCGAATCGGCTCCCGGGAACGCCGGAGACGCTACGGCACGACGAGACGGACGAGCCGAGGACGACGAACGGATTGCAGACCGATGAGGCGAGCGAAACGGCCGCGGCTCATCGCCCGGACCGAACTCCGGCGTCGCTGGCGGACGATGAAGGGGAACACGATGCAGCTGTTGGCGCTCGCGTTCGCTGGCGTCATGCTGCTTCCGTTCTCGCTTGGCGGAGTGTTCGGGGCGTACCTCGCTGGGGGGTTCATCGCCGGAAGCGAGACCGAGCCGCTCATCGAATGGGCCCGGATGGCGTTCGTCTACGGGTGGATCTTCGTGGTCGGGTTCGGTGGATATCGCGCGTACGCCGTGGCCCTTCGCCCAGACAACCTCGACGGCTTGTTGACGACGGTCTCTCACCGGGACGTTATCGGTGGCCTCGTCCTGGCCGAGCTCGTGCTCTGGTCCGCGTTCTTCCTCACGGTCGGAAGCGCCGCCACGGTTGCGTTCGCCGTCGGTGCTGGCTCGCTGCTCACGATCCCCGCCCTCTTGCTCACGTTGTGTCTCTTACTTGCGACCGGGATCCCGGCCGGCTTCATCCTCGCGCTGGGGGTGCGAAACGCCGGCGTTCGATCACGGCTACTCAGTCGTCTCCGAACGCTGTTTCTTTTTCTGCTCGGTATCGGATACTTCGCGCTGATCTTCACGAACGCGTTCGCGTCGGTGTTGGAACCGATCTATCGAGTGCTCGCCCCGACGCCGATCGACTGGTTCGGCGATCTCGCCGCGTCGGGGCTCGGTATCGGGGCGTCACCGCTCAGAGCGATCGGCGCGGTGGGGTTCACGGGAGCGTTCGTCGTTGTAGCGATCGCGTCCCTGTACCGACTCGCAGCGTGGCTCTGGTACGCCGATGGCGTTCATATCACCCACGAAGCCGAGCGGTCGGACGACGGAGCGTCGCGGTTTCAGGGGCTCTCGAAGGTCCTCTCACAGCCAGTTTTCGGTGTCGTTGCAGTCGACTGGAAACGTGCCCGCCGGTCACCGATCTCGCTGTCGTTCGCGTTGTATCCCCTGATCGTCCTCGCTGGCCCGAGCGTGACGGCCGTCCAAACGGGGGAGATCGGAACCGGGCTCCCGTTGTGGATTCTGCTCAGTGGAACGTGGGTTTCCGGGTCGTTGTTCGCGCTCAACGTAGTGGGTCAGGAGGGCGCAGCGCTCCCCGTTACACTGCTCTCGGAGGCTCCCGATCGGTCGCTGGTCATCGGACACGTCCTCTCCGGAGCCCTCCTGATCGCGCCGGTGACCGTCGCGGCGACCGTTATCGCCGGGATTCTGAGTCCGCATTCGGTGCCGGTCGCTGCGAGCCTCGGCGTGTCAGCGCTCGTCTTGTCGGCCGCGTCGGGAGCGATCGGGACCGGGATCGGAGTCGTATTTCCGCGTTTCGAGGCCGTCAGTGTCTCTCGAAGCACGAAAGCGATCGTCCCCAGCGCCTTCGCATTCGCGGTCTACTCGGTCGCCGTGCTCGTCGTCTCGCTCCCGACCGTTATCGCTCACTCTGGGATTGCCGGCCACGCGCTCGCCTCGGTCATCGGCGTCAACCGGCTCGCGATCGGTCTCAGTGGGACGCTTGTTTCGGCTGTCTTCGCGTGTCTCGTGGGTATCGTCTCGATGTACGTCGCACGAGACCGTGTTCGCGACTACCGTCTCGGGTGAGCGACCTGTCACTAGCTCCGGTGCTGTCGGCGGAGACGATCTGCGGTCTGTGCCGGCGGATTCGTGAGGGGAACCGGCCTTCCCGAGTCGAGGGCCTCTGGCAGTCACTCTACGGTTTTTGATTCGAGGGCGGGTACCGATTTTCGAGTCGTATTGCCCGTGCACATCGGTTTACCTCTGGGTAGTTCACGGCGAAAATCAGGAGAAAGCGTCGAATGAGGATGCTCCGGCTGGGATTCGAACCCAGGTCATTGCCGTGAGAGGGCAATATGATTGGCCGGACTACACCACCAGAGCGCGTCCGTTCGACGCAATTACGGATACGGCAGGATATTGTAAAACAGTTCCGTTTCGACCCCGCCATGTCCCGGTTTACCGTGGCCGATCGTCTCGCTGTCGCCGGTGGAACGCGTCGTTCGCGTCGGCTCCAGGCTCGGTTTCACACGTCGACCGCGAACGGGGCGGCGTCGCTCGCGCCGTCGGCGATCGCGGCGAGGAGATCTGCGACGGCGTCTAGGTCGCCGGTGTCGACCACCTCGACCGGCGTGTGCATGTAGCGATTCGGGATCGAAACGTTGAGCGACGGGACGCCGCCCCGGGCGGTGTAGAAGGCGTCGGCGTCGGTGCCGGTCCGGGAACCCGCCGCCTGCAGCTGCACGTCGATGTCGTCGTCCGCCGCGGCGTCGCGCGCGAGGTCGACAAGGACGGGGTGGTTCGCGCTGCCGCGACCGATCACGGGACCGGCGCCGAGTTCGATCGGGCCTCGGTGCTCGCCGTCGACGTCGGGGTTGTCGGTGGCGTGGGTGACGTCGACCGCCACGAACGCGTCCACCGCGTCGAGGTCGACGCCGACCATCCGAGCGCCCTGGAGCCCGACCTCCTCCTGTACCGTCGAGACGGCGTAGACGGTGGCGTCGGCGTCGCGCTCGGCCGCGCGGCGGAGCCCCTCCGCGGCCGCCCACGTGCCGGTCCGGTTGTCGATCCCGCGGGCGGCGATCCGGTCGCCGACGAGCTCCTCCACCTCGGTCGAGAACGTGACGGGGTCACCGATCTCGACGTGCTCGCGGGCCTCCTCGGCGTCGGTCGCGCCGATGTCGACGAACTGCTCGGCGATCTCCTCGTACTCGTCCTCCGAGGGGTCGCGCAGGTGGATCGCGGTCTGTCCGATCACGCCCTGCACGGGCTCGTCGGCGTGCACGGTGACGTGCTGGCCCTTCGAGACGGTGCGGTCGGAGCCGCCGATCCGGGCGATCCGGAGGAAGCCCTCGTCGAGCACGTCGCGGACGATGAACCCGATCTCGTCGGCGTGGCCCGTCAGGGCGATGGTGGGGGCGTCGGGGTCGCCCTCGTGGACGGCGACGGCGTTGCCGTAGGCGTCGACGGAGACCTCGTCCGCGAAACCGCGGACGTAGTCGGCCCAGACGCGCTGGCTCGGCGTCTCGAACCCGGAGGGGCTGGCGGTCGCGAGCAGGTCGTCGAGGAACGCTCTCTGTGAGTCGCGCATACGCGTGGCTGTCCGGCGGTCGGCAAGAAACCGCCGATACCGGGCGGCGGAGCCGGGCGAGAGAGGTCGCTGTCGCCGACACAAGGGACTTGAGGCGCGCTCTCCTCCGGTTCGTATGGACATCCTCCGAAGCCTCCGGACCGTCTCCGAGGCCAGCGGACCGGGCGTCGTCGACTGGGACCGGGCCGCGGCGGCCGCGAAGGCGAGCACCGACCCCGGATCGCTCGCGCTCACCGACGCGGAGCGGGCCGGGTACGCGACCGACGTGCGCGACGCGCGCTCCCGGCTCCGGGAGGTTGCCGGGATCGAGTTCGACGTGCCCGACGCGATCGAGGTGCAGAACCGCCACCACTGGATCGACGCCAGCGTCGGCACGTTCCGGAACGTGATGGCGCCGATCGAGGCGGCCGCGACCGGGCGCGACGAGGGGTCGTCCGGCGTGGCCGACGACGAGTCGCTCGACGGCGTCGCCGAACCGACCGGCGGGATCGTCGAGCCGGCCGGCGGGCCCGTGGGCGCTCCGGCCGGCGACCTCACGCGGGGATTCGCGCGGGACCTCTCGCGGATCGCCAACACCGGATCGATGGCGTTCACGCTCGGATTCTTAGCGCGCAACGTGCTCGGCCAGTACGACCCGCTCCTGTTGGCCGACGAGCCCGACGCCGACCACGGGCTCTACTTCGTCCACCCGAACATCGTCGCTGTCGCGGCGTCGCTCGACGTCGACTTCCCGCGGTTCAGGCGCTGGATCGCCTTCCACGAGGTGACGCACGCGGCGGAGTTCGGCGCGGCGCCGTGGCTCCCCGAGTACCTCGAATCGCGGGTCGAGCGCGGGATCGAGGGGCTCGCTGGCGGCGGGGGACGCACCGGCGGCGGGGGACGCACCGGCGGCGGACTGACTCCGGGCGGGCTCCCGGTCGACGCCCTCGACACCGAGCCGTTCGCGGAGCTGCAGGCGGCGATGACGGCGGTCGAGGGGTACGCCGAGGTGCTGATGGACCGCGCCTTCGACGGCGAGTACGCCGACCTCCGCCGGAAGCTCGACGAGCGCCGAGGCGGGGGCGGCCCGGTCCGGCGGCTCGCGCGCCGGCTGCTCGGGCTGGGACTGAAGCGCCGGCAGTACGAGCGGGGCGCCGCCTTCTTCCGAGAGGTCGCCGACGCCCGCGGGATCGAGGCGGCGGGAGCCGTCTGGGAGCGCTCCGAGAACCTCCCGACGCGCGCCGAGCTCGACGACCCCGCGGCGTGGCTGGTCCGAGTCGATCCCTGACCCGCTCGGAATAGACGCATTTTTAGTGAACGATCCGGATCGGTTTGGTATGGCGACTCGTGACGACCGGTGTGGAGGCGGACCGGACGGACCGGGCGAACCCGTCACGCTCCCCGACGTGGTCCCGTTCGACCTGACGCACCTCACTCGGTTGAGTTGGGAGCTCGGATCGCGGACGGTCGAGGGCGAGGACGCGTCGCTCGTCGGCGACTGGAGCGCCCGGGACCGTCAGTGGGAGATCGCCGTGTTCGACGTGACGAGCGAGACGGTCGTGTTGCGGGCGCGGACGCCCGTCGGGCGCGAGCGATTCTACGGCGCGATCCGATCGGAGATGCGGTCGGCGACGCGAGCGCTCGACGCGGACGCCGCGTGGCGGAGCACCGAGTCGGAGTCCTCCCGCGGTTGAGGCCGTGGGCTTCCATCTCGTTCCGCTGTGAGTCCGGCGACCGGGACCGGCGGGTAGCGGCGGGCGACCGCGTCGCGGCTCGCTACAGTCGCTCGTCTCGGAACGCCCGTATCACGTCCTGGCGAGCGATGATTCCGACGACCCGGTCGTCGTCGTCGACGACCGGGACGCGGTTGATGTTCGGGTCGTCGCCGGAGAGCAGATCGAGCACCACGTCCACGTCGGTGTCGGGGGAAACCGTCGCCACGTCGATGCTCATCACCTCCGAGATCGGGCGGTCGGCGTTCCGGAGCATGTCGACGCCCAGATCGAGGTCGCCCCACGGCGGCTTCACCTGATAGGTGAGCGTGTCGACGAACGGCGGGAGCCCGATCGGAATCCACAGCGTCTCGTCGTCGGGTTCGAACAGGTCGACGAGGTCCGACTCGGTGACGACGCCGACCACTCGGTCCTCCTCGTCGACGACCGGGAACCCGCTGAACTCGTACCGAGCGAACTTCTTGAACACGTCGGCCACGTCGTCGTCCGGGGCGACCGTCTTCACGTCGGACTCCATCAGGTCACGCGCTTGCATACGGTCGCCGTCGCGTCGCTCATGGGTAGGCGTTTCGACCGTCTGCGCCGACCGGCGACGAACCGGGTGATAGTCATGTTAACAAACAGGACGGTGTATGGCGCCCCGGAACCACGATCCGGTATGGATCGACTCGCGGTCTTGCGGTGGCGACCCGGCCACTGGCCCCGCCGCAAGCATCAGTGAGGAGGATCTCCGCAAAATCGGCGCCGCGCTCTGGACGCTCGCGTTCCTCTCCGTGACTGCGGTGGTCCTCTTCTCGGACGGTCGGCTCGCCGCCCTCGGCCGGCGCGACGCTCATCGCCTTGCGGACGTTCGTCGGTGTCGTCGCCTTCTTCGTCGTGTTTCCGATCATACTGGCGGCGCTGTCGGCAGTCGGACTGCGGTGACATCGAGCCCGCGGGCGTGATCGTCGACGAGCCCCACCTGCGCGCGGTCGCGAAGGATGCTCGACGAGTTCGTTGACGCTGTAGCGCTCAAGCGCGACCCGCCCTCCGTGGACGTACTGGCGGACGTCCGCCTCGGCACTGGCGAGCCAGTCATCTGGCTCGTGGCAGATCACGGCGACCTCGACGCCCGGAACAACTGTGAGCTTCCCGACGGTGCCAGTGCAGGCGAGATCGTCGCCTTCGTCGAGAAGCAGGAGGTAGTCGTCACCGGCGATCGCCTGTCGAAGCCGTCTGGCGAGCTCGGCGTTCGGGGTGCCACGGATGTCCGGATCTCCACGGCGCCGACGCACTACAAGGACCGCCCGAATATTCCGCACCAGCACGACAAGCCGGACGACGTCGGCGTCGTGGCACGCTTCCGACGCGAGGACCGACCCGTCGACGAGGGCTACGCGATCGCCTGCGACCGCTGAGAGACACAGCGGGAGAACGCCCGGTCGATCTCGCTGTACGCCCGCCGGAAGCGCCTCGCCGAGCGCTGCCGCGTGACGACCGCGGACTCGAAGTTCGAGACCGCCCGCTTGCCGCCGGGTGACGAGTCCGGGGCCCGGACGTGATCGCGGTCGAGCCCGAGCCTGATCGCGATCCGCACAAGGTCCTCGGCGTCGCGAAGGATGCGCCCGATCCGACCGTAAAGGGTGCGTTTCGGGAGTTTGTGAAGGAGGGTCACGGTGACCAAGGCGGCAACGACAAGTACGACGTGAGCGAGTTGAAGCGGGCACGGGATGCGCTGCTCGACGTGTAGCGGTCCACAACTTTCTCAGACAGTTCTCTGGATATATACGTGAAGCGCCGCCGATAGCTGCCGCTCAGCGGTCAAGGCGTGGCGCGATAAAGAAAGACCGCGAAGGGGTCGGCCCACGCGGGCCGATGGTTGGCGAGTGAGTGTCGCGACCGTCGCAGCGATGTTACTCGTTGCGGCGGGTCGCGAGCAGGGCGGCAGCGATGAGCGCGACGAGCGCGACGAGCGCACCGAAGCCGGGCGTCCCGTCGTCGGTCTCGCCGTCTTCACCGTCTTCGCCGTCCTCACCGTCGGTGCCGTCTTCGCCGTCTTCGCCGTCTTCGCCGTCTTCACCATCTTCGCCGTCAGTGGCTTCGATGGTCAGGGTACCGGACGCTTCGTCGTCGTCCGTGGAGATGGCATGTTCGTAGTCACCAGCCTCGAGTCCGGACGTGTCGGCCGTGAACTCGACAGTGGTGCTCCCGCCAGCTTCGAGGGTAACCTCAGTCGAGTTGAGCTCCTCGCCGTCAAGCGTGAGCATGACGTCCTGTGCCCCCTCGGACTCGCCAGTGTTCTCGATCGTGGCCGAAACCGTGACCGAGTCACCAGCGGTGGCGGTTTCTTCAGACGGGTTCAGGTCGGAGACTTCGAAGACTGCGGGCTCCTGAACTTGCTCGACGAGGACGGCGTCGATTTCTTCGACGTTGATGCTGCCGGCGCGGAAGCGGAGCGTCGCTTCGTTGCCGACCTCACCTTCGGTCGTGTCAAGGGCTGCTTCGAACGTGCCGTCCTCGGAGATCTCCGTCTCGTCATCCGTCAGGATGAACTGCGGAGAGACGCCCGAGGCCGAGCGCAGGCGGACGCTCACGTCCGAGCCCGGCGCGAGGTTCGTCGTACCCGTGATGGACGCTTCTTCGTTGACTGCGACTTCGACCGTGTCGTTCGCGTTCTCGTTGTCGAAGGAGGCTTCACGCTCTTCGAGCGAGAAGCTAGCCTCCGCAGACGCCGTGTCAGTGCCAGACGCGTAGTACGCGAACGAGTCCGCATTCTCGTTGACGTTCCACGTTGGCGGTTCCTCGTCGTTGAAGGTGTAGCGTTCGTCTTCGTCAGCCTCGTACTCGTAGGTGACATCGTAGCTGTCACCGTCGGAGATGCTGTTCTCGAACGTGTCTTCGTTGCTCGTGTCTGCAACGACGAAGAACTGACCGTCACCGAAGTAGACGGTCGTCTCTTCGAAGTTGAGCGTGCCCGGGTCCTGGTTTGCAGTCGCCGAGGTGGATTCAACCTCGAAATTCACACCCTCGCCGTTATCATCGTCGACGAGATCGTTGAGGTACTGCCCGTCAACGCCCTCGTTGAGTGACTCGAGGCTCGCCCCAGCTTCTTCTGCGACGTAGCCTTCGATACCGTCGGCTTCGACCTGAATGACTAGCCGGTCATCCAGTGCGACGGTGTCACTCTGGGTGACATCTTCGAGGAGCGCCTCAACATTGTCGGCCTCGTCAGAACTGTCGGAGGGTGCCACGTGGGTGGTGACGCCGTTGACAGTCGGCTCGACGAGGTCGAGCGTCGCGATGTCGAGTTCGTTCTCGACAACCAGTTCGTTGTCGTCGTTCGCGGAGAAGTCACCCTCACTCGCGATCAGGTCGTACTCGCCAGCCTGAGCCGGGCGTGCCAGCTCGTTCTGCTCGAGACCTTCAGAACCCTTCCGGAAGTGAGAGGCGTTGTTGTACGTGGTTCCGTCTGCGCCTTCGAACGTAGCGCCGTTGTCGGCTGCGTCGGCGTCCACAATGTCGTCAGCCGAGGAGTAGGCGTCTGCAGACGCGTTCGTCCCCATCGTACGCGTGTTGATGTTGAAGGTTGCTTCGTCGTCGTCGTCGTCGTCCTCCACGTACACCACGTCGAAGAAGCCGACGCCGTCACCGCCGACGCTGACGAAGGTACTGTCGGAGTCTTCGAGTTCGACAGTCACATTGACAACGTCACCGGCCGCGCTGGTCGTGACGCCGTCGGCGAAGTTCGCGGAGACATCTTCTTCCGTGATGTTCACGGACGCGCTGTCGCTTGCTTCCGTGTCATAGACTTCGAAGTCGAAGTCGTACTCGTCAGCACTGATATCCGTGTTGCTGAAGTTGGCGACGATCGCATCATCCCGGTAGCCGCGGACGATGATCTCGTCGTCGTCCTCATTCGCATCCTGAGCAACACCACCGACGGGCCCGTCAGCGTCAGCGAACAGCGCTTCAAGCTCGTCGTAGTCGAGACCGTCAGCACTCACGTTGAGGTTGTAGGAGTTCCGCTGCGAGTCTACGTTGATCTCAGCGGCTTCCTCACCAGTGTCGTAGGAATCTTCATCCCACTCGGCGCTGAACTCCTGAACGGTCAGCTCGAAGGTGTTGTCGCGGGTGGCGTTAACACCAGGACCACTCAGGTAGTAGTCATTGCTCTCCAGAGAGCTCGTGTCGATGACGATCTCTCCGCTGCCGTCGGCGTCGTACTCGCCTTCGAACGTACTGTCGCTGACGTCATCTCCGTCGAACTCGTCTACCGAGCGGAGCACGTACTCCGTGTCATCGGCCAGGCCGGTCGCGACGACATCCTGACCCTGGTAGAAGATGCTCGGAGTGTTGCCATTGGTGTCTTCGTAGGAGACGGAGACACCACTGGCGTCAGTATCAGTGATGGTCACGTCACCGACATCAACATCTGAGAGGTCCTGGTTACCACTGTCTGTGACATCAAGAAGGACATCACCAGTTGTGTCACCGTCAACGTTGTCCCACTGGACAGTTGCCGTCAGGTTGACTGTGACATCTTGATTGCTGGCGCTGGTGTTCGGGGAGATGTCAAACGTAGCAGCATTATTCGTGCCACTACGGTCACCAGTGGTGGAAAGCGATCCAGTAACCGGAACCGTATCGCCGGATGAGTTGGTGACCTCGAAGTTACTCGTTCCTGTAATCTCGCCTTCCGGCGGAAGGCTGAGCAGGAAAGTGTCTGTACCGTCATCGTCGGAGATGTTGTCGACTGTGAACTGAATGTCGTGCGTTACAGTCGTTCCTTCGTCCACTGTCTGGTTAGTGAACTCAGTCACCGACGGATTCTCTGCCGCAGCTGCAGGAGCAGCGGCAAAGCCGGCGGCGACCATGGAGACGACCATAACCGCTGCGAAGAAGACCGCGTTGGCCTTCCCGCGATAGGTTGTATTGTTTGTCATTGTTATTGTGTGTTGTCTGCGTCACGCTGGGTGCTTTCACCATCACCTGTCGCCCGATCGTCGGTCGATCAATACCACATGGAGGGCGAAACTGGACTCGGATCTGGTTACTGGCTTCCACACGTCACGTGGGGAGGGCTGCATCCGTAACACACAGCGGTTCTGGTAAATATTTTGTGGCTATTTTGTACATGTGAAACCCGCCAAACGGCAGGATCAACAGGTCAGGCGCCGATTTTGGTCCCGTGAGATCGATATCGTACAGGGCGTCAACAGGTTTTCGTGTCTCCTCAGCAGGCGCCCAAAATCTTAGACAGGAGGACCGCGATTAAACAGATGGGTCCCTTGGCGGACGACGCACTTGACATCCTCCCCGCGCTGAAGCGCGAGGATTCCCACGGCACCGCACCGCTGGGTTGGGATATTGTGGTTTACGACGTAACCCGTTCTTGAGGCGCGAATGCGCCAGTTCCCTTGTCAAACAGGAACGTCGATGGCTGTGCCAACCAGCCGTTACTCCTATTCACCGACAGATTCGGTGAACTCGGAGATACTTTCTGCCGAATGTTCTCAGCACCGTTCACATCTGCATTCGCCACTGTCCCGCACTCATCACAGACGTACAGTCCGCGTTCAACACGGTTCGCGTCACGCTTCCGGCCACAGCACGAACACGCCTTCGAGGTATCCCGCTCAGACACCTTTTCAACCGTGATACCTTCCATCTCCGCCTTGTATTCAAGAAGGTCTGTGAACCGGTCGAACGCCCGCGAGTGGAGGTCAAGATTGCCATGCTTGCCCCAGTTCTTTGACTTATCTTTCTCCGCATCCTCACGGATGCCGGAGAGATCGCCCACCACGATCGTTCCAATTTCTTTGTCAACACACCGCTGGACGATATGCTTCGAGAGGGTGTGGAAGTAGTGGGTCCGGCGGGCCGACTTCTTTTCGTTCAACCGGGTGGCCTGCTCTGAGTCCGAATCGTCACACCGAGCGATTCGCTTGCTGAAGTAGTAGTCGTCCTGTCTCAAGCAGTTCAGCGGGTACAACTCGCTGTGACCGTCTATCGGCTCGAACCCGACCTCGAAGATCGCTGCGGGACGCCGACCGCGAGCGTCGAGGATGTGCTGGATGATCGTGCTGTCGCGATCCGGATCCGGTTGGTCGGCCAGCGTGAACACGAGGTCGAACCGAGAGAGGAAGTTCGACCCGAAGTCGAACTGGTCCTGGACGGGTTCGTACGGATCGACCCGCCCATACTTCGGGTTGCCTGCAGCGACGACCGCCGTCTCCGTCCGGAGAGTCGCGTTGATTCCCCACTTATTGACGCTGATCCGCTGTTTGCTCATCGGGTCGAGCATCGCCGCGCGGACGTCCACCGGCATGTCGTCGAGATCGTCGATACACACGGCGCCCTTGTGCGCCTTCACGAACGCGCAGCCTCCAGGGCGGAGCCGCCGTCGCCAAAGTCGTCCTGGACAGCCGAGGCGGTGACGCCGGCGACGGTCGCGCCTTTTCCCGAGACGCCGACTGTCCGCCAGCCGAGGTCCTCAACCCGACCGATCAGCTTCGACTTCGCAGTGCCAGGATCGCCGAGCAGGAGCACGTGGAACTCGCCGCGGTCGTGGTCGCCGTCCGGGTAGACTGTCTTTGAGCCGCCCACCATCGCGAGGATAAGCGCGCACTTGATGTGGTCGTAGCCGTGGATCTTCGGTGCGAGTGAGGCCGCGGCCAGGTCGAGTGGGTCGCCCTCGTCGCCGTCCGCGAGTTCGTGGATACGCTCGCGCTCCTCAGGCGTGATGTCGATGTCGGTGTGGTCTGTCTCGTCGACGGCCAGCGCGCCGGCGTCGACGTACGGTTCGAACTTCCCGGTCTTCTCCCGGCCCTGTGTCTTCTGCTCGAGGTGGATCGTTCACGTCTTCGCGCAGGCGCTCGATCTCCTCGGTGGCCTCGTCGAGATCGCTGCGGAGCTCGTCTTCGATGTCGCCGGCCTTCGCGAGCGAGGGCGTCACGGGCGGCGACATCGTCGTCGCCCTCAGACATCGGCGACTACCGTCCCGTCATTAGCGTGAAACTCACACGTCGGGCGCTCTCGACCGTCTGCGAGGCGCGTCACTACCTCGGCGTCCTCGTGACATCCGAGGGAGGTACAGACCACCATCTACGCGGTCACCCCCGTTCCAGACGCCGGCGAGGAACTCTCTATCGCCGTACGAGGTGTGAGTATTTCACTCTCGGCAGAACAAGAGCACTGACGAGACTGCCCAGAGCGCCCGCTAGAAGGGTTATGACTGAGAATGTCAACAATATAGTATATGGCCGGGGTGGGCTCCGAACCCACGATCTCCGCATGTCCCAGGTCCGAGGCTCGGCGGAGCCACGGGAAGGACGCGGACGCTTCCAAGGCGTCACCGCACCGAATCTCCGAACCCTATGAGTGCGGCGCTATGTCCAGCTAAGCCACCCGGCCTCACTGTTCCGTACCGCGATGAAACCCTTTAACCTTCCCATCCGTCGGGAGGTTGCGAACCCGTGACAGAGTCGGCGCGGTCGCCCGGTTCGGTCCCCCGCGGCGATCACCGGCGCGGACCCCGCGGATTTATGGCCGACGGGGCGGATCTCCGGGATATGAGCCTTCCCGAACTGCTCGCTGGGACCGTCGGCGACGAGGAGGTCGTGGCCGAGGTCCCGCTCGGGGGAGCCGACCGACTCGCGGTCACGCCGACGCGGTCGCTCGTCTACCGCGGCGACGGCCTGCTGTCGGACGAGTCGGTCGCGGAGTACTCCCACGACGTCGAGCGCATCGCGGTCTCGACGGGTCGCCGCAAGGCGAAACTCACCCTCGGCTACGGCCTCGACGGCGACGAGACGATCTCGGTGCCGGCCAAGCGAGCCGACGACGTGCTCCACCCGATCCTCGCCGGCGTCCTCTCCGCGACGGGCGTCACCGACCCCGGCGAGTCCGTCGTCCGCACCTTCCGCTTCTCCGAGCTCACGCTCGTCGTCACCAGCGACCGGCTCGTCAAACACGTCGGCTCCGCCGTCTGGGACGAGGAGTTCGAGGAGTTCGCCTACGACGACATCACCGACCTCGACTTCGAGGAGGGGACCGTCGCGACCGCGGTCGTGTTGACCCACGGCGGGCGCTCAGAGCGGTTCAAAGCGCCCAACGAGTCCGCCCGGGCGGTCCGGGAGACGCTCGTCGACGCCGTCTGCTCGTACTACGGCGTCGACAGCCTCGAAGAGTTCCGCGTGACCGTCGCCGACGAGGACGACGACGCGGCGGCCGACACCGCGGGGGACGCCGGCGGCACCACCGACTTCGGCGAGGGACCGGACCCGCTGTCGGCCTCGCCGGTCGCCGACGCGGAGGCGGAAGCGGAGCCGGGTTCCGAGGGGACGCCGGAAACGGGGTCCGCGTCGGAGCCCGAACCCGGACCGGGGGGTGCCGGAACGGATCCGGCGTCCGGAACGGATCCGGCGTCCGAAGCGGATCCGGCGTCCGGTGGCGAAGCGTCGCCCGACGGAGCGTCGACGCCCGGCGAGGATCCGACGGCCGGTGAGGGTTCGACCCGCGGCGGCGAGGCGACCTCGTCGGTCGTAGACGATCCCGCGGACGCTCCGAACACGGAGTCCATCGAGGAACCGATTGCCGGCCACGCGGTCGATACCGACCCGTTGACGGACGATCCGCTCGCCGACGACCCGGTCGGGAATTCGGAGCCGTCCCCCGTCGCCGACGCCGACTCGGCGGCGCGGTCCAAGACCGGCTTCGCGAGCGACGCCGCGGGAGAGGCGACGGCGGAGGAGATCGCGGGGACCGAGGCGGCGGACGAGACCGATCCGGCCGACCCCGCCGGTCAGGCCGCCCCTGACGACCACGCCCAGGCGGCCGAGCCGACCGAGGAGGACGCCTTCGACGGGTCGCCGTTCGAAAGCGCCGGCGTCGAGGGCGAGGATCTCGCGACCGAGGTGGCGGAGCTGCGTCACACCGTCGAACAGCAGTCAGAGCGGCTCGACAGGCAGTCCGCGCTCATCGAACAGCTGATCGAGGAGCTCCGCCGCGGCCGCTGACTCCGGACCCGGCAGCCCCGGCTTCCTAGCCCGTTCCCTCGGTCGATAACCACAGGGGACCACTTTTACCTGCGAGGGAGAAGCGTCCAACAGTGACCGCACAACTGGGAACGCGACTCGACGCGCTGATGGGGAGCGTCGCCACCACGGAGGCCCGCGTCGCGGTGACGGCCGGGATCCTGCTCGCGACGCTCGCCGTCGGCTGGCTCCTTCTCCCGCGCGCCGTCCGGGCCGCGGAGCGGGTCACGACGCGCTGGCTGGAACGGTTCCTCGACGGACGCGGCGAGAACTCGATCGAGACGATGCGAGAGGCCGTCCCGGTCTCGTTCGCGCTGCGGCTCCTCGTCGGGGTCCTCCAGCTCGCGCTGTTCGCGCTCGCCGCCGTCGCGATACTGGCGCTGTGGGGCCGGTTCGCGGTCGTCGTCGCGGTGCTTCCCGTCGCGGAGAACGCGCTCGCGATCGGCGGGCAGGCGTTCCTCTCCCTGCTGCTCCTCGGCGCCGCCTACGTCGCGAGCGACGTGTTAGAGGAGTACGTCGAGGACCTCTCGGCCGACAGCGACCGCATCACCGCACACCAGGAGCAGCTGCTCAGCCGGATCATGCAGGTGGGCGTGCTGGTGATCGCGGGGATAACCGTCCTCGGGATCTGGGGCGTGAACCTCGGCGGCCTGCTCGTCGGGGCCGGCTTCCTCGGGATCGTGCTCGGGATGGCGGCCCGCCAGACGCTCGGATCGCTGATCGCCGGCTTCGTGCTGATGTTCGCGCGCCCCTTCGAGATCGGCGACTGGGTGGAGATCGGTAACGAGGAGGGGTTCGTCACCGAGATCACGATCATGAACACCCACATGCGGAACTTCGACGGCGAGTACGTCGTCGTGCCAAACGACCTGGTCACCAACCAGGCGATCACGAACCGGAGCCGCGAGGGCCGGCTCCGGATCCACATGGAGGTCGGGATCGGCTACGACGACGACCCCGACGAGGCCAGCGAGATCGCCGAGGCGGTCCTGACCGAGATCGACACCATCGCCAACAACCCGAAGCCGTACGTGATCCCCTCCGGCTTCGGCGACTCCGCGATCCTCCTCGACCTCCGGTTCTGGATCGAGCCGCCCACCCCGCAGGCGCGGTGGCGCTCGAAGGCGACCGCCGTCGAGCTGATTCAGGACCGCTTCGCGGACGCCGGGATCTCCATCCCGTACCCGCAGCGGACCGTGTCGTACCCGCCGGAGACGACGGAGGCGGCCGAGACCGTCGAGCGCGTAGAGCGCCTCGACGACGACGGGCGCTCGGAGGGGAGCGGCGACGGGCGGGCGAGCGACCGCCCCGCGTAGCGGCGACCCGTCCGCCGACCGGTCCGCCCCTCACCGGTCCGCCCCTCACCGGTCCCGACCGAACCCCGCCGCGAAGGTCGCCGCGTCCACTGAGAGCACTGTCGGCCGCCCGTGCGGACACGCGTACGGGCGCTCGCACTCGCCGAGCCGGTCGAGCAGCGCCCGCTGCTCCGCCGGCCCCAAGTCGCCGATCTCGCCGCGCTTCAGCGACGGGTGACACGCCAGGTCCGCGAGCAGGATCTCCCGCGCATCCCGCGGCGATTCCCCGTCCGAGAGGGACGCGAGCGCGTCCCGGAACGCGTCCGCGTCTGCCGCCCGCCCGAACGGCGCCGGGACGCTCCGGAGCCTGACGGTCCCGCCGCCGAACGGCTCCGTCTCGAACCCGAGCGCGGCGAGGGCGTCGGCGTGCGCCTCCGCGGCAGCCGCCTCGTCGGCCGACAGCGACGCGGTCGCGGGCGGATCGAGCGGGGCGGTCGGCACTTCCTCGCCGTCGAACGCCCGAGCGAGCCGCTCGTAGTTCACGCGCTCGTGAGCGGCGTGGCCGTCGATCACGAGCAGCTCGTCGCCGGTCTCGACGAGGAGGTAGAGGTCGCGGAACGTCCCGATCGGATCCGCGTCCGCGAACGCCGCCGGACGCTCCCCCTCGTCGCCGCCGACCGGGTCGAGCGCCCCGTCGAGCCCCGTCTCGACCTCGGCCTTCCGCCGGAGGTCGGCGCCGGTGAGCGCGTCGGCGACGGCCGATTCGACCGCGTCCGCGACCGCGTCGGCGTCCCGGAGGCCGACCTCCCGCTTCGCCGGGTGGACGTTCGGGTCCACGCGGGCGGGCGGCAGCGACACGTCCACGGCCGCCACCGGCTCGCGGCCGTCGGGGAGCAGGCGACCGTATCCGGCCCTGACCGCGGCCGCCAGCCGGTCGTTCCGGACCGGACGCCCGTTCACCGAGACCCGGACGTGGTCGCGGGAGGAACGCGTCACCGAGGGGTACGCGAGGGCGCCGGCGATGTCCGTCGAGACGGAGTCGCCCCCTCCCGTCGCGACCTCGGCGCTCGCCGCGACCTCGGTCGAGCGGCTCGCGGTCTCGCGGTCGTACACGCCCAGGAGCGCCTCCGTGATCCCGGAGCCGGGCGTCGACAGCGTCCGCGATCCGTCGTGCTCCAGCGTGAACGCGACATCGGGATTCGCCAGCGCGTAGTCGGCGACCAGCGCGGAGACCCGCGCGAACTCGGCCGCCGGCCCCGCCAGCGACTCCCGGCGCGCGGGCCGGGTCGCGAAGAGGTCCTCGACGACGACGGTGGTGCCGCGGGCGCGCCCGGCGTCGGTGACGGTCGAGTCGCCCGGATCGCCCTCGCGGCCCGATCCCCCGCCCGACGCCGTCCCGTCGACGACCACTCGCGTCCCGATCGCGTCGCCGTCGCTGGTGACGAGTTCGAGCCGCGCGGCCTCGGCGATCGCGGCCAGCGCCTCGCCCCGGAAGCCGAGCGAGTCGACGCCGACCGGGTCGCCGTCGGGCGCGAGCTTGCTCGTCGCGTGGCGCTCGACGGCGAGCCGGGCGTCCTCGCGACCCATTCCGCGCCCGTCGTCGGCCACCCGGACCCGGTCGGTGCCGTCGCCGTCGACCGCGACCTCGACGCGCGAGGCGCCGGCGTCGAGCGCGTTGTCGATCAGCTCGCCGACGACCCGAGCGGGGCGGGTCACCACCTCGCCGGCGGCGATCCGATCGACGGTGTCGGGGTCGAGCCGGCGGACGCGGGCCGTCCCCGCCGACGCCTCGCCCGCGTCGGGCTCGCCGGGAGCGCGCTCCTCACCCGTCATCGTCGACTCGCGACTGGAGGTCGTGGAGGGCGTTCAGCGCCTCTATCGGCGTCATTCGGGCGAGGTCGAGGTCGCCGAGGGCGGCGGTCAGATCGGTCTCGGAACCGGCCGACCGGTCGGTCCGGGCGTCGCGGTCGGGCGCGTCGGGAGAGGACGCTCCGTCGCCCTCGTCTTCTCTCCCTCCCTCCGTCCCCTCCTCTTCGGCGAGGAACTCCCGCAGCGAGGCGTCGGCGTCGTCGCTCCCGTCGCCGTCGGCCGCGGGATCGGCGCCGTTCGTCTCGGTGTCGGTCCCTTCGGCGCCGACGGCCTCCGCGTCGTCCGTCTCCGCGGCCACCAGGTCGCGGGATCGCTCCACGACGGGCGCCGGAACCCCCGCGAGTTCGGCGACCTCGACCCCGTACGACGAGGAGGAGGCGCCCGGGACGACCCGGTGGAGGAACGTCACGTCGCCGTCCTCGCGGGTCGCCGTGAAGTGGAGGTTGAAGGCGCGCTCGCGCTCCTCCGCGAGGTCGGTCAGGTCGTGGTAGTGGGTGGCGAACAGGGCCGTCGCGCCCAGCTCGTCGTGGATGAACTCGGCGGCGGCGCGGGCGATGGCGCGCCCGTCGGTCGTGGCGGTGCCGCGGCCCACCTCGTCGAGGAGGACGAGCGAGTCCGGCCCCGCGTCGTGGAGGATCTCGGTCAGCTCGCTCATCTCGCGCATGAACGTCGACTGGCCGCCCGCGATGTCGTCGGAGGCGCCGACGCGGGTGAACAACCGGTCGAAGACGGGCAGCGAGGCGGCCTGTGCGGGGACGAACGAGCCGGTCTGCGCGAGCACGACCGCGAGCGCGACCGACCGCATGTACGTCGACTTCCCGCTCATGTTCGGGCCCGTGATCACCGCGATCGACCCGCGCGGGAGGTCCGCGTCGTTCGGAACGAACGACTCCTCGGCGCGCTCGACCACCGGGTGGCGTCCGCCCTCGATCTCGACGCCGGCCTCGGGAGCGGCAGCGGGGTCGGCGACGATCTCCGGGCGGACGTAGTCGCCCTCGACGGCGACGGTCGCCAGCGAGCGGAGCGCGTCGAGCTCCGCGAGCGCGTCCGCGAGCCCCTGGATCCGCTCCGTCTCGCTCGCGACGCGGTCGCGCACGTCGACGAACAGCTCGTACTCCAGGGCGTCGGCGCGCTCCGCGGCGCCGACGATCTCCTCCTCGCGCTCCTTGAGTTCGGGCGTGTAGTAGCGCTCGCTGTTCTTCAGCGTCTGTCGCCGGCGGTAGTCGTCGGGGACCCGGTCGAGGTTGGCGTCGGTCACCTCGATGTAGTAGCCGTGGACCTGGTTGTGGCCGACCGACAGCGAGTCGATCCCGGTGCGCTCGCGCTCGCTCGCCTCCAGCTCTGCCACCCACTCGCGCCCCTCGCGCTCGGTGGCGCGGAGGTCGTCGAGGTCGCCGTCGAACCCCTCGCGTATCACGCCGCCCTCGGTGATCTCCGGCGGGGGGTTCGCGGCGATCGCATCGTCGATCAGCTCGCGGACCTCGGTGAGCTCGTCGAGGCGGTCGCGGAGGTCGCGGAGGTGGTCGGTGCGGGGGAAGTTGGCGTCCGCGTCGGCGTCCGCGTCGGCGTCCGCGTCGCCGCCGCTTTCCGGCTCTCCCGCGCCGTTCGTCCCAGCCAGCGTCGCCTTCAGCTCCGGCACGACCGCGAGCGTCGCGTGCAGCGAGCGAAGGTCGCGCGCGTCGGCCCGCCCCCGGGAGATCCGCCCGACGAGGCGTTCCAAGTCGTAGGCGGTCCCGAGCGCGTCGGCGACTCCCTCGCGAACGAGAGTGCGGTCGGCCAGTTCGCCGACCGCGTCGTGACGGCTCCGGATCGCGTCGGCGTCGACGAGGGGGCGCCGGAGCCAGCGCTCCAGACACCGGCGGCCGAGCGCGCAGCTCGTCTCGTCGAGCGCGTCGAACAGGGTGTCGCTCGCGCCGAGTCCGCGGTTCTCGAACAGTTCGAGGCTGCGCTGGGCGGCCGCGTCGAGCCGGAGCCGGTCGCGCGGGTCGTACCGACGGAGCCGAGTGACGTACGAGAGCGGGCCGTCGTCGCCCTGCGTGTACTCGGCGTACGCGAGCACCGCGCCCGCCGCCCGCAGTTCGGCGTCGCCGTCGAACCGGCGGTCGGGAGCGGGGAGGTACGGCTCCAGCCGCTCGACCGCGGCCCGGCGCCCGAAGGCGTCGGGGTCGTACGCGTGGGTCGCCCAGCCGCGCTCGGCGTCCGACGGCTCGAAGTCGGGCGCGTCGGGGCCCGCGATCAGCTCCGCGGGCGCGATCCGGTCGAGCTCCTCGGCGACCGCGTCGCGGTCGCCCGACGTGACGAGGCACTCGCCCGTGGAGACGTCGACGGCGGCGAGGCCGACGGTCCGATCGGCGGCGCGGTCGGCGCCCTCACCGCTGCCCCCGTCGCTCCCGTCGCCCCCGGCCGCCACCGCCGCCACGTAGTTCGTCGTCCCGGCCTCCAACAGCTCGTCCTCGACGACGGTTCCGGGGGTGATAACCTCGGTGACGGCCCGGTCGACGAGGCCGGACGCCTGCTCGGCGTCCTCGACCTGGTCGCCAATCGCGACGCGGTAGCCCGCGTCGAGCAGCGACTCGAGGTAGGGCGCGGCGTTGTCGATGGGGATCCCCGCCATCGGGTAGTCGCCGGTCGAGTCGGAGCGCTCCGTCAGCGTCACTTCACAGACGCGGGCGACCGCCGCGGCCGCCTCGCAGAACGCCTCGTAGAAGTCGCCGACCTGGAACAGCACGAGGGCGTCCTCGTGGGCCGCACACAGGTCGGCGTACTGCGAGAGCATCGGCGTCAGCTCCTCGCGGGCGTCGGCGATCCCCGGCGGGAGCCCGGTTACCGTCTCGCGGTCCGCAGTCGGCATACCACGGATCCGGTCGTCCGCGTGCATAAACCGTGCGGAGGCGGGCGGAGGGAACCGGCCCGTCGGCCGGAAGCGAACTCGCCCGAATCCGGAGAACTAAGTCGACCCGTAATTTCTGTCAACGCATGTCAATTACCTCCGATCCGATATCTCTGGCGGTGCTCGCGGTGAACACCCTCGTCGGCGCCGTACTGGTCGTCAGCGCGTACGACCTCAAAGACCGCGTCCTCGGGTGGATCAGTTGGCTCGGCGGCGCGATCGTCGGCGGGTTCGTCGGCTGGGTGGTGCTCCCAGAGTTCATCGCGACCACCCCGGCCGCCGGCCAACGGTTGGTCCTCGCCGGGGCGGCCGTGTTGGTCGGCACCGTGCTCGGCCGCGTTCTGATCCCGCTGGCGGCGCGGTTCGCGGTGTCGATCGCGGCGTTCGTCTTCGCGACCCTCGCCGTGTTGGTGTTGACCGCCGGCGAGTCGCTCCTGCGACGGTTCCACGATCCCGAGGCGTCGGGGCTCGACGCGGTGGCGGTCGACGCGGCGGTCGAGTCGTCGCTGCTCTCCCAGCCCGAGTTCCAGCAGTTCCTCCTCGTCGCGGTCCTCGTCGGCGCGGTCGCCGGACTCCTGGCGATGCGGCACTACGACTACATCATCACGCTCTCGCTCGTCGCCCTCGGCGCCGGACTCGTGGCGACGACCGTCCCCGTCTGGCAGGCGGTCGTCGCGGGCGAGCCCGTGGCGTTCGTCGAGCAGGCGAGCCTCTCGAACGCCGCGTTCGCCGCGGTGTTCGTCGCCGGGATCGCGGTCCAGTACGCTCGTCACTCCGGGAGCGGGTCCGGGGGGAACGACGTGCTCGCCTGACCGAACGCCACACATCCGATCGAACGCTCTGTCGCCCGATATCCGACGGGAGCGCTCGGCTCTCGCCCGAGCGCTTACAACGCTGGAGCCCCGAGAGTGCCTGTGACGAACCGCGCGATCGTCGTCGGCATGGCAGCGACGTTCATCGGACTGACGGCCCTCCTGCTCGTCGCCGGGATCGTCGTCTCTCCGGTCCTGTTACCGGTCGCCGTTCCGTTCGCTGCCGTCGCGTACTTCCTCTGGTACCACGCCAGCGGTCGGCTCCGCGACCGCGTCCGGCGCGAGGCCGCGCGGGCGGGCCCCGGGGAGCGCGCACGGGCCCGACAGCGCGCGAGAGCCGCCGAACACCGTCGATCGGCGTACCGCTCGGCCGGCGCGACGGACGGCGGGTTCGGCCGCGGCGCCGCGGGGAGCGCCCGCGGTGGCGGCGGTCGGGACGCGACGGGGGCCGGTGACCCCCGCGACCGTGCCCCATCGACGAGCGGGATGTCCGAACGCGAGGCCTACGCGACGCTCGGGCTCGATCGGACCGCCGACGGCGAGGCGATCCGGTCGGCCTACCGGGAGCGGGCGAAGCGGGTCCACCCGGACGGGGAGGACGGCGACGAGGCGGCGTTCAAGGAGCTGAACGAGGCGTACGAGCTGTTGAAAAAGTAACCGCGGCTTTTCGCTCCACTCCCGTCGCTCCGATCACCGAGCGTCGCGGTCGATCCCGGCGAGCGCCTCCTCGATCGCGGCCTCCGCCTCTGCGAGCTCCGCCTGCGTGTTGACGTTGGTGAACGTCTGCGGCGCGGTGCGTTCGCGGATCTCCGCGTCGCCGACGACGACGCGATCGAGGTCGTCGATCGGCGCCAGCACCTTCCGATCGCCGCGGGCGAGGGCGCGCTCGCAGGCGGTCGCCATCGCGCCGGCGTGGTACACTGCCTGCGTCGTCTGGAGCCAGCGGTCGTCGAGCCGGGGGAGCGCGGCCTCGTACCCGGCCGCGTCGTCGGTGAGTCCGTCGAGAAACGACGGGTCGACGAACGGCATGTCGCAGGCGACGACGGCGACGTACTCGTCGGGGGCGACTCGGCAGGCGTTTCGGATGCCCGCGACCGGCCCCAGATCGGGCTCGTCGTCGACCGCCCAGCGGAAGGGAATCGGGAGGCCGTCGAGCGCGCCCGCGATCGCCTCTCGCTGATCGGGCCGGCAGTTGATCACGAGCTCGTCGACGACGGGGTCGCCGCCGGCGGCGCGGTCGGCGCCCGGCGGGACGGGGTCGCCGTCGCCGGCGAGTCGGTCCGCGACGCGCCGGATCATCGGCACGCCTGCGAGCGGCGTGACGGCCTTGTCGCGGTCGCCGAAGCGCGTCGAGCGTCCTCCGGCCAGGATGGCTCCGGTTGTCACGGGTCGCTCCTCTCTCTCGAGGGACTTCGCGGTTGCGGTCGGCCGGGGAAGCGGTCGGCCGGGGAAGCGGTCGGCCGGGGAAGCGGTCGTCGTCGGGGCGCCTCGTCCGGGTCAGTATCGGCGTCCCAACTTCCGGCAAAGCGACCCGTTAAGTGGCCGGCGACCCACCATTCCGCTATGGCAGAGGCCACGGATCTGGAGGAGCTGAAGCGGGGGACCGACCTGGTCAAGCGCGGCTTCGCGCGGATGCAGAAGGGCGGCGTGATCATGGACGTCGTCACCCGCGAGCAGGCGCGGATCGCGGAGGACGCCGGCGCGGTCGCGGTGATGGCGCTGGAGGCCGTCCCGGCCGACATCCGCAAGCGCGGCGGCGTCGCCCGGATGCCCGACCCGCAGAACGTCACCGAGATCATCGACGAGGTGTCGATCCCGGTGATGGGGAAATCGCGGATCGGCCACCGCAAGGAGGCGGAGATACTGGAGTCGCTCGGCGTCGACATGATCGACGAGTCGGAGGTGCTCACGCCCGCCGACGACGAGTACCACACCGACAAGCGCGACTTCGCGTCGCCGTTCGTCTGCGGCGCCCGGAACCTCCCCGAGGCGCTCCGGCGGATCCGCGAGGGCGCGGCCATGATCCGGACGAAGGGCGAGGCCGGCACCGGCGACGTGAACCAGGCCGTCCAGCACCAGCGCACGATCAAAAACCAGATCCGGACGCTCACCGGACTCAACTACGAGGAGCGCGAGAAGTGGGCCCGCGAGCACGGCGCGCCCCGCGACCTGGTCCACGAGACCGCCGAGGCCGGGCGGCTCCCGGTCGTCAACTTCGCGGCCGGCGGCATCGCGACGCCCGCCGACGCCGCGCTGATGATGTATCACGGCTGCGACGGCATCTTCGTCGGGTCCGGTATCTTCGGCGCGGAGGACCCCGTCGAGATGGGGAACGCGATCGTCGAGGCGGTCAACAACTGGGACGACCCCGACGAGCTCGCCGACATCGCCTCCGGCATCGGCAAGGGGATGAAGGGGCAGTCGAACGAGGACATGGCCGACGAGGAGAAGCTGCAGGGCCGCGGCGTCTGAACGCCTTTTCATAAAGAATTCGCGGTGTCGGCCGCCGTTCAGGCCGACTGTTCGGTACCCGGATCGTACACGTCCGGGTTCGGTTCGCCGTCGACGTTCACGACCGCGAGCGCGCCGCGGCGTCCGGCCCGCGAGAGCGCGTGGTCGACGACCTTGATCGGTCCCGGCACCGGCAGCTCCATTTCGCCCACGGTCGCCGTCCCGGGCGCGACCGGCGTCGTCTCGACGTATCGGGCGGGGTCGGAGACGAGGTCGCCGTCGCGGTACAGTCGCGACCAGACGTTCCCGATCGGGTGCCACGAGCTGGACTGGTTCGGGCCGCCGTTCACGAAGAACACGCGGACGGTCTCGCCGACTCGGGCGCCGATCGCGCCGCGCCGACCCTTCGTGAAGCCGTGGTGTTCGCCGTTGAACACGACGTACGTCGGGTCCTCGGCGAGCATCGCGCCGTGGTCGAACGCGTGGTGGCCCTTCTCGCCGAGGTCGCCCGTCGTGTAGAGCTCGTGCTGGCCGAGGTAGACCTCGCGGTCCACCGCCGGCAGCCCCGCCTCGGGCTCGACGAGGATCGCGCCGAACATCCCCGAGCTGACGTGGTGGTCCATCGCCGGCACCGCGCAGTGGTAGGTGAACAGGCCGGGGAACTCGGCGCGGAAGCTCAGTTCCGCGGCGTCGTCGCCGGGCACGAGCGTCGTGTCCACGGCGCCGCCGCCGGGGCCGTACACGGCGTGGAAGTCCACGTTGTGGATGTCGCTGTTGTCGTCGTTCGGCACCTCGAACCGGAGGTTCACGGTGTCGCCCCGGCGGACGCGGATCATCGGCCCAGGGACCTGCCCCTCGAAGGTCATGTACTTGAACGTGACTCCGGGCTCGACCTCCGCGACGACCTCCTTCGTGCGAAGGGTGACGTCGTGCTCGCGCGGCTCGTCCCAGTCCACCGGCGCCGGCACGTCGGTCGGGTCGGCCGCGATCCGGTCGACACCGACGTCGCGTGCGGGATCAAGTTCGGGGGCGATCCGCTCGGTCTCGTCCTCCGGCGGCGTCTCGGCGTTCACCGGCGCGCCGATACAGCCCGCGACGGCGCCGACCGCTCCGATCCCGAGTGCCGCAACCATCTTCCGCCTGCTGAGGTCTTGTGACATGATTTCTCCCTGTTTCGTGAGAGGCGCCGCTATGACATATATAATATATACTATTCCCTACTATCGAGACAAATTCGTCTATTCACCCTCATATAGGGATATTAAATACCTAACTAATGGGACATACGTGAGGTCCCACAAATCCGTTGAACCGAGTCCGTCTCCGAACGGCTCGCCGTCGATCGGTCGGAGCACGCGATCGACGGCGCCGCGTATGAGGGCGCTCCCGACCGTGCTCCCGTCGACCGTTCGCTTTCTCACGCCCGCTCCCGCTGCACGGTTCTTTATGTGGGATGCTACCGTTCGTCCAGCTATGACCGACGACGAAGCCACAGAGACGGACGGGAGCGACCGCGATGGGCCCTCGCGGCTCGGCCGCGTCCTGCTCGGGCTCGGCCTCGCCGCGCAGGCCTCCGAGGACTTCCGCGACATGGAGGACACGATCGAGTACGCCGAGTCCGCGGGGGTGCCCGCCCCCGACATCGCCGCCCCGTTCGCGTCCGGGATGATGGTCACCGCCGGGATCGGCATCGCGCTCTGGCGGCTTCCGCGGGTCGCGACCGGCGCCGCCGTCGCCTTCCTCACGGTCGTGACGGCGACGATGCACGACTTCTGGAACGCCGACGAGGGTGACAAGAGCGGCGAGCGACTCGCCTTCTTCGGGAACCTCGCGATGCTAGGCGGGGCGCTGGTGTTCCTGCGGGAGGCGTTCAAGTGAGGGTATCGACCCGCCTCCGTCGGTGATCGGCCCCGTGGATCATTCGTGGTACTGACATATTCCGGCGGACGTGGTGAGTACGAGATGTGGATACCGCGCAGAATTCTCCCTATATTCGATCAGATCGGATCAGTCGAGACGAGTAGGTCACATATCGGGGATTTTAATAATCGGTTGGGAAAACGGGGACCCGTGCCGACACCGCCCTCCATCCCATCGACACACTCGATATCAGAATACATCGCCGACGGCGCTCGTATCGCCGCGATACTGCTCGTTTGGGGCGTTATCGCGGCGTTTTTCACGTACGGTGTGAGCGAGATCGGCGGTCCCGGGAGCCTCTTCAAGACGCTCGGTCCGCAAATCGGAGCGCTCGTCGCATTGGCGGGGCTGCTCAACGCCGTCCTGTTCCTCGCGTATCGGTCGATCGACTACTGGAACCGATACACGTGACACACTCGCGTCGGCCAGTTCTCCCCGTCTTATAAATTACCCTCGTCGAGCGGGTCTTCGAGCTGTCCCATCACCGCCTCCAGCGCGTCGGTCGCGGTGAGCAGTCCGACGACCTCGCCGCCCCGTACCACGAGTGCGAGCTCCTGGTTCTCCGCCTGGAACCGGTCGTAGGCGTCGCTCGCGTTGGCGTCGGCCGAGACCGTCATCGGCGGGGCCGCGATCTCCGCGAAGGTCACGTCACCCCGCTGTAGGGCCTCGAAGTTGGAGACGATCGAGGGCGCGTACACGGTCCCCTCGAACGCCTCCGGCTCCGCGCCCACCAGCGGGAAGCGGCTGTGCGGCGTGTCCCGAATGCGATCGAAGTTCTCCGCGACCGACGCGGTCGTCGACAGCGTGACGATCTCGCCGACCGGCGTCATGATCTCGGTCACCTCGACCTCGTCGACGGCGAGGGCGTTGAGCACCTCCTCGCGCCGCTCCTCGGGGAGTTCGACCTCCTCCATCATCGACCCGAGGCGGTTGCGGAGCTGCGCGCGCGTCTCCAGCACCTCCTCTTCGGCCTCGGTCCACGACCCGGTCATCTCGACGCCGAACAGCCCGAGGGTGGCCTTCGCGACCCAGTCGCCCACCTTGATCAGCGGCGAGATGAGCCACGCGAACCAGTACAGCGGCCGCGCGCCGTACTCGGCGACCTGCTTCGAGCGCTCGACGCCGAGGTACGTCGGTGTCTGTTCGCCGTGGGTGAGGTGGACCATGTTGATGATGAAAAAGCCCAGCAGCGACCCCGCGCCGGCGGACGCGAGTGCCGTGTTCTCGAACAGCGGCGCGAACAGCGCGGCGAGCCCCGGCTCCGCGACGATACCGAGTGCGATGCTCGTCCCGGAGATCCACACTTGGCAGGTGGTGAGGTAGAACTCCAGGTCATCGGTCATCTCCCACGCGCGCCGCAGTCCGGGAGTGTCCATCTCCGATTCGGGGTACTGCCGCAGGCGGGTCAGCCCGAACTCGATCGCCACGAAGTACGCGTTGATCAGGATGAGGGCGAGGCCGGCCGCCACGCGGAGGCCGATCTCGCCGGGCGGCATCGCTGTCGCAAGGGGGATCATCGTCCCCACGGTCCCGGCGCGCAGTTGAAAAGCATTGAGGGAAGCTCCTCCTTCGTCGGTCGGTGAGGACTTACTCGTAGTCCTCGTACGTCGGCAGCCCGTTCTCGGGCGGGAAGTCGTCGACCGGTACGGTCGTCTCGTCGCCGCTCGCCATGTCTTTCACGGTGTACTCCCCGTTCTCCAAGTCGCGCTCGCCGACGACCACGACCGTCTCGGCGTTGACCGAGTCGGCGTAGCCGAGCTGCGCGCCGAACGACCGGTCGGAGACGTCCTGCTCGACGACCACGTCGTCGCCGAGCGCGCGGAGGTCGCGGGCGAGCGCGGCCGCCTCGCTCCGCGTGTCGCCGACGCTGAGCACGTAGTAGTCGGTCGTCAGCTCCTCGTCGGGCCAGACGCCGGCGCGCTGACAGAGGAGCTTGAGCGTGGCGTGGCCGGGCGCGACGCCGACCGCGGGAGTGGGCTGGCCGCCGAAGCTCTCGATGAGGTCGTCGTAGCGCCCGCCGCCGAAGACGGAGCGGGACACCTCGCCGGTAGAGTCGAAGCACTCGAAGACGACGCCGGTGTAGTAGTCGAGCCCGCGGGCGGTCGTCAGCGACACCTCGCAGAACTCGCCCGCACCGAAGTCGTCGGCCGCGGCGAGCACGTTCCGGAGGTTCTCGACGGCGGCCTCGACCTCCTCGCCGCCGGCCTCGGCCACGTCTTCGAGGTCCTCGGGGGCGTCGACGCCCGTGATGAGGTCGTCGAACTCGCGGGCGGTCGCGCGGTCGAGCCCGGCGTCCGAGAGGAGCCCGAGGTACTCGCCGTCGTCGACCTTCGCGCGCTTGTCGACCGCGCGGATCGCGGCCTCGGCGTCGACCGCGTCCGGGTCGTCGGCGAGCGCCCGGACGAGCCCGCCGAGGATGTCGCGGTGGGAGACCCGGAACTCGAAGTCGTCGCCGGTGAGGCCCAGGCTCGTGAGCGCGTCGGCGGCGACCGCGAGCACCTCGGCGTCGGCCTCGGGCGCCGAGGAGCCGAACACGTCGATGTTCGTCTGGTAGAACTCGCGGAACCGACCCTGCTGGACCTGTTCGTAGCGCCAGAACGGCCGGGTGGACACCCACTTGATCGGCTTCGAGAGCTCCTGGCCCTTCGCGACCACCATCCGGGCGACGGTCGGCGTGAGTTCGGGCGTCATCGAGACGCCGCGGCCGCCTTTGTCGTCGAAGGCGTACAGCTCCTCGACGATCTCCTCGCCGGACTTGTCGACGTACATCTCCGTCCGCTCCAGGGCGGGGGTGGCGATCTCGCGGAAGCCGTACCGGCTCGCGGCGTCCTCGATCGCGTCCGTCACCTCGCGGCGGGCCGACTGCTCGCCGGGGTAGAAGTCGCGGAATCCCTTGAGGCCATCGTACATGGGCGTCGGTTCGGCGAGCGCCCGCTTGAAAGCATCCTTTCGGGGGCGACCGCCGGCTCGGTCCGGACTCGCCCCGAGCCGGTCAGTCCGAGTTCGCCTCGCCCGTCGGGGCGGGGTCGGCGGCTCCGGGATCGGACGCGGGCCCCCCGAGGGAGCCCTCCTCGCCGCCCGCCGAGGCGGCGTCCACGCCGGTCTCGAACCGGTCGAGCGTCTCCGAGAGCCGGGCGGCGCGCTCGGAGAGCGAGGAGACGGACTCCGAGACCTCCGTGAGCGAGGTGGTCTGTTCCTCGGCGGCCGCGGCGACGGTGTCCGCCTCGGAGGCGGTCTCCTCGCTGATCGTCGCCACCTCGTCGGCCATGGAGACGACCTCCTCGGTGGAGGCGGCCTGCTCTTCGGTCACGTCGGAGATCTCCTGGACCCCGTCGTTGGTCTCGTCCGCGAGGTCGGCGATGTGTTCGAGGTCGTCGACGGCGGCCTCGACGCGCTCCGCGGCGTCGTCGATCTGCTCGCTCGTCGACTCGACCTCGGCCGTCGACCGGTCCATCCGCTCGCGGATGGCGTCGATGCGGGACTCCGCACTCTCCGCGGCGTCCTTCACCTCGTCGGACAGCGCCTTGATCTCCTCCGCGACCACCTCGAAGCCCTGGCCGGCCTCGCCGCCGGAGCGGGCGGCCTCGATGTTGGCGTTCAGCGCGAGGATGTTCGTCTGCTCCGCAATCTCCGAGATCCGGTCGATGAGCTGGTCCACCTCGCTCACCTCGTCGTCGAGCGCGTGGATCGCCGCCACCGCCTCCTCGACGGTCTCCTCGGTCGCCTCCATCTCGTCGATGGCGTCCATGGCGGCCTCCTGTCCGCTGTCGCCGGCCTCCGCCGTCCGCGCGGCGGCATCGGCGACCTGGTCGGACGACGAGGCGACCTCCTCGATCGTCGCGGAGAGGTCGCTCATCTCGTCGCTCACCTCCGTCAGCGACTCGCTCTGATCGGCGGCTCCCTGCGATATCTCGTCGACCGAGCCCGCGACCTCGGAGGCCGTCTCGGCCACCTCCTCGGCGGAGGCCGTCGCCTGCTCGGACGCCGAGGCGACCTCGTCCGCGAACGCGGAGAGCCGGGCGTACGTCCGCTCGATCTCCGCGATCATTCCGTTGAACTCCTCGGCGATCGCCGCCATCGCCTCGTCGTCGGCGTCGGTCCGCATCCGCGCGGTGAGGTCGCCGTCGGCGGCCTCCCGCATCGTCTCGCCGTAGTCGTCGGCGGTCGCCTGCAGTTGCTCGTTGCGCCGCGCCATCCGCTCGCGCTCGGCCTCGGCGGCCTCCTGTGCGGTCTCCGCCTCGTCGATCTTGTCGCTGAGGGAGTCGCGCATCGCCCCGAACGACCCGTACAGCCGACCGATCTCGTCGATCCGGTTCGTCTCCAGATCGACCGAGAGGTCGCCGGCCTCCATGCGCTCCGCGCGGTCGCGGAGGTCGCGCAGCGGGCCGACGGTCTGCCGGCTCAACGCGATCCCGACGACGACGAGCGCGAGCAGTCCGGCGCCGATCACGGTCAAGACGCTGGTGCCGACCGCGTCGCTCGCGGCGAAGGCCTGCGCGGTCGGGACGGTGGTGACGGCGACCCACTCCTTGTCGCCGGTCGAGGCGTACGCCGCCACCTCGTCGTCGCCGCGGTCGAAGGCGGTCCCGTCGCGGGACGCGCCGAGCTCGGCGACGATGTCGCCGTCGGCGTTCAGCGTGGCGTTGCCGCCGGAGAGGATGGTCTCGCCGTCGGCGCCGACGATCGTCGTCTCCTGGTCGGCGTGGAGCTTCCGGAGGTTGTCGACCCGGTACTCCAGCGTGCCGACCAGCACGACGACGCGCGACTCGTCGCCCGCGACGGGGCTGGCGAACGCCATGACCTGGTCGCCCATGGCGCTCGACTCGTAGGCGGTCGGCGAGTTCCATACGTCGTTCGACGAGGTGAGGTCGACGCCGGGCTCGACGTCGGTCCACGGTGCCGCGATCCCGTCGACGGACTCGCCGCGGAGCGCGGGCGACGTGCTCGTGACGACGCTCCCCTCGGCGGTGTCGACGAGGTGGATCGCCCGCACGTCGACCGGGAGCTGCGCCTGCTTCTGGATCAGCTCTCCCTCGGCGGTCCCGGCGTCCGCCCCCGCGAGCGCCTGCGTCGACGAGACGGACCGGGTGTGGGTCTCCATCGAGACCGCCCACTCGTTGATCGAGTCGGCGTGCATGTCCACCGTCGACGTGAGCTGCTGTTCGGCGTCCCGCTCGACCGTGGCCTCGGCGCTCCCGTAGTTCACGCCGCCGACGGCCGCGAGGACGACCACGACGAGGAGGATGGAGATGACGAACTTCGCCCGGTAGTTACGCCGGATCACGCCCGGCGTGAGCCGCCTCGCGACCCGACCGACGACCGAGTCGTCGGCGTCGTCGTTTCCGCTGGAGTCGGTTCCGCTCACGCCCCCACCTCCGGAGCGACCTCCTCGATGACGCTGATCCCGTCGGCGTCGTACCGGAAGTACTCGTAGTCGATCCCGGAGACGTCGCCGTTCTCGTCGAAGACGACCTCGCTCGACGCGCCCCGATACTCGACCGGGTCGCCGGCGGCCGCGCGGCGCACGCCCTCTGCGAGGGAGTCCGGCGTGACTTCGGTACCGCCCTCAGAGACGACGTCCCGCATCTGCTCGCGGATCGCGCCCCCGTCGTTCTCGCCCGCGGCGGCGTTCGCGAGGAGGAGCACCGCCGCGGCGTCGTACCCGTTCGCGGTGAAGATACCCGGGGCGCTCCCGTACTCGGACTCGTAGCGCTCCGCGAACGCGTCGTAGCCGGGGCCGTTCGAGGACGGCGCCGTCCCGTAGACGTTCCCCATCGGCTCGCCCACCTGCTCCGGGAGCGACGGGTCCATCATCCCGTCGGTGGTGAACACGGTCTCGCCGCCGGCGTGGCCGTCGTAGTAGTGGCCGAAGATCTCGACGCCGTCCTCCGGGTAGCCGATCACGAAGAGCAGGTCGGGATCGCCGGAGAGCGCGGTCGCGAGCGGCTCCTCGTACTCGTCCGAGAAGGAGACCTGTCGCTGTATCTCGCCGTCGAACGACGTGGCGAAGGCGCCGGAGAGCTGCCGGCCGTAGTCGCCCGCGATGTGCAGCGTCGCCGCGGACGACGCGCCGTGCTCGTCGGCGGCAAGCCCCGCGGCGACGACGGCCTGCAGGGAGTCGTCCGGCGCGGTTCGGAAACTGAACCCGCGGTCGTTGAGGATCGAGAGCGTCGGAGTCGTGCTCGCGGGCGAGCAGTTGACCACCTCCGCGGGAATGGAGGCCTGCTGGACCGCCTGTAGGGTCACGTCGGAGCCGAGCGGCCCGGCGACCGCCGGGAACCCGGCGTCGACGAGCGTCCGCATCGCGTCGATGCCGCCGCGCGCAGTCGTCTTCGAGTCCTCGATCCGCCACTGGACGTCGGCCTCGACGGCCGAGGCGTCGAGCTGTTTTCCCGGGAGTTCGACCGCGTCGGCGATCGGTGTCCCGACGGACTCCAGTCCGCCCGAGAGGGCCATCACGCCGCCGTACCGGAGGGTGCGCTCCGAGAGGGGCGTTCGACGGTCTTCGGTGCGTTCGGCGTTCGATCCGAGGCAGCCGCCGAGCCCGAGCACGGCGCCCCCCGACGCCGCGGCCAACAGCTCGCGACGGTTGCGTTCCTGTATCGGTCTGTTACGACACACACGCGTCCGGAATCAGCTCCGATTTTTAACCCCCACCCCCCGGTTATCGAGATGAATAATCGGGTGCGGGCGATTGATACTCGGGAGGCGGGAGAACGCGTTACACTGTGTCAAAAGAACCGTTTAGGTGACCTGTGGTCGCCGCTCGGGGCTCGCGAGCGCCGAGAAACGGAGCGGCAGGGATCGAGACGGGGCGACAGAGATCGAAACGGGGTGGCACGGCACGTGCTCTCGCCGACCGAGCCGCTCAGTCGCTCCGTCCGTGAACGTACGTCTGGTCGTGGTCCGGGAACACCTCGCCGACGGTCTCCTGGCCGTGTTCGTCGGCGATGAGCGTCCGGAGTTCGTCTTCGTAGTCGGCCTTGGGGACCTCCTCGCTCGGCCCCTGTTGGACGTCGAACGTCTCTTCGACGAGCCGGTCGACGGCGTGGCGGCCGAACCCGGAGAGCGGGGAGATGTAGTCGCTGCCGTGGCGGTCCTCCAGGCTCTGCGCCTGCGCGCGCGACACCGTGGGAACGCGGTCGTCGCGGCGCGTCCCGTCGGCGATGGCGTCGACCTCGCGGCTCGCGATCGTCTCTAAGGCGTGTTCGTGGACCCGTTGGATCCCGTTTCGCGGATAGCCGTCGTCGATCATCGTCCGGGCCGCCTCCTCGGCGACCTCGCGGTCGAGTTCGACGCGCTCGAAGGGGAAGCCGAGCTCGCCGGCCGCGCGCTCGGCGTGCTTCCAGTCGTCCGTGAGCCCGAAGCTCCCGGTGACGCAGCGCACGTCGTAGAACCGGTCGAGCAGGTGAGCGGCGAGCGAGGAGTCTTTCCCCCCGCTGTACAGGAGCGCGAGCTCCATCTATCGCCGCTGGATGTCGAAGCTCTGCTGGTCGGGCTGGAGTTCCTTCAGGAGGTCGCGCATCTGGTCTTCGTCGATCTGCCCCTGGATCCGGCCGCTCTGCGCGAGCGCCGCGACCTGCTGTTTCACCTTGTCGCCGAACTCCGGTTTCGACATCGCGACCGCGTTGAGCCGCTGGCGCGCGCCGTCCGTGAGGTACTGCTTGAGCACGGCCTCCTGTTGGGCCTCGGCGCGCTCCTGCGCCTGCTGTTGGGCCTCGGCGTCGGCGCCGCCGCCCTGCTGGCGCTCGCGGAGCTCTTCCATCTTCTTCTCCCGCAGCTCTTCGAGCCGTTCGTCGTCGGGGTTCTCGCTCATACCCACCCGTTCTCGGTCCGCGCGAAAAACGATTTCGGAGGGATCGGCCCCGAGGCGCCGGTTCGGTGGCGCCGATCGAGCGCGGTCCGCGCCGCTTAAACGCCTCCTCGGCGTAGCCGCCGGTAATGAGCGAGTCGCGGGAGTTCTGTCCCCGGTGTGGCGACGCCGTCCCGGAGCGGCGCGAGCCGCTTCCCGGCGACCCCGGCGGGCGGGACGCGCTGCTGTGTGACGACTGCTACTTCGAGGACTTCGAGCTGGTCGACGCGCCCGACCGGATCGAGGTGCTGGTCTGTTCCGGCTGTGGCGCGGTCCGCCGCGGCGAGTCGTGGCGGGACGTGGGCGCGCGCGACTACACCGACGTCGCCGTCGACGAGGTCGCGGAGGCGCTCGGCGTCCACGTCGACGCCGAAGAGGTCGAGTGGGGCGTCGAGCCCGAGCAGGTCGACGAGAACAACGTCCGGATGCACTGCCGGTTCTCCGGCGTGGTCCGCGGGACGCTCCGCTCGGCGGAGGTCACCGTCCCGGTCAAGATCTCGCGGGGAACCTGCGACCGCTGCGGCCGGATCGCCGGCGGCTACTACGCCGGGATCGTGCAGGTCCGCGCGGACGAGCGCGACCTGACGCCCGCGGAGCGCGCCGAGGCGCTCGACATCGCCGAGTCGTACGTCGCCGATCAGGAGGCCGACGGCGACCGCGAGGCGTTCATCACGGAGGTGAAAGAGACCGACGACGGGCCGGACGTCAAGCTCTCCTCGAACCGGCTCGCGCAGAACGTCGCGACGCGGATCACGGAGGCGCTCGGCGGGAGCTTCGAGTCGTACCCGACGCTCGTCACCGAGGACGGCGACGGCAACGAGGTGTACCGGGTTACGTTCGCGGTCCGCCTCCCCCGCTACGCCGCGGGCGAGATAATCGACCCCGAGGACGGCGACGGGCCCGTGCTCGTCACGAGCGTCTCCGGTCGGCTTCGGGGCGTTCGCCTCGCTACCGGCGCGGAGTACACCTCCGAGTTCGAGGACGCGGCGGCCCCGGACGCGACCCGGCTCGGGCGGCGCGACGACGCCGCGGAGACGACGGTAGTGACCGTGGAAGACGAGAACGCCATCCAGGTGCTCGACCCGGTCACCTACGAGGCGAAGACGGTCCCGAACCCCGACTTCGTCGACGGCGACGCCGACACGGTGCTCGCGTTCGAGCACGGCGGCGAGGTCCACCTCGTCCCCGAGGAGTAGGCCGTCGCGGGCGTCGGGTCGGATTCTCGGGCGTCGGGTCGGATTCTCGGGCGTCGATACGCGTCGCGGGCGTCGCACCCGCACCGCTCTCGGGCTCTGAAAAGTACCGGTAGATCCGCGTGTCGCTTCCGATCAGTCCGCGCGGGCGGTCTGCTCCTCTCCGAGGGCGGCGGCGCGCTCCGATTCCGTCACGTCGATCCCGCGGCGCTCCAACTGCTCGACGAACTCAGCCTCGCTGACCCCGGCCTGCGCGGCGGCCTGAGAGAGTGTCAGTGTTCGCGCCCCGTACAGCGTCAGCGCGGTCGCCAGCCCCTTCGTTGCCATACCTAAGGTAGTAGCGTGAAGGTTTATGAAGGTTACTAATTGACTGAGGTTCCTGATACACCTTATATGATATATATTGACGATTGATCAGTCCGTGGTAATATAATACGTTCCGGGTCGCCCCGACCGGCCGGCGCTGTCCGGAGTCGGCGGCGCTGACCCGTCCGGCGGCCCGCGCCCGCAGGAGTTATCACGCTCTGCGGCCGTAGCCGGTGCATGGACAGACAACAGTTGATCGCGCTGTTCTTCGCGTTCCTCATGGTCAGTTCCATGGCCGCGTGGGGCGTCTCGCTCCTGTAGCGTCGAACGCAACCGGTCTCGCGACCGCGGTCCGAGTCGGATCGATACCGCTACCGGCCTTCTATCGGCGACCCTCAGCCGTCGCCCCAGACGTCGGAAAGGGGGTGATCCTCCCGGCGCTCCGCGTCCGCCTCCGAGCGCGTGCGCGTCGTTTCGCCTTTACCGCCCGTCCCGTCGGTCGCTCCCGTTTCCGTCCCGCCGGACCCTCCCGAGCCGTTCGCTCGCGGGCCGCCTTTGCGGCTCCCGCCTCCGCTCTCTCCTCCGCTCGCCTCCCCGCCGAGAGTCGTTCCCCCGCGCCGGGTCGCCCGCGACGGGCCGGACGGATCGGCGTCGATCCCGGCGAGCGCGGCGTCGGGGTCGAAGTCGGGCAGCGTCGGCGTCGTCATCGCGTCGATCTGATCGCGGAACCACGGCGGCGTGTCGGCCTTCGCGCGGTCGAAGAGGTCGAGCAGCGAGTCGTCCGCGAGGTACGTCGCGCCGCGGTCGTCGGGCGCGCGGACGACCCGGCCGCACGCCTGGATGACGGTCCGGAGCGCGGTCCGGTGGTACCACGCCCACTGGTCGTCGGCGAGCCGGCGGGCGACCCGCGAGTCGTTGGTGTTGCGGTACGGGGCCTTACACACCACCTGCCACCGGCAGAGGTCGCCTTTCAGGTCGAGCGCCTCCTCCATCTTCACGGAGACGAACACCTCCGGGTCGTCGCTGGCCTTCCACGCCGACAGCTCCGCGTCCCGGTTCGCGCGGTCGTGTCGCCGGACCCGTGCGGCGACGCCGAACTCGCCCAGCAGCTCGGTGAGCCGCCCGGCGATGTCGTACGAGTGCGCGTGGATGAGCCCCTTCTCGTCCGGGTGTTCGGCCATCAGGCGGACGATCAGCCGGGCGATCTTCGGCACCGTCTCGTCGCGGTGCTCGTAGGTCATCGACCCCTGCGTCACGTCGTACAGGGGCCGGTTCGAGAGCGGGAAGGTGTGCTCGACGTCGACGAGGGCGACGTTCGCGGGGTCGAGGCCGACCCCGCGGCAGAACGCCTCCTTCGAGAGGATGGTGGCGGACAGCAGCGCGAACTTGTTCCCGCGATCCCACACGGTGTGCCGGAGGTAGCGGGCCGGATCGAGGGGTTTGATCGCGAGCGCCGACCCCTCGCCGTCGGGCTGGTCGACGACCCACGTCGTCGGCGACTCCGGGTCTCGGTAGTCCTCCAGGAACCAGCCGAGCTCGCTGATGAGTTCCTGTAGGCGGTCGCGACGCGCCACCTCCTCGCGGTCGAGTTCGGGCCGCCCGGTCAGCTCGTCTTTCGCGCGCTCCGCGACATCGCGGAGGGAGGCGACGAAGCGGGCGGTGCGGTCGAGCGCGTCCTCCTCCGGGCCCGCGTCGGCCTCCACGTCCGGGACGCTCACGTCGTCCCACACCGGGACGCGGTCGGGCGAGAGCTCGATCGTCGCGTACATCTCCGCCCATTCCGCGAGCCCGTGCGCCTCGTCGATCACGACGGCGTCGCGCTTGCGGAACACCTCCGAGCCGGCGGTCCGCATGAAGTAGGCGAGGGTCATCGCCGCGTAGCGGTTCCCGGAGGCGATGGCGCGGTCGGAGAAGTACGGGCACCGGTGTTTCACGGAGCAGTCGAACCCCTGCTGGCGGACGCAGGGCGCGCGGTTGACCGGCGTGTCGTGCTCGCCGGGGAGGATGCAGTCGTAGTTCGATTTCCCCCGGATCACCGCCAGGTCGTCGAGCAGGTCGTCGGCCTCCACGTCGTCGATCTGCGACACCTGCGGGGTGGTGTAGTAGGCGCCGGTCGCCTCGCTGGGGGCCGTCTCGTCGACGGTGGCCGACGCGCCCATGATTGCCCGCGCGAGGAGGGACTTGCCGCTGCCGGTCGGCGCGCGCACCAAGACCACGTCGTTACCGGCGGCGAACGCGTCGCGGATGTCCGCGAGCGCCCGCTCCTGTGCCCCGCGGAAGCTCGGGGCAGGGAATTCGGCGGGGATCCGATCGGGGTCCACGACTTCCCCTGGCGCGCTCTCGGAATTAAACCCTCGCTTGCCGTCGCCTCGCTTGCCGTCGCCTCGGTTGCCTGTCGCCTCGCTTGTCGTCGCCTCGGTTGCCTGTCGCCTCGCTTGTCGTCGCCTCGGTTGCCTGTCGCCTCGCCCGTCGCCGATCGGTTCTCTCACCCGGAACCGCGACTTCTCGCCCGAAATAAACAGGAAACTACCGCATTGTTTATGGAGGGTCGGCGAGAGGTCGTGGTATGAACTGGCGAGAGGCGGAACGGGAGTTCGCGGACGACGTCGTCGCCCGCGAGACGCTCCCGCGCACGTTCGAACGGTCCGCCGAGCGCAACGCGGACCGGCTCGCCCAGCGGTACAAGGGCGATGTCTACGATCGCTCGCTGGTCTCCAGCGGCGTGCTCCCCCCCGCTTCGGCGGGCGAGTACGCCGACGTGACCTACGCCGAGATGCGCGCGATCGTCCGGCGGCTCGCGACCGGGTTCCGCGAACTCGGCGTCGACGGCGACACCCGCGTGGCCCTCTACGCGCAGACCCGGATGGAGTGGGCCCAGACCGACTTCGCGGCGCTGGCCGCGGGCGCGACCGTCACGACCGTGTACGCCTCCTCCTCGCCGAACCAGGTCCGCTACCTGATCGAGGACCCCGGCGCGACCGTCGTTGTCGCGGAGAACCGCGAACTGCTCGACGAGGTGCTCGGGGTCGCCGACGCCCTCGACCACGAACTCGACGCGCTCGTGACGTTCGACGACGTGGACACGGCCGACCTCGACGCGGATATCGGCGGTGGCGGCGGAGCCGACGGCGACACCGGGCTCTCAGTCGACGACGTGTACACCCTCGGCGAGGTCCACGCCCTCGGCGACGACGCGTTCGACGAGGACGCCTACCAGTCGTGGATCGACGCGATCGACGTGGGTGACCTCGCGAGCCTCATCTACACCTCCGGGACCACGGGCCAGCCGAAGGGCGTCCGGCTCACCCACGCGAACTTCCGGGAGAACGTCAACCAGTGTTACCGGCGCTTCGCGGACCGCCCGGACCGCGACGGCGACGTGCCGGGGATCAGCGCCGAGTCGACGACGCTCTCCTTCCTCCCCCTCGCGCACGTCTTCGAGCGGCTCGCGGGTCACTACATGATGTTCGCGGCGGGCGCGACGGTCGGCTACGCCGAGAGCCCCGACACCCTCCGCGAGGACTTCGGGCTCGTCCGCCCGACGACGACCACGAGCGTCCCGCGCGTCTACGAGAAGCTGTACGACGCGATCCGCGAGCAGGCGAGCGAATCGCCCGTGAAAGAGCGCATCTTCGAGTGGGCAGTCGGGGTGGGACGTGCCCACCACGAGGCCGACAGGCCGGGCGCCCTGCTCGACGCCAAGCGCGCGATCGCCGACAAGCTGGTGTTCTCGTCGGTCCGGGAGGCGATCGGCGGCAACGTCGACTTCTTCATCTCCGGCGGCGGGTCGCTGTCGGCGGAGCTGTGCGCGCTGTACCACGCGATGGACCTCCCGATCTTAGAGGGGTACGGGCTCACGGAGACCTCCCCGGTGATCTGCGTCAACCCGCCGGAGGAACCGAAGGTCGGCACCATCGGCCCGCCGGTGGTCGACACCGAGGTCGCGATCGACGGCGCCGTCGTCGGCGAGGAGGCTGCGGACCTGGCCGGCGACGTCGGCGAGCTGCTCGTTCGCGGCCCGCAGGTGACCGACGGCTACTGGAACCGCCCGGACGCGACCGCGGAGGCGTTCACCGATCCGGACCGGCTCCCGGAGGACGCCGTCGTCGCCGGCACACCCCCCGACGAACGCGACGGCGACCCGGACGAGCCTTGGTTCCACACCGGTGACATCGTCCAGCTCAGGCCGGACGGGTACGTCGCCTTCCGCGAGCGCGCCAAGCAGCTGCTCGTCCTCTCGACCGGGAAGAACGTCGCGCCGGGACCGATCGAGGACCGGTTCGCGGCCAACGAGTTTGTCGAGCAGTGCGTCGTGCTCGGCGACGGCCGGAAGTTCGTCTCCGCGCTGATCGTCCCGAACTTTGAGAAGGTGGACGCGTGGGCCGACGCGCGGGGGATCGACCTCCCCGACGACCGCAAGGAGATCTGTCGCGACGACCGAGTTCGCGAGCGGATCCAAGAGGAGGTCGACCGCGTCAACGAGGAGTTCGAACCGTACGAGCGGATCAAGCAGTTCCGGATCGTCGACGAGGAGTTCACCGAGGAGAACGACCTGCTCACGCCGACGATGAAGAAGAAGCGGCGCAACATCCTGGACCGCTTCGCCGACGAGGTCGAACTGATCTACGACGTCGAGTAGCAGGAAAACGACCGGCGCGGTGAACTATCTGGAAACCAATATATATCGTGACGGAGTAGGTCCGTCAATGGTCTTTTGGACCGCTCCCCGGAACGGATTCGCCGCGCTGGGTGTTCTCTGTGCCGGGCTCGGCGGTCAACATTTGCTGCTCGAAGGGGAGGGCGTTGGGACGGTGCTGGAGGCCCCCCTCGTGTTCTGCCTCTCCGGCATCGTCTTCTACACGGTGTACGACCTCCCGCGGTGGGACGTTTCTCTTGCCGGCCAGCGGCGCGCCCTGCGGATCAGCGTCGGGACGGCGGTATCGTTCGTTGCGCTCGCCGGCGTCGTCTGGCTCATCTGGCTGCTCGAACACCACGCGTTCGAACTCTCGTTTCTGATCTCGTTCGCCACCAGCCTCGGGTCGGCGGTCGGTTCTCGGGGCAGCCTGTACGCGGTGCAGGCAGACGAGCAGCTCACCGAGGCAAAGGAGCTCGCCGCGTTGCTGTCGATCAACGACCGCGTGCTGCGTCACAACATCCGAAACGAGCTCGCTATCGCGCTCGGCCATCTGGAGGAGATCGAAGACGCGGGAGCGAGGTTCGAGGACGCACGGGAGGGGATCGAACCGCCGGGAGCGACGAGCGGGAACGCCGCCGAAACGCCCGACATCTCGGAGCGGACGCGTATCGTGCGGGACCACTTGGAGGGGCTCGTCGAGACGAGCGACCGAACCCGGCGAATCGTGTCGATCTGGCGGACGGAGGGGCTCGAAACGTTCGACCTCGTCGACGCCGTCGACGAGGAGGTGGCCGATCTGCTGACGGAGGCCCCCGATGCGACGGTCCGTACGGACTTGCCCGACAGTTGCCTCGTGCGGACGCATCCGGCGTTCTCGCTCGCGTTGCGCGAGGCGCTCCGGAACGCGGTCGAACACAACCCCTCCGACGTGGAGATCACCGTCGACGTGCGGCGACGCGACGACGGCACGACGGGCGTCGTCATCGCGGACACCGGACGAGGGATTCCCCAGAGCGAGCGAAATGCGCTCGAAAACGCCGCGGAGACGCCGCTCGAACACACTGAGGGACTTGGCCTGTGGCTGATATACTGGGCGGTGACTCGCTCCGGCGGCGCGGTCGAGTTCGCGGACAACGATCCGCGGGGGACGATCGTCAGGATCACGCTCCCTGCTCGCGCCGAGTCGCCCGCCGACCCGGCGGTCGGCGGCTTCGGCGACGAGAGCTGAGGGACGCGAGGCGACGCGACAGCTCGCGGACGCTCCGAAAGATCAGGCCGACGTGACGGACGATTCCCCGCGGTCGTCTCGTTCGACGGACTCGCCGTCGATCGAGTCGCGATCCGCCGCCGCGACCGGTTCCCCGAAGGCGTAGACCGTGTTGTGGCCGGTCACCTCGATGGTGAGGAAGTCGCCCACGTCCACGCCGCGCTCGGTGGCGTTCTGGACGATGATCTGTCGGTAGGCGCCGTCGCGGCACTTCACGGAGTCGCCGGTGCCCTCCTCGACGACGAGCACCTCGAAGGTCTCGCCGACCATCGACTCGTACGCCTCGCCGACGACCTCCATCTTCAGCTCCGACATCGCCTTCGAGCGCTCCTTCTTGATCGTCCCGCCGAGCCCCTTCATCTCGGCGGCGTCGGTGCCGGGACGCTTCGAGAAGCGGGTGACGTTTATCTTCTCGGGACGGACCTCGGCGAGCAGATCCATCGACCGCTCGTGGTCGTCGTCGGTCTCGGTGGGGAAGCCGACGATGAAGTCGGTCGAGAGCGTCCAGTGGTCGAGCCGGTCGTCGAAGGTGTCGACGATCTCGCGGAACTTCTCGACGCGGTGCTGTCGGCGCATGTCTTCGAGCACCTCGTCGGACCCCGACTGGACCGGCGCGTGGATGAAGTCGTACAGCTCCTCGTTGTCGGCGAACACCTCGGCCAGTTCCTCGTGGATGCCGTGGATCCCGCCGGGGTTCGCCATCCCGAGCCGGACTCGGAACTCGCCGTCGATGTCGCAGATCCGGTCGAGTAGCTCCGGGAGCTTCCGGTCGCCGTCGTCCCAGCCGTAGACGCCGGTGTCCTGTCCGGTCACGCGGATCTCCTTGGCGCCGGCGTGGACGAGCGCGCGGGCCTTCTCGACGTTCTCCTCGACCGACGGGGAGTCGACCCGCCCGGTCGCGAACTTCGTGATGCAGTACGAGCAGTTGCTCATACAGCCGCGCGCGATGGGGAGGATGCCGACGACGCCGTCTAAGACGGGCTCGGCGTCGGGGGTGACCGTCGGGCACTCGCCGTTGAGCACGTACGAGGGCACCTCGTCCCAGTGGAGGATCTCGGCGTCGACGTCGGCCTCCGCGAACATCTCGCCCTGCGCGAGCGCCATGCAGCCGGTGACGACGAGCTCGGCGGTCACGTCTTCCAGCTCCTCGGCGCGCCGGAGCATGTTTCGCTCCGTCTTCTCGACGACCGTACAGGTGTTGAGGATGGCGACATCAGCGTCTTCGGGACCGTCTGCCGGGCGGTGACCGCCGTCGCGCAGCGCCCGCTCTATCTCCCGGCTCTCGCCCCGGTTGGAACTACAGCCGTAGGTTTCGATGTGATACGTCGCCATCGAGTGGGCTCACTACCGGTCGCGCGGGCAAAAACGCGACGGATCGGTACGGAACCCGTCGGCGTCAGTCCTCGGCGACCGCGGTCGCCGTCGGCGCCTCCGCGTCGGGCTCGGAGGCGGCCTCGGGCTCGGAGCCGGTCGGCCGCTCCGACTGGGGGACGGCCGCGTAGACGGACCGGCGAGCGTCCTTGGGGCAGAGCCCCTCCTCGACGAGCCCGGCCTCGGTGAGCTTCTCGACCGCGAACCGGACGGTTCGGGTCGAGAGACGGGTCTCCTCGGCGAGCCCCGTCTGGTCGAACCGGCCCTCCTCGTCGAGGACGTAGTAGACCAGTTTGGCGCTCGGCGGGAGCGGCTCGAGCAGCTCGCGGGTGGCTTCGTGCATACCGGGATCGTACGGTCGAAACGGGCATAACCGTGGCTCGGGTGTGCGCCACCCTCGCACGTCCACGACCGTTTTATATACCGTCTGCTTCGCGGCGCCCGGTCCCGCTCAGCCGTCGGTTCGGAACTCGAACCGCGCGCCGTCCTCGTCGACCACGTCGAGCGTCCAACCGTGCGCGGCCGCGATCTCGTGGACGATCGCGAGCCCGAACCCCGTTCCGGTGGGGTCGCTCGACGTCCCGTACTCCGTCGCCTCGTCGGGATCGATCTCGAAGCCGACGCCGTCGTCCGCGACGTAGAAGCCGTTCGTGAGCGCGCCGACGGTGACCGTGACGCCGTCGGCGTCCGCCGTCGAGTCGGCGGCATGTGCCACGCTGTCGCCGGGCTTCGCCCGGCTGTTCGTGGAACCGTGTTCCACGCTATTCGTGAACAGGTTCTCCAGCAGGGTGCGCAGCCGCTCCGGGTCGGCGTCGACCGCGAGCGACTTCTCGGGGAGATCCAGCGTCGCGTCCGCCGTGTTGACCGTCCGCCACGCCCGTGCGGCCGCGTCGGCGAGCGAGACGGACACCAGCTCGTCGACCGTCCGCCCCTGTCGCGCCAGTGCGAGCAGGTCGTCGATGAGCTCCTCCATCCGGTCGTGAGCGTCGGCGATCCGATCGAGATCGTCGAGCGTGTCGCCGTCGTCCACCGTCGTTCGCGCGAGTTCGAGCCGGCCGGCCGCGACGTTGAGCGGGTTCCGGAGGTCGTGCGAGACGAGCCCGGCGAACTTCTCTAACCGGTCGATCTCCCGCTGGAGCTCCGCGTCGCGGTCGCGGAGCTGGGCCGTTCGCTGCGCGTGATCGAGCGCGACGGTGACGTTCGCGCCGAGCACCCGCGCCAGCTGTACCGCGGTGTCGTCGAAAAATTCCGGCTCCTGCGAGCCGAGCGGCATCACCCCGTGGTCGCCGAGCGGGACGACGAGCAGGCTCCGGAGGTCGCCGTAGCCGATGGCGGTGTCGACCGCCTCGAGGTCGTCGACGACGATCGGTTCGCCGGTCTCGAACGCCTCCCAGAGCCGCCCGTCGCCCGGGCCGAAGGCGGGTCGCTCGCCGAGCGCCTCGGTCGCTTCGCGGCTGATCGCGGTCGGTAGCAGCGCCTCCGCGTCGGGGTCGTGCAGCCGAACGCCGCTGCTCGGGAACTCGAGGATGTCGACCGCCGCTCGCGCCGCGAGCGTCGCGATCTCCTCGCGGTCCCCGCCGCGGAACATCTCGCGGGTCGTCTCGTGGAGCCGTCGGAGAGTGCGCTCGACGCGCTTCTGCTCGCCGATGTCGGCGTAGACGTTGTAGATGATCGTCTCGTCCGGCCGCTCGACGGGGATCACGTTGAGGATGAAATCGCGGAGCCCGTCGGCGGTCCGGCGCTGCACCTCCCGGCGGAGCGGCTCGTCGTCCGCGATCACCGCGCCCGGGTCGATGTGTGCGTCCCCGTCGGGGACGATCGCCTCACGGATCGTTCCGTAGTCGTGTTCGGCCTCGGAGAACCCGAACGTCTCCTCGAACGCCTCGTTGGTGGCGTCGAGCCGCCGCTCGCCCCCGTTCTCGGAGCCGGTCCTGGCGACGGGAAGCGGCAGGTCCTCGAACAGCGCGGAGAGCCTGTCGCGCTCGGCTCTAAGCGCGTTCTCCGTCTCGATCTGTTCGAGCGCGTCGGCGGCGTGGGCGGCCAGCAGTTCGGCGAACTCCACGTCGCCGTCGTCGAACGCCGCGTACCCGTCGGAGACCGCCTGAAACGATCCGTACGGGCCGATCGGGACGCTGATCGCCGAGCGGATGTCGTCGGCCACCGGATCGGCCAGCTCCTCCGCGTCGGCCGAGCCGCTCCCGTCGCCCCCGATTTCGGCGTCGGAGCCCGCGCTGCGGTCTGCCGTCTCCGGGTTCGACCGCCCCGGGCTCTTCGGGTCCTCTAGCTCGTTCGGGTCCGCCGGGTCGACGCTGAGGTTGTCGACGACGATGGTCCGCTCGTCGGCGACGGTGGTCCCGACGACGCCCTCGCCGAGGTCGAACGCCCGCACCTCGTCCTCGCTGACGTTCTCCGACCGCGCCTCGGGAACGAGCCGGTCGCCCCGGCGGCGCGCGGTGACGCAGCGGTCGAACGACAGAATCTCCTCGGCGGCGTCGACGACGCGCTCGAACACCTCGCCCGCGCTCTCGGCCCCGGACACCTCGGTCGCGAACTCGTGGATCGCGGCCACCTTCGCGTTCACCTCCCGGAGGTCGCGCTCGGCCCGCCGGCGGTCGAGGGCGTTCTCGACGCTGTTCGCGAGCATCTCGTACCGGTCGCGGCCGACGCCCTTCTGGAGGTAGTCGGTGACGCCGGCCGAGATCGCCTCGCTCGCGATCTCCTCGCTCCCGCGGCCGGTGAACAACACGAAGGGGAGGCCGGGATCGATCGACCGGACCTCCTCGAGGAGTTCGAGCCCGTCGATGCCGGGCATGTTGTAGTCGCTGACGACGCAGTCGACGCGGTCGTCCGCGACGACCCCGATCGCCTCCGTCGGCGACGTCCGCGTGACCGTCTCCACCCCGTCGACGAGCCGCTCGACGTGCGTGGCCGCGAGGTCGGCCGCTCCCGGCTCGTCGTCGACGAGGAGCACCCGCCGCGGTCCGCCCCCGGCCGGCTCCGATCCCCGGAAGGCGTCGGCCTCCCGTCCGTCACGGCCCCCCGTGGGATCGGTTTCCATGGGTGCACCTGCCCCTACGGGTAATTTTACTTTTCCCTCCGATAACCGAAACTGAGAACCACGCGGAAACAGACGCCGCGGAGCGCCTGACTCGTTACACCGTCCCGCTGAGAGGAGCTACAGGAAGTCCTCGACGTGGTCGGCGACCTCCTCGGGGGTGTCGCCGACGGGGACGCCCGCGTCGTTGAGCGCGTCGATCTTCGACTGCGCCGTGCCCGTCCCGGAGCCGGAGACGATGGCGCCGGCGTGGCCCATGCGCTTTCCCGGCGGCGCGGTGCGCCCGGCGATGAAGCCGGCGACCGGCGTGTCCATGTGTTCGCCGATGAAGCGGGCGGCCTGCTCCTCGTCCTCGCCGCCGATCTCGCCGCACATCACGACCGCGTCGGTGTCGGGGTCGGCCTCGAACGCCTCCAGGGCGTCGATGAAGGAGGTGCCGATGATCGGGTCGCCGCCGATGCCGATCGCGGTCGACTGGCCGAGCCCGCGCTCGGTGAGGTTGTCGACGACCTGGTAGGTGAGGGTACCGGAGCGGGAGACGAGCCCGACGTTCCCGTCGGAGAAGATGTTGCCGGGGAGGATGCCGAGCTTCGCCTCGCCGGGCGTGATGATGCCCGGACAGTTCGGGCCGATGAGGCGAGTGTCGGTCTCGCTCAGGCGCTTGTTCACCTTCGCCATGTCCTGGGTCGGGATCCCCTCGGTGATCGCGACCGCGAGATCGAGGTCGGTGTCCAGCGACTCGAAGATCGCGTCGCCGGCGAACGCCGGCGGCACGAAGATGACGGAGGCGTCCGCGTTCTCCTCCTCGACGGCCTCGTCGACGGTGTCGTAGACCGGGACGCCGTCGACCTCCTGACCGCCCTTGCCGGGCACCGCGCCGGCGACGACGTTGGTGCCGTACTCGATCATCTGGCCGGCGTGGAACTTCCCTTCCCCGCCGGTGATACCCTGCACAACCACTCTGGTGTCGTCGTCGACGAAAATGCTCATTGGGTCACCTCCTCGGCGTTCTTCACCGCGCGCTGGACCGCGTCCTCCAGCGTCTTCTCGACTTCAACGAGGTCCGTGTTCAGGATCTCCATCCCCTCCTCGGCGTTCGTGCCGGCGAGCCGGACGACGACCTTCTTCGGGATCTCGTCGAACTGCTCTAAGGCCTCGTTGATCCCCTTGGCGACCTCGTCGCCGCGGGTGATCCCGCCGAAGATGTTGAACACGACCGCGTCGACGTTCTCGTCGGAGAACACCATATCGAGCGCCTGCGTGACGCGTTCGGCCTTCGCGCCGCCGCCGATGTCCAGGAAGTTGGCGGGCGCGCCGCCGTAGTAGTCGACTAAGTCGAGCGTCGTCATCACGAGGCCGGCGCCGTTGCCGATGATACCGACGTTCCCGGAGAGGCGGACGTAGTCGAAGCCGTACTCGCCGGCCTTCCGTTCGAGGTCGTCCTCGTAGGACTCCTCCGCGAGGTCCTCGAGGTCGGGATGGCGGAACAGCGCGTCCTCGTCGATGTTCATCACGGCGTCCGCGGCGATCACGTCGCGGTCGCCCGTGATCATGACGGGGTTGACCTCGATCTCCGAGGCGTCGTTCTCCTCGTAGAGGTCGTACAGCGTCGTGAGGATCGAGGCCACGTCGAGCGCCACGTCGGCGTCGACGCCGGCCTCGTAGACGACCTTCCGGGCCTGGTACGGGTGGAGGCCGAACGCGGGGTCGACGTGCTCGCGCGCGATCGCGTCGGGGTTCTCCTCGGCGACCTCCTCGATGTTCACGCCGCCCTCGGTCGAGACCATCAGGACCGGTTCGCCCGCGCCGCGGTCCATCGTGACGCCGACGTACAGCTCGTCGACGAAGTCGACGCCGGCCTCGACGAGGACCGAGTCGACGGTGTACCCCTTCAGGTCCATGCCGAGGATCTCCTCGGCGTACTGCTCGGCCTCCTCGCGGTCGGTCGCGATCTTGATCCCGCCGGCCTTGCCGCGGCCCCCCACGTGGACCTGCGCCTTGATCGCGGCCGGGTAGCCGATCTCGTCGACCGCGTCGAGCGCCTCGTCGACGGTCGTCGCGAGCCGGGAATCCGGTACGGGGATCCCGGCGTCGGCGAAGATAGTCTTCGCTTGATGTTCGTGTAGTTTCATCCGTTTCGAAGGCCGGGAGACTCCGGCTTAAATTGTGCCGATTCGGCTCGAACGGCTGGCTGGCGTCGCTCGGCGGACGCCGCGGGGCGCGGGTCGCTCCCCTCAGTCGAACGTCCAGTTCGTCTCGACCGCCGGCGGATCCGACAGCGTCTGGTAGACGACGCAGTACTTCTCGGTGTACTTCCGGAGCGCCGCGCGGGTGTCCTCGTCGACGTCGCCGTCGACGGTGACGTCGAGACGGAGGTCCTCGAACCCGACCGGGGCCTCGTCGTCGACGCCCATCGTCCCGCGGAGATCCAGGTCGCCGCTGGCGTCGACGCTGATGTCGGCGTCGACGCCGAAGCTCTCGGCGACGGCCTGTGCGGTCAGCTGGGAGCAAGCGGCCAGCGCGCCAAGCAGGAGGTCGCCCGAGCAGGCTCCTCCGCCGGGTCCGCCGGCGCCCTCGTGCAGCTCCGCCTCGTAGATCGCCCGGCCGATGTCCACGCTACACGACCGCGCGTCGCCCTGCTCTTCCCCGGTCGCTGACAGCGTGATCTGGGCCGCCTCGGGGTTCTTCTCGTACTCTCTCTTCAGCGGTTCCTGATCGGCTTGCAGGTCATTCTCGGCCACGTGCGTCTCTCACTCGCACACACAAAAAGCGTTCTGCCGATCCCGCCCCCCGTCTCTCCCTCGCCGCCTCTCCCCCGGCCACCGCTCGGTCGTCGCCGCTCGGTCGTCGTCGCTCGGTCGTCGTCGCTCGGTCGTCGCCGCTCAGTCGTCGTCGCCGAGGATGACGCGGTGGGTCATCGCTTCCGGATCGAGCACCTCGTCGGCCTCCTCCTCGGTGAGGTAGCCGGCCTCGACGGCGGCCTCGCGGACACTTTTGCCCTCCTTGAGAGCGGTCTTCGCCACCTTACTCGCCTTGTCGTAGCCGATCGCGGGGTTGAGCGCGGTCGCGAGCGCCATCGACTGCTCGACGCGCGTCTCGCAGTGCTCCTCGTTGGCTTCGAGCTTCGCCACGAAGCGCTCGCCGAAGGTCTCGGCGGCGTTCGAGAGCAGCTCGGCGGACTCGAGGAAGTTGTGCGCGAGCACGGGCTTGTAGAGGTTTAAGTCGATCTCGCCGCGGGCGGCGCCGGCGGAGATCGCGGCGTCGTTGCCCACGACCTGCTTGTGGACCTGGTTGACCGACTCGGCGACGACCGGGTTGATTTTGCCCGGCATGATCGACGAGCCGGGCTGGTTCTCGGGCTGTTCGACCTCTCCGAGGCCGTTACGCGGCCCGGACGCGAGCAGGCGGAGGTCGTTGGCCATCTTGTTGAGGCTCCCGGCGATGGTGCGGAGCGCGCCGTGCGCCTCGCTCATCGCGTCGTGGGCGGCCTGCGCCTCGAAGTGGTTGTCGGCCTCGCGGAAGGTCGTGTTCGTCTCGTCGGAGATGTACTCGGCGGCGAGCTCCGGGAAGTCGGGGTGGGTGTTGAGCCCGGTGCCGACCGCGGTGCCGCCCAGCGCGAGCTCTCGGAGGTTCGACTGGACGCTCTCGGCGCGCTCGATGCCCTTCGCGACCTGCGTCCGGTAGCCGCTGAACTCCTGGCCGAGCCGGATCGGAGTGGCGTCCTGCAGGTGAGTGCGGCCGGTCTTGACGACGCCGTCGAACTCGGTCTCCTTGGCCTCGAGCTCGGCGTGGAGCGTTTCGAGGGCGGGCACCAGATCCTTCTCGACGGCCTCCAGGGAGGCGACGTGCATCGCGGTCGGGATCACGTCGTTGCTCGACTGGCCGTAGTTGACGTGGTCGTTCGGGTGGACCACCCGGTCGCCGATCTCCGCGCCCGCGATCTCGGCGGCGCGGTTGGCGATCACCTCGTTGGCGTTCATGTTCGAGGAGGTGCCGGAGCCGGTCTGGAACACGTCGACGGGGAACTGGTCGTCGTGCTCGCCGGCGATCACCTCGTCGGCGGCGGCGACGATCGCGTCGGCGGTGTCGTCGTCGATGAGGTCCAGGTCGCGGTTCGCCTGCGCGGCGGCCTTCTTGACGACGCCGAGCGCGCGGATGAACCGGCGACTCATTCCGATCCCCGAGATGGGGAAGTTCTCGACGGCGCGCTGGGTCTGCGCGCCCCAGTAGGCGTCCGCCGGCACCTGCATCTCTCCGAGGCTGTCCTCCTCCGTGCGGTAGTCCTCACCCATGCGTGCGCGTTCCCGCGAGGCCGGGTAAAAGCTACTGGAAGCGCGCCGGGAGCGAGAGTCGACTGGAAGTGAGACGCGGACGGGTGCGAGAGTCGACTGGAAGTGAGACGCGGACGGGAGTGAGACCCGGACGACCGCGAGCGCCGCGGACCTCGCCGGACGCTCACCCTCGGTTCGTCGCCCACCCCGCGAGCGCGAGGAAGCCGAGCGTCATCCCGAAGAACAGCAGGAGCACCCAGCCGAACCCCGGAGCGAGCGCCTCTCCGCGGAGGAACTGCACGCCGAGGAACCCGGCGGCGACGACCGCGACGATCGGCCACGACGCGTCCTGCAACCGGCGCAACAGGGAGGGCGGAAGCCGCATGCGACGGCGTTCGGCGGGCGGAAGCTAAAAATCGGCGCCATCCTCGGCGGGCGTCATCGACCGCCGGCCAGTACGCGATCAGTCCGTCAGTACGCGATCAGCACCACCGCGACGACCGCGGCGCCGATGCCGGCGATATCGCTCACGGCGAGCGAGTCGCCCAGGGCGACGACGCCGAGCGCCGCGGCGACGACGAAGTACAGCGCCGTGATCGTCGTCGCGATCCCCGCCGCGCCGGCCTGCAGCGCGGCATAGTACGCGATCGCGCCGACCCCTGAGGCGACGCCCGCGAGCGCCGCGATCCCGACCGCGCTCGGGTCGCTCCCGAGGACCGCCGTCCCACGGTAGAACACGTACAGCACGGCGACGCCGATCCCGACCGCGTAGGAGACGATCATCGCCGCCTCCGGCGCCATCGACCGCGTCGCCACGTCCGCCAGCACCGCCCAGACCCCCCACGCGACCGCGCCGATCAGCGCGAGCCCGATGACGTGGTTCACCGGCCCGGCCTCACTCTCCCTCGACCGGGAACAGCCCCGCTTCTCGGAGTTCGTCGTCGAGGGTTCCGTCGCCGTGTTCCGCGTAGTCTTCGGGCGTGTACGTCTTGATCTCCAAGGCGTGGACGGAGCGGGTCATGTGGTCGCCGACGGCGTCGTACACGCGCTGGTGCTGGTCGACGAGCGACTCCCCCTCGAAGGCGGGCGAGACGACCCACGCCGCGAAGTGGGCGTCCTCGTCCTCGTCGTCGTGGACGCGCGGGGTCGTCACGCGGGCCACGGCGTCCGGGATTCCGTCCTCGATGAGATCGGCGATTTCGGCCGGGTCGATGGTCATACGCCTCGTCGGGTCCGCCTCGTCAAAAAGCGACCGCATGATCGGTGGGGCGCGTCGCGTTCGGTTCGGCTTCGGTTCCGGTGACCTCGATCAGCTCTCGGTCTCGTTCGCGGCCGTTCCGTTCTCGGCGTCACTCGACCCGTCGTCGTCGCCGTCGCCTTCGCTTTCGCCGTCGTCCGATTCATCATCGCCTCCCTCCTCGTCATCGCCCTCGTCCTCATCATCACCGTCTTCGTCCCCGTCATCGCCTCCCTCCTCGTCATCACCGTCTTCGTCCTCGTCGATCTCGTTCACCTCCACGTCTCGCCCCGCGACCCCGCTCCCCGAGATCACGGGCTTGAGGATGTAGCCGTTGTTCGGGCCGCGCTTGACGACGTTGATGTCGAAGACGAAACTGACGGACTCGTCGGGGGTGACCTCGAAGCCGTTCGTGATCTGGAGCTTCTCGCTCGGGAGCTTCACGTCGACTTCCTCGCCGTCGACGATCCCCTCGACCGCCGTGACCGAGAGCTCGATCTTCTGGTAGCTCCCCGCCGGGATCTCGCCGTCGAACACGGCGATCGCGTCGTCCTCGATCACCTGCGTGAGGTCGACCGTCGCGCCGTCGAGGGCGACGACGGTGAAGCCGCGATCGTCCTCGTCGTCTTCGCCTTCGTCGTCCTCGTCGCTCTCGTCGTCGCCACCGTCGTCCGGGTCCTCGTCCGCGTCGTCTTCCTCCTCCGCGGTTCCGTTCTCGGTGTCGTCCGTTTCGGTCTCGTTGCCGTCCTGATCGGAACCGTCGTTTTCGCCGTCGTCCTCCTCCGCGTCGTCCTCCTCGTCATCGGACTCCTCCTCGTCGCCTTCCTCGCTCGCCTCGAAGAGACGGGCCTCGTCGAGGGTGACGTTCAGCTGATCGAAGTCGTCGATGTCGGCCGGCGCGTCGCTGATCAGGAGCCGGAAGGTTCCGGTGAGCGTCTCGGAGCCGTCGGAACCGTCTGAGTCGTCCGAGCCGTCGCTCCCGTCGGAGCCGTCGGAGGGGGTGGGGACTCCGTCGCCGGCACAGCCCGCGAGCAACGTCGCGCTCGCGCCCGCGCCGAGCGCCACGAACTCCCGTCGCCGGAAGCCGTCGGCGGTGGTTTCCTGAGTGCGATCGTCGCCCGTCGTCCGCGATGGGTCCGTCATGGTGATTCAGCGAACGGCCCCTGAGCGGGTATAAATGGACGATACTCAGTCCGAATTTGGACGGATCAAGTCCGTTTTTCGGGTACTCGGCCGGTCAGTTTACATGGGCGAGCGAGCCTCACTGATGAGAGTTACAGCTCGGCCGTCTCGATGCCGGCCTCCTCGACGATTCGCTTCGCGTGGCGCGTGGCGCGCTCGCGGACCGCGTCGGCGTCGACCCCGACGTGCTCGCCGTCGTCATACCGGATTCGGCCGTCGACCATCGTGAAGGTCACGTCGTCGCCGTGGGCGGCGTACACCAGGTGCGAGAGCGGGTCGTGGAGCGGGGTGGCGCGGGTGCGGTCGGTGGTGATCCCGATCACGTCGGCGCGCCGGCCCTCGCGGAGCGTGCCGAGGCGGTCGAAGCCGGCGGCGCGCGCGCCGTTCGTCGTCGCCATCTTCAGGACGGTCGAAGCGGGGAGCCGGGTCGGGTCGCGGGCGGCCACCTTCCCGAGCAGGCTCGCCTGCCGCATCTCGGTGAAGGGGTCGAGCGTGTTGTTGCAGGGCGGCCCGTCGTTGCCGAGCGCGACCGTGATCCCGCGGTCGAGGTAGTCCCGGACCGGGGCGATCCCCGAGGCGAGTTTCATGTTCGAGGAGGGGCAGTGGGTGACGACCGTGTCGGTCTCGGCGAGCACCTCCCGCTCCGCCTCGTCGGTGTGGACGCAGTGCGCGAGCGTCACGTCCGGCCCCGTCAGGCCGACCTCGTCGAGCCACATGACGTTCCGCCGGCCCGTGTCGGCCTCCACCGCGGCGATCTCGTCCTCGTTCTCGCTGGCGTGGGTGTGGATCGTCACGCCGTCGTGGCGGTCCGCGAGGTCGCGGCAGCCGCGGAGGCAGGCCTCAGAGCAGGTGACGGCGAACCGCGGCGTGACCGCGTAGCGCACCCGGCCGCCGGCGGCGCCGTGGTACTCCTCGATCAGCGCCTCGCTCTCCGCGAGCGCGGCGTCGGTGTCCTCCAGCAGGCCCTCCGGCGAGTCGCGGTCCATCAGCACCTTCCCGAGGCGCGCGCGGATCCCCGTCTCGATCGCGGCCTCGAACGCCTCCTCGGCGTGGTTGACGGAGAGGTGGTCGACGACGGTCGTCGTCCCGCTCTCGAGGCATTCGAGGTACCCCAGTTCGGCGGCGGCGCGGGTCGCGTCGGCGTCCATCGCCGCCTCCATCGGGAGCACGGCGTCGAACAGCCAGTCGAGGAGGGCGGCGTCGTCCGCGATCCCGCGGCCGAGCGACTGCACCGAGTGCACGTGGCCGCCGACCAGTCCGGGCGCGACGATGTCGAGGTCGCGGCGCTCGTGGTCGGGGTACGCCTCGCGGAGGGTCTCGGCGTCGCCGACCGCGGCGATCGTCTCGCCCTCGACGACGACGGCGCCGTCGGGGATCGCGGTCTCGGAGTCGGCGATGACGGTTCCGGCGATCAGCATGTCCGTCCGTTCCTGACGGTCGTCTCTTAAGAGGGTGTCCCTCGCGAGTCGGTTTCGAAACGGCCGCGTCGCGCTCCGGTGCGCTCACTCCAGCTCCAGGTCGCGTTCCCGCTCTCGCTCCGGCCCGTCGCCGGCGCGGTCCGCCAGCTCCTCGGTCTCCAGCAGCCGGTCGAGCTTACGCTCGAACTCCGATTCGTCGATCTCGCCGCTCGCGTACCGCTCGCGCAGCGTCACGAGCGGGTCCGCGTCCGTGGACGAGGCGGACTCCACCTCCTCCTCGGACTCGACGAGCGGGAAGTCCTCGCCGAGCAGCGCGACCAGCGGGATCAGCACGAAGAACCCCAGGATGAACGCCGCCGGTCCGAGGACGCCGAGCGAGAGCACCGCCGAAAGCGACGTGAGTCCGAACGAGAGGATCGCGATGAGCCCGATCAGCCGCTTCTTCTCGAACGTCGGGAGGGGCATATCGCATAGAGTTCGACGAACCGACAAAAACGTACTGCCGGCGCTCCGCCGAGCGGGCCGGCGATGCGGTCGCCGGGTCGGCCCTCGCCCGCGACCGACGGCTATTCGTTTCGGCCGCTCGCATCCGGATCCGTGCTCAGATACGTGACGACGAACCCCGGGAAGGTGCGCGAGGCGGAGCGATACCTCCGGGACGGCTCGGTGGAGCGGCTCGACTTCGACTACCCGGAGATCCAGGCCGCGGAGCTGGGACCGATCGCCGCGCAGGGCGCGCGTGAGGCGTACCGCCACGCCGGCGAGCCGGTGCTGGTCGACGACGCGGGGCTGTTCGTCGAGGGGCTCGACGGCTTCCCCGGTCCCTACTCCTCGTACGTCGAGGAGACGCTGGGGATCGAGCGCGTCCACGACATCGCCGCCGACCTCGACGACCGCCGCGCCGCGTTCCGGTGCGTGATCGGCTACTGCGACGGCGAGGGGTTCGCCGCGAGCCCAGACCCGGTCGATCGCGGCGACCGGGGTGCGGCCGCGGCCGCGGGACCGGACGGGGAGGACGGGGACGGCGGCGCGCCCGACGAGGCCGAGACGCTCCCGGTCAAACTGTTCGAGGGGTACGTCCCCGGACGGATCGTCGCGCCGCGCGGGGAGGGCGGGTTCGGCTACGACCCGATCTTCGAACACGACGGGGAGACGTTCGCCGAGATGGACACCGACCGGAAGAACGCGGTGTCGCACCGCGGTCGCGCGTTAGAGAAGTTCGCGGAGTGGCACGCCGACCGGTAGGTCAGAGGACGGACGCCCGCCTACGCCGCGTCCGCGATCGCCGCCGCGAGGAGGTCACAGCCGAGTTCGATCTCGCGCTCGGTGACGTCGAGCGGCGGGAGGACGCGGAGCACGTCGTAGCCGCACGAGAGGGTGAGAAGCCCCCGAGAGAACGCCTTCCGCATGACTTCGTCGCGGCGCTCCTTCGAGTCGAACTCCACCGCGAGCATGAGCCCCTCCCCGCGCACGTCGTCGACCCCCGAGAGGTCGGCGTCGCGCATCGTCTCCTTGAACTGTCGCCCTCGGACCGTGGCGTTGTCCATGAGGTCGTGCTCGCGGATCGCGTCGAGCGTGAGCGCGCCCTGCGCGGAGGCGACGATGTCGCCAGCGCCCCACGTCGAGGAGAGCCGGCTCTTCTCCTCTGGGAACACGTCCGACCGGGAGATCGTCGCGCCGACGCGGAGCCCCTTCGCGCTGGCGATCACGTCGGGTTCGAGCGCGTAGTGGTCGGAGCCCCACAGCTCGCCGGTGCGGCCGACGCCCGACTGGATCTCGTCGGCGATCAGGGTGATGTCGTGCTCGTCGACCAGCGCGGCGATCTCGTCGGCGAACGCCTCCGAGGGGAACCGGTAGCCGCCCTCGCCCTGGATCGGCTCCATGATCAGGTACGCCACGTCGTCGGGGTCGATGTGGCCTCGATCCGGATCGAGCTTCCGTCGGAGCTGCGAGACGCCGTCGGCGAAGAAGCCGCACGAGCACGTCTCGGCGGTGCAGGTCCGGTCGTCGCAGAAGGGCACGTCGTGGACGCCGCTTATCTCCGGGAAATCGCGGCGGTAGACGGACTTCGAGCGGTTGAGCGAGAGCGCCCCGAGGGTCCGCCCGTGGAACGCGCCGTCGAAGGTGATCGCGTGTTTCGCCCCGCCGGAGTCGTCGTAGGCGATCTTGATCGCGTTCTCGACCGCCTCCGCCCCCGAGTTCGAGAGGAAGACGGTGTCCATGTCGTAGTGGGCGGTGACTTCCGTGAGCCGCTCCATCAGCCCGGACGAGCCGGGGAGCCCGTCGCCGGGCGACTCGCCCCCCGCGACGTAGAAGTCCTGGCCCGCGATCTTCAGCGGGTCGACCAGATCGAACTCGGCGAGCGGCTCCATAATCTTCGGGTTGTTGTAGCCGAGCGGCGCGGCGGCGACGTGGCTCGTGAAGTCCATGAGGACGTTGCCGTCGACGTCGGTACAGAACGGCCCCTCGGCGGGCGCGGTGCGGTCCCAGACGAACTCGTAGACGTACGTGCTCGGCGCGGCCGACTCGTGGTGGTACGCCACCCACTCCCGCGCGCGGTCGCCTGGGAGGTCCGTCACGTCAGGCGCGGCGGTGTCGCGATCCATGCCGACGTGTGGCACTCGGGGAGAATAAAGCAAAGGCGATCCGAACGGAGTTGGAGATTCGTCCAACTTTCGATGCGGGCCGGCCGGACATGGGCAGAAGACGGGTGAAGCGGAGAAACCGGGAAGAGACGGAGAGAACGCGCGCGAGACGGGGGAAAGCGGCGATGTGAAGGACCGATCGCTACGGACCGCCGGATCGACCGTCTCGTGTTGGGGCGGCCGATCAGTGGTCGACGTATTGCGCCTCCCACTCGGTCCGCGCGTCGATCTCGCGTCGCCCGCGCCGGGTCAGCGTGTAGTAGTTCGTGCGCCGGTCGCGTTGGCCCTTCTCGACGAGCCCCTTCTCGACGAGCGTGTCGAGGTTGGGATAGAGCCGACCGTGATGGATCTCCTTCTCGTAGTAGTCCTCGAGCTCCTCCTTGATAGCGAGTCCGTGAGGCTCGTCCAAACCGGCGATCACGTAGAGCAGGTCACGCTGGAAACCTGTGAGGTCGTACATGCAACGGTGTATACATACCTATCGTGAATAAATAAATATACCGTTATATGATGCGTCGATCTCTTCGTCACCCCGCGTAATGTGCGGATTACACGGGATCCGTCCTGTCAGCGGATCAATCGTCGCTGCGATTCGATCGCCGTTACGCCGCCGTACGTTCGTTTCTGGTCTCTGATGTATCCCGCGTGCCGGGAGATCGACGGGCGGAGCCGAGAGCACGGTACGAAGGACGCTCCGGAGCGCGGGCCGAGGCGGGCTTCGGCGTTCCGAAGCGGCCTGTGGGGGTGAGCGAGTACGGGGGCGAGCCCGTCGCCGGGAGCGGTGTCGTCGCCGTCGCCGCTCCGGGAGCGGTGTCGTCGCCGTCGCCGCTCCCGGAGCGTTGTCGTCGCCGCTCACGGAGCGTCGCCGGTATCCCGTCACCCTCGATCGGATCGGCGGCGTCGATCGGTGGCCACCGCGCGCGACGGGGCCGCCGCTCTTCGTGTAACGTATCGTCGGAAAGAGGCACGCCCGACGCGGAAAAAAGCCGCGTCGGGCCTGCCATTGGTCCCCGCTGACGCTTCGGCCCTCCAGACGAAGCGTCACCCGACCGTAGAAGGTACCGACTGATAAACCTAACGAGCGCGCGCTACATATGTTCCTCTTCTAACACCCAGCCGAGCGCGCGCTTGTAGTGAGTGAACAGCTCCTCGACGCCGCGGTGGCGCATCTCCTCGTCGTCCAACTGCTCGCGGAGGAACTCGTACTGCTCGCGAACCTCGTCTTCGGAGCGCATGGGCCCGGATACGGTTCGTGTCGGGATAGTGTTGTGGCCGAGGGATATGCACACGAAGCGTGCGGATCGGCGGCAAACATCTCCAAAGCCCCAGTCGCTGAGGCGGGCGCACGCTCGCTGCGGTCCTCGGTCGTTCGCTTCGCTCACTCCCTGTGGTCCTTGCGTCCCCTGCGCCCGCCTCAGCGACTGCCCCTTTGAGTCCCGCCCAACCGCACCCGCACCGCCGGAAGACGGTCGCCTCGCTGCGCTCAGCGCTGCGACTTCCGTGCTCCCGCTCGCTCCGCTCGCGGGACCGCAGCCTCACACCTCCCCAGCCTCGTCGCTGGCGGCTGGCGCCGCCAGCGACTCCCTCGCACGCGCTCCTTCGCGGCCGCCGATGGCGGCCGCTCGGAGGCGCGCGCCTTCAACACTGCTGCGGTTCCGTTTATAAGTGGTCGGCGCCCCTCTCGCGCTCCGCGCTCGCCCGGAACGATACGTTGATACGTCGACCGCCGGTACCCGATGAGACGATGGACGACCGGACGCGCGAGTACCTCAAGGGCCGGTTCGGCGACTACTACCGCCAGGCCTCGCCGGCGCTCCCGCCGGACGCGAACCTCCGCGAGTGGGGCCACATCCCGTGGACCCCCGGGTCGGGCACGACGATGCTCCGGCACCAGTCGCTGTACGACCTCGGCGACGTGGACACGTTCTTCGCGGACAACGCGCCCCGGCACGCGTACTTCTCGGCCGCCCGCTACGACGACCCCGGCGCGTCGACGATGTCGCAGAAGGGGTGGCGCTCCGCCGACCTCGTCTTCGACCTCGACGCCGACCACCTCCCCGGCGTGGACCCGGAGACCACCTCGTACCCCGCGATGCTCGCCGAGTGCAAGCGGGCCCTCCTGCGGCTCCTCGACTTCCTCGACGACGACTTCGCGTTCGACGACCTCACCGTCGTCTTCTCCGGCGGCCGCGGCTATCACGTTCACGTCCGCGACGAGAGCGTTCGAGAGCTGAACAGCGACGCGCGCCGCGAGATCGTCGACTACGTCCGCGCGATCGACCTCGACACCGAGGGGCTGATCCGGACCGTCTCCGAGCGCGGGACGACCAAGCGCGTCCTCCGCACCGAGGGTGGCTGGGGCGCGCGCGTCCACGAGGCGCTGATCGAGTACGCCGACGACCTCCGCGACATGGACGAGGACGCCGCCCGCGAGCGCCTGATGGAGCTCGAGGGGATCGGGGAGGGACGCGCGGAGACGATCCTCGGCGCCTTCGAACGCAACCCCACCGCGGTCCGCGAGGGCAACGTCGAGGCCGGGGGTCCGGGCGTCCGCCGGCTCGTCTCCGCGCTCGCCGCGCGCGTGGCCGCGACCGACACCGCGCCGATAGACGAGCCGGTCACCACCGACACCCGGCGGCTCATCCGGCTCCCGGGCACGCTCCACGGCGGCTCCGGGCTCGTCGTCACGCCGATCGAGCGCGGCGGACTCGACGGGTTCGACCCGCTCCGGGACGCGGTCCCTGACCGGTTCGTCGGACGCGACATCCGGATCGAGACCGACGTCGATCGGACGGTAGAATTAAACGGCGAGCGCGTTAGAGTTGAACCCGGTAGAAACACCGTGCCCGAGTTCGCGGGGGTCTTCCTCATGGCCCGCGGCGAGGCGCGGAAAGCCCCCGAACGATGAAACTCGACGAGCTCAGATCGGCCCAAGCGAAGGAACGCCGCAAGGACAGCCTCCAACACCTGCGGGACTCCTTTTACGACGACGTGGCCGCCTACGTCGCCGATCTCCGCGCGGCCCGCGACCGCCGCGCCGAGCAGGTCGACAAGCCGTTCTCCGACGACGACGTGCGCCGGATGTCCGACGAGATCGAGACCGCCGAGGAGGTCGCGGAGGCGCTGTACGAGCGCCGCGTCGGCAAGGTCGTCAAGCTCGCGTCGTTCGCGGCGGCGGACATGCCCGTCGACGCCGACGGCATGACCACGGAGGAACGACAGCTGTTCGACGACCTGGTCGACCGGATCAGCGACAACAAGTCGCGCGTGCTCGACGTGCTCGCCGGCGAGACCCCCCCGTCGTCGCCCGGCTCGGCGCAAACGGAAGGCGCGGGGCCAGCGGGAGGGGGACCGACGCCCGGAGGGGAGGCGACGCCCGAAGGCGCGAAGGACGCGATCGAGGGGGCGGACCCGACGAACGCGACGGACTCGCCCCCGACCGCAGACGAGACCGCCGCCGCGGACCCGACACCGCCCGCGCCGGATCCCGAAACGCCGACCGAAACGCCGGCCGAAACGCCACCGGGCGACGGCGGCGGGAGTGCGGGGAGCGGGGAGCCCGAGGGGAGCACCGACGCGCTCGCGGGCGCCATGGGCGGTTCGGACGAGGAGGTTGCGGACGCCCTCGACGCCACGACCGACGGCGGCGCGCCGGCGCCCTCCGGTTCGACCGGAGGGACCGACACGACCGCTCCCGGCGGTCCGACCGAGGTCCCACCGGAACCGGCCCCCCTCGGAGCGCCGGACGCGGACGCGACCGATGGACCGACCGTGAGCGACGCCGGTTCCGGGAACGGTCGATCCGCCGCTGACGCCGCCGTCGCCGACACGTCAGCCGTCGACACGTCAGCCGACGACGACGCCACCGATCGCGCCACGGTCAGGATCACCCGCGACGTGGGGTCGATATTCGGCGTCGACGAGCGGGAGTACGACCTCGCGAGTGAGGACGTCGTCACCCTCCCCGCGGAGAACGCGGACCCGCTGGTCCAGCGGGACGCCGCGGAGCGACTCGACTGAGGTCGATTTCCGATGTCCGCCGCCGATGCCGTCGACGGTCCCGCAGCCGCGCGGGCGTTCGGCGCCGCGGCCACCCTCCTGGCGCTCGGCGGCATCGCGGTCGCGATCCTCCTCGACCCGACCTTCTCGTGGACGGCCGACGCGCTCTCCGATCTGGGAGTTCGCGGCCGGAGCGCAGCCGTGTTCAACCGGGGACTCATCCTCGGCGGCGCCGCGGGGGTCGGCTACGCCGTTGGCCTCTGGCGGTCGGTGACGCGGCACGGGGCGATCGCCGCGGTCCGCGCGGGGGCTCTTGCGCTCGCGATGGTCGCGATGGCCGGCGTGGGGGTCTTCGACCTCACGGAGCCGCTCCACGCCCCGGCCGCGGCCGGCTTTTACGTCCTCGTCACGGTCGCGTTCGCCGTCGACGGCCTCGCGCGGCGCGGGACGGCGACCGGGCGCGTCGTCCTCGCGTTCATCCCGGTTCACGTCGCCGTCTGGGCGACGTTCGTCGCGGGGTGGTGGCCGGTGTCCGGGCTCGCGCTCCCGGAGCTTCCGGGGGCGCTCATGCTCGCGGGGTGGGTGTGGGCGCTCGGTCCCCTGCCGGTCCTCGGGGCGGTTTTCGACTCGGTGGAGACGCGATCCGGAGACGCCGGGACCGACGAGCACTAACGCCGCGGACGCGTAGCCACGGGCGATGGAGGTCGAGTTCCTCGGCGGCGCCCGCGAGGTGGGTCGGAGCGCGGTCCTCGTCGACGATTCACTGCTCTTGGATTACGGCCTGCTGACCGCGGATCCCCCGCAGTATCCCCTCCGCGACCCCGAGCCCGACGCGGTGGTGGTCTCGCACGGCCACCTCGACCACGTCGGCGCAGTTCCGGCCCTCCTGAAAGGGGACCGACGGCCCGCGATCCACTGGACGCCGCCGACCGCGGATCTCACTCGAACGCTGGCGCGCGACACGCTGAAGCTCCGCGGTAACAGCCCCCTCTGTCCCTTCTCGGAGGAGCACGTCGCGCGGCTCGGCGAAGTCGAGGAGCGGCACGCCTACGAGGAGCCGTTCGCGGTCGCGGGCGGCGTCGCCGGCGGCGGGTACGAGGTGACGCTGTTCGACGCCGGCCACATCCCCGGCTCCGCGCACGTCCTGATCGACGACGGGGACACCCGGCTCCTCTACACCGGCGACTTCCACACCGACGACCAGCGGCTGGTCGCCGGTACGACCGCCCGCCCCGACGCCGACGCCGTGATCTGCGAGTCGACGTACGCGGACGTGACCCACGACGACCGCCGCGCCGTCGAGGACCGCTGGGCCGAGCGCGTCCGGGCGACGATCTGGGAGGGCGGGGCCGTCGTCGCGCCCGCGTTCGCGATCGGGCGGACCCAGGAGCTGATGCTCGTCGCCGACGCCAACGACCTGACACCCTACGTCGACGGGATGGGGAAAGCGGTGACGCGGCTGGTCCGCCGGCATCCCGAGTTCCTCCGCGACTCGGAGGCGCTCCGCCGGGCGAAAGGCGCCGCGCGCTTCGTCACCGGTCGCGACGGCCAGCGCGAGCGGATCGCCAGTGACAACGAACTCATAATCACCACCTCGGGGATGCTCGCCGGCGGCCCGGTTCACTCGTACCTCCCGGAGATCCGGGGGAGTCCGACCAACGCGGTAACACTGACGGGGTATCAGGTAGAGGGGACGCCCGGGCGGGAGCTACAGGACCACGGGCGGCTGGCGATAAACGGGACCGTGCGTCCCGTGAGCGCCCGGGTGGAGTCGTACGACTTCTCCGCGCACGCCGACCGCGGGGGGCTAGAGGCGTTCCTGGACTCGTACCGGGGATCTCGGGTGCTCGTGAACCACGGCGACCGCTGCGAGGCGTTCGCGGCGGACCTCCGGGCGGACGGGTTGGCGGCGAGCGCGCCGGAACTGGGAGAGCGGGTAGAGTTATAGAACGGACGAACTGGAAACTACTTCACTAGCGTGTTTGTCGGCTACTTCACCTGATAGAGTTCGGGCGGTTTTGGTGTTGCACCCAGTCGACTGTGCCGTTCCACAATACGGTGAGCGACAGCGGATAATCCATATGTAATTGCAGTGAACCCACCTACGTGAATCGGTTTGAACGCATCGAATATTGGTGCCTCTGTAACGACGGCAACCAGTAATAAGACACTAACAACTGCGAGTCCGATATAATACAGACTCCAAGGAATCTCTTTTCCATGGAGAACTTCGATGTGTACATCTATATTATCCAAAATTTCTGTAGATTGAACGGTTTTCTCTGACTTATTGAATTGAATCACATTTTTTTCATCCATTTTTGGAAGATGTGTCCGCCTGAGAGTTACGTACACGCTCCGTCGATCTTCGTGATCGATCTCTTCTGGTTCCGTTTCCATTTCCCACGCGGCAACATACGTGGAAAGCTCAGCGAGCTCAACCGGTTCTTCCATGCGTTTGAGCGCATGGACAACGAACCGCCGTCGTCGGTTGGATAACAGGTCAAATATATCGTTTCTGGATAATTTACTCGTGTCTGCATTCGGTTCATTTTCTGTATCACTGACAAGTGGTATATTCATTCTTACATTTGTCCTCTCGGAGTTTATTCATTATGGTTGACAGAACCTGGATCGTAATTCGGACAGCCTCAATATAAAAGGGCATTATTGTTAGTCTGATAATTTATTTTATCAGACATAACTAACAGTTCCTCGTTGCGCTAGAATAACATTCTGAGATACTATCTGGGAAGTCCCTCTTGAAAAGAATCAATCACACTGTATTTGATCGTACTGTGTCCACCCTGTACGTGACTCAATCATTCTGGCATCGTCATCGGCATTTCATCGATGACTGCAGGCAAGCGTCACTCGCTCTCGTCGTACTGTCTGGATCTCCTGACGATGTCGACTGCTATCCGACTTCCTCGTTTACTGTCGGTCTACGTGGCCAAGTCGTTCTTCAATTCGCGTTAGGGATGCACCGTGATGTCGGGTTTGCTAGCCCACAGTTTGGGTCCTCTGACGGAGTTCATTGAGCCATCTGAATTAGTCGCCTCCTCATTATACCCATTTTCTGCCTCGAATTTATCTTCTAAATCGGGTACCGAAGACTAGTCTAGTCCATCATACGACGTATGCTGTGTGGCCTTGTTCGTCGACACCTCGGCTGAAGTCGGTGTCGCCAAATTCTCAGTTCCGGTCTTGTCAGTTGTCTCGTTTGCGTCTGTGATCTGAGTCGATGTGTTGGTAGAGGTGTTGGTAGAGGTGTTGGTAGAGGTGTTGGTAGAGGTGTTGGTAGAGGTGTTGGTAGAGGTGTT